>ERZ824978.1668-NODE-1668-length-22341-cov-4.654581_pt1 | contig 22341 bp, 18 predicted proteins | sample MGYA00519860_ERZ824978 | MGnify/ENA primary metagenome ERZ824978 (study PRJEB31778, sample SAMEA3449184) | human gut metagenome | biome: human gut; feature: human-associated habitat; material: faeces | place: United Kingdom | collected 2010/2012 ... | reverse complement strand
TATTGACATAGAGGAAGGTCAGAAGCACGCGTACTCCATGAGACAGTCTCCGAAGTAATCCATGGTTATTGGTATTGGTACAGCCTTCTCTGACGGTTCTACCACCAGCCACCTGTGCCTCTTTTCTCCTGCTGTAACCCGAAGCAGCACGGGTAATGACGTAAAGCGTGCCATGCATCATGCCCCAGACAACGAACTGCCAGCCGGCTCCATGCCAGATTCCGCTTACTAAAAAGACAATCAGGGAATTTACATACATCCGGAAAGCGCCCTTCCGGTTTCCACCAAGCGGAATATACACATATTTTGTCAGGAAATCTGTCAGCGTCTTATGCCAGCGTTTCCAGAAATCCATAATATTCACTGCTTTATACGGCGAATCAAAGTTTAACGGCAGATCATAGCCGAAGAATGCTGCAACGCCCATGGCAATATCACAGTAACCGCTGAAATCGAAGTATAACTGTAAGGTATAGGACAGCATTACAGCCCATGCGTCCACCGATCGAAGTGCCGCCACATTTTCAAATCCTGCCGCAACAGCCTGTCCCAGGGTATCTGCCAGAATCACCTTTTTAAATAATCCAAGGGAAATCAGAATCACATTGCGTAGAAGCTTCTCCCACCATTCGTCCTTTGTTTGTGTAGAGCATAACGCTAAATTTTCAAAAACTGCCCGTGTCCGCTTTTTCTCTCCTTCTGTCAATTTTTTATTACTTCGCTGCTCTGTGGACTTTTCATCACTCCTCTGTGCCTGAAAATCCTCCGGCAGCATGATTGGTCCCTGCATCAGCTTAGGGAAAAAGCTTACATATAACCCATACTCACTCATTCCCATCGGCACAATATCCCCCCGATAGGTTTCCACCAGAAATGCAATCTGCGTAAACGTAAAGAAGCTGATTCCCGGTGCATCCAGCTCCGTTCCCCGAAGTGCAGGAAGCAGCCGTGCATATTTAAAGAAGCCCAGTACTGCCACATTCAGTACAATTCCGGCTCCCAACATGCATTTTCTCCTTCTGTTGAAATCATCCGGCACCGAACCGGTTTTTTCTACGGTCCTTTCTGCGTTTTTTTCTACTGCCTTTCCCCTTGCTGCCTTCGGCTTCTTCGCCAGATCCCTGCACAGGAAACAGCCCCATACGTAGTTGACGATGAGGCTTCCAAGCAGAACCGGAAGACACTTTGGATAATTCCACCCATAGAAAACGAGAGAAGCCACAATCAGACAGACATCTGCCCACTGCTTTCCCAGGTATCTTCTGCTCACCCAAAACAGAAAGAGCACAATCGGTAAATATGCAAATAAAAAGGAAAATGAATTAAACACCATATGTATTTTTCCACTCCGTAACAATCTCTGTCACTTCCGGATCTTCATAGATCACATAGCCATCCATCCTGGCCTTGCAAATCAGTCCGCAGGCTTCCGGTGTCCGGTCCATCGGCTGATCCTCCCGGAAAACCAGATACTGACAGTATTCCTTACGTGTTTCTGTCAAAAGCTCTTCCATTGGAAGCACTTCGTTATTCTTAATAATGTCATGCACCGGCTGATAATAGCCCCACTGCTCCACCAGCATATCCCTTCCATAGGGCATACGGATTGTGGCATCGTACTGACGCACGAAATGAATCATTTCATCTGGAAACAACGCAGTGACCATATCGTCTGCATCTTTATTTCCAATATAATCGCATACATGAACTACGGAATCCGGAATGTGATACAGATTCTCTGCTTTTGAGATATAGGTTCCACGATAAATGTATGTGCCAAGCAGAATAATGCACGCCCCGATCACCACTGTTCCAAGCTTCCGGAAACGTGCAAACAGGGAACACCCTCCATAAACCGCTACCATTCCCATTGGGATCGTCCAGATCACGCGGTAATACGTCTCCCCATCCAGGCCTGCTGCCACGAAGAGCTTCCGGCTCAAGGGAAACAGGAATACCAGCAGGATCAGAATCGGCGCATAGACAAATAAAGCCCGGATGGTCTTGTCCTTTTCACAAAACAGCAGATAAATCCACGCAAGCAGGGAAAGCACAAACAATCCCCGAAGTCCTGTATACAATTTGAAAATCACAAGGCTTTCCATAAAAATTCCAAACATGTGCGCAAACCCTTTCCATTTCTATACATCTAACCAGCTGATATGAATCCAATCAAACCCGGATCATATGTTTACATCCAGTCATTGCTGTCATAGCTCGCAACTATTCAGATCCATGCAAAATTGCTTTCTATAAATATTCATTTTCATACAAAACAGCAATTTTATATAGCTAAGTGACTACATACATATAACTTAATCTGCGAATCAGAAACTTTATGAATGGAGTTCCAAAGCATTACCCACTTACAACATCATATACAATATGACATAAATTCCACCAAGCACACAGCTTAGTCCAGCATAGATCAGATTCCGGAATCTGCGGCTCCGGATGGTCAGCAGCATCCCAAGTCCCATCGTTAATGCGCAGCTTAGTAATACTGCAAGGGAGCTGCTTGCTCCTGCTGCCAGATTAAGCAATGTAAGCAGAATCCACAAACTGCCACTATTCTCTCTTTGAATCTTCCTGTTTTTTCCTTCCGCATCAGCTTCTGCGCCCAAATCCAGCTTCTGCTGATTTTCACGCTCCTCTTCACGGAAAAGGCAAAGAAAGATCCAAAACACCGCGGGAATAATGAAGTTACCTGCAAAGGACTTCCCCTGCCAGGTACGCGTCAGGAAAAAGGTCTCCGTTGTGTAAATCGACACATTCCCGAACATCTGCCAGAGTGCCATCAACACCATAAACATCGGAAGCAGGCGCTTTTTATTGCAGAACAGTTCACGCCCAATTTCATAATAGATCAGATATGTCAGTGGAATCAGAAACAGGGGAGCCACGCTGTGTGCCATAACAGTCGCATGAATGCCACACATGGTTCCGACAAAGGCCTCCCAGATGGGAAACAGTGCCAGCGCATGCCGGGCATCCAACGGCATACTTACTCCGCGGTTCGGATCGATCCGGTACAGCGTATCGGTCTGCTGTGCGGTCAGCGCCTGTACCACATAATAAGCGTCATCTCCGTCAAATGAAGCCCTTGTAAACGCCATGTAAAGCTGGAATCCGACAAGAAGCAGGAACAGTACAAGAAGAAGCCTTCCTTCCCAGCTATCATATGGAGCCTTTCGAAGCCATAAGAAATGATCTGTTTCCTTTAAGGCACCGGACAGGTTCGTTTTCCGTGTCTTCTTCCCCCGGTATATCCAGAACCCATAACCGGCTCCTGCCCCTAAGATCTGCAGAACTGCATACAAAATCACCATTCTGAAATAGCCATGATAAATGGAAAGCAGCATTACCGGAATTCCAACGATCTCCAAAAGAGCAAACAATAATAAATATCCAATTAACAAAGTCACACCTGCTGTCTGCAGCTTCTTTGGCAGATGCTCCCGTTTAGGAGACTTCCGGAATAAAAGCCCCAATCCCACAGGTATCACCAGCTGCCAGAATAGCAGACCTGAGATTTTCAGTATGATCATTCTTCCTCCCCTTCATCCCTAAGACGGTAAAGTTCATATCCGCTTTCTGCCACAACCAATGTATAATGTTCACTCAGTATATCTGCAATTCCATCATAAGGCTGCTCCGCCAGTATCCATTTTGCTTTACAGGCTGCGAATTCGTCATGTACGGTATCCCTGACCTTCTGATTAAAGCTGCTATGCCATGCCTGAATCGCAAAATGCGGATATAACGGCACAATATCATTTTCCAGATAGATCTGCTTTACTCTTACTCCACCATAAGTCATCAGCAACGGCTTTTCCTCTTCGGGAATCAATGAAACAATATCATAATATCCTTCATCATATGGAGTATGATATTTTTCAATGCTTAAAAGCCAGCCTTTATAATAGCAGATTCCATAAATCAAAAATAAAAGGAATACAACCATTGCTCCGCGTTTCATCCATCTTATCCACCGGTGTTCTTCGCTGCTCATAAGTTCCTTTACCAGAAAAACAAACTGAGGAAGCACCACCATCGGATAATGATAATACAGGGAAGAGTTGATATATAAATACATTTCCACAATTCCGGCAGCTAAAAACCATCCGGCCAGTCCCGGCTTTTTTCTTAAAGCTGCAAGAAATAAGGTAAAGAAAATACTATAGGCACAAAAATATATATAAATAAAACTGATATAGGTATCTCTGTTTGCTTCCGAAATCCATGATGCTGTATCCGAAATATAGGTAAGGTTAAAAATAAATGTTCCATACAGCATATCCCCTAACGCGCCCTGTGTTGCAAAATACACTGCAAACGGAAGAAATACGGTTAATGCTCCTCCCAGAAATCCAAGGATATTCTGCCACAGATTCTTAAATTCCCGATACCGGATCAAAGAAACGGTAATTGCCAGTACCCCGGCAGCTACCAGCACACAGTTTGTCACCCTGGTATAAAAGCATACACAGAATGCCATCCCATACAGGAACGCCGCCCTGGGAGAATGCTGATGATACTCCTCATTAAAATAAACATAGATATAATAAGCAGACGCACAGATAAACGGAAGGCAATATTCTTCCGTCAGATTCGCCTCTCCATAATTCAGAAAAAGGAAAAACATGGAGACCAGAACAGTCCCCAGTGCATATCCCGTCCTATGTAATCCATACTTCACTGTTTTATACAGAAAGTACAGTGAAATCCACATGCACACAATCTGAATCAGAAATATGCCGTACTTCGTGCCGGTCAGCAAATATCCCAGCATATTAATAAAAAAGATCCACGGTCCCTTATGGTCAAATAAATCACGATAAGGAATGGCACCCTTCAGCCAGCATTTCCCAATCGTCTGAAACTGTGCCGAATCATTTCCGTAGTATGTCGGATAGAACGGAGAAGTACTATATGAAAACAGGAATACAAATCCTGCTGCTATCACCAGCCAAAACAAGGCAATTCCTATCTTTTTCTTCACTTAAATTACTCCTTCAGGATGTTTTATTAAGATCCTTCAGCCGAAACAGATACCAGTTATGGTTGTAACCGTTTTCTTCAAAAGTGGCTTCCGCTGCCAATTCATAGCGGTCATTAATCTTCTCTGGATAGCCATCTCTCGCAATCACATAGTCGGTCTGTCCTTCTTTGATATACCGCTTCTGTTCCTCATATACCTCATCCATATGTATGGTCTGTGTCTGAAACCACTGACAGGTCGGAACAATATCACACACCGTATACAATCCGGCATCCAGACATCCCACATTCAACAGTGTAGGGGTGTCCGTCTGCATGACGATATCCCGGAACTGATACAGGAAAATATCTTCCCTCTTCACCTTCATAAAAAAGACATTCATGGAAACAAGTCCTACCACAACCACGCTCACAGCCAAAGATCCAATAGCAGGGATCCAGACCGGTATGCTCTTTTCAGGCTTTATGAAATGCTTTTCCAATGCTTCAAAAATCCAGCCAATCAGTACAAAGCCCAAAACAGCGAATACCGCAAGCGGAAGTGCATAATAAGGCAGCTCTGATCCTCCAATATAAATTCCAAGGAACAGAAAAAAGGCAAGTGCCGGAACAAACAAATGGGAAAGAATCTTCTTTCCGACACAGAATGTTCCGAAAAAGAATCCCGGAATGAGGAATACATAATAAATAAGATTCTTCCATACCACATAATACAGAATCTTAGCCAGCGTGTAAATTCTTTCTCCGAGAGAGGGCCCCTCTGCATTGAGATTGCTGTAGGAAAAAACATTAATATACACATAACCCCAATACCAGTAATATAACCCTTTTCTCACAGCAAAATACAGGATCCACGGAACAAACGGTATCAGCATCCCAAGCAGAAACCACAGACAGGCTTTCACAGCACCGGTAAACTTTTTCCGGGCCAGATAGGAAAATGCTACCATCATCATCCATGCAAAGAAAAAACCCAGTACGGTAAACTTGATATTAGCTACCATCCCCGCCAGTCCGCCGGCAAAAAGCAGCATTTTCACCGGCATTCCCCTTTCAGGATAATCCTGCTTAAAATATCGCAAACTCAGAAACAAGCCCCATATCAGAAAGGGAAAGCATAACTCCTCTGCCGATCCGCCGTAATAAAAGCTGTAAGAGCAGAAACAGACCGCAAGCACAGCCGGTGTCAGAACAAGAGCTGTACTCTTCCTGATATACAGGCATAAAACAGAGAATATCCCACAAAGATCTGCAAATGCAAATAACACCTCCATCAGGAATACACCCAGAAATGTTGTATGCGATACGAAATAACACAATCCATAAAAGAAATACAAATACATTCCCTTTTGATCAAACACATCGCGGTAAGGCATTTTCCCATGGAACAATGCCTTGCCCACTGAAAAATAACTGTTTGCATCATCCCAGTTATTACACGGATACAGAAAGGATGACCGGGTAGCAAGCAGCATAATGGCAAACGCTGCTGCCAGAAAGTAAAGTCCATACCATATCCTTGTCTTTTTACTCTTTATCATCCGTTTTCCTTCCCAAACTGTTCTTCCCACTCTTCTCTCGGGATTGCAATAACCGACTTCACACCATAATAGGACTCATAAAACATATTAATCCAATGATCCTTATCCTCTGTCAGATCCGAATCATGAGCCGTGCTGTACGGATTCTCGAACTGGGGCCGCAGCTGCGGAACGATCACCTCTGCATCTTCCCCATACTGCTGTTTTGCTTCAAGAATGAGTTCAATCCTCTCCTGATCCTCCCGGTTAATTCTCCATAAATTAACCATATTTTCAGAATAAGTAGTTAAAAACCACAGGCATAAAATCACTACCAGGCTATACTGTAATGTCTTAACAAACAGATCCTTTCTGTCAAGCTGTACAATTGCCTGAATACAGGCAATCACCAGAAAAATACCGGCACCATAATGTGCCCTTGCTGTTGTCGGAGGAATCAGAATCAATGCATAGCTCGTTGCAAGTGCTGCAACAGCAAACAAAACACTGTAATTTCCACAGATCTCTTTCCAGTCATCCCGTCTTTTCTGCAGCATCCAGATCACCAGCGCAATGACCAGTAAAATCACCAGTTCCGTAAACAATCCCTTAACCGTCACGGTAATTTTATATAATCTGGAAATCAATCCAATGAATCCTGTAAAGTTCTCACCTTCTGTCTGGTCAATACGGTAACGTACTCCCGGACACAGGGCCATGCCCATAACACCGGTAAATACTCCAAGGAGGGATGCCGCCATAAAAGGCTGGAATTTTTTATTCTTCTGAATCCATACCACTACGATGGTGAAGAACAACGTCAGTAAAAACGCGCCCCCCGATGTGTTCTCATTACACCATCCGGCCGCAAGTCCAAAAAAGAAGCCTCCTATTACCGTCCCCAGAGGATGCTGCACCGGCTTGTCCCGAAACAGCATATGGCGGTACCAGACCAGGAATCCCATGATAATCACCATACCCCACAAATAATTGCAGGTGCCGCACAGCCACAACGTTGTTTCCCCGAACCGTACAGAATACCTCCATACAAATGTAATTACCAGAAACAATACAAATAGATCATATTTTTTCTTACCATGAATCATGGCATAGATAAGGAGTACCAGTCCGGTAAACATCAGACTGTTCACAATATTAAACAGCCATTTCCCCGGAATCAGAAACAGGCGCAGATTGAACTGCCCAATAATTCTGGCATTGTGATACATATACTCAATATACTGCTGTTTGATCAGCCCCCACAGAGAACCTGCACTCCGCGCTTCCTGTGCATACCCGTAATCATCTGTAAAATATGGCGTAAGGAAATTGTAAATTCCAATTGTAATCACACATCCGATCAGGATGAGATAAAAAAGTGTTTTCCGGTGTTTCTCCAAAAATTCTGTCATTCTCATTTCTCCACAAACATATTTCTATTTATTTTAGCACGAATTACACCCATATTGCAATTCCTCCGTGGCTTGACTCCTTTTCGATTCAATGTTACTATTTACAGGTATATTATTTGTAGATATATCAAATTATTATCATACACAAATCAAAGGAGACCAGAATAAATATGTCAGTCAGATATCACAATTTCGGTGGTGTGATTGGTTGGAATCTTCAGAAGTATTTTCCGATGCTTTCTTCTGACAGCTACCTGAAGCTGCAGCGTTCCACCAGAAATAAATTGCAGAAAGAATACATTGATTATTTCCTTTCTACCGGGGAGCCACCCATGCCCCTTGTTGTTAATCTGGAAACCATTAACCGCTGTAACAGCACCTGTTCTTTCTGTACCGCAAACAAAAATGCAGAAAAACGTCCCTATAAGCGCATGGAGGATTCCTTATTTTACAGTATTATTGACCAGCTTGCCGAATGGGGCTATGCCGGTCACCTGACCTTATACGGAAATAATGAACCGTTTCTGGATACCAGAATTGTGGCATTTCACAAATATTGCCGTGAAAAATTACCCCACAGCTTCATTTTCCTGTCCAGTAACGGCCTGCTTCTTACGGTTGACAAGGTAAAGGAAATCATACCCTACGTAAATCAGTTAATTATTAATAATTACTGCAGAGACATGAAGCTTCACAACAACGTCCGTGAAATTTATGAATATGCCAAGTCCCACCCGGATGAGTTTAAGGACGTCGAGCTTCTTATCCAGATGCGATATATGGATGCTGTATTAAGCAACCGTGCCGGAAGCGCACCGAACAAGACCAATGATGTCAAAATCATTAAAGAAACCTGCCTCATGCCCTATACAGATATGTTCATTTTCCCGGATGGCCGCATGGGCATCTGCTGCTGCGATAACTTTGAAGCAACAACACTTGCCGATCTGAACAAGACGCCTTTAAAAGAAGCCTGGAATTCTCCGGAATACCGGAAGCTTCGCAAGGATATCCGCACCAGCCGTGCCGATTATCCCTTCTGTAAATACTGTGACTTCATTGATGCCGGACTCCGTATGGATACGGTTGATGACACCTTACATCACAGGGAAGCTAATCATGGTGCAAGACAGTCCTTATTCCGCAAATAATTCTCTTAATAAAAACAGTGTTGCTGCACCTGGTGCAGCAACACTGTTTTTATATATGGATCTTTTCCATCAGGCCTTTCGAAGACGCATTGATTTTCCTGGCAAAGAAACAGCCCGATTCCATAATGCGGTCATAATCACCTTCATTCAGAAATGCAGGACGCTCACGCTCCGGAGACCAGTCATCATAAATAAGATTTTGATTGATCACCTTGTCCCGGAAGGTACTGTGCATCAAAATGTTCTGGAAGAAAAACTCTTCTCCGACATGACAGTATTTTAATTCATGGATATAGCGCGGATTTTCCTTTACATACTGCAGAACATACTTCGCTGCAGCATCAGGAAGCTGGCAATACAGATACCCCTTATAGTCAAAATAAACCTTACGTTTAATCCCTAACTTCTTCTGGATTTTAATATAATACCATTCAAAATTTTCCCACAGTCTGCGATGCTTTCCACGCTGATTATATAAATACGGATACCGGTAGTACTGAAACCAGTATTCGAGATCTTTACGGGATTCTGATGCTTTCACATCCACATAATTCATAAAGATCTGGCCATCATGATCCATGAAAAAAGCTTCCAGTTCCTTATAGGGTCTTACCAGTACGGAATTACCCGTAATGAGATGATACCATTCATATCCTTTGGGTTCTGCCATTTTCAGCAGTTCCAGGAATGCCAGTATATGCTTATAGCTTCCCCACGTAATACGGTATTTCTGTATTACATATACGTTGGGATATTCCTGTAGCTTACGTCTTATTTCGGGCGAAAATTCCGCCTTCCGGTCCACATGGATATAACAGTCAAAGCAGGGGGCAAGAATTTTTACATTATTCAGCAATATATCAAAATCATTATAGGCTGACATCAACACTGCATGCGTATTCATTCTTTTACCTCTTACCTTTAGTCCACTTCCGCCTCATTACCTTCTTCGTTTGAGGTCTCATGATACTCCTGCTCGGTATTGACACTCCAGATGTTCTTTTTATCTTTGCTTCCGGTTAAAATATTCTTAACCGCTTCAAAGGAAGTAACCATAGAGTGGTCAATATTGTTGTAGCGATGCTGACCATTACGTCCAACACAGTACAGATTCTCAATCGAGCTTAAGTAGTCAACCAGCCTGTCAATCTCGTCATAGGTATCAAAGTAAGCAGGGTATGCTTTCTTCACCTTCTCCATATGAACATCCAGTACCACATCCGGGCTGTCAATCAGACCAAGCTTAATCATTTCACTGACACCGATCTTCGCAAACTCTTCCTCGGACATGTTCCAGTACTCATCCCCTTCATTGACAAAGTACTCAAGACCGATCCATACCGTATGCTCAAGATCCTTAATCATATAAGGAGACCAGTTATTGTAAATCTGGAAACGTCCCAGCTTCACATTACGATCCTGTACATAAACCCAACAGTCAGGAACAATATTGTTCACCGTCCTGATATTGGTTTTGTTTACCAGATTAATCTTCGGAACCAGAACACCAAGCGTCATGTAATCACGATACGGAAGTCCTGCTGCAATTCTTGCTGCATCTGCAGGTACATCGTTCATACCGCCAACCAGATCCTTCACCGGCATGGAGGAAATGACATAGTCACCGTCTGCCTGTACTTCTGTGCCATCCTTCACATAGGTTACTCCGGTAAGCTTATTTTCGGCATTCTTATGGATCTTTGTAACCTTCGCATTCCTGATGATTGTACCGCCAAGCTTCTCCACCTCTGCTGCGGTCACATCCCACAGCTGTCCGGGGCCGAGCTTCGGATACTTAAATTCTTCAATCAGGGAGGTCTCCACCTTACGGTTCTTTTTCTTGAAGATCCTGCCAAAGACATCCTTTAAGATAGCCACAATCGACAAGCCCTTAACACGCTGTGCGCCCCAGGAGGCATCAATTTCACTGGGATGTCTGCCCCAGAGATTCTCGGTGTAATATTCAAAGAACATGGAATACAGCTTACGTCCGAAACGATTGATATAAAAATTCTCCAGATTCGTTTCCGGCAGCTTATGGAACATGGATCCCAGATAGCTGAATCCTACCTTTAAGGTGGTAAGCAGTCCAAAGTTCTTAAAGGTTTCCGGTTTTAAGGAAATCGGATAGTCATAAAACTTCGTATCAAATAAAATACGGGAAACGCGGTGTCTTGTCAGCATAACGCGGTCTTCCTTCTCAGGGTCAGGTCCCCCCTCAGCCACCGGCATGGGACGATGCAGAATGATATCATCATATGTCGGATGTCCCTGCATGGGAAGCATATGATCCCACCAGGCATTTACCTCCGGAATTTTCGAGAAGAAACGGTGTCCTCCCATATCCATACGGTTTCCTTTATAATTGACCGTCTTGGAGATACCACCGAAACAGTCACTTTCTTCAAATACAACTACCTCAATATCCTTGGATTTTGTAAGCAATTCATAAGCTGCAGTAAGACCTGCAGGACCTGCACCAATAATCAGGGCTTTCTTCATTCGAGATTAACCGCCTTTCTATCAAAGTCTTATTACATCATAACACATTATTCTGCGTCTTGGTATCACTTTCTTTTACAGTCAGCATACCCATCAGAAACGGAGCCGCAAATATTAACGGCAGGGCATATCTTGTACAATATAACGGACTGACCGCCAGAAATAAAATATTAGCACCGACCGGTATCGCGCTAAAAAGCAGTTTCCACTTTCTGCGTACGATAATTCCCACCACATAGATCAAGGGAATCCACCACGTATAAAGTACTGTCTGAAAGAAAAGATCAATTCCCGGAAGCCCTGTCAGATACCGGTACAAAGCAGAAACTGTCTCCAGAACTCCATTGGGAAGTACATGACGGATATTCGCAAACACTCCTTCCGCCTCCGGAATATGATCATATGCATCCACCACCTCAACCGGTGCAAAATACGCGCCACTGATTGCCAGCATGGAATGAATATAGGAAAGCGGATGCCGGATTCCCTGACGGATCCATAGCTTCAAATAAGCTGTTATTTCTTCATTTGCAGCCTGAAGCCGATATGTAGCCTTGATGGGATCCGAACTGTGGGGATCATACAATTCCTCTATCCGGTTATAATCAAACACTGCGTCAGTTATTTCCTGCTCTGTGGGCGTCATCTGTTCCATCCCCCTGCAGACCAGCCTGGAGGTCTGCTGAAAGCAGATACCCAGCATCTCCTGCTTTCCTCCCGGGTATATCTGCAGGATAGGATAAATAACCTTCGGCAGCAGAACCATCATTAACAGAAGCATACATACCGCATTCCCTGCAACAGCCTTCCGTTCCTTTTTCATCCTCTTATGAAACAGCAATCCCAGATCTGTCAGGACAACAAGATAGATTCCTGTTTTCTGTGTAAGGCACAACAGCGCCGAAGCCAGCCAGAACCACTTCATTTCCTTCCTGCCATCTTCTCCGTGAAGCATCTGCAGAAGCTTCCATAAATACCAGACAAAAATAATCCCATGCAATGTATTTTTCAGCATCGTAGCCATATATAAAGCAACAAATGGCATCAACGCCAGAAAACCATAAATGATTTGATATGCTTTTCGGGGAAGTCCCCAACGCTTTAAGGCTGAAAGGAATCCCACAAATACCCATGCTCCAAATATCATCTGTAACAGACAGTAACAGAAGATTCCTCCCGCAGGATATCCAGCTGCCTTCCACGGAAGCATAATCAGGGAAAAAAGCACTGTCACAAAAACAGGATGATGGTCATTAAGCAATGCCACAACCGTTTCCTGCCCCTCCACAAAGCCGAACCAGACCGGTGATATTCCATCATAAAAATCATTGATCTGGTTTATCGTGTCAAAATTAACAAGTCCCGGTGCATAAATCAGCAGATATGGAAGCCAGCACAACACCAGACCGATCATCTGCCGACCGGCAGAAAAGTGAAGGGTATACTCTTCCCGACCGGCTGCTTCCTTCTTCTTCAGCACACCTTCTGTTATCCTAAAGCCTGCAAAATACAAAACCGTCCATAACAGTATCTGAAGAAACAGATAAATCACCTTTCTGCTTCCCTCCGGCACTCCTGCATACTGTTGATAAGCCGTACCTGCAAATACGGTAAGCACAGAAAGAAGAACCGACACAATTCCCTCTGCAGCTCTTTTTCTCTTTTCACCTTGCCATAAAACCATCTGTGATCTCATCTCCCATTAGTGTGCTTCTCTCCAGCATTGATTTATAACAGGTGCCGGGACATGTGAAATAACTGTTTATTTCATCATAGGCAGCATCAAAATAAATCTCATTTCCATTGATCTGCATACTTTCCATATTCCCCCGGTCATAATCCTGCTGCTTTATATAATACGGATCTGTCAGATGATGCTTTAAGAAAACACCACCATCGGTAATATACCGGTCCCAGTAAGGGCTGAGGCAAACTACAATACAAAATACGAGTCCTCCGCACACAATACTGTAAAATCCTTTCTTTTCAGCAGAACACCATTCTCCCAAAGCAAGCATCGGCACAGCAAAAAGAAAAGCCAGACCATAACGGATAAAAGGCGCCATGAAGAACCATAGTACAATATTGATATAAATCACTGCTGCCAGAACCACTTTATCCCATGCTATCTGTGTTCTCCTTATCCTGCCATAAACTGCCTGTACTCCCAAAAGCAATGTCCCCGCAAGAACACTTCCCAAAAGCATCTGCTCATACCGTTCCTGTCCACTCCACCAGTACGGAATCCACTGAACCGGACTTAAATTCAGTAGCTCCACATCATACAGACATCTTCCCCATACCTTAATCCGGGCAGAATCCTCCACCAGATATTCCCGTGGGATCTTCCATGCCACGTGAAATAAGTCAATCTTGTCAAAAGGATATAACAGCCATCCTGATATAAGGAAGTTCCGTATCAGGAAAGGACAGACAACCAGTATTCCACTCAGCAGGAAGAACACAATGATTTTCCACTGCCTGTCCCTGAGCAGGCATACTGCAGGATATATTGCAAGAAGCACAATAAGACACGCCGAAAACTTCATTGTTACCACGAAAACAGCCACTACAGAAAGCAGTGAATAAAAGAAGATGTCCTTCTTCTCCTCCAGATTGTCACACCAGGCTGCCAGAAGATATTGTACAAACAGCATCGTTCCAAAATCGGTGGCAGGAGACATGCTGCGTATCAGAATCACCAGAACATAGAACGGTATTCCCAGCTTTACACAGTCTGCCAGATGCTTCTTGTGGCTCTTCCATCTTTTCAAGCCGTAAAATGCATAGATACAGAAAAGTACTTCCAGAAATCCTGTTGTTGTATGAAGTGACTGTCCAAGCAGCCATTTCATACTGAATACTGCCGCAAATGCCAGATAGGAACTGTTATACGCAAAATGCTGCTGCAGATTTCCCATTCCCTTAATCAGACCATATTCCTCGTAAATACGAATATTCTGGGCATGATAGATATTGGTATCCGTGTGGAATTCCCCTCTGGATGCAAAAAAAGCAATAAACAAAATGAAACAGAAATAAAAGAACCCCTCCCAGGAAAGCACAACGGGTTTTATTTTCTTCCAATACATAACAAGCTGTCTGCGCTGCCAGACCGCAGATAAAACAGCAAGTAAAACCAGAAACAGATGCGCCGGCATTCCTATTCCGGCCGCGCAGCTGATATAAGATGCAATCACCGTAGATACCATGACTCCAAGTACCGTAAGGAGGCTGACCGGCGCAGTAAAATCTTTCTTACCACATAATTTTGTGCCAAGTGAAAACACTCCCACACCAAGCAAAAAGCATATTATGAATATGTAAATCCAGCTTAAAACTACTGTTATCATAGCTTCCCCTTTCTACGCGAATTACATACAGTATAGTAAAAAAGCATTTGTTTTTCAACCAAAACAAACGCTCTTTTCCTTTTCTTATTCAATTACCTCTGATTCAATTATTCTTCTGCTCTTCATGGTTAAGAATCATCCCGGCAAGCAGATCCGCATAAGAATCTCTTGCTTTATCCGTAAGATAGATTCCATCCTGCAGATATTCGTCTGCTGTATATCCGTCAATTCCAAGATTATCATATGTATTCAGAAACAACACCTGCTGTTCACCGGCAATATATTCACAGGTTCCCATATAATCACGTAAGGTTCCTTTGCCCTGATCAAATGTATTACTGTCCCCGATCATCCATCCATCTTTGTAAAACCTGCAATAGTATGGACTGCACAGAATAATTTCAGCACCGGGATATCTGTCTTTTAATGCTCCAACCGCAACCCGTAATGCCCCGGCATAGGTTCGGAAATCATATGCGTATTCTTCATTGTTCTGCGGTATTCCATGCCGGAAATCATTAAGTCCATATGAAATAATAAAGTAATCTGTATTCGAAAAGTCCGTTTCCGCATCGGTCAACACAGCCTGCACAGCTTCATCCGCAAATATCCCGGTATTAATTTCCGCATTCATTGCTTTCACCATACCGACAAGACCCTGGGATCTCCACCTCTCATTTCCCAATATCTCTGTATCTTCCACAGCTGCACCCGTTCCAGCAGCTGTCAGACTGTATCCATGTGCTTTACAGCGCATCATACACAATTCCGGTATTCCTGTTCCGTCCGGGTTCTGTCCAAACGTCTCATCCCCTATAAATACCAGCTGCAAATCATAGCTTTCCGGATCAGGCTCCATACTCGGTACCGGACTGTCCGACGGAAGCTTCTCTATCACCTCAGACAGCTCTGTCTCTTTCTCGCTTATCGGAGAAGGCCTGCTTTTCTTTTGCTTCTTCTGTTCTTCCTGCATTTTTTCATAGACCGTATCACTTTCCGTTCTTCCAGCAGTTTCCGCCACCTGTATTCCCTGCTGACCGCATGCCGACAGCAGCATAATCCCCACAAGTGCCATTCCACAAATACGTCTACGCATCACACATCCAGATTTTATCTCTTTATAAATATATACTCCCTACTGCTTTTTCTTATTCTCCTAAAAGACGGTGTCTTCCCTGATCTGTTTACATACCGGAATTCTTATTATCCTCATTATAATTTATAATTCTTCCAAGCATACCGGCATATAAGGCTCTTCCTTTCTGCGTCAAATGAATTCCATCCTCGAGATAATCATCTGCATTGGTACTGTCAATTCCCAGTGTCTGATATGCATCCATAAACAAGGTATCGAGTTCATTCGAAACGTATTCACAGGCTCCTTTAAAATCACTGATGGTTCCATAACCATTGCTCATCATATTCGCATCTCCCAGGAAGGCACCGTCTTTGCCAAAGAATTGTGAATAACAGGGAGAACACAATACAATAGCAGCATTGGGCGATACAGCTCTAAGATTACCAACCGCAATCCGAAGTGCTCCCGCATACGTATGCATATCATACGGATCCTCCACATCCCCGGGATTAATTCCTCTTAAGAAATCATTGACTCCATATTCAATGACATAATAATCTACGGTTGAGAAATCCACTTCCTTGTTATCAATAATTTCACCGGCTCTGGTACCCTTAAAAATATCTGTCGGAATGTCTCCCTTAATTGCCTTGGTGACTCCGATCAGACTTCTGGATGTCCAGTCCTCATTTCCTTCCTTCTCACCATATTCAATTGTTGCACTTGTTCCGGCAATTGCCATATTGTACACATTCGCATTACAGGCAACACCCGTAAGATAAGCAATACCGGTCTCATCCCGGTGATTATCAATGATACTGTCTCCAAGGAAAACAATATTCAGTTTGTCATCACCAAGCTTTTCTGTATCTACGTGGCTTACCGACTGTTCCGGATGGGGAACCACAACCTCCGCATCCTGAACCACAGCAATTTCCGGTTCCTCAGAAGGCTGCGGCGAAGCCTCTGCCACCTCCTGCCCGGCTGCTTCTGCTGATGGCTGCGGGGTATTAAGAATAATCTCTTCTCCCGTATCCGCATCAAAAATCTGTCCGGATTCGGTAATAATTACATTCCTTGCCTCCCCATTAATCTGTGGCAGTACCACCGTATTATCTGTTTGTGATGCAGTCTGTCCGCAACTGGTCAGCATCAACACTGCTAACATCAAAACAGCTATTAATTTCTCTATTTTCATATGCACACTCTCCTCAAATCAATATATGCTTATTACTTCTTTAGCATATCATTATTTCCCAAAAAAGAAAGAGCTAAAACAAATATTTATTTTTTTTAGGAAAACCTTAATAAATTCTTAACAAAAAACCTCCAGACAGGTTGTCCTGCTGGAGGTTTTTGCATATCTAAACGTGTACATTTTTTATCCCTTTTCACACCGCATATGTACACAACTAAAGATATCTGCGCATTAATTCTTCTTCACCCTTCGGCTGATATGTCAGATAACGGGATGTAGAAGTCAGTGTTGTGATTGCTACGCCCCAGACGGCTGCCATTATGAGCCTCGACAATGTTGCTTTGAATTTATTCATTTCCTTTTCCTCCTTTTTACACAGAGAAGTAAAGCAATAATGTCTATTGTTGCCCATATTTGCGTTGATATCTCATATGTTCCGGCAAATACGAACACAGAACAGACCAGATACCAGACCACGAGCATCGCAAAGGACATGATTTTGTTTTGTTCCTTCATCTCCTCACGGATTCTCTTGTTCGGATTTTCTACCGGCGCAAACTTCGCAAAATGTATAAACGCCGTTGCTACCCCTATTGTAATGAGAATGTTCTGCGCAATTTCCGGAAGAAACAGCAGCCCCTTCATCATTCCAAACGAAAGCAGATAGCACAATATCGAAACAAAAAAGCACCGCACTCTGGTTTTTGCATGATATCCTCCGCAATAACCCCGAATACTCATGAAACACAGTAAGAAAACAACAGATCCAAAAAAATTCCGTAACGCAATTCCAAGCGCCATGATCATCAGACTTGTCAATGCCGTAGTTACAATAACCTCGATACCGAGGTAGTACAAATCCCAATCCTCTTCTTTAATCTGAAACTTACGGATAAACCTCATCGTGATTCTCTTGGCTAGAAATTCCGACACGTCTGCTTCCCCCTCCTTTTTCATTATTGTAACCGCAATTTTTTCATTTGAATAGCAGAATGTCAGCTTTTGCCCGATTTATGTCATATTTTTCTCTTGACAGCCTGTCAGAAGAAGATTTCAGCCCGAAACCAGCCTTCCGAAACGTTCAGATCAAATCTTCCCCCGTTTTTATCAACCAACTCCCGAATACAGGAAATCCCAAATCCATGTAACAATGCATCCTCTTTGGTTGTATAATTATGCCTGAAAGGTTTTTCCATTTCAGAATCCTTCACCGTGTTCCGGACGCTGATATACAAGACACCCTTCGTTTTTATGAGTACCCGGATCTCTGGATTTTCTTTGACTTCTTTGGCTGCTTCAATCGCATTATCCATGAGATTTCCCAGAATCATTGCCAGATCAAGATCCGAAATTCTCGTTGTTTCCAGAACATCCATATCAATGCGGATATCAATTCCATTTTCTTTTGCAATCTCTTCCTTCATCAAAAGCAGGGTACTTAAAGGATTGTCTCCATATTTAAATTCTTTTACTCCATCCAGTTCCATCAGAAAATCTCTGGTATAATTCTGTGCTCTTTCATAGTCCTTCTCAAGCAGCTGCTGCTCAATGACTACCAGACGGTGCTTCATATCATGCTGTGTCTTACGAACCTTCCTGATATTTTCATACTGCTGCTTATAGGTCTGCTGCTGGATAATCATCTGTTTACGGAGAAAATCGCTCATTTTCTTCTGCTGCTTTCCCCGGTATGCATCATAGGCCAGCTGGAAGCTCATAAAGCACAGCGCGCAGACCATCAGAAGCAGCCACACCATCCAGACAATATCCGAAGTCTGCCTGTAAAAATGTACAAGAGTCTGAAACAATGTTGTACCTACGGATATCGTTATAAACGGAAATACAATAACCCACACTCCTGCTCTTTGTAATACCATGATTTTATCCCTGAAAATTCTGGAAAGAATCACCAGAATGACCAATACGACCTTGGCCGTAACAATCATGGCAATCCGCAGAGGATTGCCCTCAGCCACAAGTACCGTCGCATCTACATGAAAAAGATTCACGAAAGTATTCACTGCAAGAACACTTGAACCAAGAAGGGCAACATTATATACTGCAATCAGAAAAAGCTTCCAGTACCACATACCCTCCAGAAAAAGCATGGTGTACCCGAAGGCAATCACAAAATCAATAAGAACCGTATATTGGGAAAATAATGCAAATTGATCTGAAAAACCAATACTTGCCATAAGCAGAAGAACCGCTGTTACCGCTCCCGGAAAATCAATTTTCCTGCTATACTTTGGCCGACAAAATATCTTTAAAAATACAATCCACAGCACCGATTCACACAGATTAGCCAGTATCTCCATTTAAGTCATCTCCATCGGATTCCATATAACTTCTCAATTTTTCAAGAAGCTGTTTTTCAAAATGCGGACTAACGAATTTCTTTATTCCATTACGTAAATAAACATTTTTACCATCAAACCGCTCTATAAACTTCACATTGACAAGATAACTCACCTGAACACGGACAAAACCATACTTTTCCAGGGTATGCTGAAGTTCATTAATGTGGTTTCTCACCACGATCGGCTCTTCATTATCCATAATAATGTCAATATAATGACCATTCGCCTGCAAATAGTCGATATGATAAGGATCTACCAGAATATTCTTCTTCCCATCCTTCACAATGACATAAATAGGCTCTTCACGGCTTTCTTTCCAATATCTTCTGACTGCCTTCCGCAGATCCTCTTCCAGATGTGCCTTCCTTATATAAGCAAACGGACGGGCCTCAATACTGTCAAACACATAATGATCATAGGATGAAGCAATAATAATGTCCTGAAACTTACGGGTCTTTCTCCACTTTTTCACCCACTGAATTCCATTTTCATTGCCCAGTTCCACATCCAGAAACAACAGGTCAAATGACAACGGCGAGGTATCCGCCTCCTGCGTTGTCCGGAAAGTCTGAATATGTACCTGTACCTTTCCGGCACCCAGAACCTTCTCTATCATCCGCGATAATACATATGCAAAATCGGGATCATCATCCAGAATGGCTATGAAAAGCTCTTGATTTATTTTCTTCATTCGTCATTCCACCTCATCATCTTACTGTAATAAAAACGGGACGGATGTATTATATTACTTTTTCTGCATAAAAAACAGATAATTTCTTATAAAATCTATATTTATTCCAAATATTTCTATCATTTTCATTTGCTTAAACATCATTTATTACAAGTAAAAATGTTAATTATTCCCATTTATCACCTTTTCTGTAGTTCGAATGATCATTTTGTTCTTATTTTTGCATTGTTCAGGCATTTCTGCAATACACTTCTCTTATCTCATTCTTTATACAGTTTATATCTGATTTACATCATCCTGAATATGATTTTTTCAGGAACAAATCATTCCGCTTTTTCTTATCTATGTTTCACTTTTTCTTTCCATCTTTTTCACCCTCATTATACACAATTCCGGCTGATTTTCCATCCTTGGTTTTCCCCAGAATTATGATATGGAAGAAGGAGATGTAACTCATGGATGCGCTGATGAACAAAATCAGAAATACTTATGATTTTACCGAATATGAATTAAAAATAATACGCTATGTTATCACAGCACTCCTTTATGACCTCAGCAAGTTAATCCTGTTGGCAGTGATGTTTTCTTATTTGGGTTTCTTTCCTTATTTTTTATGCGCATTGATTCCATTCTGTTTATTGCGAAGTAAAAATGGCGGAATCCACACAAAAAGCTATTGGACCTGCCTGCTGCTGACGGTTCTTGTATTTATTCCAACCGTTATGATCCTGCCGGTGACAGCTCCATTAACACCGATTCTGCGTATCGGACTCATGATTCCATGTGCAATCATTGAATACCAGCTTGGCCCTCTCCTTTCCCATCGCGAGGTCAAGCTGGACGAAAAGGGAATCCGAAGAAACCGTATTGCTTCCTTTCAGGTGGTTCTGATTGTCGCAATTCTATTATTTCTTTTTCCCGAATGTCGGTATTTACTGGCAAGTTTTTGGATGGTGGTTCTTCACACTGTCCAATTAGCTATAACAAAAATTTATAAGGAGGTGAAACATTATGAAAAGTAAAATTGAAAAAATGGGATTACTACTCTGTAGTCTTTGTCTTTCTGGATTCTTTGGTGCTTTTTCTGATTGTATTTGTATTACTTTTTTTGGTGAACCCGAATATCCGGAAGAATAATTTCCAAGGCTAGCAACTCACGTTGCTGGCCTTGTTATACCGGAACTATAATAGTCACTTGAATCATATCTTCATTTTCGACACTTTTTTCATTCAAAATTATTTGACCTTTATTATCCTGTATTATACGTTGCAGTTTAGTCAACCCAACTCCTCTATTTTTTCCTTTGCTACTATATTCTCTATCAAAAAACAAATATAACTTTCCAAGACTTTCCTTCCTGCATGTATTACTAACTGTAAACTTTATATTATCATTTTCTTGAACTAATTGTATATTTATCATTCTCTGCCCTGCATACTCAATTGTTTCTTCGATTGCATTATCAATTATTATTCCAAACGCTTCTACCAGTTTATACTCCGGAACTCGAAAAATCTTCTTTTCCAATCTACAATCGTGTTTTATAGCTATTCCCATTTTCTCTGCACTACGAATCTTTTCCGAAATAAAACCTGCTAAAAGCGGATTTTCGATCATGGTGAGAATTGACGTTGTATTTGTATCCTGTAGCATAGTGTCTAAATATATACCCTCCTGCCTTACCAATTCATCTCTGTCCTCAATTGTATAAAGCATTCCCCTTAATGCATTCATATGGTTTTTAACATCATGCTGCTTTTCCCTCACCGATTGAATCAAATCTTCATAGGCATCGTAATATAATTTATTCATATCTAATTGTATCTTTGTCTTTTCTGCTTCATTTCTTGTTCTTTGCCATTCATAAAGCAATACAACAAGTAATATTGAAAAGTAAATAATATAAATTACATCCTTTCCTCCAATACTATTATTCTGTTTTATTTTCCATAATTCATTAGAAAAAATACAAAGTATAAAGCAACCAATTACTCCCAAAAGTATTTTCTTTTTTATTAAGATTAGGGTGTCAAAAGCCCATTTTAATATTTGATTTTGCTTGTACCTTGAAAAT
>ERZ824978.1666-NODE-1666-length-22352-cov-2.703772_pt1 | contig 22352 bp, 14 predicted proteins | sample MGYA00519860_ERZ824978 | MGnify/ENA primary metagenome ERZ824978 (study PRJEB31778, sample SAMEA3449184) | human gut metagenome | biome: human gut; feature: human-associated habitat; material: faeces | place: United Kingdom | collected 2010/2012 ... | reverse complement strand
TCCTCAAACAGTTTCTTTTGGAACGAACGGGCATAACATACGATCAGGCGCATATGCATACTCTGGAAGCGCTTTTACAGTCGGGACAAACCGGCAGCCGCACCCAACTGAGCGGCGATATATTCTGCGAACTGCGCTACGGCGCGCTTTATGTCGGGACAAGTCCTGCGCCTGCGGCCCCATTGGAACCGGTTTTGGTGCAGCCCGGCGCATCGTGCCTCGCCGGCGCGTGGCGCATATCGCTGCGGTTGGAAGATCGTCGGCACGCCGATCCCCGCAACGCGCTCGATTATGCGAAACTTTCCGGCCCGCTCACGATCCGCTCCATGCGCAGCGGCGACCGGTTCTCCATCCCCGGCGTGGGCTCCAAGCCCGTGCGCCGTCTGTACACCGACCGCAAGCTGCCTCTGCCGGCGCGCGGCATAAATCCTCTGCTGACTGCGGGGGAGCGCGTCGCCTGGATCATGGGCGTCGGCCCGTCGGCGGACTGCCGGCCCGATAACACGACAAAGCAATATCTGAACATATATATAAAGGAGATTTCAAATGAAGGATAGCATTGGGCGGATTCTCGTATCGGAACAGCAGCTTTTGGAGAAGATAAAAGAGCTGGGAAAACGGATTACGGAAGACTATCAGGGCAGGGATTTGCTGCTTGTGAGCATCCTGAAAGGTTCGTGCATTTTCATGTCCGACCTGATCCGGCACATTGATCTGCCGCTTTCAATCGATTTTATGTATGTATCCAGCTACGGCGCCGGCACGCAGACGACCGGCTCCGCCAAGATTATAAAGGACATGGACGTGGATATTTCGGGCAAGGACGTGCTGCTGGTGGAGGACATCCTGGACAGCGGCGTGACGCTCAGCCATGACCTGCTCAAGCAGCGCCATCCCGCGTCGCTTAAGCTCTGCGCGCTGCTGAACAAGCCGGACCGCCGTAAAATTCCCGTACAGCTGGATTACGAGGGTTTTGAGATACCGGATGAATTTGTCGTCGGATATGGGTTAGACTATGACGAGCGGTATCGCAACCTGCCCTTTGTCGGGATATTAAAGCGGGAAGTATATATGCAGTCGGATGGGACAAAGGAGGATAAGTAACTTGAAAAAAAAGAACGGCGGAAGCATATGGTTTTTTGTCGGCGTATTGATTCTGATATTGCTGGCAAGTTTCCTGTTTGATTCCGGTACAAGTCAGGAAAAACTCACATATTCCACCGTCCTTACCCATTTTCGGGAAGGGATGGTCAATGACTTCGTAATTGAGGGCAACAACCTTTCCTATACATTGAAGGAAGACCCGGACCACCCAGTAAAGAATAAAAACGAGCTGAAAAAGGAGTTCAAGCTCTACAGCGTAGAGCTGTTCATCCTGGACGCGGGCGACACGATCGCCGAACAGTTTGAGAACAAGACGATCGAGAAGTACGACATTATGCCCGAAGCCGGAATCCCATGGTGGCAGAGCATCCTGCCGTATGTCATCATACTTGTAATCATGGGCGGCATTTTCTATGTGATGTTCAACCAGATGGGCGGCGCGGGCACCGGCAAGGCCGCCTCCTTTACCAAAGCGCGCACCAAAACGAATGCGGACGATAAGAACCGCGTCACGTTTGACGATGTCGCCGGCGCGGAGGAGGAAAAAGAGGAACTGGCTGAAATCGTCGAATTCCTCAAGAACCCCCAGAAATTCACCGAACTCGGCGCGCGTATTCCCAAGGGTATCATACTCGTCGGCCCGCCGGGCAACGGCAAAACCCTGTTCGCCCGCGCGGTTGCGGGCGAAGCCCGCGTTCCCTTCTTCAGCATCACCGGCTCCGACTTTGTGGAGCTGTACGTTGGCGTGGGCGCCTCCCGTGTCCGCGACCTGTTCGACCAGGCCAAGAAAGTCGCCCCCTCCATCATCTTTATCGATGAAATCGACGCGGTCGGCCGCCAGCGCGGCGCCGGTCTGGGCGGCGGCCATGACGAGCGCGAGCAGACGCTCAACCAGCTTCTCGTGGAGATGGACGGCTTCTCGAAAAACGAAGGCGTCATCATCATCGCGGCGACCAACCGTCCCGACGTGCTGGACCCCGCGCTGCTGCGCCCCGGCCGCTTCGACAGGCAGATCGTGATCAATCTGCCCGACGTGAAGGGCAGAGAGGGCATTCTCAAGCTGCACGCGCGCAATAAAAAGCTTGACGACGACGTGAAACTGGACATTATCGCCAAGACGACGGCCGGCTTTTCCGGCGCGGACCTGGAGAACGTCCTCAATGAAGCGGCTCTGCTGGCAGCCCGAAACGGCAAACACAGCATCAGCATGGAGGATATAGAACGCTCCATTATTAAAGTGATGATGGGCGTGGAGAAGAAAAACAAGGTCATAAGCGACAAGGAGCGCAAACTCACCGCTTACCACGAGGCGGGGCACGCCCTCGTCACAATCGATATGCCGAACCATGACAAAGTGCACGAAATCTCCATCATTCCGCGCGGCATGGCCGGCGGATATACGCTCCATCTGCCTACGGAGGATAAGTTCTATATGTCCAAAGGCGAAATGCAGGACCGCATGGTCATCCTGCTCGGCGGCCGCGTCGCGGAACAGATCTCGCTGGACGACATCTCCACCGGCGCGTCCAACGACCTGGAGCGCGCAACGAACATCGCCCGCCAGATGGTGACGAAGTACGGCATGAGCGACCGTCTCGGCCCCGTCGTGTTCGGGTCCGGTCAGGACGAGGTGTTCCTGGGCCGCGACTTCGCCGTATCGCGCAACTACTCCGAGCAGATCGCCGCCGCTATCGACGAGGAAATCCGCAACTTTATCGACAAGGCCGCCGCTCGCGCCAAGGAGATTCTGGAACGCCGCCGCACCGTGCTCGACAAAGTCGCGCAGGCGCTGCTGGAAAAAGAGAAGATCAGCGGCGAGGAATTTGAGGCCATCTGCAACGAGGGCTGACCGCCGGAACGTGAAAACAGGGGCTGAAGCACAAATCACAAATCGCCCTGATCGCCGCGCGGCGGGTTAAAGACAAACGCAATTGAATACCCATACAAATAAAGCAACAAGGTTTTCCTTGTTGCTTTATTTTCTATACTTTTTTCTGAATTCCTGGGGCGACATCTGGTGCTTCGAAGAAAAAGCACGGTTAAAGCCCGAAACCTCCATAAACCCGCAGGAAGTTGCTATATCCAAAATACGGTCATTAGCGTCAATAAGCATTTTTTCGGCTTTTTTTAAAAAACAGTCCGTTATATATTCCTTAGGGGCAACGCCCATCACTTCATTGAATATTCTGCGGAAATGCGTTACGCTCAAATTGCAGGCGGCTGCAAGTTCAGGCGTGTGCACAACCTCGCCGGCATGAACCGAATCATCTATCAGCACTAAAGCGGGCGACAGGGCTATCAGCTTCGGATTTCTAGCCAAAGGCAATTTCGGCTTGCCATAGGATTCTCTGCGCAGGGTAAGCATTAGTGTATAGAGATATGAGCAAATAATTTCACTGTGAAACGGTGTTGTCTGCGGATTATCCCAGGCGCTGAATATAAGCGATTTTACAAGCCGGTTTATTTCCTTGTGCTCGCATGCCTTGAATATCCCACAGAGCGCCATTTCAGTTGTCATCCATTTTTCGACCTTTGTCTTGTCGGTAAATCCGCCTTTTTCAAAAATCTTTTCGCAGTCAAGATTGAGCCAATACCATTCGCTGGTACAGCCCGGATTATTCTTTGCAAGATGCGGCTGATAGGGAAATGCTATGTGCACATCTCCCGCTTCAAAGGGATATTCGTCGTTGTCGATATAACATATCCCTGTTCCGCTTTCGCAATATCCAAGTTCCAGGGATTTATGGTAATGCAGGGCGGTAACTTCGTTCACAGGCAATGGCATCGGTTTTTTCTCAAAATTAACTTTTACTGCGTAAGAATAGGGAAAAGCGTCCGAATAAACCGCGTGATAGAGATTATTAGGTTGTTTTCGCAAGGTTCTCGCCCTCTTTTACCTAGAAGAAATCATTTTACAGGTATTATAATTTAATTACGAAATGAAATCAAGTCCGTTCATATGACAATCAAAATTCTATAAAGGAGAGAAAAAATGAAAAAGCTTTTGGCGGCACTACTTGCGGTTTGTATGCTTATCGGAATGTTCACCTTTGCCGCAGTCGCAGACGATGCACTCACAATAGAAAAGGTTGCGATTACCGGCGCAAGCACATTTACGGTCTATTTCAATAAGGAGGTAAATCCAATAAACGATACAGGCACAGACTCCGCTTGGGCGGCCTGGTATCTTGCGGACGCTGCGGGCGTAGTGGATGAGAGCGTGAGAAACGGCCTCGAATTCGGCGGAGTAAGCGCCGACAACAAATCCATTACCTATACTGCCGCCGGCGTGGACCTTGTCGGAAAAGCGGCGGAGGCAAAAGCCGCGGGCAAACAGCTTGCCTTTGCCTTTGACGTGATAGGTGGCGGCGCGCCTCCTGTAAAAACGGTTGACGGTGCGGAAACGCTTGCCGGCAACACCGCGCTTGCCAGCTACGGAAGTGCGTATGTCGTGACCGATATCGAGGTTGTATACGAGTTAAACTCCGGTGGATTGGAAATAGCGGAAGCTGCCTTTATTAGCAAAACAACAATATTGGTGGACTTTGGTGAAGCCGTGGAATTCACAGATCAGCCGTGGGGCGCATTCTATTTCCGGAATAAGGAAACAGGTTTGCTGGAAGGCGAGAGAATCGGCTCGTCCTATCGCCAGATGGCGTCTACCGGCACAGGCGCCTATTATGTTTCCGGCACCCCTGACGCACCCAACGGTAAAGCATGGGATGCATATACCAGAACGGGCGATTATGCAGCCTATGCCAAGGATAAATACGATTTCGTATTTGCATTTGATAATTTAGGTGCGCAGGGCAACGGCGTCGTCGAAAGTGCGGACGGTACGCCGCTTGCCCCCAACGCAATTTCTCCCTCTTATGCAAATGGCCTGGTTCACGCTTGCGATAATGTGATAAAAGTGAACGGCTATGTTGAGCCCTCTTTCGCAATCACCGATGGTTTCAGAGTAGTAAGCGCTACCGCCATTAACGAAAAGCAGATAGTAGTTGAATTTTCCGAGCCCGTCCATATGAATCCTCCCTATGCATATATAGCGCTTCGCTATACCGATAATTTCGGCTATCTTGCGACTGATAACGGTACTCCCTTACAGTTTGACGGTACTGCCGTCATGTCCGGCGACGGCATGACATTAACCTGGACGATCAATGAAACTGGCAACCTTGCAGGCTGCAACAATGTTTTGAATGCGATTCACTTCAACGGCAAGCTTGCAAAGTACAGCGATTATATCCCCATGCTGTGCATTGAGGAAATTGATTCCGTTGATGATAATGACACTGTTGCCAACGTTTTGAATGATGCGAACAAAGAGTTAAAGGCGAATCGGGTTTATTCCAAGGCCCAGGGCGGCGCAGATGCGGCGTACGTTCGCGTAGTTGAAAACACCGCCTGGGAAGATCCCGGCCTGCGTCCTCTGGAAATCCCCTCTATGCCCGAAGGTCCCCATATTGTGAAGGCTGTCGCCGTTAACGATACACAGATAGTGGTTGAGTTTTCTGAACCTGTTACCTTTGTAGCGCCTTACGGCTTCCTTTCTATTCGCTATGTCGACAGAAACTTCAATTTGGGCTTTGACGGCGAAACACCCTTGCAATTTTACGGTGCGGCAGTCGTAAGCCGTGACAGAAAGAGCGTTGTTTGGACATTGGCAAAAGAAGGCAATATAGAAGGTGCCGACAACCTCGCCGCCATTCTCAACAGAACCGGCGAGCTTGCAAAGTACAAGAATTATTACCCCGTATTCTGTTTGGAGGAAATTACCGAAGACGGCAAAGGCGATTCGGATGCGCTGATTGAGAATGTCGTCAATGATGCAGGCGAAAGGGTTGTGGCCAACTGCCCGTCTGATACGGGGTATGACCGCGTATATGTAAACATTGCTGTGGATAATGTTTATGCTATCCCTGCAACAGGCGATATGAATATGGCGCTTATCATTGCGGGAATTGCAGCCCCTGTTGTTTTGAGCGCTGCAATCGTAGTGAAGAAAAAGAAAGCTTTGGCATAAGATTACATGACGCAGGGGTGTAATCAGTCGCACCCCTGCTTATTCATTTGATGAGGTAATAGAAATGAAGAAAATTACAGCAATATTTCTCGCGCTCCTCACCCTGTTTTCGGCAGGTGTACTCTCCATAGCCGCAGGCGCAGAAGATACTCTCACAGTAGAAAAGGTTGAGATAACCGATATAAGCACATTTACGGTATACTTCAATAAGGAAATGAATCCGATAAACGATGCAGGCACAGACTCCGCTTGGGCGGCCTGGTATCTTGCGGATGCCGCGGGTGTAGTGGAGGAGAGTGTGCGGAATCCCCTCGATTTCGGCGGTGTAAGCGACGATAAAAAATCCATCACCTATATTGCAACCGGCGTTGACCTCGCCGTGAAAGCATCAGAGGCAGAAGCCGCCGGCCAAAAGATTGCCTTTGTTTTGGACCATCTGAATTTGGGCGCGCCACCCGTAAAAACGGTTGACGGAACGGAAACGCTTGCCGGCAATACCACGCTTGCCAGCTACGGAAGTGCGTATGTTGTTACCGATATCGAGGTTGTCTACGAGCTGAATATTGATCCTGGCGAAGAAACGCCTGCCGGTGAAACTTCACAATCCGAATCTTCCGCAGGAGGGGAGAATACTCCCAATAACAACGGCGGCGGTTCTCTGAGTTTTGTTGAAACCGCACTTCCTCAGGTCGTCATGCCCAAGTGGGTTATGCCCGTAATATACGCTTTCGCAGGTGCTTGCGTAATTCTTTTGGCTGCTGTCGTGGTTTTGGCGGTTAAAACAGGCAAACTGAAAAAATAAACGGTGGTTAATATGAAAAAGAAAAGATTCATTTCAGCCTTTCTGCTTGTATGCGTACTGCTGCCCCTGTTTGCCGGATGCGCGCAGCATTCTATGGAGGCAGGGCAGTATGATATAGCATTGAATACGGGCCTGGAGGGGGACTCCTATTATTACATAGACCGTGATTATGCGATAGATGCCACACAGGTTGAAGCGACCGAGTCCGAGTATGCAAAAGCAGAGGCTTATATAAAAGAGCAGATTTTGGAAAGCAAAAACGCGGACACTCTGGGATTTGATTTTGCAGTGGACGGCAAATTTTTCTCCGAGGTGTTTACCGAGTACACAAAAGATGTCAAAGAGGCTGCCTCCGATGATATTATGACCGAATGGGAAGTAACCTACAAAAAGCCCGGCGAGGTATTGGAAGTATCCATAAGAGCCGTGCTGTATAAGGTGGCACCCGTTTGCGAATGGACAGTCTGGATAGAAAATACAGGTGATGCAAACAGCGGCATTATCACCGACTTTTCCGGCTATAAGGCAACAATCGGCAATGCAGAAAACGGTATATATGACGTGCTCGGCTGGGGTGGCGGCAGAGATGCCACAGTCTCCTTTAAGCCCGAGGTGCGGCATTTTACCGATGGGCGCGCAATCGAGTTCAATGCGTCTAACGGCAGGCCGAGTGTGCGCTGGGCGCCGTACTATAATGTGTACTGGGAAAATGAGGAGGCGTCCTGGGGAAAGGAAGGTATATTCTTCTCCGTCGGCTGGACGGGGCAATGGAAATCCAGTCTGACCCAAACCGAAAACGGCGTTGCAATAGATACGCGTCAGGAATTTCTGGAAACTTATTTAAAGCCTGGCGAGTCTGTACGCAGTGCAAGAATGACATTGCTTTTCTGGGAAAAGGATATTACCCGTGCCCAGAATATCTGGACGCACTTCCTCTATAACTACATTCAGCCGAAAGAGGTTGGCACAACCCTGGAAACCCGCCGGCAAATGAATAACAATGTTTATGTAACAAATCTTATGGAGGATGCTACCACCGACAACCAGGTAATCGGCATAAAGCTTCGTGTTGCAAACAAACTGCCCCTTGATTCCTGGCAGATGGATGCCGGCTGGAGCGAGCTTTTCGGAGGCAATTGGTGGTCAAGCGTAGGGAATTGGACGCCCGACCCGGAGCGCTTCGGCGCGTCCTTAAAGGGAATATCGGATGTGGCGCACGAATACGGGATAGAAACCGTGCTTTGGTATGAGCCCGAACGTGTTTCCAGTTACACCGCCTGGAATAAAGAGTTTATGGATAAGGGCTGGCTCATATATGACGACGCACAGAGCTGTATAGATTTGGCCAATGACGAGGTTTTGGACTATCTTTGCAATTTCATAAAAAACTCATTGGAGGAAAACGGCATTGACTGGTACCGTCAGGACTGCAATTTTGACCTTTTGCCCTACTGGAAAATCAGAGACGCCGAAACTGAGGGCGAAAACCGCACGGGTATAACCGAGAATAAATACATCGTAAACTACTACAGGTATTATGATTTTCTTATTGAGGAATGCGGCGTAATGATCGATTCCTGCGCATCTGGCGGTAAGCGCCTTGACCTTGAAACCCAGGCCCGCTCCTATCCCTTGTGGCGTGACGATAAATGCAACGATCCCATTGTTACGCAGTGCCAAACCTATGGCATCAATATGTTTGCTCCTTATTCGGGACAATCCACCGTTGAAGCCGGTTCGGCTGCCATGAAATATGTAAGCCGCTCCAATTTTATGCAGTGTACCAACTTTGTGTATAATATTGAGAGCGGAGACAAGGCGCTTATTGCATCCGTCAAAGATGTCATGGAGGAGCACGTGGAGTACAGCCCCTACTTCTTAGGTGACTATTATCCGCTTACCGAATGGTCGGATACGGCCGAAAAATGGATGGGCTGGCAGTGGCATTTGCGGGATGAAAACACAGGTATTATTCAGATGTTTAAGCGCCAGGGCTCAACACAGACAAGTCAGCTTTGCTATTTAAGCGGCCTGGAAAAGGACACTGTTTATGTGCTCACCGATATAGATACGGGCGATTGCATCGAGCTTACCGGTTATCAGCTTATGACAAGCGGTATCACGATTCATATCGACAGCCTTCAGGATGCAAAAATCATAGAATACGCGCCAAAAGCGTAAGCGGGTGCAAATCAAAGAATGCGCGACTAAAGCATGAGCGGCGGGCAGTACGGATTTTCCGTACTGCCTTGTCAGAGAACAGAAATATTTCATATTTTGTTGCTTTCACTGTATTCATACATATAAAAACAAATCATACCCGGAGGATTTCAATTGAAAGAGAAATTTTATGATGTTTATATATCCGAGGGCGAAAACCTGACGGTAACCTACCGCACCGGCTTAACAACCTATACCGAGGGCCTGCGTGACGGGATATTCACCGCCTTGGGCTGGAACGGCGCGGGGTATATGCCGTTTCCCCATGATTCTTGGGATAATCCGCAAATCCTTACGGCAGCGGACTTTGCCGAAAGCTTTGCCTTTAAATTTGATATAAATGGGCAGTCAATCATGAGCCATTTTGTTTGCGAGGAAATAAAAAAAGAGCAGAGCGAAAAAAGTCTCACCGTTAAAATCATCTTAAAGCACGGCTTTATTCCCGTAAAGGTTACTGTGTGTACGCTGCTGGACGGCTCGCCGGTCCTGTCGCGCTGGCTCGAAATTGAAAACACGGGAGAAACAGCGGCGGCATTGGGCGAGATGCATATTCTCTGCGGCGGACTGGAAACCACGAAACGCTGGAAAAATCATATAACTGACCAAACAAAGGAAAGCCCATACCGTTTGGGCTATTTTAAGCATACTGTCCACATGCACGAGGGTATGTTCCGCTGGCACGATCTGCCGATGGACTGTCTGTCTTTCGGCGCAAGATATACGAGAGCGAGATACAGGCATCCGTTTTTTGTTCTGGAAAACAGGGCCAAGGGCACAACCTTTATCGGTCAGCTGGCATACAGCGGCGGCTACCGCTTCAGCTTCGATGTAAACTCCGAGAAGCTGGGAACCTCAACAATACAGGATGACTGCTGTCTTGCGTTTTCCGCCGAAATCGAGGCGCTCAACCCATTGAGAGTGATTGCACCCAGGGAAACCATAAAAACCCCCGAGCTTATCATGGGCATGGTAAACGGGGATCTTGACAAAGCAGTTAACGGGATGCACTCCTTCATCCGCAACAGCGTAATGTACCCGCGGGCAAGAGACAGGGGATGCTGGGTTGAAACCGCGGGCCACGGAAACATCGAAGAGGACAAAATATGTGTGGACAGAGCCGCGGAAATGGGCTATGATATATTTTATATTGATGCGAACTGGTATTATCCGATTGACAGTACCCGCGCGCTGTCCAGTGTCGGCGATTGGAAGGTGGATACATCCCGTTATCCCAACGGCATAGGTGAACTGCGCGATTACTGTCACGAGAAGGGCTTGCTTTTTGGGCTTTGGATGGAGCCGGAAAGAATCGGCTCTCTTTCAAATGCGGCCAAGGAAAGCGCCGGTCTTGTTGCCATGGGCTACAACCAGAAGAATAACGGCGGCTTTCCCCAAAAGGGTGTCGGCGGCATTGTGGATTTGGCAAAGGATAAATCGTATGCCTGGGTTGAAAATAATATAATTAAGATGATAGAATATACAAAGGTGGATATGTTCCGCCTGGATTTCAACCATATATACGATGTGCCATATTCGGGCAATATGCGTGACGGCTATTTTGAAAACTGCGATTGGCGCTACAATGAACGTTTCCAGGCCATGTATGAACGTCTGCGCAGGCGCTTTCCTGATGTTGTATTTGAAAACTGCGCATCCGGCGGCGGCAGAACAGATCTGGGCGCGGTGAAATACTTCTGCCATACCTGGATAACCGACAACCCTGTTTCTCCGCGCAGTTTTGATATAACCAACGGTATGACGATGTGTCTGCCGCCCGAGCGGATAGACCGGCTTACCACAACAATGGACGCCCATACCATGGCGGATCTGGATTTTCAAATCAGGCAGATGCTCTTTGTCCGCCCGACAGCACATCACGGCCACGGCTGCGGCACGCCCCTTTCCGCAACAGAAAATCCCGTCATGCAGGAAAGGTTTAAGCACTTTTTGGATTTGTACAATCATTTTGTGCGTACATTCATAGAAGAATCCGAAATCTACCACCATACACCCGCTGCTGACGGCGAGGACAGCCGCGGCATAGGCATATTGGAGCTTGCGGCAAAAGATTCCTCCAGGGCGATGCTCGGGATATTCCGCCTTGCGGACAGCGCGGATATGGAAATCAACGCCCGCTTTAAGGGCATTGATGCATCGAAGAATTACCTTGTGCATCTGGACAATACAAATGAGGAGTTTGTCTGCAAGGGCAGAATATTGAAGTACGAGGGCTTAAAACTCCACAGCGATGCATCTCTGACAAGCGAACTAATACTTTTAACTGAATGCGGATAAAACAGGAGGAACAATTATGTCTAAAACTTATGCGGCGGCACACAGCGGAATCCAGTATTTCGGCAACTGGGTTTATGACGGAACCAGAAGATACACCTCTATCCAATACAGCAGGTGTATATTTACCTTCACCGGCAATTCCGTGCGCGTTTATTTCAATACAAGACCCGACGGCGGCATGGCCAGGATATATGTTGACGGCGCGTATCAGGCTACCGTCAATACCGAAAACAGCGAAAACCTGAAGCAAATGCTTTTTGAAAAAACGGATATATCCGGCGATAAAATTCACGAGATCACCGTGGTTTCCGAAAAGGTGAAGGCGCGCCCGAATGCCGTGCTGGAGGTTTGGTCCTTTGAAGCGGACGCCCTTGTAAATTACGCCGAGCATATGCGCGATTTAAAGCTCCGGGAGTATGACGAAATCGCCCGGGGCGTTAAGAAAACCTCTGACCCGAAGACCTGGAAAAAAGTTGCATATAAAGCGACCTTCCCACAGGGCGGCGTGAAAATCAGGGACAGGATTTTCACTAAAATGATGGCGGACAATAATAAAATTATCAAGTATGATTTCAGCGTGCCCTTTTACTGCGATGACGACGGGGTGGACGAAATATACGGCGGCGTTGTTGGGCCCGGCTGGTCGCACTTTTTGCCCGCCTCCAACGAAGCGCGGCTCCTTGCGGGCGCGTATAACTTTCTTTTATGGGAGGAAGATGCAGAACTCCGTGCCATCGGCGAAAAGATTATGGCGGATATAACCGCCCGCATGCGGGATGACGGCTACTTCAATTATTACCCTGAAGCCGAGTCCTTTGACGATGATGTTACCCCTTTCAGCGAGCGCAAGAATTATGACAGGGTTTTCTGGACACGCGCCATGCTGTATGCCCACAACGCCGGCAATCGGGACGGCTTGCGCGGCGCGCGGAAAATGTATAATTGGCTGGAAAACCAGCCGCAGCATCTGTCCCACATGGTGTGCGGTACAAATTCCACCAATGCCTACCCCGGCTTGCCCCTGATGGCAAACAGTGAAGCAGGCGAGGACGGCGATATGCTCACCGTGCAGAAGTATTTTGACCAGGATTACCTGCTCAAAACCCTTGCCGACGAAAACTCCCTTGCGGTGGTTCATTACCCTGGGCATCAGCCGCATTGCTATGCGCTGCTCATCATCGAAGCCCTTGCGGACGAATACAGGGCAACCGGCGAGCAGAAGTATTTGGATGCATTGATGGGCGGCTACGAAATTTGGCGCAAATACTATATACATATCGGCGGCACAGCCGCAATCTGCGAGGTTGACGGACCTTACCCGCCCGGCTCTTACTATATCACAACAGGCCATAACGGAGAGACCTGTTCATCGGTATTCTGGTGCCTTATCAATATGCGCTTAATGCAGTTATTCCCCGGTGAAGAAAAGTATGCCAAGGCTTTGGAAGAGAGCTTGTTCAACGCTATCGCCGCCTGCCGTACCGCCGAAGACGGGTGGACGCGCTATCACGTGCGCTTCCACGGCGAAAAGGAATGGGGCAGAAACTGGAACAACTGCTGTGAGGTCGCGGCTACGATGTTTATCCCCACCGTGCCGTCCTATATTTACAGCGCCGATGAACAGGGCGTTTTCGTGAACCTTTACATCGCTTCCGATTATACCGGTGACAACATGGATATTTCCATGAAAACTGATTTTCCCTACAGCGGCAGGGTGGAACTTGCCGTGACCCCGAAATCGGCGGAGGAGAAAACCCTGCGTATCCGTATCCCCGAATGGCAGACAAAAGCGGTTGACATTCTCATAAACGGTGAAAAGCAGGCGGAAGGCAAGCCCGGCAGCTATTGTGACCTGAAGCGGGTTTGGCAGGAGCAGGATATTCTTGCCTTTGAGTTTGATGTATCGCCGAGGCTTATCAAATACACGGGCGACGACCAGCCCAGGGATAACAGCGACCGCTACGCAATGCTTTGCGGGCCGATGCTGATGGCGTTGACTCAGGTTGAGCGGGAGGAGGTATTGCCTCTTCGGAACCGCCTTACCATTGAGCCGACAATCCCGAGAATCAACATGTCACCCGAAAAAATGCTCCAGAGCCTGCAGGAGGAAAGCCCGATGCACTACAGCGTCGATCGTTTCAAATTCGTGCCTTATTACGCAATCGATAAGGAATACTTCACCTGCTATCCGATTATAGAAGAGTAATTCACGGAGCGGATCACAGAAATCCCCTGGCCGTTAAAGACGGCAGGGGATTTCTGATAACCGTTGGCGGAGTATTCTGTTGGGCTTGATATAGGCGGCGAGTAAACCAAAAAACACCTAGAGGGCGAGGGGGCTATCCATGCATATAATCGACATGCCGCAGGGCGCCAGGGCAATCGTGCAGGGCCTTCAGGACGCGAATTATGAGGCATATGTTGTCGGCGGCTGCGTACGGGACAGCCTGCTCGGTTTGGCGCCTGCAGACTGGGATATTTGCACATCCGCTACGCCGGACGAAATGAAAGAGCACTTCGCACGCCGCAATATTCATACCATCGACACTGGAATCAAGCACGGAACCATAACGGTAGATATGGGCTTTTCCGGTATGTTTGAGGTTACCACCTTTCGCATTGATGGGGACTACTCGGACAATCGCCATCCGGATTCTGTCCGGTTTACCCGGAGTATCCATCAGGATTTGTCCAGAAGAGACTTTACCGTCAATGCAATGGCGTTTAATCAGGCCGGCCTTGTTGACCCGTTCCACGGCAAAGAGGATTTGAGGAACAAAGTGATTTCCTGCGTGGGAAACCCGGACGAACGTTTTTCAGAAGATGCGCTGCGGATTTTGAGGGCGCTTCGCTTTGCTTCCACATACCAGTTTCGTATCGATGGCAGAACGGCGGAATCCATTCACAAAAACAAGCACAAACTAAAGCACATCGCCGCAGAGCGGATTTGCTCTGAGCTTTGCAAGATGCTGCAAGGCAAAGGAATCCTCGATGTGCTGCTTGCGTTCGGCGATGTCTTTGCTTTCATCATACCGGAGCTCGCGCCGTGCGTTGGGTTTGCGCAGAACAATCGCTTCCACCAGTACACGGTCTATGAACACATCGCACACGCGGTAGCAAGCTATCATGGGGGAGATACCGCAGTCAATATGGCGTTGCTTCTTCACGATATTGGAAAGCCGCTCTGCTACACCGAGGATGAAAACGGCGGGCATTTCTACGGTCATGCCGTGCTGAGCCGGGATATTGCCGAAGGGGTTCTCAACCGGCTTCGCCTTGATAACAAAACGAAGAACGAAGTGCTGGAGCTGATCCTTTACCACGATTCGGTGATCGATCCCACGCCGAAAACAGTGCGAAGATGGCTCAATAGAATCGGACAGCGCCGAATGTGCCAGCTTATCGACGTGCGGCTTGCCGACGTCTGCGCGCAGGCAGAATCCACCCGGGAGTCAAGGCTGGAAAACTGTCATGCGCTCGGCAGGGCAATGGCTCTTGTTTTGGAGCAGCGGCAGTGTTTTGCCAGAAAGGACCTGGAAATCAAGGGCGGAGATCTGCTTTCGCTCGGTATGCCGCAAAGTCCCCGCATCGGTGAAATTCTCAATATTCTTTTGGAAAAGGTGATTGCGGGAGAAATCCCGAACAAGCGCGAAGTGCTTATGCAGGAGGCGGTGAGGTTGGCGGCAGAATCGTGTCTGCATTAACAAAGCGGGAATGGCGAACGCATGTTCTTTATGATCTCAGCCGGCCTGTGTCTGCTCCTGCGCCGTGTAGCTGAGTCCGTGCATAAAGCCCATAAGCGAGGTGCAGGTCACGTCTCCCGCTACGACCTGGTCTTCATAGACGTAAATGTTTGCAAAGATCGTGTCGTCTGTACGCCCCGGATAGTTTGTAATCTGGTATGTCCAGCGCTTGAGCCTTTTCCCGCAGTAATCATGCAGGTCGTACCCCTGTTCCTCCTGCAGCTCGTTATACTTTTTGTACACCTCGTCAAATTCGCTGGGGATCACAACTTCCATGACCTCGTAGGGCTCGCTGTCCACCGTCCAGCCGAAACCGCTGAGGAAGGATATGCGGTCCTCGTTGCTTTTTACAATCATGGCCGCCGCGCTTACAGCCGCGGGCCTGGACACGGCGGCGGAAATGGTGATGCCGAGCAGCGCCAAAATCATGGCGCAGCAAACGAAAAACATCTGCCTGTTGAGTTTCATGGTAACAACGAACATAGTACCGCCCCTTTTCTCATAGCTACAATATATCTATATAAAAACCAGAGCTGGAATATGTCCGAATCCGTCCATGTTTACGGGCCTGCATGAATATTTTCATCCCCCCGCCATATATATGGGATGGGGGACATGCGTCTGCGGTCCGCCGCCGGGAGTAAAAGGCAAGAGGGGGAACAGAACATGAAAGAGGTATTCATTTATGCGGGCGGCGTTGTGCTCGCCGTACTGCTCGTCTGTGTGATCGGCCGCCTGATGGCCAGGAAAAAGCATATCGTACTGAGCAGCGTGAGCGGCGTTGCCGCGCTCGTTGTTATTAACCTCACGGCCGGGATAACGGGCGTCGGGCTGGGGTATACGCTGTTGTCCATCGGCACGTCCGTGCTTCTTGGACTGCCCGGCGTCGCGCTGCTTCTGCTCGGAAATCTTTTATAAGGCTGCAAACAAACTTGTGCGGAGGAATCACCTCCGCATTTCTGCGCTTCAAAATACATGTTTTTTGGCCAATACGGCGCGTTCGCTATTGACGCGCCGTATCTGATTTGATATGATAAATGAAAACTTTATCGCCGGACCTTACCGGAAGCCGCGATAAAGTTTCATGTTGTTTTCAAAAAAATTACATAAAGAAACGGAATGTGGATGATGGGGATCAAGATAGTATTTCTGCTGGTATTCTTCGGGATTATGCTTACCGTGGGCTTTCTGTGCCGCCGCACGGCCGCGGACACGCACGGTTTTGTGCTCGGCGGCCGCAACGTCGGCCCGTGGCTTACGGCGTTTGCCTACGGTACTTCTTATTTTTCCGCAGTTATCTTTGTCGGCTATGCGGGCCAGTTCGGGTGGCGGTTCGGTATCGCGTCCACCTGGATCGGAATCGGCAACGCGCTGATCGGTTCTCTGCTCGCATGGGTGATTCTGGGCCGCCGGACCCGGATTATGAGCCAGCACCTGTCCAGCGCGACTATGCCGGAGTTCTTCGGCCGCCGCTATAACAGCAGAGCGCTCAAAATTGCGGCCTCCGCCATTACGTTCATATTCCTCATCCCGTATACAGCGTCCCTGTATAACGGGCTTTCCCGCCTGTTCAGCATGGCGTTTAACGTCGACTATTCCGTCTGCGTGATTGTGATGGCGGTGCTCACGGGCGTATACGTCGTCGCCGGCGGCTATATGGCGACCGCTGTCAACGACTTTATCCAGGGCATTATCATGATCTTCGGCATCATCGCCGTCATCAGCGCCGTTCTCAGCGGCCAGGGCGGGTTCATGCAGGCGCTCAGCAATCTTGCGGACGTGCCCGGCGCCGCCGGGGACGCAAACGGCGTGTTTTCCTCGTTCTTCGGGCCCGCGCCGCTCGACCTGCTCGGCGTCGTCCTGCTCACCTCCCTGGGCACCTGGGGGCTGCCCCAGATGGTGCAGAAGTTTTACTCCATCAAAAGCGAAAAGGCAATTCAGTCCGGTACGGTCATCTCCACCGTGTTCGCGCTCGTCGTCGCGGGCGGCTGCTATTTTCTGGGCGGGTTCGGCCGCCTGTTTGGGGATAAGATCGAGTATATTGCCGGCACAACCACGCCGGTTTACGATTCCATCGTGCCCACCATGCTGCAAAATCTGCCCGATATCCTGATCGGCGTCGTCATCATCCTCGTCCTGTCCGCATCCATGTCGACCCTTTCATCTCTTGTGCTCGCGTCCTCCTCAACGCTTACGCTCGACTTTTTCGGCGAGACCTTTATGCGCCGTTCAAGCGAGAAAAAGCGTTTGCTTGTCATCCGCGTCCTGATCGTTGTGTTCATCGCCATCTCGGTCGTCATCGCCATCGTGCAGCACAATTCCTCCATCACCTTTATCGCGCAGATGATGGGCATTTCCTGGGGCGCGCTTGCGGGCGCATTCCTCGCCCCGTTCCTGTACGGCCTGTACTGGAAACGCGCCAATAAGTACGCGGTGTGGACCTGCTTTGGCTTCAGCGTCGCGGTCATGCTTCTCAACGTCTTTTTCGGCGGCTATTTTCCCGCCGTCCTGCGTTCGCCCATCAACGCCGGCGCCTTTGTAATGCTCGCGGGCCTGGTGCTGGTCCCGCTGGTGAGCCTGCTGACAAAGCGGCCCGACCCGGATTATATCGAGCGCGTGTTCTCCTGTTATCAGACGCAGGTCACGGTTCCCTCCAAGATCGCCCTTTCCGAGGACGTAGAGATTGAGAAAATATGAGTTAGCATGAATTTCACATGACAATATCAGAAAACTGTGATATACTATTTTGTAACAAAAGGTCGAAAGAGGGAAGAGGATTGTTTTTTCAAAAGGAGCTGGAGACGATGCCGCGCAGAGAGCTGGAGGCTCTGCAGCTCGAGCGGCTTAAACACATCGTCGACTACTGCGACAGAAACGTACCGTACTACCACCGCGTCCTCAGCAATGCGGGCGTGACGGCGGATAAAATCAAATCGCTGTCCGATGTGCAGTACATACCCTATACGACAAAGGCGGACGTGCGGGACAATTACCCCTACGGCCTGTTCGCCGTTCCCATGCGCGATATCGTCCGTATCCACGCGTCGAGCGGCACAACCGGCAAGCCGACCGTCGTCGGCTATACGCGCGAGGATATCAATACATGGAGCGATTGCGTCGCCCGTCTGGCGGCCGCAGTCGGCGTAAACGGCGACGACATCGCGCAGATCTCCTTTGGCTACGGGCTGTTCACCGGCGCCCTTGGCCTGCACTACGGCCTGGAAAAGCTCGGCTGCGCCGTCATACCCGTTTCGAGCGGGAACACGCAGAAACAGGCGATGATCCTGAAGGATTTCGGCAGCACGGTGCTCATCAGCACCCCGTCCTACGCCATGTATATGAGCGAGGTGGCGCATGATATGGGCATATCCAACGACGAGCTGAACCTGCGGATCGGCCTGTTCGGCTCGGAGGGCTGCACGCCGGAACTTCGCCAGAGCATAGAGCGCGGCTTCGGGCTGTTTTCAACGGACAACTACGGCATGAGCGAGCTTATGGGGCCGGGCGTCTCCGGCGAGTGCGAAAAGCGCGACGGCCTGCATTTCGCGGAGGACCATTTTTTGCCCGAAATTATCAACAGTGAAACGGGCGAAGTGCTGGAGCGGGGGGAGACGGGCGAACTCGTCATCACAACCCTTACCAAGCAGGGCATTCCGCTGCTTCGCTACCGTACGAAAGATATCACGCGCATCAACTACGAGCCCTGCGCCTGCGGCCGTACTCATGCCCGGATGGACAAGGTCAAGGGCCGCAGCGACGATATGCTGAAAATCCGCGGCGTAAATGTGTTCCCCTCCCAGATAGAGAGCGTCATGGCCAATATTGCCGGGGTTTCGCCGCACTATCAGCTTGTGCTCACCCGCAAGAATTACACCGACCACCTCGAGGTTAAATTTGAACTGACCGACGAGCGCCTGCTCGAAAACTATGCCGCGCTGGACGAACTGCGCAATTCCGCTGTCAACCGTCTGCGCAGCGTCCTGGGGATAGACGCGAAAGTCACGCTGGTCCAGCCCCGTTCGCTGGAACGGTATGAGGGCAAAGCCAAACGCATTGTAGATTTGCGAGAAGGTCAGATATAAGAAGGAAGGATTGCCATGAGAGAACTTATGCTCGGCAACCGCGCGGTTGCCAGAGGCTTGTATGAATCGGGCTGTGAAGTGCTGTCCGCCTATCCCGGCACACCCAGCACGGAAATTGCGGAATGCGCCGCCGCGTACGACGATATCTACTGCGAATGGGCGCCCAATGAAAAAGTCGCGATGGAAGTCGCGTTCGGCGCGTCGCTTGCGGGCAGGCGCAGCTTCTGCTGCATGAAGCACGTCGGCCTCAACGTAGCGGCGGACCCGCTGTTCACCATGTCCTATACGGGCGTCGGCGGCGGGCTGGTAATCGCGGTTGCGGACGACCCGGGAATGCACTCTTCGCAGAACGAACAGGACTCGCGCCATTACGCGGTCGCCGCAAAGCTGCCCATGCTCGAACCCGCGGACTCTGCGGAGGCCCTCGCGTTCGTAAAGGCGGCCTACGAGCTGTCGGAGAAGTTCGACACGCCCGTACTGCTGAAAATGTGCACGCGCATCTCGCATTCCCAGAGCATTGTGGAAACGTCTGCGCGTACCGTGCAGCCGCACAAACCCTATGAGAAGAACGGCCCGAAATATATCATGATGCCGGGCTATGCCAAGCTCCGCCATCCCGTAGTGGAAGAGCGGATGGAGGCGCTTTCCGAATACGCGGAGACCACGCCGCTCAACCGCGTGGAAAAAGGCGACGGCTCTATCGGAATCATCACGTCCAGCACCTGCTACCAGTATGTCAAGGAAGTGTTCGGCGACAGCGCCGACGTATTGAAGCTCGGCCTTGTAAACCCGCTGCCCAGGAAGCTCATTCTGGATTTTGCGGCGAGCGTCAGCCGCGTGGTCGTCATCGAGGAGCTGGACGGGATTATCGAGCGTCACTGCAAAGCCCTGGGCCTTGACGTGGACGGCAAAAACATCTTCCCCCCGATCGGGGAGTTTTCGCAGAACGTCATAGCGGCAGCCCTTGGCAAAGCGCCGCATACGGGCGAAAAGCTGGAGGAAGCCCTGCCCATGCGCCCGCCGGTCATGTGCGCCGGATGTCCGCACCGCGGCATATTCTATGTTCTGAACAAACTGAAAGTCCATGTCATGGGCGATATTGGTTGCTACACCCTGGGCGCGCAGCCGCCGCTTGCGGCCATGGATGCGACGCTGTGTATGGGCGCGTCCATTTCCGGCCTGCATGGCTTCAACAAGGCCGACGGCGAAAACCAGCGCGTGTCGGTCGCCGTCATCGGCGACTCCACCTTCATGCATTCCGGCATGACGGGACTTGCCGGCGTGGCCTATAACGCGTCGAACTCCACTGTGATCATCCTCGACAATTCCATTACCGGGATGACCGGCCACCAGCACAATCCCACCACCGGCTACAATATCAAGGGCGACCCCGCCGCCAAAATTGACCTGGAAGCTCTGTGCCATGCCCTTGGCATCCGGCGCGTCCGTGTCGTCGATCCGTACGATATCAAGGCCTGCGAGACGGCGGTAAAAGAGGAGCTCGCTGCCGACGAGCCGTCTGTCATCATTTCCCGCCGTCCGTGCGCGCTGCTTAAATATGTAAAGCACAAAGCGCCCCTGCGCGTGGACAGAGACGCCTGCCGGAGCTGCAAAGCCTGTATGCGCCTGGGCTGTCCCGCCATCAGCATGAAAGCGGGGAAGGCGTCTGTGGACACGACGCTGTGCGTCGGCTGCGGCCTGTGCCAGAGCCTGTGCGCTTTCGGCGCGCTGAAAGGGGATGCGTGAAATGGAAACGAAAAATGTAATGATCGTAGGCGTGGGCGGCCAGGGTTCGCTGCTCGCCAGCAAACTGCTCGGCAACCTGCTTATGGAGCAGGGGTATGACGTAAAAGTATCCGAAGTACACGGCATGAGCCAGCGCGGCGGCTCCGTTGTCACATATGTCCGCTACGGCGACAAGGTGTACTCCCCGGTCATCGATAAGGGCGAGGCCGATTTCATCATCTCGTTCGAACTGCTTGAGGCCGCGCGCTGGGCGGAGTTTCTCAGGCCCGGCGGCCGCATCATCGTCAACACCCAGCAGATCGATCCCATGCCCGTCATCACGGGCGCGGCTTCCTATCCGTCGGATATCATAGCGAAGCTCCGTTCTCTGGGCCTGCAGGTCGACGCTGTCGACGCGCTGGAGATCGCCGAACAGGCCGGCAGCGCCAAGGCCATTAACATCGTGCTGATGGGCAGGCTTGCCCGGTACTTTGACGTCCCGGAGGACGAATGGCAGAAAGCACTGAAACGCGTTGTCCCCGAAAAATTCCTGGCTCTGAACCAGAAGGCCTTTGCGCTGGGAATGCAGCTTGCCTGACCGGGGACGCGAGCAGCGTAGAAAGGGGTAGATTCAATGGCACGTTATTTTCAGGAAGAGATTGAGACCGCACCGCGTTCGCTTCTGCGCCAGTGGCAGAGCGAGCGCCTGGTAAAAACGGTAAAGCACGTTCACGACAACGTCCCGTACTACCGTGCGCTCATGGAGGAAAAGGGCGTAACGCCGGAGGATATCCGTTCGGTGGACGATCTTTACAAACTCCCGTTCACCTATAAAAGCGACCTGCGCGACACCTATCCGTACGGCATGATGGCCGTCCCCATGGAACAGGTTGTGCGTATCCAGGCTTCGAGCGGCACAACCGGGAAGCAGGTGGTCGCTGGCTATACGCAGCACGACCTGGAAATATGGGAGGACATCTGCGCCCGCCAGCTCGTGGCCGCAGGCGGCGGCCCGAAGGACTTTGTCCACGTCTCCTACGGCTACGGCCTGTTCACCGGCGGCCTCGGCGCGCATCAGGGCGCGGGCAAGCTGGGGGCCACGGTCATCCCCATGTCCAGCGGCAACACCCAGCGCCAGATCATGATGATCAAGGAACTGGGCGCCACCATGCTCTGCTGCACGCCCTCCTACGCCCTGTATCTGGGCGAGTCCATCCGCGATGCGGGCATCCCTGTCTCCGACCTCAAACTCAAGGCCGGCTGCTTCGGCGCCGAGCCCTGGACGGAGGAGATGCGCAAGCAGATCGAGGAACTTCTCGGCATCAACGCCTACGACGTCTACGGCCTTACCGAGA
>ERZ824978.1650-NODE-1650-length-22482-cov-11.200606_pt1 | contig 22482 bp, 13 predicted proteins | sample MGYA00519860_ERZ824978 | MGnify/ENA primary metagenome ERZ824978 (study PRJEB31778, sample SAMEA3449184) | human gut metagenome | biome: human gut; feature: human-associated habitat; material: faeces | place: United Kingdom | collected 2010/2012 ... | reverse complement strand
ACGAGTTCACAGTTTCATCGGTATCTCTTTCTGAATTGGATACCACCCAGCAGATTGCCATACCGCAGCAACTATTGGAGCAGGCAGGCATCGACTCGAACGCAGAGGTGCAAATTGCCTGCATGGACGGAGCTATCATCATTACGGGGGGACACACCCCTGACCGAAGATGAATTTAGTGAGGTCGTTGACCGTCTGCGGGCGGTCAATGACCTCACTAAACATTTCCCCAGTGAATTGGATACTGAAGAAGGGGGAACAGGCTATTCTGTTATACCATACACATGAGAAAAAGCCCAGCATTTGCTGGACTTTTTCGACGAGCCGAGCAGGATGGCGATAGGACCTATCGCCATCCTGCTGATGATGTTAAGTTGTGTAAAGGTTCTTCAGCCATCAGAGTGCTGCTCTGAGCACGATGCCCTGCGTTGTTTTATAACATTCATCGCAGCTGAAGTGGTGCGTTTCAGCATTTTTGCTATCAGAACTGCCAGAACGAAATATATTACAAACAGTACTAACACATAGCGGTATGTAAAATGCGCCAAATCAAAGCCCTTCACCATCAGGCTGATCAATTTGTGGTGTACCAAAAAGATCGGGTATGTCAGCGCAGCTGCCGATATGATTGCAGAACTTATCGCCTGGAAAAAGGCAGGGAAGCACGCGACAAGCAATGAGATCAGCAGAAATATCATCCAGCATACCACAGAACCAACCGTTACTGCGTGTATGTATTTCTGCGCCATAATCACGGCGATCGTTACTGCCACAGTTGTGCCTATCAGCGGGATATTCTTCATCTGTTTGATATAGCGTGCGAAGCACCCGCCTGCAATCATTTGCGTTAATCGGACCGGTACTGTGATTAAATTCCCGTCGGTTGAAAAGACAGTAATGCCATACATCAAGGCAACCAGCGGCAAAAACACCCAAGCTGGAAGGTAATCCCACAGATACATTACCAACGGCCAAAGGAGATAGCAAATAATCGCGCACCCCAAGTACCACTCACCGACCTGATAGAAATTATTGGTGAACCACCCACGGGCACTTCCATAACCGTCCATTCCAAATAACGTCAAGAGCAGGCTCGGTATGGGCGCACCGGAAATCGTTTTATTCATCAGCAGCTGTGCGCATGTCGCCCATAACCAGGCAATATAGAATGGTGGCATCAATTTTTCTGCACGATTCAAGTAAAAGTGGGTCAAATCTTTTCCACTTGCAATTTTACGGCTTCCCATTAAGGCCGCTCCCGAAAGCATGAAGAACAGATTATTTCCAATATCGCCCAAGGACACACAGCCAAAATAGACACTCGGGATAAGTTCATTCGGGTATACCAACTGCCCCACAGTATCAAACCCGCACACAGAAGCATTAAAATGGAAAATCAAGACAGATGCACAGGCGAGTATGCGAATCAAATCATAATCTATCCGTCGTTTCCCTGCCGTTATCTTCATATTGCCACTCCTCTTGTTGAAATCGCTGTTCATTCATTCAATGAACGCCCTGCGCAAAGATGTCCCAGCCTCTGTGCAGCAGTCACCTTTCAAGCCCGGCAGGCCAGTGACCTGCCGGGCTTGAGGTTTATATGTACCTGAGACGGTTGATCACGGTGCCTGTGAACTCAACCCACCTGTTTTGTGCTTCCCGCTACAATGACCCGGGTATGGGCAATCAGCGACTGCGTACCACTCTTAGTCCCGTATACGTGAATCTGATACGCGCCCACTGAATTGTGCTGCTTCAGGTTCACGGTGTACGTCCAGTTCCCGTCAGAACCCTTCTTGGCAGAGTACCACACCAGATCATCCTGACCGTTGGCCTCGCTCCAGACGGGGATCATGACCTTTTCGTATGCTCCCGCGTTCTTCACGGTGATCTGCATCGTGCCGAGCTTCTCAGAGACAACCGCTTCCACCGTCGGGTTCTTCGTTGTGGGCAGCTTCGCCACGCTGGCTGTTGTATTGGCGATCAGCTCCGTCTTCCCAGCCTTCGTGCCGTACACATGGATCTGATAACGGCCCATGGAATTGTGGGCTGCTAGATCCACATCGCACGTCCAGCTGCCGCCGGCCTGCTTGGTAGCCTTATACCACTTGATGTCATCCTGACCGTTGACTTCACTCCAGACGGGGACGGAAATCTTCTCATACTCTTCAGCATTCCGCACGGTGATCTTTATCATGCTGTAGTCCGCTGTGACGGTGGCCACCACCTTCGGCGGCTTCACATCATCGAACGCGGCGATCTGCGCCACAACATGGCCCGCCATGCGCATGGTGTCAGAATCTCCGGTGCTGGCATAGGCATGGACCTGATAATTGCCGGTGGAATGATGCTTTGTCAGATCGACCTTACAGGCCCAGTTCCCGTCCGCCTGCTTTTCCGCATTGTACCAGGCCAGGTCATCCTGTCCGTTCTCCATGCTCCAGACAGCGAACTTGACCTTGGTATGGCCGTGGCTGGCCACATCGGCCATCTTGACAGTCAGGACATTGTTATCCTGCACCGCCGTGACGGTGTGATCCTTCTCGGTCCAGCCAATAACGTCCTTCGTGCCGCAGCCGTAGTCGCAATACGCGACCTTCGTCTCCGCGCCGACGCAGTTGTCCGTGGTGGTTGTGTAGTTGGTGAACTTATGGGTCACATTTTGGACTATATCGATCCTATCACCCGCGATGATAGTTGTGCCGTCATAGGCGTGAACCTGATATCTTCCCAGATCTTTGTAGTTGCACATGGGCACTGTGACGATCCACTTGCCGTTGTCCTGCTTTACACCGCGGAACCACTTCAGGTCGTCCTGTCCATTGTGCTGACTCCACATGGCGATCCGGCCGTTGGTGAAGGACTCGCCTTCCATCGGAGTTAGAATGACCGTGAATACGCCACTGTCCTCGCTCAGGCTCATTCTGATCGGGCGCCACATCCGGCCTTCCGCATCAAAGTAATAGCGGGAACTGTTGACGCTCTGCCACCCGGTAACCATCGCGCCGTAGTCGGGGGAGTCCTCCTTGGTGTTGAAATAATACGTATCATCACCAATGTCCGTCATGCCGAGGGCCATCTTGCCGTTGTCGTAATAGTAGGTCTTGCCGTTGGTCTTCTTGATAAAACCAGTATGACCGCTAACTACCAGGCCATTTTCGAACACAAAGGGCACTTCGTCCACTACCTGCTCGCCGTCGTAGGCCACGCCGTTCTCGTCGAAGCAGTAGTTGTCCTCTCCCACCAAGAACCAACCGGTCTGCATGACACCGCGCAGGAAGTACATCTTGCGGCCGGTGGCTTCGTCACGAGCCCAGCCGGTGTATTTCCACTCAACGGGATCAACGGCGGCATGGCAGTTGTTGCATATCAGCTTGCCGCTGCTGCAGACGGCGTCTGCCAGCTCATGGCCCTTTTCAGCGCAGCTGCCGGTCAGAGACTTGAGGGTCAGACTGTCCAGAAGCTGCTCGCTGCCGTCAGCCAGAACATCATAGACGTTGATCGTCATCTTGGACTGGGTCGCTTCCACGCTCAGATAAACGGCGTTGAACTCGGTGGTCGCCTTTGCGAAGACCTTGCTGTAATCGAAGACGTTTTGGCTGTTGATTGAATAGGATTTCTCGCCGCTGGAGCCGCAAATGTAGTAGTACACACCGTCCTCCGCGTCGATCTCACCGCCCTTCAGGGGGTTAGTGCGGGCGAAGGAGTGGTCATGGCCGGAGAACACCACGTCGATGCCGGCCGCCTCCGCCGCCGCCGGGATATACGCCGTCATGGGGGCGTTGCCGCCGGTGGCGTTGGTGTAGTAGGCGGGCTGGTGGACCGTGAGGATCTTCCAGGCGGCGTCGCTCTTCTGGGCATCCTGCACCAGCCACTCCGCCGCCGTCTTCATGTCGCCGGCATTGCCGCTGTAGTTGATGACGGCCACATAGACATTGCCATAGGTGGTGGACCAGCAGCTGCCCGGGCTGTGGGCGGGCAGGGCGAACACGCTGCCTGCGATGTCGGCGTTGCCATCGCCCTCAAACTCGTGGTTGCCCAGAACATGGATCACGTCGGCGCTGCCCAGCTTCTTGGCATTCAGCAGCCCGACCACTCCGTTCAGCTCGGTAAACTGTGTGGGCTTATCCACGGCGTCGCCGGTCTGGATGCCGAAGTCATAGCCGCCGGCTCTTAGTTTTTCGAAAATACGGGTGATATTGGTCGTATCCTCGGCCTGGATGTCGCCCAGCACGAAGAACTTCTGGGCCGCGCCAGCCGCGCTGGCGGTGAAGCTCTCTGTTGCCTCCGGCCAGTTATTCCCGGCGGCCACCTGATACTCATAGGTCGTGCCGGCAACCAGGCCGCCCAGCGTGACGCTGTTCACGTTCGCCGCCTGGTAGCCGCCTGTAACAAAGGTGCGCAGCTCCGTTGTCGCCGGAGTGGTGGCAATCCAGTTCTCCGTGCCCTGCACACGGTGGCGCAGGGACTGTCTCTCCGTTACCGTCGGGTCGGACAGCCAGGTGATGTTCTTCGTCGCGCCGACGCCCTCCGTGGCGTTGAAGAGGAATGTGGTCTTCTCAAACGTCACCGGCGCATAGGTATACACCCTGTAGCGCATGGAAATACTTCCATCCTGAGCTTTGGCGTAAACGGTCATCACGCCGGCGGCAGCGAACGCATTGCTGGTCAGGGTGCCGTCTTTCCCGGTCGTTCCCAGTTCCGTATTGTCCTCCTTGAAGATCTTTGCGTTGGCTACCGGCTTGCCTTCCAGATCGGTCACCGTCAACACGGCGTCCCGGTCGGCCAGCACCGGACCGCAGGACACACTGATGGCCGCGCCCACCGGCAGCGTCACCGCAGGGGCGGAGAAGGTCATCAGGTCGCCGTCCATGTTGTAGCACATACCGGACTTGACCTCATAGAGGAACGTGCTGCTGGACGTCAGGCCGGCGGGTACTTGCACCCGCACCGTGGCGATCAGGTTGCCATCCTTGATGGGAAGGCCACCGGCGCGCACAGCCTTGACGGTGACGGTGCGATCCTTTGCATTATAGCACTTGGTGACGTCATAGCCATCTGCGGCCTTGAAATTGGGGGAGAACGTCACGGTGCAGTCACTAAACTGTCTATCCAGACGGATGACCGTATCGCACACACTGACGTTGCTGCTGGTACCCCGGATCTCCAGGGTCACATAGCCGCCCACGGCGGCCATGGACTCCACACTGGTCACGCGGACCGGGTTTTCCGCATTGCTGTCCGCCACGGTGAAGTAACGGGTCTCAGAGGTCTCGTTTCCGGCCTTGTCACAAAGAGATACCGTCACAGAGTGCGTACCGTTGACAAGCTGCATCTTATAATCGATATACCCGTCGCTGGCCGCAATTCCGGCGCGCGCTGTTACATCGACGCCGTCTACATAGAGGCGCACGGTATCGGCATCCACGCCGGTATCATATTTGCCGTCCGCATCGCTGAAATAGGCGCGCAGGTCAAAAGAACTCCCGGAAATCGTGCTGTCAGCTACCAGCTCCTGATTGTTGATGGTGATGGAGGTCACCTGCGGGTCAGTCACATCGTCTATATTCGTGCCGTATACGAACTGGAAATTATCAAAGTAAATCGAACCAGCCGTGCGGGTTCCCATCTTTGTGCCGTTTACGAACATCAGCCGCAGGGTGTCACCCCGGTTGATGGTATACGGCGCAGGCAGGTTTGTCAGATCAGCTTCCAGATACTTCCAGCCCTCCCAGTAAATTCCGGGCTGCGTTCCGTTCCAAACGCCATTATTAAGCACCTGCTTAGGCTCAAAGGTAAAATCGTATGCCAACGCGTTGTTGGTTGCTGTTTTTATATAGCCGCGCAGCCAGAATCCAGCCTGCGTTCCATCCCCCTCATACGTGATGCCGACGCCCTCCGGGGCATAGACCCACACACCGATACCCGTGGGTGTACCGTCTACCGGGAAGTCCGTCTTTGTACCGATACACGCACCCTCGGTTACGTCTCCGCAGTTCGTGAAATCGTAATTCAGCTTCAGGGATTTCTGGCCAAAACGCACCGGCTCGCCGTCAGCGCTGCTGACGATCTCGATGCTTTCCTTTCCGCCTTTAATATAGTTGTGGTGGGTCAGGATACCGCTTTCGCCGCAGTAATACTCCTCCGCCGTCTGCGTAACACTGCCGCTGTCATCCGTCTTGTCCTCAAAGTCCCAAACCACGACGGGAAGCATACCGATCACGACCTTGATCGTGCCGTTTATGCTCTCATCAAAGGCCGAGGCGGCGGTGATATGCGCCGTTACGCTGCCTGTTTCCGTGGATCTGAAAATATTACCTGTGAAACTACCCATGTTCGGCTCTTCCATCGTCCACTTGATGTCGCCGTCCTTGTAGTTCACATCTCTGTTCTGATAATGCACCACCAGACCCAGATCGGACTCCTCGTCAAAGTCCAGGCTGATCTCGGTGGAGTTGAAGGTGACCTTGTCCGGCTTCACCAGCTCCACAGAGGCCGTACCTACCGCGGTGTTGCCCTGACACAGCTCTACGGTGACAGTGCCGATGTCGCTATTATTGGCAGCCGTAAACAGGCCGGTGGCCGGGTCGATCGTACCCAATGTCGCGGAAGTCTCCGCCAGTTTCCACACCAGGTCATCGGGCAGCACCGCAGCGCCGCCGCTGCTGTCCACACCTACCGCGCTGAACTGCACGGCAGAGCCGGGAGTATACAGCTCCTCACGGGGGCTGATCACAGCGTGGTCAAACACGCCGTCCTGCGACTCGGTGGAGATGCAGAGCATACCGGAGCTGATGGTCCGCTCGTGGCCATCGGAGGGCTTGCTGAGCATCTTCAGCTCGCCGCCCTCTTCCCGGGCCGCGAAGGTCGCGGAACCGCCGCCGTCGAGGTACAGCGCCGTCACGCAGCCTGCATCCTTCAGGACGGCCGCCACTTCATAGCAATCCATGCCGATAGAGCGGGGCGCCAGACGACCCTCCGCCATGAAGAACACCACGCTGCCGTCCGCCCGGATGCCTACGCTGTTCCGGGGGTTCATCGATCCGTCAGCGGTCACCCGGATCTCACCGTTCCGCAGAAGGTAGAGAGGGCCGGAAATGGCCTCCATCACGTCATCCGTAGGCGTTCCCGCGTCGCGGATAACTGCCGTGCCGTCCGTCAGGATCGCAAAATACGGCTCGTAGGAGGTCTTGATCACGTTGCCCTCCATGATCAAGTAACCCGTGGGCTCGCCGGTACCCATGTTGAAGTAGTCGCCGTTGGTGGCCATAACGACCGTGCCTGCCGGATCTGCGATCTTGCCGTAGTCCGCTGCCAGCCGCGTGGTTTCCCTCATGCTCCACTGACCCTTGCTGATCGTCTGAGCATTCGCGACACGACCCGCCGCCGTGCTTCCGGCCGTATAGTAGCCGTCGTAGGTGGCCTTGAGTGTTACGTTCTTGGTCAGATCGATCTCCGTCAGGTATCCGATGGCCTGCTGGTTAATCTTGTTCCGCATGACGAGCTTGCTGTAGCTCACGCCATTGGCAATGGCGTTGTGCGTCTGCGAGACCGGCGCCAAGCCCGCCGCAGCGGCCGCGCTGCCCAGCGTGGCGGCGCTCTGCATGGCGGGCTGAGAGGCGAGCGCCGCCAGGATATTCATCTGGTTCTCGCCGTCGTTCCCCTCCGTTCCCGGCTCTGCCTCATTGGCATCCTCGGAAACGTCCGCTTCTTCCCCTGTGCCTTCCGGAGCTGCGACGTCCTCGTCGCCCCCGTTACCGGCTTCTTCCTCTCCGTTCGGGTCAACCTGGGAAACTTCTGTGTTTTCTGCCTGTCCTGCGCCGTCCTCGACCGCAAATGCCAGGGGAACGGTGTTCAACAGGAATGAAAATACCAGCAACAGTGAAATCAGTTTCTTTTTCATCGTTTTCCCTTCCTCGTTTTTTGTTTTTTTGCACAAGGTCTGTGCTTTTGTCAATTACTTCGCCATTATGCGGCGGCCAGCTTCACGCTTGGCGCAGCAGAGGCAAGCAGCTGCAGTTCACCTCCTTTTTCGCCATATACGTGCACATAATATGTTCCAGCAGAATGATGGGCCGTCATATCCACCGTATACACCCAAAGTCCGTCCGCGGTCCGCTGGGCCGTGTACCAGGTCAGATCATCCTGGCCGTTGATCTCGCTCCAGACGGGCAGGTAGACCCGCTCGTACTTGGAGGCATTCCGCACCGTGAGCTTCATCGTGCGGCAGTCCGCAGAAAGCTCCACGATGACGTAGGGATCGTCCGGCAGGACTGCGCGCTTCACATAGGCCGTCGTGTTCGTCAGCAGACGCAGCTCGCCGCTCTCGCTGCGGCCGTAGACGTGAATCATGTACTGTCCCGCGGTGTGGTGCTTCCGCAGGTCCACCGTATACGCCCAAGTTCCGTCCGCTTGCTTTTCGGCGGGATACCAGACAATGTCGTCCTGACCGTTCACCACACTCCATGTGGGCACATACACCTGGTCATAGCCGTCCACGCCTGTTACAACAAGACTCATGGTACGGCAGTCTGCTGAGACCTGAGCTGTGATATGAGGCGGCAGCTTTTCCACATAGGCCGTCGTGCTGGTGAGCATCTCCATCTTGCCGTCTTTCTTTCCGTATACATGGATCAGGTAGCTTCCTACGGAATTGTGATTTGGCAGATTGACCGTGTAGGCCCAGCTTCCATCCGCCTGTTTTTCGGCAGGATACCAGGCAATGTCGTCCTGGCCGTTTACCTCGCTCCAAACCGGGAAATATACCGTGTCATAGCCTTCAACACTTCTGGCAACGACTTTCATCGTCCGGCAGTCTGCTGCAACCTCTGCCGTGGCCGCCGGGGGCGTTGTGTTGAACTCCGGCACATAAACCAATGTGTTCTGCTGGAACACTGTCGGCTTACCGCTGTCTCCGGCCCACACATGGACATTGTAAACGCCTGTGGACTGATGCCGTGTCAGGTCAACTGCACAGCTCCATACGCCGTCCGCTTTCCTTCCGGCATGATACCAGGCGATATCATCCCGGCCGTTTTCCTCACTCCAGACCACAAACCACAGATCCTTGTAGGCATCTGCTCCCTCAAAGGAGACATTCATATTTGCGCGATATGTATCCGTCAAAATATCGATCCGGCTGAGACGCTGCAAAATGCTTTCTATCGGAAAATTTTCCTCACGCTTTTCAAACCATGTCTTCAGATTATCTGTTGCTTCCTTGTAAGTTCCCGCAAAGTATGTGCCTTTTCCGCTGAACGCGCCCTTCAGGTCATCCCATCTTGTATAGTTCATGGCCGCTGAGGTCTGCAGCAGCGCATACAGCGACTCTGTCTTGTCATCCATGCCGCCAAACGCCGCCGCATAAACCTCCAGCAGTCTCCCCAGTTCATCCTGCACGGTGGGAATGGACAGCAGCCTCTGAAAAACGATATGACTATATATGTGGGCGGTCTGATAGCTGTCCGCGTTCTCCAAATCATTGCCCATACAGGTATCAAAGTCCCACACAGGGCCCAGGTGCAGCACATCACGGTCTCCATCCTTATACCAATAGAAACTGGTCGTGGAAGATTCACGGTTCAACACATATTCGTTTACGAGATAATACTGCAGGAAAGAGTCCACGTCAATATACTGGGACAGCGTATCCAGCGTGATGTCTCCTTCAGGCGTTATCGCCAGATACTCCATAAACGCATCCAGCGCCTCATCAAAACCTTTGACAGCCTCCTGCAGCAGTGCGGGATCATCCTCTGTCACAGACTCCTTCACCACAAAGTGCTTGCCTGTGCTGTTGTTTTGAATCCAAATATCCTCGGCGGCGTAAAATGCCTCGTCCTGCTCCATCAGAACGCCCTTGGGATCGTTCAAATTCAGGCGGGTCGTGCCGAGCTCTACCTTTTCGCACACCAGATATGTCCCGCGATACTCCCCGTTGATCCAGAGATCCACGTACGCACAGTCCGGTACATATGTCATCCCCAGCTGGTCGGCCAGGCTGAAAGAGAGCTTGTTCCGCATCATGCTGTCATCCGATGCGTTGGCCAGCAGCACCCATTTTTTAGCCTTTGCCATGCCGAGGACACTGGTCTTCTTGTCGAATTTGATCTGGTAGCCCTTTTTCTGGTAGTACACCCAAGAGGAATTCCCGCGTCCCTTGAACGTTGCATTCGTCACGCGCAGGTCATTTTCCTCGTTTGCAGTATCCGTCAGAGTGACCGCTGTACCGGCGTATTTCACACTTTTGTCCTGATGCACCGTGTCCAGCGTGACACCGTCCAGCGCAATATACAGGCTGGGCAGCTCCGACTGCATCACCGTGATGGTTTCCGACGAACCATCCGCAAGGCTGACAACCACACTGTCGCCATTCTGCGCAAAGGCGCCGCGCAGCACATTGGTCTGCGGATCCAGCGTGCCCTTGTCGGCCGAAACGACCGCACCCTGCAGCTGTACCTCTGCATCAGAAATGACCACCTGATTCGTCAGGAACAGATACCACTGCTCCTTTTGCGTATCGTGGTAGCCATGGATCACATTCCCCTGCTGGTCTGTCACCGCGCAGGAGAAGGTGTCGTCGGCATAGGCCGTGAACACGCACAACACTATTGCCGCCACCAGGATAAAGGCATTTGCCAACTTCTTTCTCATGCTTCTCCTCCCACTCATTCGTTCTCTCGTTTTGCTGAAAAATCTTCCCTTACTAGAGTAAGATTTGGATTGTAGTAGGGATCTCCTGCGGCGAGTTCGCGCCCCCACCGCTCTTGAAAGCGCCGAACCTCACCTTCGAAACGCTTCCGTTTCTCCGGTGTATCTTCTGCGCCTCTGCTCTTTGATTCATAGTGATACAGCTCTGCAAATGGTGTCCACACAATGAGGTAGCCGGCTTTTCGGATCCTCATGCACATATCGACATCATTAAAGGCCACCTCAAAGGTTTCGTCAAGGCCGCCGATTTCCTGCCAGACATGGCGCGGAAGCAGCATACACGCGGCTGTCACCACCGAAAGGTCCTGGGCGATAGTCGCTCTAGACATATAGCCGAAATCACCTCTCGGAAAATACTTATGGGCGTGTCCGGCGACACCACCGATCCCCAGAATAACACCGGCGTGCTGGATCGTATCATCCGGATAATAGAGCATAGCCCCCACCGCACCGACATCGGGCCGCTGGGCAAACATCAGCATCTCCTGAAGCCAATCCGGCGTGATCACCTCAATGTCGTTGTTCAGCAGCAGTATGTACTCCCCTGTCGCAGCTTCCCTGACCCCGAAGTTATTGATGGCTGAATAATTGAACTTTCCTTCCCAGGTGACGATCTGAATACGCGGGTCGGTTTTCAGTTCATCGTAATACGCGAACGTCTCTTCTTTCTTGCTGTTGTTTTCGATAATGACGATCTCGAAATTCTTGTAGGTAGTCTTCTCCAGGATGGAGGAGATGCACGTTCTCAGCGTATCGGCGTGATCCATATTGGGGATCACGATGGATACCTTGGGGCAGCCGGAGATGGCGTACTTGATCCGATACGTGGACGGGATCGAGGAATCCTCCACCTCGCCGACCAGGCCGACCCTATCCAGATGCTCACCCAACGCTCTCCGCGCGGCATCCAACGTGTATGGCTTCGCCGATATATCCCCCGCCACTGAACCGCCGTGCGCACGCCAGAAGTACAGAATCTCCGGAATATGCACGATCTTCGAGGCTTTCTCCGTCAGCCGCAGGACCATGTCGTAATCCTGACTGCCGTCAAACTCCCTACGGAACTTCCCGACCTCGTCCAGAAGTTCCCTGGAGAACACCGTGAAGTGGCAGATGTAATTGTAGCTTCTGAGTGTATCTGGTGCGTAATCTGGCTTGAAATGCGGGCAAAATGCGTCCTCCGGCTTCTCATGGAACGTATTCTCATCCGTATAGATGAAGTCCGCATCCTGTTCGCAGATCGCCCGCATCACCTCATGGAGGGCTGCCGGATGCAGCAGATCGTCGTGGTCAAACAACCCGATATAGTCCCCTGCCGCCATTTCAAGACAGGCGTTTGTGTTCCCGGAAATGCCCAGATTCTGTTCCAGTCTCCGGTACTTGATCCGCGGATCCTTCCGCATATACTGACGGCAGATCTTCTCCACGCTGTCATGGGCCGCGTCGCTGCCGTCCGCCATGCACAATTCCCAGTTTGCGTATGTCTGGTCGATGACCGACCGGATCATCTCGTGCAGAAACTTCTCCGGGGTGTTATAGAGGGGCACGACGATGCTGAACTTGATGCTCCGCGGAAACACCGTGTTTCTCTGGTGCTCCAGTTCTTCGTCGGTGAAAAGGGGTTTATTGGCCAGGGCTGTAAATTCCTGCCGGTGCGTCAGCTTGTTCTTGACCTTGTGCCACGTGTAGCTCCAGCCGTTCTCGTGCAGGCATCGGATACCCTTGCCCATCAAGCGGAAAAATGCCACTTTTCCGAAAATGCACTTCAGCGCGTCAAGACACACGCGGAACGGCTTTGTTATCTTCCAGAAAAACGCGTTGGAGATCGCGCTGTAGGCATTCTGGACCTCCGCCAGCTGTACCTTCAGCGCCTCACGCTGGCCGATCGCCGCTTGGTAGTGCTCCTCGTAGTGAGCCAGCTCCGCCGCCAGCTCCTTACACTGCTCGGAAGCCGCATGATACTGCGTCTCACGGTGTACCAAATCTGCTTCCAGCGCCTCACACCGCTCAGCCGTCTCGTGACACTGCTCCTTATAGGAGGTCAGCTCTGTCAGAAGCGCATTTGTCCGCGCCTCACATTCCACCTCTTTACTGCGCAGCGTCTGCTGCATCTGCGCTATCTCCGCTGCGGCCGCAGCCTCCCGCTGCTGCTTTTCTTGGAGCCACTCGTTTTGCTTGTTGGCCCACTCGGCATTCTCCGCCGCGTGCAGCGCCGTAATATTCTGGATGTGCCGCTCTTTGTCCTCCACTGCTTTGTTCCAGCGCGCACTTTCCTGCTGCCGCGCACACTCGGATATCCGGATGTTCCGCTCATAATCCTCGATCTGCCGCTCGATGTTTGCGCAGCGCCGGAACAGCAGCGCATGGGCGGTCAAATATGTCGGACGATAATTGATGTCATCCATAAAGCCGTTTTCAAAGAAAGCCCGGCACCAATATTCCCGCTGCTGTACATTCACATGGGTAGGCTCGGTAAAATCGTCGGGAGTAGAGGTGAACAGCACCTTATCCGTAAGCTGGCAGAGATTCCGGATCGCCTGCCTGCCATCTTCCGCATACAGATGCTCCAGTACCTCTATTGTCACGACCAGATCGTACCTGTCCGGCAGTCCGGCGGGCAGCGGCTCTGTCAGAGAGCCTACCTTGCAAAAGGGACGGACATCCTCTCGTACCTTTGAAATGGCATACTTGGAGATATCGACGCCGTAGGCCTCCACGCCAAGATCCCGCAATGCCGCCACCAGGTGGCCCATGGCACAGCCGGCATCTAAAACCGTTCTAGGGTGCAGATCATCTGCGATTTTCTGCGCGATCTGCGTTAAAAAGCCTTTCGTATATTCCGAATCGCTGTAGTCCACTTTTCCGCAGCCCACATCGTATTCCTTGTAATACCCCGCATTGTAGATCTCGCTCATATGCACCTCAGCGCGATGCCTCATACGCATCGCAAATTTCTTTTGTTGCGCCTATCGCCTTTATCTGGCCATGCTCCAGCCAGATGACCCGGTCGCACATCTCCCGGATCTGCTCCAAACTGTGGGAAACGAACAGCACCGTTGTGCCGCCGCCCATCAGCTCCAGCATCCGGGTCTTGCTCTTTTCCTGAAAGGCGGCGTCGCCCACCGCCAGGATCTCATCCACGATCAATATCTCCGGCTGCACGACTGTTGCAATAGAAAACGCCAGTCTCATCAGCATTCCGGAAGAATAATTTCGAATGGGGACGTCGATAAACTTTCCCAGTTCGGAAAACTCCACGATCTGTTCATACTTTTCCTTCAGATACTTCTCGCTGTATCCGAGGATCGATCCGTTCAAGAAGATGTTTTCCCGGCCGGTCAGGTCATGGTCAAAGCCGCTGCCCAGCTCCAGCATGGGGACGACATTTCCGTGGACCTCCAGCGATCCGCCGGTGGGCTTCAGAATGCCGGAGATCACCTTCAGCAGCGTGGATTTGCCCGCTCCGTTGTGGCCGATGATGCCCACCACCTCGCCGCGCTCCACCTCAAAGCTGACGTTTTTCAGCGCCCAAAATTCCTCGTATTTAATTTTCCCCCGAAGCATCTGCACAATGTATTCCTTGATGCTCTGAATGCGGTCATAGGTCATGAGATACCTCATGGAGATGTCATTCGCACGAATTATCACGAGTCTTACTCCTATCAGATGTTGAGGACGAAGCGGTCCTGCGTCCGCTTGAACACCGTGATCCCGATGATCAGCGGCACCACAGACGCGATCAGCGCCAGGACATACGCCTTCGGCTCTGGAGAAACGCCATTGATGAGAATGGTCCGGATGAACCGGATGATATGATACAGCGGGTTCATCTTATAAATCAGCATGAACCGCTCCGGAATAATGCTCTCCGGGTAGAAGATCGGGGTCGCATACATCCAGAGCATACTGACCACGCCCCACAGAAACTGCGTGTCACGGAAAAACACCATGGCCGCCGCCAGCAGCATTCCAACGCCCAGCGCCAGCGCAAACAGGCAAAACACACCGAAGGGGAGCAGCAATATCGCCGGGCGGATCGGTGTCCGTGTGATCAGCAGAACTGCCAGCAGCGGCAGCAGGGAGAGGCCGAAATTGATGGTAGAGGACATCACCCGCGTCAGCGGATAGATGTATTTCGGCACATAAACCTTCGTGATCAGGGATGCGTTGCCCACGATGGAGGTCAGCGACATGGACGTCGCTTCACTGAAAAAGCTGAAGCACACGATACCGGTGAGCAGGTATACCGCGAAGTTGGGAATATCAGACTTGAACAGTGTGGAAAAAACGATGTACTGGACCATCATAGTCAGCAGAGGGTTCAGAAAACTCCACAGAACGCCGAGGACGGAACGTTTGTATTTCGTCTTGAAGTCTCTGGAAACAAGCTGCCGCATGAGGTAGCCATACTTGCTGAACGCCGCGAACACGTTCAGAACGGCCATACGTTTTCCCTTCTGAAATCCGCGGAGCAGATACAGGCAATACCCCGCAAGGGCAGCCAGTCCTGCCGCGGCCAGCGGCCAGTAGTGCGCGCCGAACCACAGCTCCTCGCGGCTGCGTACTTCCATGCACAGCGCGCCGTCCTGCGTGATGCCGTTGAGCCTCACCCGCTCATCCTCTGCCAGCTGAACCACCACCTGATTTCTTGCGGTGGACATGGTATTGCCTCTGTACAGCGTGACGGCATTCCCCTCTTCGCAGTCCGGTGCGGTGATCCGTACCTCCGCCGTGCCGCCCGGCACAGAGACGCCGGGCGCGAACGAAACAGAGAAATTCTCGTTGTCAGGCAGGCCAGCTATATCCACGGTCCGCGTGTCCAACGTCTGCCCATCCACGCAGATGCCTATGACCAGAGTTCCCTGGTTCTGGCGCGCATACGTTGCCCCCCGGAACGTTATCTCCATCAGCCGGCCGCTCACACGGATCTGTTGTGTAACGACGGTATCCCGAGTGATCTCGCCCACCGGTTCGCCGGGTGTCAGCATATCGGTAAGGCTGTCCCGATACCGCAGCTGGTCGCCGCCGATCCAATAGAACAGCATCGCCGCGACCACATAGAGCGCCAAAGCGATCCCGCACTTTTTCTTCAATGATTGTAGGTTCATGCTTTCCCGGTGATCTCCTTCAAATATCGCGCCAATGCGTTTTTCCACTCCGGCAGTTCCTGAAAGCCGTTGCTGTGCAGACATTCCTTGCTCATCCGTGAATTCAGCGGCCGCACCGCCCTTGTCGGATAGGCGCTGGTGGGAATGGGGTGTACCACCACCTGCCTGCCCGCCAGTTCAAAGATCGCCTCCGCGAACTCCGACCAGGCGCACGTCCCCTCGTTGGTGGCATGATAGACGCCATATCGCTCCGTCTGCACCATGTCGCACAACAGCGGCGCAAGGTCCGCCGTGTAGGTGGGCGAACCGATCTGGTCGCAAACCACGCTTAGCTCCGCTTTGGTTTCCGCCAGACGGAGCATTGTTTTCACAAAATTATTTCCGTTTTTCCCGAACACCCAGGAAATGCGGACGATGAAATACTTCTCCAAAAGACTCTGCACCGCCAACTCGCCCGCCAACTTGCTTCTGCCGTAGGTGTTCACCGGTCCGGTCGGGTCGCCCGTCTCATAGGATCGCTCACCCGTTCCCGGGAACACATAGTCCGTGGAGATATACAGCAGCTTCGCGCCGATCTCCCGGCAGGCGGCCGCGAGATTGCGCGTCCCGTCTGCATTGACCGCCCAGCACCGCTCCGGCTCATCCTCCGCCAGATCGACCTTGGTGTAGGCCGCGCAGTGGATGACTGCATCCGGACGGTATGATTGCATCAGATGCTCTACCGCCTCCCGGTCCGTAATATCCAGTTCCCTGGACGACGTTCCCAAATGCTCGATCCCGCGCCGTTCCAGTTCACGTTCTACATCATAGCCCAGTTGTCCGCTGGCACCTGTAACCAGTATCCTCATGCCGATCCCCTTATATACGGTTTCTCCTGGCCCACTGCATGACTTTGGCAAACAAGCCATCCGGGGCATACTTCAAAAATATCTCGCCCATAGACGACAGCGGGCTGAACTTCCGGTATTTCCACACCGTCCCGCTCCCGCCGCGATGATGCCAGTTCCGATCCCGCGCCTGCGCCCAAAGGAGCGCGTCGCGTATGGATGCCTCCAGCTCCGCGCCGCAGACGAAGTTGTCCTTCAGCCATTGCATCCGGGCCAGCATAGGCTCGATCCGTTCCTTTCCGTAGCTGGCCTTATCCGCGACCCCCACGACCAGCCCGGTCTGATTGCCGCCGTGGATACGATAGCGGATGGTCCTCTCCGGCGAGGAATACACCATACCCTCCGCCGCGCAGCACAAGGCAATATAATGATCATGTACCATATACGGGCAGAACGGAATGGCACGCTTTGCCGCATCTGATTGGACCAGCATCGTGCAGCCGGTGACAAAGTTGCTGGTCAGCAGTCCCCTTGCCAGGTCCGTTCCGCTCCGGAACACATGATGCCGGCGTACCTTGGTGATGCTGTCCGCCACCTGTTTTCCATCGCCGTCGATGATGTACATATCTGAGCAGACCAGCACGGCCTGCTCCCGTTCCATGGCCTCCTGCAGCACCGTCAGCTTCTCCGGCAGCCACACGTCATCCTGATCGCAGTAGGCAAAGAGTTCCCCGTCTGCTTCTTCTGTCAGCAGCTCAAATGTCCCGTTAGAGCCCAGGTTTTCCTCGTTGCGCGTGATGACATAAGGAAAGCGCGTGATACAGTCCCGCACGCAGGACTGTATCTGTTCATAGGGTACGGTAGGTGAGCAGTCGTCACGGATATACAGCCGCAGGTTGGGATACGTCTGCTCGTTCAGACTCACCAGCTGCTGCCGCAGCCAGTCCATCCGCGGCTCGTATACCGCCATCAGAATGGAGATCAGCGGTTTACCGGTTCCCATACATCCGCTCATAGTAGTGCTGGTACTCCCCGTTGATGATATTCTCCCACCAGTCGCGGTGGGTCAGATACCAGTCGATGGTCTTGTCGATGCCATCGGCGAACTTCGTCTCCGGCAGCCAGCCCAGCTCGTTGTGGATCTTCGTGGGGTCGATGGCGTAGCGCATATCGTGGCCCTTGCGGTCGGTGACGTAGGTGATCAAACTCTCCGGCTTGCCCAGCTTTTGGCAGATCAGCCGCACGATGTCGATGTTCCGCATCTCGTTGTGGCCGCCGATGTTGTACACCTCGCCCACTCGTCCGTTGCGAATGATAAGATCGATGGCCTTGCAGTGATCCTCCACATACAGCCAGTCCCGGACGTTCAGCCCCTCGCCGTACACCGGCAGCGGCTTGTCATTCAGCGCGTTGGCGATCATCAGCGGGATCAGCTTTTCCGGAAAGTGATACGGGCCGTAGTTGTTGGAGCAACGGCTCACCGTGACGGGCAGACCGTAGGTGCGGTGGTACGCCAGCACCAGCAGGTCCGCGCCCGCCTTAGAAGAGCTGTATGGGCTGGAGGTGTGGATGGGTGTCTCCTCTGTGAAGAACAGGTCAGGACGATCCAGCGGCAGGTCGCCATACACCTCATCGGTGGACACCTGATGATACCGCTGGATGCCATACTTCCGGCAGGCGTCCAGCATGACCTGCGTGCCCAAAATATTCGTCTGCAAAAAGACCTCCGGGTTCTCGATGGAGCGGTCCACGTGGCTCTCGGCGGCGAAGTTCACCACCATGTCGGGATGCTCCTCCTCAAACAGGTCATAGATGGCCTTGCGGTCACAGATGTCCGCCTTCACGAAGCGGAAGTTGGGCTTGTCCATGACGCTCTCCAGCGTGGACAGGTTGCCTGCGTAGGTCAGCTTGTCCACGCAGACAATACGGTCCTCCGGGTGTTTGTCCAGCATGTAGAAAATGAAGTTGCTGCCGATGAAACCGGCACCGCCGGTGACGATGATGGTCATAGTCGTTTCCTCCTCAAAAATCGGTGATGGCGTCCTTCAGCCACGGGGAAGTCTGATCTTTTTGTGACAGGATGGGTTCATCCACGCCCCAGTCGATATTTAACTCTGGGTCGTTCCAGCGGATACCGCCGTCGGCCTCCGGCGCGTAGTAGTTATCCGCCTTGTAAAGAAACTCCACCTCATCGGTCAGCGTCACAAAGCCGTGGCCGAAGCCGCGGGGGATCATCAGCTGCCGCTTGTTCTTCTCGCTCAGCTCCACCGCCACCCACTTTTTGTAGGTGGGGCTGTCGGGCCGCAGGTCCACCGCCACATCCAGCACCGCGCCGCGGACACAGCGCACCAGCTTGGCCTGCGCCTTATCGCCCCGCTGGAAGTGGATACCGCGCAGTGTACCCCTTACCGTGGAGGAGGAATGATTGTCCTGCACAAAGTCATAGTGCAGCCCCGCCTCCTCAAGCACGCGCTTGGAATAGCTCTCCATAAAGAAACCACGATGGTCGCCGAACACCTTCGGCTCTACGATGTATACGCCGTCAATGGCAGTCTTAATAAATTCCATTTTCCCGTCCTCAATAGATGTATTTGCCTTCAGCCACGTTCTTCAAATGCTGGCCATAGGGAGACTTCCCGTAGATATTGGCCGCCAGCAGCAGCTGCTGCTTATTGATCCATCCGTTGCGGTAGGCGATCTCCTCCAAGGCGGAGATTTGGATACCCTCCCGGGACTCTACCACGCGGACGAACTCCGTGGCCTCCGCCAAAGAATCCATCGTCCCGGTATCCAGCCAGGCGTAGCCGCGGCCCAGCGTTACCACGTGCAGCGTACCCTCGTCCAGATATACCCGGTTCAAATCGGTGATCTCCAGCTCACCACGAGCAGAGGGCTTCAATGCCTTTGCCCGCTCCACTACCTTTTTGTCGTAGAAGTACAGGCCGGTGACTGCATAATTGCTCTTGGGCTCTTTGGGTTTTTCCTCAATGGAGATAGCCTTGCCGGTGTCGTCCAGCTCCACTACGCCGAACCGCTCCGGGTCGTTGACGTAGTAGCCGAACACGGTCGCACCGTCCTCCTGCTCCACCGCCTTGCGGAGCTGCGTGGTAAGCCCCGCGCCGTAGAAAATGTTGTCACCCAGTATCATGGCAGCACGATCATCGCCGATGAACTCCTCACCCAGAATAAACGCCTGCGCCAAACCGTCCGGTGAGGGCTGTACCTTATACGAAAAATGAACGCCGAATTGACTGCCGTCTCCCAGCAAACGCTGGAAGTTCGGCAGGTCGGTCGGCGTTGAGATGATGAGAATATCCCGAATCCCCGCCAGCATCAGCGTGGAGATGGGGTAATACACCATGGGCTTATCATAAATTGGCAGCAGCTGCTTGGATGTGACCATGGTCAGCGGATACAGCCGCGTCCCGCTTCCGCCTGCTAATACGATACCTTTCATGTCTGTTCCTCCCTATATCACTCTTTCTGCTCCCAGAACCTCTCTGCAAGAACAGCTGTGTCATCTGTTGACCACGCATTTTGCAGCACACCTGCTGCTCCGGGGCATGAACGCCGTAGCGCGTGATACGTCGCAAAATTACTTCTTCTAAACTACCATTTTTTATAGGGAAAGTCAAGCCGCATAAGGCGTTTAACGCGGCGACAGTGCGGAATATGGCGGACATATTACACTTTATGTACACATTCTGTCAAAAATTGGCAGACAGTACGTTCATTCTTTGCACAGTCTGTCGAGAAGCCCGGTTGCGCATCATATGGCAACCGGGTTTCTGGTATATTCAAGGAAGAAAATGTGGGGAATCAAGAGCTGGAACTGGTCGTTCCATTTCCAAGTATCCAACGCTTTCCGCGCTTGGGTCAGACCGATAGCGGTGTAAAGGCGTAAAAATGACCACGCCGTGGGATGCAATCAAAGAATAGGGGCAGCTGCTTTATACGCTCTCCGAAGGCAGAGGAAAAGAATATCTAATGGTTAGTTGACACTAACCATCGGCGGTGCTATACTTTGGAGCAGAAATGGGAAGTAATGATTTTCTAAGAAAATCATCCGAAAACGCTAAATTAAGCAAGAATAGCTTTGGGAGGGCTGCCGCAGCAATGCGGCTTTTCCAAGACACGATAATTAGCTACATCTAACTGAAAGATGTGCACGCATAGGTTAGATACATCTAACGACTGGGGAGTGATAGCGATGCAGGAACACAAGAATTTCTGGGACAAAAATGCCGGACGTTACGACCGCTTTATGCGAAAGGATCGGGCGGCGTATGACGAGATGTATGAGCTGATCCGGCCGGTCGTGCGGCACAAGACGGTGCTGGAGCTTGCTACCGGCACGGGATTGATCGCAAAACACATCGTAAACGCGGCGGCGCACATCGAGGCGACGGACGCCTCCCCGGAGATGATCGCCGAGGCGAAGCGGGATAACCGCTCTGCCAAGCTGCACTTCTCCGTGCAGGATATGTTCCGCCTGCCCTATGCGAACCAGTCCTTTAATGTGGTGATCGTGTCCAACGCGCTGCATATCGTGCCGCAGCCGGAGAAAGCCCTGCAAGAAATCAAGCGGGTTCTGAAGGATGACGGCGTGTTGATTGCGCCGACCTTCACTCATGCGGGAAATTCGTTTTTCGGCAAGGTCAGGGCGTTTTTTATGAAGCTCGCAGGCTTTCCTCTTCACAGCAAGTGGACGAGCGAGGAATACTTGAGTTTTCTGCGGCAGAACGGATGGGCGGTGCGGAAAAGCGTTATTCTGAAAGCGTCATTTCCGTTAACTTATGCCGAATGTACGAAATCGGAGGTGCGATAAAATGTCATTTTTTGAAAACACCCGAAAGCCTGTAGGGCTTGGCGGAAAAATCATGGTTGCCCTGATGAATCTCGGTCACAGCCCCGTGGCACGGTGGGGACTTCGCTTCTTGGAGCTTACACCGGATGCTGAGGTGCTTGACTGCGGCTGCGGCGGCGGTGCAAACATGAAAAGACTTCTGAAAAAATGCCCACAGGGTGTTGTTAAAGGGATTGACTATTCCCCTGTCAGCGTTGAGAAATCAAAAAGGGTCAACAAAGCCGCCGTTGCGAAGGGACACTGCGATGTACTGTGTGCGAGTGTAGCGGAGCTGCCGTTTGAACCGGAGCAGTTCAATGCTGTCACAGCCTTTGAAACCGTCTATTTCTGGCCTGATCTGCCCCAATGCTTCCGAGAGGTTTGGCGTGTGCTGAAGAGCGGCGGAACCCTTCTCATCTGCAACGAAAGCAACGGCGATACGGACAAGGATGAGAAGTGGACGGAAATCATCGGCGGCATGACCATCTACAAAGACACAGAGCTGAAAGCGTATCTGGAGCAGGCGGGCTTTCACGATGTTCAGATACACAAAAAGAAAAGTTGGCTATGCGTCACGGCGCGGAAACGATGAAATGACTGCTGTATGCCACGATTTTCAAGGAGGGAGGCAAACAGATGAAAGACAGCGAATTGCAAATTGACCGCAGCTGCCATGTGCTGTATTCAAAACCCTGCAAGAAAGAGATACGGGCAAAAATCGCCCTGCATTATCCTGCGGCAGAGCGGGAGGCGACATGGGAAAAGGTACAGCGGCAGTACATAGACTTTCTCTCCGACTGGCGCACCGATCTGGGCGGCAAAAAGAACTTCCACAACGGCGCAGGCGGCACCTACGATTGCATCGCCATCATGAGCTACTACACAGTCTGCAAGGCCGTTACCTCCTTCCGCGAAATCGAAGAGATGGAGGAAAATCTGATCCTGCCGATCTTCCGCAGGCTGCGGTTCGTGGACTGCAACAAGCCGTTCT
>ERZ824978.1645-NODE-1645-length-22535-cov-5.310676_pt1 | contig 22535 bp, 17 predicted proteins | sample MGYA00519860_ERZ824978 | MGnify/ENA primary metagenome ERZ824978 (study PRJEB31778, sample SAMEA3449184) | human gut metagenome | biome: human gut; feature: human-associated habitat; material: faeces | place: United Kingdom | collected 2010/2012 ... | reverse complement strand
CATCATGTGCCTGTGCCCACTCGGCCGCCGCTTTTCTGTCCAGCAGTGTTTCCAGCGTGCAGTCCAAAACATTGGCGCTGCGCACCAGCAGCTTTAGGCTGACCTGCACATTGTTATGCTCGATATTGCTCAGATGGGTCTGACTGATGCCGATACGTTCGGCAAACTGCTGCTGGTTGAACTGACAGGCACCGCGCAGCAGGCGGATATTACTGCCGATACGCGGCAGACAACTTTCATCGTACATACTTCACCTCAGTTTTCAAGAATATTAGTATTTTAGTTTAAAATATCGAAAATAAAGCATCGCTTTTTTGTTTTATATCAAAAACATTTGTTATAGTAATAATTGCAATTATTATAACACGTTTGTACCCCCCCGCAAGACACTTACTTTGAGCCTGTGTAAAACGTCTGCGAGTCTTGCCCGGCGCATTACGCCAGCGGCTTTACAACTATCAGCGTCTGCGCGTTTTTTTATGGTTCTATTACTTTTTGCGTTTCACCAACCTCAGCAATCATTCCCAGAGCACAGCCCCTGTAAATCATACTAAAAATACAAAAAACGCCTGCTGTTGAGGCAGACGCTGCAAAACAATAAAAACATCCTTTATTCAAATAATAGAAATAACAACTCATCTTTAAACGGGTTTAAGTATTTTTCTGTAAAATATATACTTGTAAGTTTTTTATAGATTATATAAAAAAACTGCCTTTTCAGACAGTTTTCTTACCATACGCAATAATACTCTCAATATTAAATTGGAAATAATTCGTAATCAAAAATCGCTATTATATCCTTCCATGCATCCAACTGGCAATTTCATCAGCTTTGCTTTGAGAAACTATCCCTTTATCAATATAACTTCTTAAAATTGCCACTAAGCTTGAGAAATCATTTTCCGTAAATTTCCTGTGAGCCTCAATAGCATACACTTCATCACAAAAAACCTTGCCTATCGCTTCATCAGATTGCCCAGAATCAAATAGTCTAATCAGATCATTTACCCATCCCTGAGCAATTTCACTTCTGCCAGTAGAGGTGATCCCTCCTCCGCTACCATCCACAGCATCTCTGTGGATAGCATAATCAAGCGCATAAGTCATAGAATCGCGATAAGTAACTCCGTGGCTATGCAAAAATACTGAGCCACGGATAACAGCGCCTGGAATAACATGTTCCCATTCTCCTCTGCTATCCAATAAATCGCTGGCAGAACCTCCCTCCTTATAAATTTTTACACGACCACACCTTTCACCATGGTCACAATTTGGATCAGTACAAATAATACACATAACCAATACCTCCTTATATTTTAATCTGATTTTAGAATAACATTAACCTGATTTACAATGGTGGAAAATGCCGCCTTCCGCAAAATAATAATTTAAATACTCAGACAAAAAAAGAGCAAACCAAAATGGTTTGCTCTTTTTTATGATAAACTTGCTGTCTGCCGGACTTACTTTTCTTCTATACCCTTCAGCATTTTTATGACCCGCACAACTTCGTCGATCGTGATCTCGCTGTGCTTTTTTTCTTCGGTTTTTTCTGCGCCCCTGACCAGATAATCCAAGCTTACCTGCAGGATATCACAGACCCGGCACAGCATCTGCAAAGTGATCCCGCTGCGGCCATGCTCGATATTACTCAGGTGCGTCTGCGAAATACCCAGTTTAGAGGCGCATTCAGTCTGTGAAACCGCCAGCTTCAGCCGCATGATCCTGATCCTGGTGCCGATCTCTTTATAATCGATGCTGTTATCAAATGCTTTTCTGCCCATCTGCTATTCAGCTTTCGCTGTATCTTCAGCCTAAATCTGTTCTACACGATAGGAAACGGTTTTCTGTCTGGCGGCTGCGACCTGGGCAGCCAGCTCCTGCTCGCGTTGTTTGTCTTCTATCACTTTACGGGCTTTTGATTCCGAGCTTCTGCCAAAGCGGAAGGTCGCGCCGATATTAGCTGCCTTCTCACTGCCGCTGATCGAAAAACCCACGCTCAAAAGTACGTCTTTATTAGGGTTGTGGAACAGACCTGCCGCAATAGCGCTTTCACCGCTGTAAGTACCTGCCGCCATCGAGAATTGAGTCGGGGCATCCGGGTCATATTCCAGCGGATGCAGGCCGGCCATAGCGACTGCCAAAGCTCCGACTTTATCAATGCGTCCGTCCAGCTCGTCGATGCGGTTGCTTAAGCCGTCGATCCGCCCGTCTAAACGCTGTACTTCCTGGATGCGTTCTGTCCGTTCGGTAGTGATTGCCTGCGTATTTTTTTCGATATTTTCTTTATTGGTCACGATATCGCTGGTATTTTTTTCTACAGCCTCTTTGCTGGCAATGCCTTCAGCAATCGTGATATCTTCACCAGCTTCGTTTTTCAAATGCAGCTTACCTGTTTCAGCATCATAAACAGCGTCAGCCACATCTGCTTCTTTACGCAGTTCAGCTTCTTCTTTTACTTTATTATCCACATAATCAGTCCCGGCAACCTTAATATCTACCTTTTCCTTATCATTGGTAATGATGTTCTCACCGTCAAAATTATGTTCTTTCTTTTCTGCTGTGATCGTTACTGTTCCATCATCATTTTTATTATATGATATTGTGGTTTCATTATCGACATAGGTATCTTCATCAGTTGCCAGGTCTTCGTAAAACTGCTCTTTCGAACCTTCATAACCACCGGCTACAGCACTTTCATAAGCGCTTTCGCCGTCCTTACCAGCAGCGCCCTGCTCTCCTCTATCGCCTTTATCACCTTTATCGCCCTTTTCGCCCTGCTCGCCTTTATCGCCTTTATCACCCTTTTCGCCTTTCAATTCTCCGTTCTCGATTTTATCATTGACATCCTTAACTGCATCAGCCAATTTTTTATCATTTTCTACCAATTTATCTTTTATTTCCGCAATCTGCCCTACTGTCAAGTCACCGGCACTCTCACCGCAATCAGCATCGTTCCAATGCCCGCCCAAACCAAAATCTTTGTGTAATATTTCCGGGTCATCTATTTTGACACCACCTATGGTCTCAGTCTTATTCGTCGGTATCCTAGAATCACTCTGGATAATGAACCCTTTGCCTGCAGCCGCATAGCTTTTTAAACAAAAGTCCCCCTCATATGTACTCCGCCCATTATCAGGATCAAAACGACCGCCTTTGCTAAAACCTTATTCATCCTTTTCATATTCTTTTACCCCCTTGAGATTTATTTAGCATCTTTCTAAAACATGCTAAATTTCACCGTATTTATTCAACATCCAGCAAAAAAATCCTGCTCTCTTTTTGCATATTTAAGCAATTATAAGGGATAAATTAGCCATTTTATGTATATTAATATCGTATTTTATAATATTAATTCATTTTATTTCTTTATCTGCCAGCATTTCTATTTTTTATGTTTATTTCTTATTTATATTATTTTCGATTATTTGCTTTTATTTCCTAACTTGCGAAATCAGAAAAAATTTTTATACATTTTACTTTTTTAAATGTCAACTCAACAGCAAACAGTATTCTTATTACAAATATAACAACTTTCAGCACACTCTGGCCGCCGTACCCGAACCGCAGCTGTCAAATAAAAATAAGACCGGAAAATCCGGTCTTATTTTACTGTCCGCTTCTTGCTCAAAACACAGTATATTTTATTTCTTTTTCAATAACAGTGCCTGTTTCAGGGTTGAATTTCATTTCGCCCCGTACCTCCGGCGTGTAAAAATCTGCTTCATATTCATAAAGCCCGTCACCGCGGTCTAATTCTACTTTAGTAAAAACAGCATTCGGAAATTCCTTCCGGACCAGATTTTGCACATCATTTACTGAAAGGACGATTTTATGGCTGCCTAAAGCGGTCTGCGCTTCCATTTTAAACTCTCTTACCTTGCCGCCGTTTCTTAAAACCTCGATTTCATAGGCGGTATCGGTTTTATTATCATAGAATTTAACGTCATAATGAGGCACGAATTCAAAGCTTTCGTCCTTAGTCACCAGATGTGTGCTGCCTGCCGGTACCCATTGAGCAGCAATACTGCGCGCCTGTTCCGCATTGATGAGTTCGGCAGCTAAAGCTGTAACTGTGATCGCCAAGGTGCAGAGAGCTGCTGCCAGCATCGCTATAGATTTTCTTTTCATATCCTTTACCTCCTTAACGGCCGTTACGTCGCCGGCCTTTGCTTTGTCTTTATTTTATAACGCCAAGATTAAAACCAGATTAAAAGCCGCATTACCTGTCAAGGCCTGCTGCGGCTGCCTTTTGAACCTAAAACATATAAACAGCTCCACTCTGTTCAAAAGATGATTTCCAGTAAATTTTTTTGAAATTTTAAAGCTGTTTCATTGTTTTTTGTTGACTGCTTTTATGCAGATCATCAGCCGTGCTGTGCTGCTCCTATCCTCAGAATAAAACCCCTGTCTGCTTAGCAGACAGGGGTTTTGCTGTTAGTTTACTTTTGCTTTCAATTCTTCTATTTCCCGGCTTTGTTCTTCCAGCTTAGCCAGCAGCAGTTTGATTTTTTCATCCTGCGCTGCCAAAGAGCTGTCTACCTCTTTACGGGTATAAACTATATCTCGTGCTTCTGCCTTACGGTCTCTAGAGCGATCCAGCGCAAAGTTGACGCCGAAGTTGCCCATTTTGCTGCCGCCTTCAGAAACACCCAGTCCCAGTGAGAACATTACTTTTTCATTAGGGGCGTAGAAGCCGCCGACTGCTAATGCGCTTTTACCGCCGTAACCGCCGTAAGCCATGGCCAGCTCGCCCTTGTTACCGTCCTGGAAGCGCGGATGCAGCCCTGCCATCGCTGCTGACAGCGCGCCGACCGTATCGATCTCATCACCCAGCTTATTGATATCTCTGTGGATATTGCCTATATCCTGCTGTACTGCATACAGCTGACTGCCGTTGATGGCGTCCATCGAGGTGGCGCTGACTTCGCCCGCCGCTACATTGCCGATCGTGGTGCCATTGCTGCCTTCCAGCGTGATTTTGTTTTTATTGATAGTGCCGCCGCTGTCCACATCGTATTTGATAGCGCTGTCAGAAACAGTTTTCAGCTGGTCTTCGGTCGCCGCCTGGCCGCTGGTGATATTCTCTGCGTCCCAGGCAGTATTGGTCAGACCGCCAATCGTGCCTGCACCGCCGTCGATAGTGATCTTATCGGCCGTAATAACGCCGTTGGTACCGTTCATATTGATATTACCGGTACTGATCGTACCGTTATTGCCGTCGATAGTGACTTTATTGGCGCCGCTGCCGATCTCGACTACTTCATTCAGCTTCAGCTCGTGATCGATGCCGCCGCTGTCATTAGTGGTTTTTGTGACGATAAAGTTACTGTCGCCTGTCGATACCGAGCTTTGCTGCGCGGCCAGCTCGACTGCTTCCGCCGCCGTATCGTAGATCGCTTTCAGCTGGTCTTCCGTTGCCGCCTGCCCGCTGGTGATATTATCCGGGTCCCAGGTAGTATTGGTCAGGCCGTTGATCGTGCCTGCATCATCTTTATTGATCGTCACGCCGCCGGCAGTAATCGAACCGTCGCTGCCGTCGATGACCACATTGCCGTTACCGACTTCGATCTTACCGTCGCCGGTGCCGTCGACATTGACGCCAGTACCGATCTCCAGCTCATCAGCCAGCTTCACTTCGTAATCGGTGCCGCCGCTGCTATTGGTAGTTGACGTAACAACGACATTGCTGTCGCCTGCCGAAACAGTAGCCTGCTCGGCCGCTTTCTGCGCTACTTCATACAGCTGGCTGCCGTTGACGGCATCGGTAGAAGTGGCGCTGACCTGCCCTGCCGCTACGTTTTGGATCTGACGGGTCGCCCCGGAGCTGCCTACGCTGACAACTCCCACAACATCGCTGACACCGGCCCATTTAGTATAACTGCTGTTGCCCGTAACGCTGTTGATCGCCGTCGCTGTAGAATTATTTCCCAAAGCTACACTGTCTTTTAAGCTGATACTGATATTATTTCCCAGCGCCGCCGAATTTTCTGCACCGGAGCTGATCGTATTGTTATTGCCGATAGCAGTGCTGTTTTCAGCGGCAACTTCATTAGCAGTGCCGACTGCGTTACTGCTGCTGCCGGAAACAGTATTTCCCGTTCCGAAAACATTGCTCTTGGAACCGCTGGCAATATTATTATAGCCAAAAGCATTGGCATTATCGCCGCTGGCAGTATTGCTGAAACCAAAAGCGCTGGATGCCAGGCCGCCTGCAGTATTACCGTAACCAAAAGCACTGGCATTTTCATTCGTAGCCGTATTATTATAGCCGATCGTACTGGAACCTACGCCGCCGGCTGTATTATTGTAGCCAACTGCACTGGCAGCCAGAGCATTAGCATTATTGCCATAGCCGACAGCGCTGGCATTCTCACTGGCCGCTTTATTCCTGAAACCAACTGCGCTGGACGCCAGGCCGCTTGCCTCATTGCTATAGCCAAAAGCACTGGCATAGTCCACTTTAGCAACATTGCTGAAACCAAAAGCACTGGACGCTACACCGCCGGCAGTATTGCCATAACCGACAGCGCTGGCATTTTCATTGGCCGCTTTATTCCTGAAACCGAGCGCGCTGGACGCCAGGCCGCTCGCCTCGTTGACATAACCAAAAGCGCTGGCATTTTCGGCGCTGGCAGTATTGCTCCAGCCAAAAGCACTGGATGCCAGGCCCCCGGCAGTATTGAAATAACCAAAAGCACTGCTGGAATTAGCGGAAGCTGTATTATTGACACCGGCAACAGTGGAATCAGAAGCACTGCCACTGGAAAAAACGGGCGCCGCCTGCACATTACTCGCATACAGGCCTGAAAAAATAAAGACACCGCTGCTTAAAAAAATCATAATTTTTTTCTCTAACTGAACTTTTCGGGATTTAGACAATTCCCCACCTCTTTTCCTTAAATAGTTACTTGCTTTGTATAGTATGCTGAAACAATAAATCTGCCCCGCATCTATTTTTTATAAAGCTGTTCTGTTTTTTAGGCTGACCTCTGCTTTCTCCATCGTCTTTTCATTCGTAATAATTTAAGTAATTTTAGTTTAATTAATTTATAAACCTTAATACTTAATATTATTTATATGGATTATTTTTGCTATATTAACATATTTTCTTTGCACCTTGCAAGATATTTTTATTACAATTAAGCACTTTTTTATAATTCTTATAATTTTTATAACTGTTACATTTAAAATTTCAAAAAATGATCCCTTATCTGCCGCTGTGGCAAAGGGATCATTTTTTGAAATCAGATGAGCAGCAGCAAGCTTTCTGCTGAAAATATCGCTGCTGCTTTCTATTTAAATGCTGTGAAACGGGCAAAACTGTACTGTTACTGCTGTTGTTCGCCTATGGGCTGAAAGGAAAACGCCCCTAGATCGTTCTGCTTATCGAAAACGAATATAAACAGCAGAGCTTTCTCCTTACTGTATTTAGCCAGATAAGCCAGGCGGTCGCCGTCAGCATACCGCTGATAGGCCAGAAACCTGTTTTCGCGCTGCTCGCCGTAGCTGCGGCGCAGATTATTTTTCACACTGCCGAAAGTTTTTTCATCCAGCTCTGTTTGCAGCTTCGCTGACATCAGCTGGCGTATGCCGGTATATTCCATCCCGTTCTGACCGTTTAAGGCGGCAAATACCTTAACTACTGCCTGCTGCTGTTTGTTCAGGTCAGCGCCGTCGCTGGCCAGGCAAACGCTGGTCATCGCCAGACTTATGACCAGACATAAGATAAAGCTCCAGATCTTTTTCATACTTACTGCTCCTCTGCTCAGAAAGTTTGCCCCAGCCTTGCAGGCCGGGGCAAGTATAGTATTTTCTGTATTTACTTTTCTACCTGTGCTCGCAGGTATTCGATTTCACGGCTTTGTTTTTCCATTTCTCTGCTTTGTTCTTCGACCTTGGCCAGCAGCAGCTGGATCTTTTCATCCTGCGCCGCTAAAGAATTATCTACTTCTTTACGGGTATAGATGATATCTCTCGGTTCTGCCTTGCGGTCTCTAGAGCGGTCCAGTGCAAAATTGACGCCGAAGTTGCCCATTTTACTGCCGCCTTCGGAAATGCCCAGCCCCAGTGAGAACATTACTTTTTCGTTGGGGGCGTAGAAGCCGCCGACTGCTAATGCGCTTTTGCCGCCGTAGCCGCCGTAGGCCATGGCCAGCTCGCCCTTGTTACCGTCCTGGAAGCGCGGATGCAGGCCTGCCATCGCTGCTGACAGCGCGCCGACCGTATCGATCTCGTCACCCAGCTTGGTGATATCCTGATTGATATTATTGATGTCCTGCTTGATCTGATACAGCTGGCTGCCATTGACGGCGTCCATCGAGGTAGCGCTGACTTCGCCTGCCGCTACATTGCCGATCGTAGTGCCGCTGCTGCCTTCCAGCGTGATTTTACCGGTGTTGATATTACCGCCGCTGTCCACGTCATATTTGACCGCGGTATCATAAACGGTTTTCAGCTGATCTTCCGACGCAGCCTGCCCGGAAACGTAATTATCTGCGTCCCAGGTAGCATTGGTCAGACCGCCGATCGTGCCGGAACCGCCGTCGATAGTGATCTTATCGGCAGTTATCATGCCGTTGGTGCCGTTCATATTGATATTACCGGTGCTGACAGTGCCATTTGTACCGTCGATAGTGACTTTATTGGCACCGCTGCCGATCTCAACGACATCATTCAATTTCAGTTCGTGATGGTCGCCGCCGTCAGCGTTAGTGCTTTTTTCGATCAGGATATTGTTGTCGACAGCTTCCATAGTTGTATGCTTAGCTGCCAGCTCGGCCGCTTCCGCAGCTTTATCATGGATCGCTTTCAGCTGGTCTTCGGTCGCTGCCTGCCCGGATACATAATTGTCCGGGTCCCAGGTAGTATTGGTCAGGCCGTTGATCGTGCCTTCATCATCTTTATTGATCGTCACGCCGCCGGCAGTTATCGAGCCGTCGCTGCCGTCGATGACCACATTGCCGTTACCGACATCTATCTTGCCATCGCCGGTGCCGTCGACATTGACGCCAGTACCGATCTGCAGTTCGTCAGCCAGCTTCACTTCATAATCAGTGCCGCCGCTGCTGTTCGTGGTAGGCGTAACGACGACGTTGCTGTCGCCTGCCGAAACAGTAGCCTGCTGCGCTGCTTTCTGCGCTACTTCATACAGCTGGCTACCGTTGACGGCATCGGTAGAAGTTGCGCTGACCTGCCCTGCCGCTACATTTTGGATCTGACGGGTCGACCCGGAGCTGCCTACGCTGACAACGCCCACGACGTCGCTGACGCCGGTCCATTTAGTATAGCTGCTGTTGCCCGTAACGCTGTTGATCGCAGTCACTGCGGAATTACTGCCCAAAGCGACGCTGTTAGCCAGCGAGATACTGGTATCGTTACCAAGCGCGAAAGAATTATCAGCGCCGGTGCTGATCGTATTGCCGTTGCCGACAGCGGAACTGGAATTAGCAGCAATATTATTGCCATAGCCAAAAGCATGGGACGAATTGCCGCCTACATTATTAAAAAGGCCTACCGCCGTTGAATAATCGCCGCTGACAGCGTTATCATAACCCAGGGCATTTGAAACGTAGCCGCTGATATTATTGCTGTGGCCAAAAGCGCTGGCGAATTCAGCAGTCACCTCGTTATTGTTGCCGAAGGCACTGGAGGCGTAGCCGCTGACTCTGTTGCCGGCGCCGACAGCGTTAGTGTATTCTTCTGACGCTGTATTTTCATTGCCGATAGCGTTGGATTTGACGCCGCTGGCAGTATTCTGATAGCCTACGGCGCTGGCATAACTGCCGGAAGCCGTATTCATACTGCCGATAGCGTTGCCGACATAGCCCGAGGCCGCATTGCCATAACCAAAAGCACTGGCATAATTAGCAGACGCGTTATTGCTGGCGCCCACAGCACTGCCGAGATAGCCGGCCGTTGTGTTCTGATAGCCCAGAGCACTGGCAAAGGACCCCGAAGCGTTATTGTTGACGCCGAAAGCGCTGGAGGAAGAACCCGACGCCTTGTTCAAAGCACCGAAAGCATTGGCATATTCGTTGCTCACTTCGTTGGAACGACCCACGGCGCTGGCCGAAACCGCGCTGGCCGTAGCCCTGTTCTGATAGCCGATCGCCGAAGAAGCAAAAGCCTGCGCCTGGTTGTTATAACCGATAGCGTTAGTATAATTGCCGCTGGCGGTATTATTATAGCCAAAAGCATTACTGATCTCGCCGCTGACGGTATTATTTGAACCTACGGCCGCACTGCGAATATTGCTGACCGTATTCTCCGTACCGAAAGCGCTGGCAAAATTACCGGCGATATTATTATTGTAGCCAGACGCGATAGCATGCTCGCCGCCGACCTTATTGCCGTAGCCAAAGGCACTGGCATAGCTGGCAGTAGCTTCATTATACACACCGTAAGCATTGGCATAGGCGCCGGAAGCCACATTCGAGGTACCGATAGCGTTGGCCAGATAATTGGCAGCCGTATTTTCATAGCCGACTGCTGAAGCGAAATTGCCGGTCACGATGTTTTTCACGCCCAGCGCGCTGCCTGCATAAGCCTTAGCTTCATTTTCATGCCCAAAAGCGCTGGCATAACGCTCCGTCGCTTTGTTCTGCGCGCCGAAGGCCTGGGAGTCCTGTGCTGTAGCTTCGTTCAAATAACCGAAAGCCTGGGCGTTATTACCGCTGGCAGTATTGCTGATACCGACAGCGCCTGCCGAGATCCCTGAAGCCGTATTCTTATTTCCCAGCGCCGTAGCATCGTTAGCTGTAATATTGTTGCCGAGCCCGATCGCGCTGGAATTCTCTCCGATCGCATAGTTATCATTGCCGATCGCAGTAGAATACATCGCCATTGCCTGATTATTATTACCGATCGCACTACCTCCGGTAGCGATCACCTGATTATTGCGTCCCATTGCTACGGCCTCTGCTGCCGAAATGGTATTGGTAAAACCAAACGCCACTGATTCATTGCCGCTGACATTATTCAAATAACCAAAGGCGCTCGTACCGATACCATCCGCCAGATTGCCGGTACCGAAAGCATTGGAATTATCCGAATTCGCCTTATTGGCAGTACCAAAAGCGTTACTGTCCAAGCCATTGGCCACATTATCCTTACCAATAGCATTAGACCCGATGCCATTAGTGATATTGCCGCTGCCGATCGCGTTCGATTCATTGGCATAAGTGTTGTTTTTACTGCCGATGGCATTGGAATCCTCGGCCAAAGCCTGGTTATTCGCGCCGATCGCATTGCTGTTATCAGAAATAGCATGATTGTTATAACCTACAGCATTGGTATTCTCACCGCTGGCGTTATTATTTACGCCGGCAACAGTCGAATTGGTCCCGGTCCCATCCGCAAAAACAGCCGCGGCATAAACGTCGCCTGCACAAAACCCCGAAATCGCAAACAAACCGATGCTCAAAAAAACTATGATTTTTTTCTCTAACTGGTATCTTTTGGATTTAGACAACTGTCTCACTCCTTCATCATCAATTTTTACTTCAAATTTTTATCTTTTATCGCACAGGGGCAGCAGGCGTGTTACAGCCTGACTTCTAATGAAAATGATTGCCCTGGCTTTTGCCTTTCCCGCTCCTTTCTGTAAATTTTTCACGCTGATTGCAAGACCCCGATTATACATAAAGGGTTGTTTGGAAATAATATTTTAAACAAAGGAAGCGACTGTATTCCCTGTCTAAAAACGTTCATCAAAGCTGCGTCTTTAAAACGCAGCGTGTATTTGGGTTTGCCGCTCTGCTTTTTTCGCAAAGCGGCACTTATGGGGAAATATTTTCAAGCAAGACGGAGGGTCGCAACGTCTTGGTGAAAACCTTACTCATCCTGTCTACTTTCGCAATATTTTAATTAATTCTTGTTTTGATAATTTCTTATTCCTTATACTTAATAGTATCTATATAGATTATTTTTGATATAATACCATATTTGTCCCCCCCGCAAGACATTTTTGTTATAAGTGAATACGCCTGTCTGAAAGTCTTGCAACTGGCACCCGAACTGCAAAAAACCGCCTGCCCAGGCAGACGGTTTTGTTATTTGAATTATTTACTTGCCAGCCTTAGACAACAGCCTCTTTTCTTCTCAAACAAATAAAAAAACACCGTATGCAATCACACATACGGTGTCCCAGAACTTTTATTCTCTTTTTCAATGCTTCTGCAGCTGTTTATTTATTTCACGCACCAGCGTCGCTAAATTTAAAGGCTTGGCTAAATGGCTGTTCATACCTGCCTTTTTCGCTTCGATGATATCTTCGGCAAAAGCATCGGCCGTCATCGCCACAATCGGCACGGTTCTGGCATCGGTCTTAGCAGAAGCGCGGATCTTCTGCGTGGCTTCATAGCCGTTCATTACCGGCATCTGCACATCCATCAGCAGCAGATCATAATATCCTGCCGGCGCCGCCGCAAATTTTGCCGCACCTTCTGCGCCGTCAAAGGCACTTTCTACAACAGCTCCGGTAGATTCCAGCATTTCCACCGCTATCTCACGGTTCAAGGCGTTATCTTCCACTAATAAAAAGCGTTTACCGCTGAAATCAGTTTTACTCTTCTGTTCATCGGCAGCTGCTTGACCTAAAACATATCTCTGTAACGCCCGGCACAAAGTCGACATAAAAACAGGCTTCGTCATAAAACCGTTGACACCCGCCTGACGCGCCTTCGTTTCAACATCGGCCGAATCATATGCTGAAATCAAAATGATCGGCAGCGGTTCGCTGATGGCGCGGCGAATGATCGCCGCCGTTTCCACTCCGTCCTGATCCGGCATCCTGCAGTCCAATATCACCGCGTCGTAAGGCTCACCCGCCTGATGCGCCGCCAGGACCTTCTGCACCGCCCGCTGTCCACACGTTTCCCAGTCCGAACGAATGCCAATCTGCCGTAAAAGCTCCGTCGTATGCTCACAGACGATCACATCATCGTCGACTACGATGATCTTCAAATCGGGAAACTTAAAATTGCCCAATTCCAGTTCACTGATCGGCAGCGGCAGCCTGATCGTAAATTCAGTACCAGTACCAACCTCGCTGCTGACCTCGATCGTCCCGCCCATCAAATCGACGATTTTCTTCGAGATCGCCATCCCCAGACCACTGCCTTCAGTTTTATCGATCCGGCTGTCTTTTTCGCGGGTGAAGGGTTTAAAAATATCCCTCAAAAACTCCGGCTTGATTCCGATTCCGGTATCCCTGACTGTAAATTTGAACCAGGCTTTGGCCGCATTTTCTGACGCCGTTTCTTCGATATCGAAACTGACGGTACCGCCCGGCGGCGTAAACTTGGAAGCGTTGGAAAGCACATTGATCAGTACCTGCCGCAGACGCAGCGAATCGCAGCACAGCTGCTCGTGCCTGATATGCCGCAGGCGCACGTCAAACTGCTGCTGCCTGGCCTTGACACTGCTCTGCATGATCGAAACGATAGTATCCATCACCTCCGGCAGCTCGATCACTTCTTCCGCCAGAGTCATTTTTCCGCTTTCTATCTTCGACATATCCAGCACATCATTGATCAGGCCCAGAAGATGCTGACTCGAAAGCGAGATTTTCCGCAGACAATCCTGTACCTTTTCCGGAGTGTCGATATGCGCGGAGGCAATATCTGTCATCCCCATAATAGCGTTCATCGGCGTCCTGATATCATGCGACATCCGGGAAAGAAAATCAGATTTTTCACGGTTAGCGACTTCTGCCGCCTGCAGTGCCGCCTGCAGCTCCTGTGAACGTTTTTCCAGCTGCTGCTGCAGTTCCTTTTGTTCAACGGCTTCAGTAACATCAATAAAGGTAGCGTAAATGACCGGGATATCGTTAACTTTTTGGTCGCTGAACATACCGCTGACTTTGATCCAGGAGCAGCTTCCATCTTTAAGCGGCATCCTGCAGATACATTCATAACCACTTTTCCCTTTCAGCAATGCCTGTTCAACTACCATCGCCATTTTTTCATACTCTTCCGGGTACTGCGCAAAATATTTGCGGCAGCTGTTATGATAGATCGCTTCATACTCTTGCTTTGTGTATAAAGTCTGCGAGTAAAAATAATCATTAGCCCAGACTACGGTAAAATTTTCGTCCATCAAGTGCTTGCTGACACTGACGTTCATCGCACTCATCAGCATATTGTAGTCATAGACCGTCTGCTCACTGCTTTGTTCGTTCAATTTAAGGCCGTAACTGTCAGCGTTCATGCTTTCACTTCTCTCATGATTTTAAATTTCTGCAAATTCTCTCATCAATTTAAGTTTTACAATTATTTTATTTAATATTTTCTAAACTATTCGTTATCTAATTAATATTGTAGTTATGCTTTTTGTAAAAAGCAATATTTTTTTGTAATATCATGTAATTTTACCCCTCTACAGGACAATCATACTGATTTACTTGCTCATGCTTTATAGGTTCCACATATGGGTGAATATATGTAAGCACTGCAAAAATATCATTCAACAAATCCTGCAAACTGCTTCCTGTCATCTATGCACGACAGCATAATAAAAGAACACCGTACAAAATGTACGGTGTTTTAGTGTTTTATAATTTATTTTTGGGATTCGGCCGCTGTTTAAAGCAGTGATAGCTGCAGTAATACTGCCGCCGGCGTCCGGCCAGTGCCGTATAGACATGATAGGTTTTATTGCAGGAAAATTCCTTGCCGCAGATCGGACATACCTCCAGCAGACTTTTTAAAGGACCGCTGGAACTGCTCCCGCCACCCGTTATTTCATTGCCGATAACATCATCTTCATTTTTCATAACAGTTGCTCCCATCCCGCTTATTTTTTAATTGCATCCCGTTTATTTTTTGTATTACCAGTTATACTTTTTATTATATAATTAATAAATTTATATAATTTTTCAGCACGGTTTATTATAATACATCAAATCAATTCCTGCAATATTTTTGCCGTATAATTTATATTTTATTTTCCAAGCCTGACTTATGACGTCTTCCGGCCTTTTTTACATACAGCCTGCTGCAGATAAAAGAAGTAAACGGGATCGTAAACAGGATGCCAAAGCTGCCGATAACGGCCTGCAGGATCTCTACGACCACCATTTCCTTGTTCAGCAGATACAGCAGCGAATGGTTATAAGCAAAGAACAGCAAAACTATCGTCAGTGAACCGCCGATATATGCCAGGATCAGCGTATTGGACATCATGCCCAGGATATCGCGGCCGATATTATTGCCGGCCTGCAGCAGCATTTTCCTCGTAGGTTCAGCAGTAGTAGCCGCCAGCTCGTTCAGCGCCGAAGCAATATCCATCGCCACATCCATGATCGCTCCCAAAGCGCCGATAATGATCGCGCTGAATATGATCGCTTTCAGATCGACCGGGTCAGCAGGATTCAAAAACAGCAGGTACATGGAATCCTCGTCTACCAGCCCCGTAAGCTGCAAAAAACTGTCTGCAGACGCACTGATAAGCGCCGCAATGACAAGTCCGCCGATACAGCCCAAAATAGTCGCGACCGTTTTTCTGCTGATGCCATTCACCAGCAGCAGATTAGTCACGACAATAAAAGCACAGGTCAGGATCGTCCAGCAGTAAACGTTCTTGCCTGACAGTATCGCCGGTACAAAAACTGCAAAGATTGACAGGCAGCAAAAAAGCAGAGAGATCAAAGTATTTACGCCCTGCATCCGTCCAAAAGCGATAATACTTAAAGCAAAAACAGCAAACAGCCACATCAGTACATTACTGCGCAGATGCTCGGCATAACTCCATTCACCCTGACTGCTCTGTCCCGGCAGCAGCAGCACCTTATCGCCAACGGCTACGTCGCGCCCAACCGCAAAACTGCCGGCTTTATTCTGCGCAGCCGTCACTTTGACGCCTTCCTGCCTTCCTGACAATAATTCGGCTTCAAATCTTATCTGCTCAAATTTAGCCCCGGCTGCTGCCGGTAAAAGCTTCACTACCCTTGGCTCAACAACATCAGTAGGCGATTTCTCTTTAAAAAAGCTTAAACCTTGCACAGCAAAATAATGCCCCGCCGCAAGATACAGCACAGCCAGAACGATAGTAACGAGATAAACAAATTTATTTTTCAAGGTACGACCTCCAAAATTTATTTAAAATAAATTTTGGCAATTCTCAATTATCAAGACGCACTTTCAGCCCGATCAGCGTCAGCCTTGCCAGACTGGCAGGCAAAGCCCTGCTTCCAACACTTTCAGCCGGAACTGACAGACTCAGCAGCAATGGCAGCAGCGCCGGCAGAACATAATTAAGACAGCTGCCGATAACGCTGACCGTCAGACACACCGGACAAGCTGTTCCGCTGCAGTCATGTCCGTGACTGGCCTCTACATATAGAGGGGCCCAGACTGCGCCGACAGCAATAACCAGTATCAGCAGTAAAGCTGTTATCGATTTATAATTACTTTGTTTTAAAGTCATGGCGTTCACTCTCAAAACAAGATTTTTCTGTTACTCTATTTATTAATATACCACAAAAATTTCCGCTGACTTGTGAACTTTTCACTACTGCTCACAGTACAGCCCAGCTACTTCTGACAGTAATAAAAAACAGGCCAGCCTTCTAAAAGCTGACCTGTTTTTTATTCATACCTGCTATCAGGCATTTTCATAATATCTGATCACTTTTATGCGCCGCATTCTTTTATCATTAGCTTTGACCGGCGCTTCATCACACTCCGGATCGACCAGATCCTCCAGCCTGCACCCGAAAATACTGCGCAGCTTCAATAGCAGTTTCAAACTGCCGGGGACTCTGCCATTTTCAATATTGCTCAGGTGGGTCTGCGTTATATCCAGCATTTCCGCCAAAGCTGTTTGCTGAATGCCCTGTTTTACTCTTCTGACTTTGATTTCATTGCCTATTTTTTTCAAATCGATACTTTGCATATTCGTCCCACCACTTTCTTTAAAATCTTTTTGCTTAGCTTTAATCAAGGTAACGAATGACCCTGACTCTCTTTTTCCTGGGTTTGTTTTCATCTTCCAGACAAAGCAGTTCGTCGATCGTACAGCCTAAAATATTTTTCAGCTGCAGCAGCAGTTCCAGGCTAAGCATAGCGCGGCCAACTTCGACGTTGCTCATATGTGTCTGCGAGATCCCTAATTTTTCTGCCATCGCTGTCTGCGAGATCAGTTTCTGCATCCTTCTTACTTTGATATTCATCCCTATTTTTTTTCTGTCTAAAGTTTCCATTTTCCACTCCTTACTGTGTACGTATGCATATAGCTTCCTTTAAAAAAATATATCCTGCATTTCTACACGTTTTTCTATTTCAAATTTCATCATAATTGCAAACTGTACACCAACATTTTTAATGTTTAATTATTTTGCCAATTAAATTAAGTATAGTTTATTGTTTTTATTATAGCATTTATTAAAAACCAGCACAATATCTTATATAAAAATGTTGCTCCAAGCCGTTTTTAATCACATATTAAACTTTTTCATATTTTTAGCAGAAGTAGTTTTGTATTAATTAATAAAATTATATTTTTTATTCGTTTACATTTGTTATTTCATTCTTTAATAAAAATAAAGTATTTTTAAATTATATCTAATCGTTTTTTCAAATAAATAAATTTACTATATGTTTTACTATAAATGTTTATGTTATAATTTACTTGTAATATTTTCGAAGGGATATTGGCGATGTTAAGCAAAAATACGCTATTTGAATTTCTTTATCAAAATTTACACGACCAGATCACCTGCGGCCATCTGAAACCTGGCGATACTCTGCCTTCCATGCCGCAGCTTGCAGCCATTTATAATGTCGGTATCCGCACCGTCAAAGATGTTTTGGCCAGATTAAAAACAGAAGGCCTGATCCAAACGACAGAACGCAAACCGGCACGTGTCATTTACCGGGCTGAAAAAAACAGTGCTTCTCAAAGCTATGCTGTTGGTCTGCTGCGGCGTCAGGAGTCGCTGACAGAAGTTTATCAAACCATGGGGCTCATTTTACCGTCCATTTTTCATTTTTCTGCCGCACACTGCGATATCAAAAAGCTGCCCTCCTATCAGAAGCTGCTCAAAAAAAATAACTGTCAGGATACTGCAGCGCTCGATGCCGCTTTTTCAGCTCTGCTGAACGAACTGCTGCGCAGCTCCAACAATCTGCTCTATAACGATCTGTATAACAGTCTGAAAACTTATTCTAAGGTTACTTTAGCGGCACCTAAAAATATACTGTTTAAGTATGATCCGGAAACCTTCCGGCTGCTGCTGGCTGCTTTACAGAGTAATGATTACCAGCTTGTCAATAAGCGTTTCAATGATATGTATCTCAGCTTTTCTGTTTCAGTCAACAAATATATCCGGAAAGTATACAAAAAATACCAACAGGCAGAGATTCCCGAACCTGTTTATGATTATAACTGGAGCGCTGAAAAAGGACGCGACCATTACTATACCCAGATCGCCCGTGACCTGATCGATAAGATCGCCGCCAGCATCTATGAGCCCGGTACACTTTTACCTTATGAAGCTGTACTGGCCAGAAACTACAAAGTCTCTATTTCCACGATCCGCAAATCGCTGGCTCTGCTCAACGAGATCGGCTTCGCAGAAACCATCAATACCAAGGGCACTATTGTCAGGCTGCCGCCTACCTTCATCACCGCTAATTGTATGCAGAACGAGCGTTACAAAAAAGATACGCTGATCTATCTCAGCGCCTTGCAGCTAATGTCAGTTATTATCAAGCCTGTCGCTGTGGCTGCAGCCGGCAGGATCGATCCCCAGACACAGAAAGCCTGGCGGTCAGAATTTGGTCAGCCAGGTAAAGTACCCCTGGCCTTAATAGTCAATTCCCTGATCGAACTTACGGAGCTGCAGCCGCTGCGGGCGATACTGCAGGAAACCAATAAACTGCTGCACTGGGGTTATTATCTGGCTTTTCACCGCCAGAATCTTGCAGGAACGACGGATACTCTTTGCAAATATACATGGCAGGCTTATTTATACCTGGAAGCACGGGATATTGAAGGTTTCAGCACTTATCTGGCAATTTGTTTTTCCTATATCCTTGAAACGATCCGTGATTTTATTATACAGCATGGCCTGCAGGAAGCCGCAAAGCTTGCAACACCTTACAAGATACCAGATTTAAATATCAAATAAAAAAATAGACCTGCCCTAGGGCAGGTCTATTTTTGGGGAATATCTTCAAACAAGGCGGAGAGGGTTGCAATCTACCTTGCCGAAAATCGACTTCACAAATTTTAAATATCGTAATATTTAAATTCGCAATATTTTAATTTATGTTATTATAGCACATTCCCATTTTTTTCAAAATAGTTTTTCAGAAATTTATTTTTAAATCAAAAAGCAGCTTCTCCATTATTAAGATGAGAAGCTGCTTTTACATTTTTCCAGGAATATTCCCTGCTGTTCTCACAGCATATTTTCATCAAATACGACAAAAACATTTTTGCCTTTTCCCTTGGCTTTATACAAAGCGCTGTCCGCTTTCTGATACAGGTCGTCAAAAGCAGCGCCGTCGTCAGATTCACAGAACACCATCCCGATACTGCAGGATATCTTCAGTCCTTCTTTTGCCGCGCCTTTAGTATACAGACTGCAGATCTGCCCGGCTTTCACCAGGGCATTTTCCATACTGGTGATATCACACATCAGCACCGCAAATTCATCGCCGCCGATACGGCCCAGCAGATCCGAACTGCGGAAGCTGCGCTCAAGATTGGCAGTAAGCTCACACAGCACCGTATCACCGAAGGCATGTCCCATGCTGTCGTTAACATTTTTAAAATCATCAATATCCAGCAGGAAAAAGGCATGCTGCCGTTTCGAGCTGTCAGCTAAAACCTCATTGACATATTTTTCAAAAACAGCCCGGTTATAAATACCCGTCAAAGGATCTCGCTCAGCCTTATGCTGCATCCGTGCAAATTTATTCTGCGTATCGTTGATATCCAGAACATTACCTAAAACACGCTTGATCTGCCGCTTATCATCAAATACCACCGCCATATAAAAACGATACCAGTGATAATCGCCATCAGAAGTATGCAGGCGCCCCTGAAAAACTGTCCTGCCGGCCCTTTGCAATTCTGTCAGAGCCTTCTGCACGGCACTGCTGTCTTCCTCATGAAAATACTTATTTAAACTGCTGCTATTCTTTTCCGCAATAGTATCAGTAATAAAGCCGCCCAATTTTTCCAGTATCTGTTTTTCGGTATTATGCCCGGCCGCACCTTCACCGGTATTTTTTACGATCAGAAATTTACATGCTTTCAGATCAAATTCAAACATGCAGCCTTCCATCAAGCCCGCCGTCAGCCGCAGACCCTCTATCTCCGCGTTGATCTGTTTTAAACGGTCTTTTTCGATCTGCCGCCAGATATAGATGATAACGAGAAAGCACAGACAGATGAGCAGGAAATATTTTCCCATCGTATCCCGGGCGATCTTATTCAGCATCTGCTGATCTGCCAGAAGATTGGTTCCTGAAACGATCTGGAAAGTGTACCAGTCGTTAACTTCTACAGGCGCAAAGACTACATACTGTGTCTCGCCAAAGATATCAGTATAATAGAAAGCGCCGCTTTCTTTATTGGCAATAGCTTTTTCCAGGTCTTGCTCCGTCATCGAGCAGCCAATGGCTTCCTGCTCCAGGAATTTAAAGAAATTTCCCTGCTTGCCATTGCCGATGCCCATAATAACGTCGCCCTTTTCATCTGCGATCATCGTAATGCGGTCCTGCTGCATATTCAGCACCGCCAGCAGCGTTTTCGTCGCATTGTCAAGATCATAGGCTTCATGGACAACGCCGATGACCTCTTCATCCTTATACAGTGGCTTAGCCAGAATAACTACTTTTCTGCCGCTGGACGGCAAAACGACCGGCCCTTCAACAACTTCTTCTCCCTCTAAGGCCCTTTTATAATAATCCTGATCCAGGATATCGATTTCCTCGCCATTGCTCATCAGGGTTTTCTGACCACGATAAGTAAGTCCAACAGTCGAAAAATGCCCTGTGTTGGAAACTGTACTCAAAAGATTGACCAAATTATCCTTCTGCCCTTCATATCGAGGAGCGTTTCTCAGCACGATATCCAGTAATTCATTCTGCCGCTGGATCTCGGTATGCAGAATAACCTTGGTATGATGGGCTGCGTCCAGCAAATAATCGTAAGTCTGGCGTTCCAGAATGTCCTTTTGACTGGCACTGAAATTGAATGCAAAAGAAACCGCCAGGATCAAAACTGAGATTATAGTTATGACGATCAGCTCACGATGCAGTTTTCCCCACATAAAGCTACCTCTTTCTATTTTTTACAAACGTTCTCTGAATTCTACAAAATAAAACAATTAGGTTATCTGCTATTAATTATAACCTATTTTTTATATTATAGCATTTTTACTTTTAGCAAATAAATACTTTTATCTTTATTTTTTAAGCCCGGCCACTGTTTTTTACTGCCGCCGAAAAAAAGCAAAACACCGCTTTCTGTAAAAGCGGTGTTTTGCCTGTAGGAAGCTATATATGAGATGTAATTGCCGTTAAGGCTTAAACATGGCTGTTGGAAACTTCAACAGTTTTGTTCATAACGTTGGTAAAGAATGTAACCGGCACCATAGTCTTGCCATTTACTAAAATCGGAGCGTTGTCCAAAGTAATGGTTTGGCCATTGCGTACATATTGGTTGCTGCCAATAGTCATAAAATAGGTCTGATCACCTTTTTCCATCGAAACATTTTGCATACCGGCATCCCAGAATACCTGGTAGTCCATTTTTTCCATCAGCGGACGCAGGGGCAGGTATACTGTATCTTCTTGAACCATGATGGCTTCATCAGGAGTTAATACCAGCTCTTGTTGATCCATAACGATGGTTCCTGCACCAAGATGGACTTTGATATCGGCACTGTTGGCTTTAGCGATAGACCAGCCAAAAATGCCTACCAATAATAAGCAGACCACTACGATTACAGATTTTTTCATTTTCATTGACCTCTTTCCTTTCCTGCTGAGCAGGTTTTGTTTACGATTTTTATTATATACACTTTTTCATCTGTGTGAAGTTTTCAATATTTAAATATCAACTAGAAAAAAATTACAGTTTGCTTACAAAAATACTTTTTCCGCCCTTTTTACAGGTCTGAATGGCACATTTTAAAGCCCTTAACCCCCCTGAAACAGTAGAAGTAAATAAAAAAACGACCTTTGTAAGCGCAGTACCTGCAAAGGTCGTTTTTGAGTATAAAAATTTTTTAATCCAAAGACTTGACGATCACCAGAACAGGAAACGCCGCATCGGGCAGATCGCTATGAGCACCGCCGCAGACCTTTTCTTCATAAGCGTCCCGGTCCAGCAAATCAAAATCTACAATAATATCGTCACTGTAATATTCCTGAGCCGGCTCAATATCTTCTTTGCGGATACCCTGCCAGTCAGCTTTCGGCACTTTTGCCGCAAAAAATTCCAAAGTCGATGATTTAGCATGATAAATCTGGATCGCGTCTTCTGCGGTATACAACATAACTTTCAACTCCTGTCTT
>ERZ824978.1637-NODE-1637-length-22646-cov-3.751892_pt1 | contig 22646 bp, 19 predicted proteins | sample MGYA00519860_ERZ824978 | MGnify/ENA primary metagenome ERZ824978 (study PRJEB31778, sample SAMEA3449184) | human gut metagenome | biome: human gut; feature: human-associated habitat; material: faeces | place: United Kingdom | collected 2010/2012 ... | reverse complement strand
CAGGAGAAATTGCAACATAAGTAGCAACATAACCATCAATATCTTCTCTACCAGCTCTTGGTTCAGAAGTACCAGTTTTACCACCAACAGTATAACCAGTAACTCCGCCTCTCCAACCAGTACCATCTTCAACAACAGATTGCATCATATATTTAACCTTTGAAGCTGTTTCAGTAGAAATAACTTGTCTAACTTCTTCTGTATCAATATTTGTAACAGCACCAGTATCCGTATTAGTAATAGATTTTACAATTCTTGGTTTCATCAAAATACCATCATTAGCAATTGCAGAAATTGCAGTAATCATTTGCAAAGGAGTAATACTAAAACGTTGCCCAAATGAATAAGTTGCTCTTTCAACAGGTATAACAGTAGATTGTTCTTTAAAAATAGAACTAGCCTCAGCAGGCAAATCTACACCAGTTGTATCAAAGAATCCAAAAGATTTATAGTATTTATATAAAGTAGCAGTACCGATTCTAGAACCTAATTGAATAAGTGCAGGGTTACATGAATTTTCTAATGCTTTTCTTAAAGATTGAGAACCATGAGAACCATCTGTTTTCCAACAATTTATTCTAACTCCATCTACCATTTCATAACCAGGACAATAAAAATCGCCACTAACATCTGTACCAGTAATATTTTCTTCTAATGCGGCAGATGCAGTAATAAGTTTAAATACAGAACCAGGTTCATATAATTCAGAAACAGACTTATTAGACCACATCTTATAAATTGCATTTATCTTCTCTTCACTATTTAAAGAATCATAAGTTTTTGCTACATATTCATTAGGTGTAAAAGGTTGATTTAAATCATAATTTGGATAAGTGGCCATTGCCAATATATCACCAGTCTTAGGATTCATAACAATACAATTACCACCATTTTCAACATTATTATCTTCAACTGCTTGCTTTAAATATTTTTCAACAATAGTTTGAATATTTAAATCAACAGTAAGAGTTAAATCACTACCATTTTCAGCAGCAATATATGTTTCCTCAGTATTAGGAATTTCTTCTTGACTAGCACTTTTTGAACTAACAATTTTACCAGGAGTACCAGCTAAGACCTTATCCCATTTATTTTCAATACCAGCTAAGCCTTGATTGTCACTACCACAAGAACCAATAACCTGAGATAAAACAGTACTATATGGATAATATCTTTTTGTGTCCTCATCAATATTTATTCCAACAGAAACATTATTTTCATCCATCCATTTTTTTAATTGATCAACTTTAGATTGTTCTACTTTTTTGGCAATAGTTTCAACTTTTGAAGTACCTGTAACCTTTTTTAAAGTTTCATCATAATCAAGTTCAAAAATATCGGAAAAAGCTTTAGCAACCTTCTCTTTTAAAGCTTGAGTATTATCAGAATTTTTAGAATCTTTTATTTTTTCAGGGTTTATAGTTATAGTATCAACAGAAGCACTAGTAGCAAGCACTTTACCAGTAGAATCATAAATAGAACCCCTTTTAGGACTGATAATTTGATTAATAGATTGCTGATTATATGCAAGTTCTTTTAAATAATTTCCTTGTACAAATTGTAGAAAGCCGATTCTACCTATCAATAGTGCAAAAATTAAAATTATTACTATAAATATTGTTTTAATTTTTTTTGTATATATAAAATTTTGAGATTTAAATTCAGTATTTATTTTTGTTACTTTTTTATTTGTATTTTTATTATTTTTTTGGTTGTTTTTTTTATTCAATATTTTCACCACTCTTTTGTTAAAAATTATAACATTATTTTATATTAAAGATATTTAAAAATCAATAAATTTAGTAAATTTTAAATAAAAACAATAAAAGATTGTTACATTTTAAAGTTTCATATATTAGTAAATAAAAATATATGAAATAGTAAAATGTAACAAAATATGAAAAAAGAAAGGAAAACAGATGATATCAAACATAAAAACAATTTCATTAACCGGAATAGAAGGAAGTTTAGTCGAAGTACAAACAGACATAACAGGAGGGCTACCAACATTTGAAATAGTAGGCCTGCCAGACACAAGTGTAAAAGAATCAAAAGAAAGAATAAAATCAGCAATAAAAAACTCAAACATAGAATTTCCAAGCAGAAGAATAATAATAAACTTAGCACCAGCAAGTACCAAAAAAGAAGGAACAAGTTACGACCTACCAATAGCAATAGGAATACTAATAGCTCAAAAAGAAATAATAAACAACAAACTAGAAAACACAATATTTATAGGAGAATTATCATTAGACGGAAAAATAAACAGAATAAATGGAGTATTACCAATGTGTATAGAAGCAATGAATTTAGGGATTAGAAAAGTAGTACTACCAAAGGCAAATGAAAGAGAAGCAGCAGTTGTACAAAATCTAGAAATAATAGGAGTAAACAATCTACAAGAAGTAATAGACTATCTAAACGGAAATAAAAAAATAGAAAAAGCACAAATAGACATATTAAAAATATTTAACAAAAAAAGTAAAGAAAAACTAGACTTTTCAGAAGTAAAAGGACAAGAAAATGTAAAAAGAGCATTAGAAATAGCAGCAGCAGGAGGACACAACTGCATATTAATTGGTCCACCAGGTTCAGGAAAAACAATGATAGCAAAAAGAATACCAACAATATTGCCAGACTTAACATTTGAAGAATCATTAGATGTAACAAAAATACATAGTATATCTGGTATACTGGACAACAACATAGGAATTGTAACAACTAGACCATTTAGAAGCCCACATCACACAATATCACCAACATCAATGATAGGTGGTGGAAGAAATCCAAAACCAGGAGAAATAAGTTTAGCACATAATGGTGTTTTGTTTTTAGACGAATTACCAGAATTTAATAGAACAACACTTGAAATACTGAGAGGTCCGCTAGAAGACAAAGAAGTAACAATATCGAGACTATATTCAAAAGTAGAATATCCATCAAACTTTATGCTTATAGCAAGTATGAATCCATGTCCATGCGGATATTATGGAAGTGAAGAAAAAACATGCAATTGTTCTAAGATAGCAATAGAAAAATATCTAAATAAAATAAGTGGACCATTACTAGACAGAATAGACTTACATGTTGAAGTAAAACCAGTAAAATATCAAAAATTAAATTCTGATATAAAACCAGAAACATCAAATCAAATAAAATCAAGAGTAAATAAAGCAAGAAGAATACAATACTTAAGATATAAAAATACTGGAATATATTCAAATGCTGAACTTACACCAAAAATGATAGAAAAATACTGCAAGATAGATCAACAATCCAAAACAATACTAGAGCAGGCATTTAACAAACTAGGATTAAGTGCAAGAGCATATTCAAGAATACTAAAAGTGGCAAGAACAATAGCTGATTTAGATGAAAAAGAAAATATAGAAAAACAACACATTTTAGAAGCAATTCAATATAGAAATTTAGATAGAAAGTATGGAGACAAATTTTAATGAAAATAAATATAGAAGATTCAATATATCCAAAACAATTGAAAGAACTTAAACAACCGCCACAGATATTGTATGCAAATGGAAACATTGAACTATTAAAAACAAATCGGAATATCAATAATAGGAACTAGAAAACCAACACAATATGGAGAAAAAATGGCAAAAAAATTCACAAAAGAATTAAGTTTATATGGATTAACAATAGTAAGTGGAATGGCAGAAGGAATAGACGAAATTGCACATATTACAAGTCTAGAAATACAAGGAAAAACAATAGCAGTATTACCATGTGGTTTTAATAATATATTCCCACAGAAAAACAAAAAAATATATAAGCAAATATTAGAAAATGAAGGACTAGTTATAAGTGAATATGAGGAAAACGAAGAGGCAACATATAAGCATTTTTTAGAAAGAAACAGGATAGTAGCAAGTTTTTCAATTGGAACATTAGTAGTGGAAGGAGGATATAGAAGTGGTACAAGCGTTACAGCAAAAATAACTAAAAAGCTAGGAAAAAATGTATTTTGCATACCATCAAGCTTAGAAAATTCAAAAGGTATAACACCGAACAGATTAATACAAGAAGGAGCATTTTTAGTAACAAAAACTGAAGATATTATAAAAAAATTTTCTGAATTAAATTTAAAGAAAAAAGAAATTATAAAACAAAAAGATAAAAAAGTAGAACCAGAATTTGAAAAAATTTATAATATTTTAAGTTATGAACAACCAATGCACATTAATGAAATAGTAAAAACAACACATATGCAAATTAGTGAAATAAATTACAAATTAATGATGCTTGAGCTTCAAGAAAAAATAGTATCACTTCCAGGAAATAATTATAAAAAAATATGAAAATACATATAAAAAAAGATTTTGGAAACACAGGTGAAAACCTTGCAACAGAGTACTTAGAAAAACAAGGATATACCATTTTAGAAAGAAACTTTTATTGCAAGCAAGGTGAAATTGATATTATTGCCAAAGATAAGAATGAGATTGTATTTATAGAAGTAAAAAGTCGTAGCAATAAATTATTTGGCATTCCATCAGAAGCTGTAACAAAACAAAAGATTAAACATTTATTTAGAACCGCTAGATATTTTTTATATAAAAATAAGATGATAAATGAATATATTAGATTTGATGTTGTAGAAATATTAATAAAAAGTGGAAAGTTCAATATAAATCATATAAAACAGATAGTATAAATGCAAGTTTTAAGATAAGTAACCATAAAACACCTAAAAATAGAACAAAATATTGAATAAAAAAGGAAAAAATGATATAATACAAAGGTACAAAAACGAGAAAGGTTTATAGGTAAAACCTAATCCAAAAACCTAAATTTATTATATAAGGAATAAAAATGGAAAATATTTTAGAAGAAACAAGATTCATAATGAAAAAATACAACATAAAAGCAAACAAAAATCTAGGACAAAACTTTTTAATAAACGAAGAAGTAGTAACAAACATAGTAGATTGTAGCAATATAGACAAACAGGACTTAGTAATAGAAATAGGCCCAGGGCTTGGAACACTAACAAAATATTTACTAGAAAAAGCTGGAAAAGTAATATGTATAGAACTAGACACAAAGATGCTACAAATACTAAAAGATAGATTTTCTTTATATAATAATTTTGAATTAATAAATAATGATGTACTAAAAGTAGACTTAAAAAATATAATAGAAAAAGAAAAAGCGGAAGGAAAAATAAAAAATGTAAAAATAGTAGCAAACTTACCATATTATATCACAACACCAATAATAATGAAATTATTAGAAGAAGAGTTAGAATTAGAAAGCATAACAGTAATGATACAAAAAGAAGTAGCAGACAGACTAATTGCTATCCCAGGAGAAAAAAACACAGGAGCAATAACATATGCAGTATATTATTATGCAACATCAGAAGCAATAATGGAAGTACCTAATAGTTCATTTATCCCAGAACCTGCAGTAACATCAAAAGTAATAAAATTAAATATAAGAAAAGAACCAATTGTTACACCTAAAAACAAAGAAAAAATGTTCAAAGTAATAAAATGCGCATTTATGCAAAAAAGAAAAACACTATTAAATTCATTGACAAATAATAAAATATTTGAAAATAAAAATCAAGGAATAGAATTATTAAAATCACTACAAATAAATGAAAACATAAGACCAGAAGAATTAACATTAGAACAATTTGAAAAAATTTCAGATAATTTATAAAAAAAGTTTAAAAATATTAGTAAATATGTTATAATTTATAAAGGATTGTATTTTATAAGGAGGTTAGAATGAATCAAATTTTAGTTACAGAAAAATTATATATAACACCAGAACTAAAAAGAAAAAAGAAGATATATAAATTTTATTTTATAATATCACTTTTTGTTGTATGCATTCTAACTTCTCTTTATATATATGCAGAATATGACAGAAATAAAAGTGCAGCAGCATCAGAACAATTATTAGCTGATATGAATCAAACTTTATCAGAAACCAAAGAAGAAGACACAACAATTGCAAAAGACGATATACTTTTAGTAGTTTTAGACAATTTAACAGAAGATAAAGATCAGGAAGAAAATATACAATCAAACAATGAAGAAAAAACAAATGTAGCAAATGCAAATAATCAAGCAGAATGGAAAACAAATGCAGGAGGATATAAATATAAAATTATTTCAACAGTAGAAATACCAAAAATAAATGTAAAATATACAGTATTACAAGGTGAAACAGGAAGCCTAGAAGAAACGGAATCACTATTAAAAAGTTCACCAGTTAAATACCACGGATGTGACCCAAATGAAGTCGGTAATTTCTGTATAGTTGGACATAACTATAGAAATAGTAAATTCTTTAGTAAAGTTCCCAATTTAGTAGTTGGAGATACAGTAAAATTAACTGACCTAACAAGAAGAACTATAAATTATGAAGTATACGATAAACACACAGTAGATCCTAACGATACAAGCGATACAACACAATTAACAGGAGGAAGAAAAGAACTTACTTTAATAACATGTACAAATGATAGCAAATTAAGAGTAATAGTTAGATGCAAGGAAGTAAAATAGTAACAAATACATATATCCCCTCATATAATAAAATAAAAAATATATGAGGGGGTTTTCTTTTGGCAAAAATATTAGTATTTAATAATGATACAGATAGAATGGAAACATACTATAGAGGCGAGGCAGAACCAATGCCATATAATACAAATGGAACATTAAGGGTAAGAGAATTTAGAGGCTCAAGCAAAAGCAATATATTATGGACAACAAAAAGAACAATGCAAAGTTGGAATAGTCAAAGATATATTTTTGGAGCTCCTATACCAGTAGGTTTTGCATTCAAAAGACCCTACGAAGGAGGACATCGGAAACCAAAGTCAACATTATGCAGGAGTAGCATTTGACGTAGGGCAAACACTAAGCTCTACACAAAGAACAAGACTATGGAATTCAGCAAAAAATTCAGGAGTATGGTATTATGTTGAACCGATTTCATTAACACCAACATGGGTACATTTTGATAAACGATTTGGAAAACCAGCATGTTCAACTGGTGGATTTCCACAACTAAAAAGAGGAAGTTTAAGCAACTATGTATGTATAGCTCAAGATGATTTAAATACATTAGGATTTAGAACAAATGGACTAGACGGAATATTTGGAGCAGCAACTCAAAATGCTGTAATCAATTATCAGAAATCAAGAGGACTAACAGCAGATGGAATAATTGGATGCAATACATGGCGTTCTTTACAAGAAGCTGTTGTAGGAACAGGACCAACAAATACCACAATAAATTAAAAAATTGCCAAAAGATTTTAACCTTATTGGCAATTTTTTATTATTATTCTTCATTCATATCTGTTTCAGCAATTGTTTTTGCAACATTATAAATTAATTTTTGTTTCTCTGGAGAAACACTTTTAATCAAATCAGTAAATTCTTTATCTAAATAATTTTCAGAACTGCTAGAAGCACCATTTAGTAAATAACCTTCTGAAACATCTAATAAACCACATAATTGATTTAATCTTTTTAAATTAATATGAGAATTACCTCTTTCTACTCTACTTAAGAAAGCAACAGAAATATCAATTTTATCTGCTAAATCTTCTTGAGTCATATTTTTAGCAAGTCTAGCTTGTTTTATTCTAGAACCAATAACACTATAATCGATTGCCATCTTTATCACCATCCTTTCACTTTATTCGCTCCGTTTATTGGAACCAAAATTTTTAAATTTTAAGTTCCAAATTTTATAACTTTGCAATTATCGTTCAAATTTATAACAATAATATATCATTTAACTTATAAGTTTTGAAGTAACAAAACGAGAAAAATAAACTAATAAATCAATAAAAGCCTAAACAATTAAAAAAATACTTAAAAAGCGTGTCGAAAATTGTAATAATTTAAAATACTAAAAATAAATTTAAACAAAAATAAAAGAAAAATTATGAAAAAAAGAGTAAAAAAGAGTAAAAATAATAAAAATAAACAAAAATAATAATTAATAACTAGAAAAAAAAGGAAAAAATAGCAAATAAGGTATACATAATTTGAAAATGAGCAAAATATATAGTATAATAAAAGATGTTCGCGCTTAAGAATTAAAAAGGAGAGTGGATTATATTAGTATAAGAAAATTTAAGTTTTATACAAAAGAAACATTAAAATTTTTAAATATTGCTTTAATAGCAATTGGTTTTATAATCGCGATAATATTAATAAAATATAAACCAATGTATGAAGTAAAGATTTCTGGTGAAGAAGTAGGGTATATAAATAATAAAAAAGCGTTAAACGAATCAATAAAAAATAACATAGAAAACTACAGTAACAAAAATGTGGAAAATGTGAAATTAACTACAACTCCAGAATATGAATTAAAATTAGTAGAAAGAACACAACAAGATAATGAAAGTGATGTAATAATAGCATTGCAAAATGAACTCAAAATAACATATAAATATTATGAAATAGCATATAATGGCAAAACAATTGAAAGTGTGGCAGACAAAGAAACAGCAGAAAAATTAGTAGAAGACATAAAGGAAGTATCAAATCAAAATGTAGAATTAGAAATTAGCGAAAAAACAACTAATAATGAAAAAGATTTAAATGCAAATACACTTGAAGTTGCAAAAGAAAATATAATAGAAAAGTTAGACATTAAAACAAATACAGAAAATGAAATAACTCAAATAAATGGAATAAAAATAGCAACACTACCAGTATCAGGAACAATTTCTTCAAGATATGGGGCTAGTAGTAAAATAAGAGTATCAACACACACAGGATTAGATATAGCAGCAAGTAAAGGAACTCAAATAAAAGTAGTTGCAGATGGAAAAGTAACATGTGCTAAATATAGTGGATCATATGGATACTTGGTAAAAGTAGATCATGGAAACGGTGTAGAAACTTGGTATGCACATACTAGCAAAATGTACGTAACAGAAGGTCAAGAAGTAAAAGCAGGAGATGTAATAGCCCTAGTAGGTAGTACAGGTAATTCAACAGGACCACATTTACATTTTGAAATAAGAATTAATGGCGAACATGTAAACCCACAAAAATATTTGTATTAAAATATTGAAAAAAGAGGCATTTTATAAAAAATGCTTCTTTTTATATTTTAAAAGAGTTGACAAATTTTTCTAATAATATATAATAAAAAAGGATAAAATAAATACCAAGGAGGAAATCTTATGGCAGAAAATTTAGAAGAAGAAAAAATACAAAAGATGATAGATGAATTAGTTGCAAAGGCAAAAAAAGCATCAGAAGAATACATGAAACTAGACCAAGAACAAATAAATAACATTGTAAAAGCAATGTCAATGGCAGGACTAGAACACCATATGGAACTAGCAAAAATGGCAGTAGAAGAAACAGGAAGAGGAATATATGAAGACAAAATAACAAAGAACATGTTTGCGACAGAATATATATATCATAGCATTAAAAATGAAAAAACAGTTGGCGTGATAAATGAAAATGATGAAGAAGGATATCTAGAAATAGCAGAACCAGTTGGAATAATAGCAGGAGTAACACCTGTAACAAATCCAACATCAACAACAATGTTCAAATCAATAATATCAGCAAAAACTAGAAATGTAATAATATTTGGATTCCATCCATCAGCACAAAAATGTAGCTCAGAAGCAGCAAGAATATTAAGAGATGCAGCAGTTCAAGCAGGAGCACCAGAAAACTGCATATTATGGATAGAAGAACCATCAATAACAGCAACAAGGTTATTAATGAACCACCCAGATGTAAACCTAATATTAGCAACAGGTGGAACAGGAATGGTACGTTCAGCATACTCATGCGGAAAACCAGCACTAGGAGTAGGGCCAGGAAATGTACCTTGTTATATAGACAAAACAGCAAAATTAAAAACATCAGTAAATGATTTAGTACTATCAAAATCATTTGATAATGGAATGATATGTGCATCTGAACAAGCAGTATTAGTGGATAAAGATATATATCAAGAATTTGAAAAATTAATGAGAGAATCTGGATGCTACTTTGTAAATCCAGAAGAAAAACAAAAATTACAAAACTCAATGTTTGAATATACAGAAGAATATGGATATAAACTAAAATCACATGTACCAGGGCAATCACCATATACAATTGCAAAAGAAGCAGGCTTTGAAGTACCAGAAGACACAAAAGTAATAGTTGTATATGAAGAAGGAATAGGAAGCAAATATCCATTCTCAAAAGAAAAATTAAGTCCAGTTTTAACATATTACATTGTTGAAAATGAAGAAGAAGGAATAGCAAAAGCAGAAAAACTACTAGAATTCGGTGGTCTTGGACACTCAGCAGCAATTCACAGTGAAAATCAAGATACAATTTTAAAATTTTCAGAAACTTTAAAAGCAGGAAGAATAATAGTAAACTCACCATCAACACATGGAGCAATAGGAGACATTTATAACACAAATATGCCATCACTTACATTAGGATGTGGATCATTTGGAAAAAATTCAACAACAGCAAATGTGTCATCAGTAAACTTAATAAATATAAAAAGAGTTGCGAAAAGGAGAGTTAATATGCAATGGTTTAAAGTTCCAGAAAAAATATATTTTGAAGCAGGTTCAATAGCATACTTAGAAAAAATGCCAGATATAGAAAGAGCCTTTATAGTAACAGACAAAGGAATGGTCAAATTAGGATATGTAGATAGAATCTTATATCATTTAAGAAAAAGACAACAATATGTACATTCAGAGATATTTAGTGATGTAGAGCCAGACCCATCATTTGACACAATTAAAAAAGGTGTAGAACAAATGAACAGTTTTAAACCTGATGTAATAATAGCAATAGGTGGAGGGAGCCCAATGGATGCAGCAAAAGGAATGTGGCTATTTTATGAACATCCAGAAGCAGATATCGAAGGATTAAAATTAAAATTCATGGACATTAGAAAACGTACTTACAAATTCCCTAAATTAGGAGAAAAAGCAAAAATGGTAGCAATCCCAACAACATCAGGAACGGGATCAGAAGTAACATCATTTGCAGTAATAACAGACAAAGAAAAAGACAGAAAATATCCACTTGCAGATTATGAATTAACACCAGATGTTGCAATAGTAGACCCAGACCTAGTTATGAGCCTTCCAAAATCTGTAACAGCAGACACAGGAATGGATGTATTAACACACGCATTAGAAGCATATGTATCAAACATGGCATCAGACTATACAGACGGTTTAGCAGAAAAAGCAGCAGAATTAGTAATGAATTATTTAGAAAAAGCATACAATGATGGAAGTGATAAACTAGCAAGAGAAAAAATGCACAATGCAAGTACAATTGCTGGAATGGCATTTACAAACGCATTTCTAGGAGTAAGCCATTCAATTGCACACAAAATAGGAGCAGAGTTCCATTTACCACATGGTAGAATAAACGCAATATTATTACCATATGTTGTAAAATATAATGGAAGTAAGCCAAGCAAGTTTGTATCATTCCCTAAATATGAATATTATATAGCAGATGAAAAATATAGTCATTTAGCTAAAAAATTAGGATTAAAAGCAGATACAATAGAAGAGGGTGTAAATAGTCTAGTAGAAAAAATAAAAGAATTAAATGAAAAATTAAATATTCCAAAATCTTTTAAAGATGCAGGAATTGAAGAAAAAGAATTTTTGGCAAAAGTTGATGTTCTTGCAGACAGAGCATTTGAAGATCAATGTACAACAGCAAACCCAAGAGTTCCATTAGTTTCAGAAATAAAACAAATATTACTAGATAGTTATTATGGAAAATAAGGTGATAGAGTGAAAATGACAGAGAAAATAAAAAAATTTATGAATAGAAACAATCCAGTGCTAAGTGCAGAAAATGAACAAGTTGATAAGAGGATAAATGAAAAAGCAAATGAAATAGAAAAGTTATATATTGAAAAAAAAGAAAATGGAGAAGAAAACCCAATAAACGATACAGTAGAAAAAATAATGCAAATTATACAAAATAATCCAGATCCAGTAGAAGCAAGAAAACTTTTAACAGAATTGATAGAAAGGGATAATATAGCAGTTCAAATTGTAGAAAGAACAGCAATAGAAGTTTCCAAAAAAGAAGACATACCGAATCAGATTATAGTAGAAGCAATAGACAAAGCTGAAACAAATATTCCAGATAGCACAATTAAAAATATAGTTGAAAAGGGAGCAATGGACATACAAGATAATTTGGATTTAATTCAGCAAATGCATGACCAAGAAAAACAGAAACAAGCAGAACAAGAACAATTAGAACTTCAAAGACAGGAAAAACAAAAAAAGATAGAGCAAAAAAGAAAAAAAGCAAAAACAAAACTTGAAGTAATAAAATCAAATATAAAAGAAATGCAAGACGGTGAAATTGGAGAGAAAATATCGGATATAAAAGAACAATTGAGCCCAGAAAATATGAATAATGAAATAAATGAATTAATTCAAAATATAATAGCACAAAGAATGGCAGAAGATATTTATAATGATGCAAGAAAAAATCCAGCAATATATAAGTTGTCTAAAGCAATGCCAACAGAAGAAATGATAGAAAGAGATTTAACAACAACGGTACAAGAAAAATATAAAGAAATAGAAGAAAAAAGAGGAGCAAAAGAAGGAAGATTTAACAAAAGAGAATTTAAAAAGTTAATTTTAAATGAAATGGGAAGACAAATTAGTATAGAATATGAAAAAACAGGACTATTTAATATTCCAGAATCAAAACAATTAAGTCAGATGAAAAAAGAAGAAAAAAAGTATTTGATGGACACTATACAAAAACATATTAATATTAAATTAAAAAAAGAGGATATTGCAGACATTTCAAGACAAATAAATGAGGGAAATAAAGAATTACAAAAAAAAGAAAATCAAATTATAAATTTAATAAGACAAACTCCAGCAGATGAAAAAAGCAGAATAATAGATATATTAAATAAAATGATAGTAAACAGAAACAATTTAGAAACAATAGAAATGATAGATAATGCAGGACTATTAAATAAACTTGGAAGTATGCCAACAGAAAAAAGACAAAAAACAATTGGAACTATAAGTAATGCTGTAAATAAAATGCCAAAATACAAAGTTGCTAAAAATACACCACAGATAAAAGGTGCTAGATTTAGTGATAAACCAACAATAGATGGAAAAAGTAGATAATTTTATAATAATATTCAAATTGCATATATCTATACCTTTTTGAAGGTATTGTTTGATTGGAATGAAAAATAGAACTTATTTCTAAAAAATATGAGGAATGTTCACAGGAAAAGGCAAGAGCCTTTAAGCCTGAGTGAAAGAGGCTCATATTTTTTAGTTATAAGTTCTTTTTGAATGAAATGAAGAAAATAACTTCAAAAAGGTATAGATATATGCAATTTGAAAAATATAAAAAGCAAGTTCACACAAAATTTACACAAAAAATAACATTTGGGAATAATATAAAAATAAAATACCCATATAATATAAATATAAATATATGGGAGCAGAAAAATTGAAAATTAAATAATAATCAATTAAAAGCACCGAAGAAAGGTGGAAACCAAATGAAAGAAAACAAAGAATTACAAAAAATTGAAAATATAATGGAGATAGAAACACCAATAGATCCCAAAAGCAAAGAATTTGAAAAAGTAATGTTTATATATCAAGTAGCATTAAAAGAAATCAACACAAAATTAGAAATACTAAAAGACGAATTTAAATTATTTTATGAATACGACCTAATAGACCACATAAATACAAGAATAAAATCACCAGAAAGTATTACAAAAAAGATGAAAGACAAAAATTTAAAATATACATACAAAGAAATGATAAAAAATATTAATGATATTGCAGGTATTAGAGCAATATGCCCAATTCAAAAAGATATATATTCAATAAGAAATTTAATTACAAAAATACCAGGAATAAAAGTTCTAAAAGAAAAAGATTATGTAAGAAACCCTAAAAAAAGTGGATACTCAAGCTATCATATGATTCTTGAAGTTCCAATTACGTTATCACAAAATTTAATATATGTAAAAGTAGAAGTACAAATACGAACATTAGCAATGGATTTTTGGGCAAGTATTGAACACAAAATGAAATACAAACCAGATAAAGAGGTAACAAAATCTACATCAAAAGAACTTGTTCAATGTGCTAAAATAGTGAATAAATTAGATAATAAAATGATGTTATTAAATACGTAAATTAACATAAAACTTGAAAATATACATGAATTATAGTATAATATAGATAGTCTAAAGTATAAAGGATAGCTTGAATCAAAGGAGGTTACACAATGAAAAAAATAAATATAGCTATTCGGGGCGGTGGAGTAAAAGTCCCAGCAGTTGGAGTATTAAAGGCTTTGAAAGAAGAAAAAGTGCAGATAAGATGTTACTCTGGAACTAGTATAGGTGCAATAATTGCTACATTGGCTGCATTAGATACGTCATGTACAGAAATAGAACAACTATTAAAAGAATTTGTAGTGATATATTCAAATGCAAGCAGACTTAAAGGAGGAAAGGGTAGCCAAGTTATAGAGGATACAGTAAATGGATATTGTAAGAACTTAAGATTTAAGGACTTAAAAGTAAAACTGATTATTACTGCCAATCAAGGCGGAATATGGCATCCTAAAAAATTTGTATTCTCAAAAGAAACAACACCTAATGTAACATTAGGTGAAGCTTGTCGGGCATCTTGTAGTTTTCCAATTGCATATGAACATTACCATATGCGCATAAATGAAAAAAACTATAAATTTTGGGATGGTGGAATGGTAGCCAATCCAATTTTACCCAAAAAAGGTTTTAACTTAGTTTGTTCATTTAAAAAGGAAAAAACAAATTTAAACTCACGATATGTGGATGCATGGAAAAAACCTGAAGAACATGCGGATTTTCTCATAAAGCCATATATAGGAAACATGGGAACATTTGGAACACCGGAAGACATAGCCTTAGCAAGTGAATTGGGCTATACAGAAGCTAAAAGGAGGATGGAGGAACTACTCCAGCTTATAAAGTAAAACATAGGGTGGACAAAGGTAAAACTTTATCTGCCCATGTTTTTTGTAAAAGTACATTATGAATTATCAACACACAACAAAATAGATTTATAATTTTTAAAAAACAAAGAAGGATTTATGTAAAATAGGTCGAATATTATATATAAGTATGTTTATTTGAAAGAAAGAGAGGAAAAATGGCAAGATATAGTGAAGAGATATTAAACGAAGTAAGACAATCAAACGACATAGTAGATGTCATATCACAATATGTGCACTTAAAAAGAAGCGGAAGAAATTTCTTTGGACTATGTCCATTTCACAACGAAAAATCACCTTCTTTTTCAGTCTCACCAGATAAACAAATATTCCACTGCTTTGGGTGTGGAGTTGGAGGAAATGTAATAACATTTGTATCACAAATAGAAGGACTAAACTTTGTAGAAACAGTGCAAATGTTAGCAGAAAGAGCAAATATACAATTGCCAACACTACAAAACAATGGAGATACACAAAGAGAAATACTAAAAGACAAAGTATATAAAGTAAATGAATTCACAGCAGAATACTACCATCAAAATTTATACAAACCACAAGCTAAAATGGCACAAGAATATGTAAAAAAAAGACAACTAACAAATGAAACACTAAAATCATTTAGAATTGGATTCTCAGGCAAATTTGATGAGCTATATCAAGAGTTAAAAAAACAAGGATTCCAAGAACAAGAAATATTAGAATCAGGGTTAGTCAATAAAAATGAAAGAGGTCAATACATAGACAGATACAGAAACAGATTAATGTTTCCAATATGTGATGCACGAGGAAGAGTAATAGCATTTGGAGGAAGGGTTTTAGATGACTCAAAACCAAAATACATAAACTCACCAGAAAATGTAGTATATAGCAAAGGAAGACATTTATTTGGACTAAATGTTGCAAAAAAAGGAGACACAAAAAAGTTATTAATAGTTGAAGGATATATGGATGTAATCTCACTACATCAAAGAGGAATAACAAATGTTGTAGCTCCACTTGGAACAGCATTAACAGAACAACAAGGATGGTTACTAAGAAAAAACTCAGAACAAATAATATTAAGTTTTGATTCAGACGACGCAGGAATAAAAGCAAAATTAAGAGCAATAGATATTCTACAAAACATGGGATGCGACCTAAGAGTAATACAATTAGAAGGAGCAAAAGATCCAGACGAGTACATATTAAAATATGGAAATATGCGTTTCCAAAATGTAATAGACAAAGCATTTTCAGTAGTTGAATTTAAAGTAAAAATACTAAAAAAAGAATTAGATTTAGATAATACAAACGATAAAATAAAATTCTTAAATGAAATTGCAAAACTAATTTCAAAAGTAGATAACACAATGGAAAGAGAAGTATATATTGAAAAAATAGCAAAAGAATATGATATTTCAAAAGAAGCAATTTATGCAGAAGTAAACAAATTAACATATAAAAATGATAAAAGTGAAAAAATATTGGAAAAAGCAAAACCAATAATAACACACAAAAAAGTAGAAACGAAAGAAGTATCACAAGCAATAAAAAGAAGAGAGAACACAATAATTTCAATATTACTATCAGGAGATTTATCAATATTTGAAATAATAAAACAAAACATAAAACCAGAAGATTTTCAAGATGAAATAAATCATGAAATAGCAAAAAAATTGTATGAAGAATTTGAAAAAGGAAATAGTAATATTAATGGAATAATAGACACATTAGAACAAGAACAACAAAATCAAATCACAATGATAATGGCAGAAGACTACGAAATAGAAAACTTAGAGAAAGCTATAGATGATATAATTCAAGCATATAAAAGGGACAAGTTAAATAATAGAAAGCTTGAAATTTTAGAATTATTAGAACAAACTTCAAACAATGAAGAAAAAAAGGAATTAGAAAAAGAGTTAAGTAATATTATTATTACATTAGCAAGAATTAAGTAGGGGGTAAATTCATGTCTAATAAAAAAGAAGAAAATTTAGAAGAAGTAAAAAAAGTTAATGAAGTGAAAGAAGTAAAAGAAGAAAAAGAAACAAAAAAGGAAAGCACAAATAAAAGCGAAAAGACAGACAAAGAAAAAATAAGCAATATAATAGCAGAAGCAAAACAAAATGGAAAAATGACATATAGTGATTTAGCAACAAAACTAAATGACGTAAATCCAGAAAAAATGGATGAAGTATTTGATGAATTCGAAAAAGATGGTATAGACTTATTACCAGATGACTTTGAAGAAGAACCAGACATAGAAGATTTAAAAGAAGTAGAAGAATTAAAACTAGATGAAATAACAGACACAAGCTTTGAAGGAATAAGTGTAGATGACCCAGTAAGAATGTATTTAAGAGAAATAGGAAAAATACCACTTTTAACATTTGACGAAGAATTAAATCTAGCAAAAAGGATACTAGAAGGAGACGAAGAAGCAAAACAAAAATTAGCTGAATCAAACCTAAGACTTGTAGTAAGTATTGCCAAAAAATATGTAGGAAGAGGAATGTTATTCTTAGACTTAATTCAAGAAGGAAATATGGGATTAATAAAAGCAGTAGAAAAATTTGATTACACAAAAGGATTCAAATTTAGTACTTATGCAACATGGTGGATAAGACAAGCAATTACAAGAGCAATAGCAGACCAAGCAAGAACAATAAGAATACCAGTCCATATGGTAGAAACAATAAACAAATTAATAAGAACATCAAGAAACTTATTACAACAAATGGGTAGAGAACCAACCCCAGAAGAAATAGCAAAAGAAATGGAAATTCCAGTAGAAAAAGTAGTAGAAATACAAAAAATAGCACAAGACCCGGTATCATTAGAAACACCAATTGGAGAAGAAGAAGACAGCCATTTAGGTGACTTTATACAAGACGAAGACAGTCCAGCTCCACATGATGCAGCATCATATACACTTCTAAAAGAACAATTAGAAGAAGTTATGAATACACTAACACCAAGAGAAGCAAAAGTATTAAAATTAAGATTTGGACTAGAAGACGGCAAATCTAGAACACTAGAAGAAGTAGGAAAAGAATTTAATGTAACACGTGAAAGAATAAGACAAATAGAAGCAAAAGCATTAAGAAAACTAAGACATCCTTCAAGATCTAAAAAATTAAGAGATTACATGGGATAAAAGTTGTCAAAAGGGACGCCCCTTTTTGACAGAAACACAAATTATTAACAGAGACGCCCATTTTTGACAAGTATATAAACAATGTCAAGAGTGAGTGTCTTTCTTGATAGAAAGGGATGAGATTAAACATGGAAAACATAAGAGATTTTGTGGAAACAATAAAAGGAATACAAACGACACAAATAATTGATATAGGAATTGCAATATTAATATACATATTATTTAGATGTTTAAGTAGAAGCTTAGCATACATGACAGTAAAAATATTTAAACCAAAAACTAGAAATAAAAAATTAATAAGAAAGAATGCATTTTATACACCATTAAGAGTATTTTATGTAGTATTAGGAATATATGTAGCTTTTGTATTTTTAAGACAACCATTAAATACAGGAAAATGGTTAAATGATTGGATAGACCAACTATTTAAAATATCAATTATAGTACTATCAGCAAATGGAATAGCAAACAGCCTAACAACAAACAACAGCCTAGTAAATAGATTAAAAGATAAAATGAATCCAGAAGTAGAAGATTCAATGCTAAAATTTATATTAAAATCAATTAGAGCATTAGTATACATAGTAGCAGGATTTATGATAATAACAGATTTAGGATTTAACCTAAATGGATTAGTAGCAGGTTTAGGAGTAGGAAGTGTTGTAATAACACTTGCAGCACAAGATACAGCCAAGAACTTATTTGGTGGTTTAGTGATATTCTTAGACAAACCATTTGTAGTTGGAGACTGGATAGAAGTAGAAAACTACGAAGGGACAGTAGAAGATATTACATTTAGAAGTACAAGAGTTAGAACATTTGAAAATTCAGTAGTAAATATACCAAATGCTGTAATTGCAAATGATTCAATAATAAACTGGAGTAGAATGGAAAAAAGAAGAAACAAAGTAAATCTATGCCTAGATTTAGATACTCCACTAGAAAAAGTACAAATTGTTCAGAAAAGAATAAAAGAGCTATTAGTACAACATGATGACGTAATAGATGAAACAATTATAGTAAGATTTGATAATATAACAGACAATGGAATAAATTTAATGGTTTGTAGTTATACAAACTCTATAGATTATGCAAGTTTCTTAGAAGAAAAAGAAAAAATAAACTTTAAAATTATGCAAATTTTAAGAGAAGAAAATGTAGAATTAGCATATGATACAAAAACAGTATTTGTAAAAAATTAAAAAAGGTCCCTACAGGGATCTTTTTTAGGCTCTTTAATTTATAAACCAGACCTTTATAATAGGAACTGCCATAAATATTGCAATGATAGCAAATAGTACACACAGCCCTACATGAAAAATCATAAATATATCAGGGTTGAGTTTTTTAGATTCTAGTAACCGCTTAACCCATTTTACAGGATTATTCCAAAAATGAATAGTTACAGGAATCATTAGAATTGCTATTATTGTAAAGATAAATTGCAATATCATATAGAACCTCCTTTCAGCAAAACACATAGTTGCACTAAAATATTATATTACAAAAAAGGTTCAAAATCAACCTATTGCAAAATAAAAATCAATGTAGTAAAATAAAAAGCAAGTAATAGACACAAACAGGACACAAAAAACAAGTATAATAAATAAGAAAAAATACATTAATATAAAAAAATTTATGCATAAAAATCAAAACACTTTCAACAAAAATAAAAAAGAAAGGATGAAAAACATGGACAAATGTATATTAATTGTAGATGACGAATCAAGAATGAGAAAATTAATAAAAGACTTCTTAACAGCCAAAGGATACTGTATATTAGAAGCAGAAGATGGAGAAAAAGCATTACAAGTATTTGAACAAAACTCAGAGAAAATAGATCTAATATTATTAGATGTAATGATGCCAAAACTAGACGGATGGTCTGTATTAAGGCAAATAAGGCAAACATCACAAATACCAATAATAATGCTAACAGCCAGAGGAGAAGAACAAGATGAATTATTTGGATTTGAATTAGGAGTAGACGAATATATATCAAAACCATTTAGCCCAAAGATACTTGTAGCAAGAGTAGAAGCAATACTAAAAAGAACACAAGGAGAACAAAAAGAAGTAAAAGACTATGGAGGAATAGAAATAGACAAAGAAGGAAGAACAGTAACTGTTGACGGAAAAGTATTAGAACTAAGTCTAAGAGAATATGAACTATTAGTATATCTAGTAGAAAACGAAAACATAGCATTATCAAGGGACAAAATACTAAACAATGTATGGAATTATGATTATTATGGAGACTCAAGAACAATAGACAGCCATATAAAAAAAATTAGACATAAATTGGGAAAAAGAGGAAAATATATAAAAACAATGAGAGGTGTGGGATATAAATTTGAAATTAAATAAAATAAAAGAGGTACTTTCATCAGTAAAAGTAAAATTATTTTTAACACTAAGTACAACAGTTTTACTAATAATACTATTTTTAATAATAGTGAACAACTTTGCACTAGAAAAATTCTATTTATACAAAAAACAAAACACATTAAAATCAGTATATGAATCATTAAACGACTATTATAAAACACCAGGACAAGACAATGACTTACAAACAGAACTTGAAAAACTATCAATAAAAAACAATTTTGATATTTTAATAAAAGATAATAATGGAATAAATTTATATACAACAAACAAAAACTTTTCAACAGTAATAGGAAGTATAAATGACATATTAGACAAAGTGCAAAGCGGAAAAGAATTAGAATCAAACGATAATTTTACAATAAAAAAACAAAGAGACTCTAAAAATGGACTATCATATATGATGTTATCAGGAAAACTAGAAAATGGATATTTTTTATACATACGTATACCATTAAACTCGATTCAAGACAGTGTTAGTATATCAAACAATTTCTTATTGATGATGGCAGGATTTACAATATTAATTGCCTCAATAATGGTAACAATAGTATCTAAAAAATTTACAGAACCAATACTAGAACTAAACAACATAGCGAAAAAAATGTCAAACTTAGATTTCAGCCAAAAATATAAAGTAACAAATGCAAGAGACGAAATAAACGACTTAGGAAGAAGCATAAATACTATGTCAGACAAACTAGAAAGAACAATAAAGCAATTAAGAAACAGTAACATAGAACTAGAAAGAGACATAGAAGAAAAATCCAAAATAGACGAAATGAGAAAAACATTTATTTCAGATGTATCGCATGAGCTAAAAACACCAATAGCACTTATTCAAGGATATAGTGAAGGCTTACTAGAAAATGTAAACAATGACGAAGAAAGCAGAAAATTCTATGCAGAAGTTATACTAGACGAAACAAATAAAATGGATAAACTAGTAAAGCAACTACTAGAACTAATGAAACTAGAATATGGAAAAAGAGAATTTAACAATAAAGAATTTAACATTGTAGAGCTTGAAAAAGAAGTAATAAGAAAAACAAATGTGATGATAGAAGAAAAACAAGCAGAAATAAAATTTGATGAAAATGAAGATATAAGAGTATTTGCAGATGATTTCTATATCGAACAAGTTTTAACAAATTATTTAACAAATGCAATAAAAAATGTAAAAGAAATGTATGGAGAAAAATACATTAAAATATCAAATGAAATAAACAAAGAAGAACAAAAAGTTTGCATTAAGGTATTCAACACAGGAGAACAAATTTCAGAAGAAAACTTAAACAGGATTTGGAATAGATTTTATAAGGCAGATGAATCAAGACATAGAGAAGATGGAGGAACAGGAATAGGACTTGCATTTGTAAAAGCAATAATGAGTAACTATGATAATAAATACGGAGTAAAAAATTTAGAAAATGGAGTAGAATTTTATTTTGAACTAGATATGAGACAAAAGGGATAATCCTAATTTGTCTCATATTTTCTTGTCAAAAAGTGTCGAAAATTGCGATGAAAAGTTCTTTACAAAATAAGAAAAATGTAGTATTATAGATACAGTTTTAATCAAACTACACGAGAGTGTTTTTATCTAAAAAATTTTTTCGAAAAAATTAATCCAAAAACAAAAATCAAAAAAGGTGGGTGAAAAATATGAAATGTTAAAATACACCACAAGATACGTTAATATTGTAAGTTTATTAATCACTATAATAATATTTATTTCTATTAATTTAATTACCCCTTTATTTAATAAAATAAATAAATACCCTATCTCAAAATTATTAAAAAAAAATTATATATTAGTAGAACTAAAATCAAATAGCAATATTAATCAAGATACATAAAGATAAAACAGTATATTTGGAGGCACAAGAAAAAATAATGATATAATATATAAAAATGTTCCTGCAAGCTTAACTCTGGGGTCAAGTTTGTGAATTATTGATTTTTTCGGGTAATACTGTCCGATTGTAATATCTCTGAGCATCCTTTTTCCTTCTGTCTTAATATTTCCTCTACTGCTTCATCAGGCGTCACTATAT
>ERZ824978.1624-NODE-1624-length-22785-cov-13.191993_pt1 | contig 22785 bp, 18 predicted proteins | sample MGYA00519860_ERZ824978 | MGnify/ENA primary metagenome ERZ824978 (study PRJEB31778, sample SAMEA3449184) | human gut metagenome | biome: human gut; feature: human-associated habitat; material: faeces | place: United Kingdom | collected 2010/2012 ... | reverse complement strand
TAACTTGCGCTCCTTTCTTCGGTTTTAGGTTGTGTGTTCTAAGAGACTTCCCAACCGCTTGATTAAGAAGTCTTTTAGAGCATACAACACCGCTGGCAAGTTTGTACTTTTTATACTGCTTGACCGCGAAGCAATCCGGCTTTCGCTTTTCCAGCCCCTTAAACATATAGTCAACCGCGTTCATAAAGTTTTCGTTGTCCTCTTTGACCTCCATGCCGGAAATCATATCCACCAATGTATTCATATTCCGATCCTCGGCGGGGCCCTCGAAAATGATATAGGCAATCAGGGCGCAATACAAAAGCGTTTCCGCCTTCGTCCAAAATGGATCGCCCTCTTTGCCCTCTCCCTTTGTGTTGCTGATTAAAGCGTCCACAAATTTCAAAATGTCGGCCTCGCTGCGGATATACGCCAACGGGTTATAGTGCATGGATTTTGAAAAATCAATGCTGTTAAAAACCTTGATCTTATACCCCCTGCGTTGTAGAAAGGCTCCCACCTGGGAGAGCACCCCGCCTTTGGGATCGACCACCACATAGCTGCATCCGTCCTTTTTCTTCGCGCTGGCCTGCAAAATCTGTGGGGTGAGCCAGAACCGGGTTTTGCCGGAGCCGGACGAGCCAATCACACAGGCATTGAGATTGCGGGCGTTGGCCGGGTTTTTCGGGCGGGTGTTCATGGTGAGAAACTCCGTCCCGGTGAGAATAACATTGTTTTCAAAGACGGGATCGACGAATGGGGCTATATCTTTTGGCCCGCCCCATCTGGCCGACCCGTATTCTTCATCCCGCCTGTATTTTTTTGCCTTTTTGCTTTTGGCATAAATAAGCAGGCGGAATCCCACCGCGCCCACAATGCCGATGAGCCAATCAAGGGGATCAAGCCCCGGCGCAAAGTCGGCAAAAGCCGGGCCTATCGTTTGCCCCAGGCCCATGAGCTTATGGGGCAGATCCACGCCGGGGGCCAGCCGGTAGGCCGTCCCCAGCTTCAGACAGGCCCAGCCAATGAACAGGTACGGGAAGTTTGGTATTACATATTTCTTGACGCTATCTGTCCTCATGCACCGCCTCCTTTGCGCGTTCTTTCTGGCGGGACGGCTGGCGGGCCAGTTCAGCGGCGGCCTCTTTGAGCTGTTGCCGGATCGGTGCTTTTGTGGATTTTGTGCGCTTTAGCAGCCGTTTGGAATACTCGGAGAAACAAGCGGTGATCGCGTCGGCCTGCCCCGCCTTAAAAAACAGCAGGTGTTTATCCGGCGCGACTTGATAAAAGGCATAGTCCACATTCCATTTCCGGGCTACCCGGTCAAAGAGGACGGGGGCCTCCACTTCAATGCTGTTTGTGGCGGCCCCGTGGCCCATGAGCTGGCGCACCGTCTGCCTGCCGTGGGGCGTTTGTTTGGCCCGGTGGTGTTTGGCAATCTTCCGGGCAATCGCCCCCAGTACATAGGCAAGCCCCCGCGCCGTGAGTTTGCTTGCCTTGATCGATACCGCTATGGTTTGCCTGGAAATATCTTCATCTACCAGCCAAATCCCTCCCTTCCATGAAAAAAGCACCTCTGGACAAAGTGTCCAGAAGTGCCGCTATCGGTCTGTATGACTCTGCTCCGGGTGTGGACGTTCCGCTGCCTGGGGAAAACGGTCAATGACTTCTTTATAAGCCGCCATCTGTTCCCGGATGGAGAGCTGTGGATAGGCAAAAACCTTGTGTTCGTCAGGAATGTCCTCCCGCCCGTGGTAGTATTCAATAAACTGGCTGCCGTTGGGAAGAAGAAAACCGCCTTTGACAAAGCTGCCATCCTCATTGATCCGCATATCTCGGCCATACGCCTCATAATCGAAATAGTCCCGCAGGTTTTCGGGAATGTCGATCATTTCCATATCCTCCGCATAAATGCGGCCCAGGGTTTCATCATCGGGCACGCCGATATAGAAATCGTAACAATCCAGATTTTCCGCAAGGTTTATGAGGTCGCCCGCGCCGGAGGTATGCTCGCCGCTGGCAACAACCGCTTCAAACTTTTCCAAATCGCTTTTATCCAACTCGGAGAGCAAACAGGCCAAGTGGTTGAGCTCGTCAATGCTTTCGTATTCCCCCAGGCAGGCGTTGAGCTCCGGCAGGTCGCCGTCATAATCGGCAATAAAAATCTCCTCATAGCGGATATTATCAATGCCGATCTGTTTTAGGACTTCCTGCACCGCCTCTTTGGTGGTGGGGAATTTTAGAAGCTCGCTTGCCAGCTCGCCCTCGTTATATTTCCCCAGGTTTGTTACATACGCCTCGATTACCGCCATATCAGCGCCTCTGGCCTTTGACGGTCAGGATGCCCTCCAAGGTTGTGGCGGTGATCCCCAGCCGCTGGGCAACGGCGATGTCATTCTTCACTGCTTCGTTGACATAATTCCCGCACACCACCAGCACACGGGAGCGCCGGAGCAGATCGCGCCCCATATCAATACCGCTTTTATGTTCCTCCGGCACTACGTCATTGAGGAACAACGGCAGGTAGAGCATAGGGCAGATGGGGGAATAGCCCGCGTCATAAACAATGCGGCAGTATTTAGCTGCCTGTTCCGTAACCTCGCACGCATCGCCGCGCCATGCAGCGGTCACATACGCAAGGGGTCGTTTCATAATCAAAACCTCCGTTTCTTTTCCTTATATAATAAGGTAGGGTCAACCCTATCCCCCCGCCCTTTCCCATTCATGGGAAAGGGGGTGGCTCTGGAGGATATACCCCCGCCGCCTTGCCGGGAATAGCACAGCCGGGGCAGGCCGTAAAGGGCAAGCCGCCGCATAATACGGCGGGCGTTCCGCCCCTTGACGGCCCGTTCCCGGCTGTACTAAAAAATACCCGGCGACGGGGGATATATCACCACCGAGCCCATCCCAAACGGGGAGCGTTTACCTCTGGACAAAGTGTCCAGAAGCGGGGCCCGGTCACTTGTCGAGCTCGTTCTTTTTCTCCGGCTTTGCCAGTTCGGGCGGCTGTTTCTCTTTCCATTCGTCCAGCAAGGCCAAAATCTGTGCTTTCATTTTGGCCGGTGTCACTTCCTTGCCAAAATACTTGTTCAGTTCATCGGTACTGATGATCACGTTATCAACCTCCCTTTTTTCCTCGCTTAAAATACCGTCGATGACATCGCCGTTGAGCAATCCCTCCTGATCCAGCTCCCGGAGCCGCTTTGCCTGCTTGACCGAGGGGGAGGACTGCTCCCCGTCAATGGAAACGGCAATCAGCCGCTGGTTTTCCGGCTTGATATACGACAGCTCCACGGCGGGCATAAAGCCCATGTTTTTTGCGTCCACCTTTTCCAGAAGCTCCGGGACAAGATGGTTGAGCCGGACATAACGGAGCACCTTTTTATAGTTCATGTCATGCTCCTTGCCCACAATCTCCACCGAGAGCTTACCCAGGGCCTCCGCCTCCTTGTCATTTTTAGGCCGGGCTCCCTGGCGCTTAATGGCCTCCAGCTCCAAATCCAACAGCTTTGCCAGTTCGCTGGGGAGAGGGTCGCCGCGCTGCTTGTTGCTGTTCCGCATTTCCCGGACAGCCTCAAGATCGGTCATCTCCCGGACGATACAGGGCATTTCCTCCAGCCCGGCCCGTGTGCCGCCATGGTGTCGGCGGTGGCCCGCGATAATCTCATAGCCCTTGCCGTCTTTTTCCGGGCGGACGGTGGCGGGGGTCATAATGCCGTGTTCCTTGATCGTCCCCACCAGATCGTCCATCGCCTTATCGTCCTGCACCTTGTAGGGGTGCTCTCGGAATGTGTGAAACGGATGAAGCTCCGTCATTTTCAGATAGACGATTTTTCCCTCTTCCACAGGACGGGGCGGGACTTCCGGCGTGGGCGGCAGTTTAATCTCTGGCGGCGGGACTGCCGCCTCCTTGACGAGAGCGGCCTTGCCCGGCTTTACAGCCTTAGCAGATTTAGACGCAGGCGCACCGCCGGAGCCCGTTTCTTTGCCCTTGTCTGCTTTCTTACCTCTGGACACTTTGTCCAGAACAGAGGGCGGAGCCTCCTCACGGGCCGCCTTATCAACCTTGGACGGGCGGCCTGCGCGGGGCTCCGCTACTTTCTCCTTTTTTCCCGCAGGCACCCTGGCTTGCTCTTTCGGGGGACGGCCCCGGCGCTTTTTCGGCTGTTCTGCCTCCGGCGCTTTCTTTTCCGGGGCGGGGGCAGGAGCCTCCTTGCCGCCCTTATCAGCGGCCTGGATGTCCGAGAGGTTGATCACCTTGCCGGACGGGGCGGGTGTATCTTCGCCCATGCCAGGAAGAACAGTCTGCTGTGTGTGCTTGTCGGCAGACGGCGGATCGGGCTCCACATGATCGGGGGCCGCTTTATCTTCGCCAGAAACAGCAGGCGTATCATTTTCCTCCAGCGGGGGCAACTCACCCCGGCCGGGCGGGGATAGGGTTTCCTGGGCCTTGTTTTCCTCCGGGCCCATATTCACTTTTTCATCGACCATTTGCTAACCTCCTTTTTTATGAGATGAAAAAAGGCCAGACCTCTCGGCCCGGCCAGCTTAAAAATATTCCCCCCTTTCTCAGTCCGGGCCATAAAAAAACGTCGCTTTTCACAAAGAAATAGCGACGTTTTAGTGTAGGTTGGCTCGGTTTTGTTGTGTTTTATGATTATGCCCTTGTATAAAAACCTAACCTGAATGGGATACAAGTTACCGGAACTGACCAGCACAGAGGAAACAACGAATTCGTTCCATGCGCCAAGGAAAATGAACAACGCCGCACATGCCAGCGAAGGTAGCAGAAGCGGCAAAATAACCCGAAAAAGGATATACCACCTACTAGCGCCATCAATTTTTGCTGCCTCATCAATCTCGATAGGCACAGACTCCATACCGCCCATCAAAATCCATATGGCCATTGGAAGGTTATACGCAATATAGATAATAGGGAGTGTGTACCACTTATTTGCCATGCCAATAGCAGAAAAGAAAGTGTAGTTCGGTACAACCATTGCCGCGCTGCCTATAGACAGCGGAATGCCGGCAAGAACAAGAATAAAAAAGAACCTTCTCCCGAGGAATTTGAACCGGCGCATTGCATAGGCTGCCATCAGTGCCAAAAACAATCCCACAATAATGGCAACAAGGCTATACAGCAAGCTGTTCAAAACGCCTGTACCGAATGAGCCTTTAAACACCTCGGCATAGTGAGATATATCAAATTCCGAACCAAATATCTTGGGAGGATAGGAGAGGACTTCGCGTATCGGTTTAAAAGATGTCAGAGCGCCCCAGATAAACGGAGCTAAATTGACTACAGCAATAATGACGAACAAAATCACTTCATACAGATGTGGCCATCGTTTCAATTTAGCAATCGTCTGGGGAGAAACATTTTGAAATTTAGACTTCATATTTTGCCGCCTTTACATATACAATCGACAGCACCACAGTCACAATCATCAGTAGAATAGACAGGGCGCTAGATGTACCAAACTGATAATTTTCGAAACCTAATCTATAAATTGGAATCATGATAACTCTGGTTGCCGTGCCGGGTCCACCGCCGGTCAAGCTCAGCGGAACAGTCAAGTTATTGATGTTTGATAGCGTAAGAATAATCGTAGAGATGAGCAAAGGGGTTTTTATCATGGGCAGGCGAATATACCGCAACATTTGGAATTTTGACACGCCATCCACAATGGCGGCTTCTTCCACATTATTGGGAATACTCTTTAAGCCTGCCAGTATATTGACCATAGCATAGCCGATTGTTCGCCAGGACATAACGAGAATCAGTGTAATCTGTGCTATGTTTGGATCGCTGAGTAGTTTAAGCGGACTGCCGCCGCAAACGCGGATAATATAGTTCAGCAAGCCCAGATCTTCGTTCAGAATCCACTTCCATAGGATGGTACCTACAACCTGAGATGTCACCCAGGGAATCAAAACAAGCAGTTCAATGGCGTACGCAGTAATCCCCTTGTATTTATGAATCCATAGTGCGAAAACCACGCCAAAGCCTAGAGATATCACTAAGCTGGCTGCAGTAAATAAAAAGGTACGGCCAAATGCCGCAAGATACGTTTTGTCACTTAGAACGCGAATGAAGTTGTCCAGTCCGACAAAGTCGGTAAAATTCATGTAGTTGCACTTATAAAGGCTGCAATAAACGGAATACCCAAGCGGCACGATCAACACAAAAAAGATCACCAGAATACTTGGAGCAAGCAACACATAAGGGAATAATTTTTTTCGTCCTTCCATAGCAGATTTCCTTTCTTTTAAGGAACTGCTACCTGGAGCAGTTCTGCCCCAGGCAGCAAATTAACCAAGTCAGTTACCGCAACGCTGGTTGAACTCAGCGGCAGTCTTGGCCAATGCATCTGCAACGGAATAACCATCCACATATGCATACTGCATAGCCTGATTCAGGTCCTTAGTATAACCAGAGATAACAAACTGAGAGTTATAGGTCACAGCATTATTGACCAGCATATCGGCTGCAGTTGCCAGATACTCATTCTCTGGCAGAGAGATGAAATCAGCAGTTGCTTCCACGGTGCTCTTGAGCAGAGGAATCTGGCCGCCTTCAACAACCCATTCCTTATCAATTTCGGGGCAGCAAAGCGTTTCAATGAACTTGCCGGCTTCTTCTTTGTGCTGGCTGCCGGACCATACGCAAACGTTCCAACCTGCGGCCAGGCTTTTGCCTGCGTTGCCATCCATATCAGGATATGCCATCAGCTTAACGGCATCGGGATCAAACGCACACTGAGACTTGACAGTAGGAACGCGAGTTGCACCACCGAACATCATAGCATATTTACCGGCGCAGAAATCAGCGTACACTTCTTCGCTATTCTGAGACAGGGCGCTCGAAGGAGTAATGCCATACTTGTCGATCATGTCGATCTGCATCTGCAGAGCTTTCTGGCCCACATCACCGGCCCAGTTAGCCTGGCCGTTTTCGTCCACGATATCACCGTAGTTGGTAAACAGAGCAGCGTCCAGGACGCAGTTCAGTGCATTGTCGGTAGAATATGCGGAACCCAGGCCATAGACCTGCATGCCAGTTTCTTCATCGACAAAGGTCAGCTTCTGTGCAGCTTCAATCAGCTCGTCCCAGCTCTTGAAGTTAGGATCGATGTCGAACTTCTCAAACAGGTCTGCACGATAGAGAATTCCGAAAATGTTAGTGGACAGGTGAATCTGGTAGTGGTTGCCATCTGTGGTACCATACTGGAAACGGGCATCATCAATATCAGCAATCTGTTCTTCCGTCCAATCCTTCAGGAAAAGGTTCTCAAAGGGTTCAACAACACCCAGTTGGATAGCCTGGCCCAAATCCATACCGTTTATCCAAATGACATCGGGAGCTTCATTGGTCTGTGCAGCAGCAAAGAACTTTGCAGTCATGGTGTCCCACTGCAGAGATTCCACATTGACATGTACGTTGGGATTAGCATCCTCGTACATCTTGACTGCATCGCCCAGAACCTTTCCGCGTCCGCTTTCGTCAGCGGGATTCAGGAAAGTCCATACCAGCAGTTCAACCGGCTCATTGGGCGTTTTCGCGGGGGCTTTCTGGCCGCAAGCCACAAGGCATGCAATCATTGCCAAGGACAAGAATAGTGCAATAATCTTTTTCATGTTCATCCTCCTTATTTTTGTTTATCAAAAGCGTTTTCCGCTTTTAATACAGTATTTGTACAGCAGTCGCAGAATCAAGGCTCAATGATTACCTTAATCGATTCATTGCTCTGCTGCATCAAAATGGCATCCTCCACCTGCTCTACTGGGTAACGGTGGGTGATTATTTTATCCATTTTGATCGTGCCACTATTAATTAAAGCTGTTGCACGGCCATGGGTATCGGGATTGATCATCGATCCCATAATAGTCAGCTCCTTATGGTACACATCCTCCAAATAAAGTTCATACACAGAGTTGGCTCTCGGCACGCTGAAAAGGAGCAGAGCACTGCCTCGTTTGGCAACCTGAAAGGCCTGCTCTGTGGCAATAGGAGCACCTACACACTCAACAATGACATCGGCGCCGGCTACGCCAAGTATTTCCTGCAACCGATCCGATATGCACTCATGGACAGGATCAATCGCAGCATCTGCGCCCAACTGTACACCGATTTCACGACGCATTGCTACTGGCTCACTGAGGACCACCTGTGAAGCTCCCGCATGCTTTGCCAACTGCACCATCATTAATCCAATGGCACCGCCGCCGATTACGCACACAGTGCTACCCTGCGTAATACCCGCCCGCTCGATACCATGGAGGCAACACGCCAAAGGTTCCGCCATAGCGCCGTAGGCCAGGGGAATATCCTTGTTCAAAAGATAGCATTGTGTTTCCGGCACCACGCAGTACTCGGCAAAGCCGCCGTCGCGGTTGACACCGACAGCACACAAGTCTTCGCACAACTGCTTTTTGCCGATCTTGCAGTAGTGACACTTTCCGCAATAGATATTGGGGTCTATCGTCACATGGTCGCCTGCGCGTACAGAGGAAACAGCCTCACCCACCTGCTCTACCACGCCGGAAAATTCATGTCCCAGCACTACCGGCGGCTTTACTTCTGCCGATCCTTTATCGCCGTGGTAAATATGCACATCCGTTCCACAGATACCGGCAGCTGCCACACGTACGAGCACATCCGTCGGCCCTACAGGGGTATTGGCATTTCACGCACTTCGAATATTTTATTACCAAGAAAGAAGTTGCTTTTCATATAAACCCTCACTATTTGTCACAATATAATGCTGCCTCCTTTTGCCATTTCACTTCGCAACAATTCCGTATCCAATTCATTGTTGCGGATATCATTTGCTGTACACAAGGCGGCTGCAACACCGGCTGCCTCTCCGGTTTGGTTCAGATTGATCATGACACGCACAGCACCGTAAGCGCTGGCATCGGCATCCATTGCCCTGCCGCATACCAGCAGATTGCCGTATTCCTTCGGTAGCAGAGAGCGATAAGGAATCTGCCAGTATCTGGCATAATCCTCAGAAGGCTCTTTCCACCAACTAATCTCATGCGGATAGCCATCCAGCTCATATTCCGTCATACCATTCAGATACCAGAAGGTACATCCCGGTTTGTGAGCATGATGAATGTCGATGGGATAAGATCCGTTTGCAATAGCATCTTTGAATTTTGTGCCATTACAAATATCGTCACCTGTCATGGTGTACGAAAGCTTTATATGTCGCCCCTCGCGAATGCCGACGGAAGATGACAACCCCACCAATGTCAAAGCGCGATCCGCATCGCCATAACGATTCAGGATATCCATTATGGCACGAACTTGTCGTCTTCCTTCTATTTCACTGCGCGTCAGCCCTTCGGCTGTCAGACAGCTCTCATAGACATTAGTCTTAAGTAAATGCCTCACTTCCGGTGCATCCACATAATTAGTATCCCAACCCAGATTTGGGAGTTGGTATTCCTTCAAATGAGCCAATAGAGTTTTTTTCGGATTGGCGTGGGCGGTATATCCTGTCACCAGAGCAGCTGTCGTAGACGGTTGCTTCCCCTCTCGCTCATAATAGTCAACACCTAAGCGATATGCCAGATCACCGTCTCCGGTCGCATCAATGAAAAACTTCGCTGTGATTGCTTGACGACCATTTTTACTCTCCACAATGACGGCTTTCAACTCGCCGTTCTCCACCCACGGTGCGCAAAACATTGTATGTAAATAGCATTTTACTCCCGCTTCCGTAAGCAATTCATCACATTCGATTTTCAGTTCCTGCGTATTAAATATATAAGTGGAAATTTTTGCCATACGTGAAGGATGGTCCGGTCGGTCGGGATCCACAACGCGTAGTGCGCGTCGTGCATTCAGGCGATCAAGTACTTCCTCAGACAGGCCGGAAATGATTTTCTTCTTAAAGTCAAAATCCATTAATGTGTGCCAAGCGCAGACCATGCCGGAGGTTGCATTTCCCCCAAAGTTTCCCTGCTGCTCAACCAAAACCACACTTGCACCCATTCGCGCAGCTCTGACCGCTGCCATGACACCTGTTGTGCCGCCGCCCAATACACATACATCGGCCATATCAAGGATGGGCAACTCCTGCGCCTTTTCCAATATTGTCATATGTACCCCTCTCTTATCCAAAAAGATCTTATGTCATTTTTTGAAATGAAAAAACTTTTATAAAAGCGTTTTGCATTACACGCTTTAAGCATACAATAAGCTGCCATTTTTTGCAATATGTGTATACGCAAAATTTCTCTACTGTTTTTTTTTTATTTTGCCGATTCGTAAAATAAAGTTTTATATGTTGCCAAAAAAGAAGAGATATGGTAAAATTTTTGCAAATAGTGATTGGCAGGTATCATTATGGCCAAAAAAAATGTCAATATTGCGTCTTCTACGGAAGTAAAAAAATATAATTATTCTCAAGTCTATCAGACGATTTATCAGGAAGCCCAGATTTCCAAGCAAGACTTGGCAACAAAACTCCAGTTGAGTCTTCCCACCGTTTCGCAAAATCTGTTAGAGTTGGAAAAAGTCGGGCTCATAGAAAAAGCTGGGTACTACTCCTCGACCGGAGGTCGAAAACCCTCCATCATTCAAGCAGTGCGCACAGCAAGAGTTGCTGCCGGTCTTGAAATCATTCGAGAAATGGCACATTTGGTGGTCGTCGATCTGTACGGCTCGTTACTATGGGAAAATCGACTGCATCTGCCGTTTTGCAAGTCAGAGGAATATTTTGATACATTGTGTCAATGGGTGGAGAATCAACTGCATACCTTGCAGGTGGATCAGTCCCACCTTTTAGGAATCGGTATTTCTATTCAAGGCCTGGTTGCGCCTGATGGGATCAGCATTGTGTTCAGTCCATTGCAAGAAGGCGTTATGCTTACAGATTTTTCTGCTAGACTTAGTTATCCCTGCGTAATGATCCACGATGTAGAAGCTGCTGCTGCTGCAGAAATATGGTATCAGCCGGACCTAAAAGATGCTGTATACATTTCTTTGAACCGCAATATGGGCGGTGCACTCATTGTAAATGGTGCAGTTCATACCGGCTCACATTATTCCAGTGCTACTGTGGAGCATATGTGCATACATCCGAAAGGAAGAAAATGTTACTGTGGGAAGCAGGGTTGTCTCGAGGTATACTGTTCTGCTTTAGCGCTTCAGCAGGATGCAGATGAAAATGCCGAGCAATTCTTTTTCAATCTCCGCCTGGGACGTCAAAAGGAAACATCCATTTGGGAGGAGTATCTTCGGAATCTAGCCTTGGCTATTGATAACATGCGGATGGTTATTCGTAGCGATATTCTAATCGGTGGATATCTGCAATCATATATGACTCCAGAGGATATTGAGAAAATCAAACAATATGTCCATGAACAAACTTTCTTCAAGGTTGATGATCTGCACATAAAAAGTAGTCTGTGCGGAGAGAAAGCAACTGCGATTGGCTGTGCTCTACACTATATCAAACAATTTCTCCAAAGTGTATAAGAAAAGCGCAGATAATATTAAAAACCGATCCGGGAGTCCCGGGTCGGTTTTTTATGAAAATGAAATCCCGAAAGTGGCGAGGGTGTGAAATAAAGTGTGTAAGCGAACAGAAAGGACATCTTAATATTTCTCAAACAAAACTTGAATCTTTCGCAAACATAGCCGCAGTACAATACAGCCAACAAGTGGGCAATCACGAAAATAAAAAACTTGGAGGTACATTAGGGCCTACTGAAAAATATAAATAGTTCCCCCGTGCAGCCACAAAATCCACCACAAAGGCGATTCCTGAAAAAAGCGCAAAAGCCACCTTGCCAGAGCGTGGGCGGCATTCATGGCTAAGAAGATGTGTACCATACGAACTGCGAACTACATGCGTAAGGACAGGACTGCTGTGGGGCATGAGATCAAAGTCCGGTACATGGCGGGAATCACGGTTTGAGTTGCTGGATTAACAAAATAGATGCAACGCAGCCCACCGGTCAGATGATCGGTGGGCTGCGCTGTCACGCAACATCCTTATACCGTGTGTACACATACTCATAGATTTTTTGCCGGTATACGGAAATGCTAACCTCATCGTAGGATTCAGGAAGTTCGGCCCACAGAGTATCTCGAATCAGATTGTCGATGGTCGCCTTGGTTTCCTGCTTGTCCGTCCAGTGGTCAAGCTCTGTAATCTTGACCTTGACTTTCTCCAGAAGATCGACCGCCACTTTCTTTATTTTCTGAATATCCTGCTTGGACAGGTTTTCAGAAAACAGCATATCGTATAATGACAGCTCCTCATCACTGGAGAATCCCTCACGGACATACCGCTGTTCCTCCTGATCCATGTCTTTGACCAGCTGCATCAGTTCATCAAAGGTTTTTTCAATTGTGGCTCTATCCTGCTGGCTGTTGTACTCCTCAATGATTTGCTGGTATCGCTCGTGATACTTGATACGGTCGGGATTGTTGAATAGCATGGCTTCCAGACGGACACGAATGAGGTCCTCAATATCCTTCATCACCAGATTCTTTTTCTTCGCCTTGGCAAATTCCCGCCGCAGCAGGTCAAAGTCAATCTGGCTGATGTCAAACTGTCTGGAGGGTGTGAGACCTTCGGCCGCTTCTTCCACATGAACATAGTCGCTGATAATGTTGTTGATTTCCACCATCAGCTCAACGTTGGAAACGGTCTTGCGCTTTTTCTTCAGCTCACCATAGATGGCCGCAATCGCCTCATAGCGTTTGCGAGAATCCAGTTCAATATCTTCACGGTCGGCATATTTCATCAACCGAATGAGCTCAGCGGCGTAAGTCTGGAAGGTTTTCTTTTCCTCAATAGTGGAGGATACCGCATTGGCCGCCGTTTGAATCAGCTGTAGCTTTTCAAAATCCTTTGCACCGACCAGCGTTTGCAGAGAGAAGTCACGCTCTGCAAGAAAGTTCTCTGCCGCTGCGATGGTCTCCAGAATACGGGAAATCAGCTGCCCCTTGTCCACCGTAGGATCGGCTCCACCGGTTCCGTTCACATTGGCGGTGTAATCGGCCAGCGCCTTCCGAAGCGCCTTGACGATGCCGATGTAGTCAATGATCAGGCCGTTGCTTTTCCCTTCTGCCACGCGGTTGGCGCGGGCAATGGTCTGCATCAGCGTATGGGCTTTCAGCGGCTTGTCCAGATACAGGCAGGACAGGCACTTCACATCGAAGCCGGTGAGCCACATGGCGCAGACAAACACGACCCGGAGCGGGTTGGCAGGATCTTTGAATTCCTTGTCCAACTCCCGCTTTTCCATTTTTTCGCGGTGCGTCTTGATATCCAGGCCCCACTTTTGGAAGGTCTGAATCTCATTTTGTTCCTGACTGATGACCACAGCCATTTCCGTTTCCTGCATCCATTGCAGCTTGCGCTCCAGCTCCTGGGTCTCTTGCTGCGTGGCGTGTTTGATCTGAATTTTCAGCGCTTCAATTTCAGCCGCCCAATATTTTTGGACCAAATCATACATGCGAACACAGGTCACCTTATTCAGGCAAACAAACATGGCTTTCCCGCTTGTCCACAAATCGGAGTAATGGCTCACAAAATCCCGTGCGATGGATTCCAGGCGGGGCGTTGCTGTCAGCAGATGGATCTCTTTGGCGAACTCCGCCTCCAGCTTGTCCTGCTGATCCACATCCAGATCCGCCTGCTCAATGGCATCCAGAATCCGATCTGTGATTTCCGGATTGTCCTTGATATCCAGGATTTTTTCGCCGCGGTTTTCGTAGTACAGCGGCACGGTCGCGCCGTCCTCCACCGCCCGCTTGAAATCATACACCGATATGTAGCCGCCGAAGGTGCGCTCGGTGATGTTGTCATTGGATAGAAGCGGCGTGCCGGTAAAGCCTATTCGGGACGCTGTCGGCAGCAGGCGCACCATGTTGTCCGCAAAAATGCCGTACTGGCTGCGGTGCGCCTCATCGGACATAATCAGAATGTCATGGTCGGGGTAGATTGGCTCCACATCCGTCTTGTTGAATTTCTGAATCAGCGTGAAGATAAAGCTGGGATTGCCCCGCAGCTTCTGCTCCATATCTGCCCCGCTGGACGCGATGAACTGGCTGGCCTTTGTCTTGCCCAGCAACCCGCAGTTTTCAAAGGTATCACTAATTTGGGTGTTCAGCTCGTCCCGGTCAGTCAGAATGACAATGGTGGGCGAGCCGGAGAACTTGCGGCGAATCTTCTGCGCCAGAAACACCATGGAGTAGCTCTTGCCGCTGCCCTGGGTATGCCAGAACACGCCCAGCTTGCCGTTGTTCAGCTTGCGGGCCTCATAGGCTTTGATCGCCTCGTTGACACCGAGATACTGGTGGTTCCGGGCAAGGATTTTTGCTGTGTGCCCACCCGAGTGGTCAAACAGGATGAAGTTTTCCAGCAAATCAAGAAAGTTTTCCTTTTTGCAGATGCCCCGGAGCATGGTTTCCAGCGCCACGCTGCCCTGCTCCTGCTCAGACAGACGCTTCCACTCGTGGAAGAACGCATATTTGCTGCCCAGGGTCCCCACCTTGGCCTCCACGCCGTTGGAGAGAATCAGAAAGGCGTTGTAATAGAACAAATGCGGAATGGTGTCCAGATAGTCGGTGTAGTTGTTGGTATAGGCATCCTGCACATCCACGGTGTTCTTCTTCAGTTCGATGAACAGCAGAGGAATCCCGTTGACAAAGCCGACAATATCCGTGCGGCGGCGGTACAGGTCACCGTGGATCTTCAGCTCTTTGATGGCGAGGAAATGGTTGTTATCGGGATTCCGGAAATCGATGACCGTGGCATATTTGGTTTCTGTCCTGCCGCCGGGCTTCTTCACGGTGACAGGGATACCATCCCGAATGAGGAAATACTTCTCCTCGTTGATCTGCAGCAGGGAGGCGGTGGACAGACGATGCTCCAGCGTACGCTGGGCCTCGCCGATCTGCGCGGGAGTGAGCCACGGATTCAGGCGCAGCAGAGCCTCCCGAAAATACCGGGCCAGCAGAATCTCCCTGTAGCTCTTGCGGCCAAAGGTTCCGTTTTCGCCCAGCTTCTCCGTGTTGTAGGCAAATGCGACCTCCCAGCCCAGCTCATCGTGGAGCAGATGCCCAGTGCTCTCCTGCACAAGAATATTTTCGGAATAGTCGTAGCTCATGGCGTGACCCCCTGTCTCAGAATCTTTTGACAATGTCTGTCCTTATTGCATCAAGTTAATCATTTCAGCGAATTTTAGGAGATCTTTATGATTATCGTTAATCGGCGTATACACATCACCCGTTGTATGCAGAACGGCCACAGACCTTTTGCTGTGCATCCAACACCATGTAAACAAGAGTGCGCCGTATAAAGTCGGGTTAGCAGGCAAAACATATTTGAGCGTCTCATCTGGAAACGAATGACCTTGGCCAAAATGAATTAGCTCAAATTTCTCTTTGAAAAATTCAGCAAATGCCGGCAAATTCCCTCTCCGATTCACCATGAACACCTGATCAAAGGAAGAACCATTAAACGAAGTATTATCAAAAAGCCCTTGATACTTATGCACACAAATCATTACTGCAGTCAATAATTCCATACACAGGAAAGAATAGTCCCGTTTTTCTGTGTAAAGCAACTTATGTGCAATTGTAGCTTTTTTCACGAGTTGTTCCTGCGTGCGAATATCAATATCTTTAAATATTGCCTGCAAGCACTCCTCTACAGGATCATCAAACTGAAAAATATCTTTGTCGAACAACTCGATGAAATCAGCATATTTTTCTGTTATTGATTCTGAAATAGAGCCATTATCCAACTTGATTTCAAAATTGATGAATTTCTCAAGGTATTTTTCCGGATGATCAAATCCGAACAACTGTTTCACACTTACGGCCAACTGCGGCTTGTCGATGGCTATTACCGTTATGATATTTGACTGATTCTCCGTTAAATGATGTAGTCTCTCTAAAACTTTAACCGCATACTCCGGCGTGCATCTATCCAGTTCATCTACGATAAAAACAATTGTGTAGTCCTTGGAGATTTCTTCGAGGAGTTCAGCGAGTTTGGTAATCATCTTATTGAAGCCAAAATACACATCATAGTCATGCTCGTTTTCGTAAGCTGCAGCACCTTCTTTTTCTCCAGATTTCACAATGCCATACGCTTTTTGAAAATCCAACCCAGTTTTTTCTTTCACGGCATCATTTGCAATTGAAAGCAGTGCAACTCCAGTAGCTTTTAGCATACCAAGTATTTCACGTTTTTCTTCACTATCGGGGAACAGTTTCGTTTTCTCTTCGATAGCCGCTATCATTGTCGATACAATAGCAACCAAAGGCTCCTCATAATAGTCGAACTTCCAGCTATTATACCTGACGACAAAGTATTTGTCGGTATAGGTTTCTTCGGATTGGATTTGCTCCAACCTTTCTTGGAACAAATCCAAAACAAAGCTCTTTCCACAGCCCCATGTGCCGTTAATCGCAAAACAAGTTGATGCCTTGTTTGAAGATATATGTTCCATCAACCGCAAGAGCTGTTCCACAAATTCGCCTCGGTTAAGAATGTCAACTTTCCCCATAATTTACACCTCGATTTCTCCGCTCACCAGTTTGGGAAGCAGGCGGTCGCGGGCACCTTTTGCTTTTTCAATAGAAATGGATTTTTGTACAATCAATTGGTACATATTGTTTGCGAGTGCATTGTATTTTTCGAGCATCACCTCATCCGGAATAAGAACCGTTTCAGTCGCAAGAAAATCTTTCCATCTATAATTCACAATGCTACTGGCACTTCGTTTATCATATTCCGTTGTTTTTCCTGATGCTCTCATGTACTGAAAGGTATTAAACAGCAACTGTGCATATTTTGGCTCTCTCACGCGAATTAGCTTACAAAAGCTGGCACACATTGCTGGTTCGCTCCATTGTTCCAACATTGCGGAACGAATCAGCGCAGTTCGTGCAACACCTTCTGTCTTGCTACCGCCGGATACTTCAAATATAATATCGCCATCAGCCAGCCGTCGTGCATCCAGATTCTTTTTCTCGTGAAATCTGTATGGAATATCTACAGAATCTCCATGCGTAACTCCATAAAGATCGGTTCCACGAATAACATAAGCGGGAATATCGCACTTTTCTGTTGGCTTTTCTTCACCCCAACCTCCACCGATTTCATAACCAATAATATCAGACAATAAACACTTTTCCCATCCCTCCGGGACGCCATCCACGATCTTCACATTCTCGTGCCCAAGAAAGCGCAGGTCTACGAACCATTCCTTATACAGCCGCTGCGCCGCTTCTTCCAATAGCTTGATTTGCTTCTGGTTGTTTTCAATCAGGTCGTCATAAGCAGAAAGAATATTAACAATAGTCTCCTGTCTTTCAATTGGAGGAACAGAGATTTCCATTCCAGCCAATTTAGACAATGGAATCAACTTTTGCGCAGAACCATTTGCAATATTATTGGCATTTCCGTAGAATATAGGATTTTTTACTGCATAATATAGATATTTGGGAATAACTCTGTTATTGGGGTGTAGCAACGCAATATTTCTTTCAAAGCAAAATGGAATGTTATGATTTACAAAGGCGGGAATCCCATATGATCCAACTACAGTGTACAGCGTATCGCCATATTCTGCCTTTCTGTTTTTGGGCAACCGATTATAGTATTCTTGCGGTACAAAAAGAGCATTATCAAAAGTAAGGCGATTATCTTGTATGTCTTTGATCTTTACAAATAACACACCAGAATCAGATTTTGGTGCTGGTTGATGATCTCCGTCGGTAATATACTCTGTTACTTCAGATAATTTCACTTTCTCCCACTTCATAGCCCCATCTCCTTCAGATTCTTGGAAATGGTCTGCATCAGCACATTGGATTCTGCCTGCAAGGTAAGCAGTTCCCGGTGAATCTCCGTCATCCGCTGGGCAAAGTCCACGCCGTCGTCCTCCACGGCGGCCACGCCCACATAGGCGCCGGGGGTCAGGGAGTAGTTCTTCTCTGCGATCTCGGTGCGGCTCGCCACCTTGCACAGGCCGGGGATGTCCCTATACTCGCCCTCGCCAAACTTTTCATAGAGCCATCGTGCTTCCCGGATAATATCCACACACTCACGGATGCGTTGTTCGTGAGAAGAAATGATACCATTTAACTCTTTTACATACCAAGAGACTCTTGCTGGACTTCTTCCTGCTCTGCTAGCCAGCAGTTGTTTGACAGGCGTTCTCATTTTGTTTTCTTCCAGATATGGGGCAAACTTTGTCACAGCAATCTTTTGCAAACGCAGAAAATCCTCCAACATTTGCTGGATTTCTACACAATCATCTAGGGTTTCCATTGCATCTGCTTTCTGCTGCAATTCATGCCCCTTTGCATTTGCTTCCCGGTAGAAATCCGGAAGCATTTCCGTAGATAACATTCCTGTCTGGAAGCTGACAATAGATGAGACAAAGCTTTTGATGCGATTGACATACTCACCAATTAGCCCTGTGTATTTTTCCTCATCGCCCCGGTACAGCCAGACAATGGCATTCAGGTTTTTGAGCTGCCACTCGCTCCACTCGTTCAGAGTGCGGTCCACCACAGTGTAATAATTCCGGGCGTCCAAGAACAGCACCTTGTCCTGTAGCTCCTCGCTTTTGCCCTTATCAAAAAACCACAGGGAGCAGGGCAGGCTCTTGGTATAGAAGAAGTTATTGCCCACGCTGACCATCACATCCACATGGCCAGTCTCCACTAATTTTTGCCGAATGTCCCGGTCTTTGCCGGAGCTGTCCGTGGCGGAGGATGCCATGACGAAGCCCGCGCGACCGTGCTCATTCAGGTAGGAATAAAAATAGGAAATCCACAGATAGTTGGCATTGCCGAACTCCTTTTTTGCGTTGACGGAAGGCAGGCCAAAGGGCAGACGGCCTGCGCTCTGGGCAGACTCGGCATTGACCTTGTCCACATTGAAGGGCGGATTGGCCATGACATAATCGCAGCAGCCGTCCAGATTGTGGGCATCGTGGTAGAAGGTGTTGGCCTCATCACCGGACTTGATGATGCCGTTCAAACCGTGAACGGCCATATTCATCAGGCAGAGCTGGGCGTTATATTCCACCTTCTCCTGACCGTAGAAGGTCATAGCAGAGTTGGCTTCCATCCCAGCGGCGTTTACAAAATCTCCGGTCTGGACAAACATACCGCCGCTGCCGCAGGCGGGGTCCAGCAGAATGCCGCCGGTCGGCTCCAGCACATTGACGATCATCTTGACCAGCGATTTGGGCGTGAAGAACACGCCATCGTCCTGGGCGATGTTCTTAGCGAATTTATTGAGGAAGTATTCATAGATACGGCCGATGATATCGCCGCCCACTTCGTCCAGTGCGCTATTGTTGAAGATGCGAAGAAGTTCTGCCAGCAGTTCGTCAGAGAACATGGTGTAATCCTTGGGCAGCACGCCGGTGAGCTGCTCAGACTGGGCCTCCACCAGCTCCATGGCGTTGTTGACTACTTCGCCAAGGCTGTTCATGGTATGACCGCTCTGATTGGTCAAACCCGCGGATGCGATATCAGCAGGGAGATTAACCAGGTATTCATACTGGGCTTCCCGGGGCAGGAACAGTGCGCTCTTGGACGCAAAGTCGCTGGCCTCCACAGGCATCATGCGCCCGTTGCGGACGGGACGATTTTTCAAAATCTCCGACTCCACCAGTTTGAAGCGGCTGTAGGCATAACGCAGGAAGATTAGGCCCAGCACGGGCATACAGTATTGGTTGGAGGTCAGCTTGGAGCCTGCGCGGAGCAGGTCGGCGGATTCCCACAGGTCTGCTTCCAGTTTTCGAATGTTTATCATATCTATTTCTCCTTCGGCTTACGCCGATATTCTTTCGTTTCACCCCGTCACAACGGATTGCAGGGGCTGAAGATATAATCTATTATACTGCACACCTGCACCAAAAGGAAGATTTGCGTCTTCACGAACCTGGCGCAGATGCTTCCTTTTGTGTTTTCTTCGCATCGGTGGCAAACTGCATTTTCGTAGTTTGACCGCCGCAGTGTGAAGAAAAATGGGGTGTCCAGAGGGATGCAATCCCTTTGGCTCAGGGTTTCCAATAGGGGCGAGAAGCGCCCTGTTGGCACACGATTTTGCTCGCAAAGTCTAGTGTGTTATACCTTTTGCGACCGCTGACGCAGGAAAGGGGCTGTCACCGTACCGGACAGACCTTTTCCTGTGGCAGCAGAAGGACGAATATTTGCAAGCACGGGAGGCTTGCGGATATTCGTTCTTCGGGTGTAGGCGATGCAGCAAAGTGCAGGCCGTTGACCGAAACTGTGTTGCATCGCCGGGGGAGCAAAAGGTATATAAAGCCCGCCGCCGCGACGCGTTTCCCCAAAAGGTCATCGCTTATTCATCCGTCATTTCGTCGATTATTTTCAAAAATGCACCCCATGCTTCTATGATAGATGCAAGCAGAAATGTTCGATGCTGTTCGTACCACCACGGCAGCTCCAGCCACACATTATCCAGGGCTTGCGCTTCGGTTTTCTTTGCCCTGCTTACGGAGAGATTAAAATGCTTCGCTGTCTCCGCCAGCGGATGCTCCGTTTCATCATCGAAGCCGAAGCGATAACGCAAATACTGTTTCTCTCTGTTCTTAATCATATCAAGAGCATGGTGGAGATCATCGTACCGTTCCTCTGCCAGATATATCTGTTCCGGAGTTTGGAGAGTGGGGTCTGCAATAAAACTCTGCTTGCTCCGAACTTCGTCTTTCGCAAGCTCATCCAGAGAAACAATGCTGTTCAGGTTTTTCGCCTCAAAGGGCACATTCTGTGAGCGGACGTAGTCGATCATGGCGTTCCGTATTGCGGAAGCGGCGTATGTCAGAAATAGGTTTCCGCTGTCGGGATTGTAGCTGTCTATACAGCCAAACAACCCCAACGAGCCTTCCTGCACAAGATCGTCAAGTGAAATTTGCAGAGATCGGTTCAACTCCGCTTGTGCGCTCCACACTTCGTATGCAGTCTTTTTGATGAAGCGAAGATTGTTTTCAATCAGCAGATTCTGTGCATCGGCGTCGCCCTGCTTGGCCAACGCACAGAGCTGTTCATTGGTCATTTGATCTCTTTTCATTGCTTGTTACCGTACCGGTCATTGCAAGGAACATCTGCTTGACCGCTTCTGTGTCAATACCAGGCAGATGGGAAACGGACTGTGCCACCGCCTCCCCGATCTGCTCAGGCGTGATTTTACGGTTTAGCTTATGTTGCCCCTTGGTCAGCTCGGCATATATCTTTTTCACTGCTTGCGAGGTCAATTCACGGGTGGCAGACAGATCGTTACCGACCTCTTTCTTTACTGCTTGCACAGCAGACATGAACGAGCGTTGGATTGCAGCAAGGTCTGCCTGATATGTCGGGGCCTGCAATTTCTTTACATCGTCAACTGCTTCCGGTTGGCTTTTCAGCATACCGGCGACAGTTGCGTACAGCTGATTCTGTGCCGCAAAACCCTTGGCAAGTTCGTCATCCAAGTAACCGGATATCAGATTTGTGGTGTTGGCAAACTCCGGATTTTCAAGCAGTGCATTGACCACCTGTGGATTCACCTTGTGGGTATACAGATTTCTCGCCGCCTGCACCGACAGGCCAAGTTCGGAAATATCGTAATTCAGGCGGTCAGGGGTATCAACCTCGCCAAGCAGGAAGTCGGTGGAGACATTGAACACACGGGCAATGCGAATGATATTTTCGTCACCCAGCTTGTCCGTCTTGCCGCTGATGAAACGGCTCAAAGAACTTTCCGAACAGCCGATGCGAGTGGCAAGCTCAGCCTGTGTGATCTTTCGGGATTTCATCAAGTCCTGTACGCGGTCACGGATTTTACCGGGGAGATATATGTTTTCATTGCTCATGCACCACACCTCTTTGCTCTATTTACGGTATCATTCAGCCATTGTTACCTTCGGTACTGTTCGTCCAGAGTTTTCCCGTCTTTGTTTTTCCATTCAACCCACCCGTTGGTGCTTCCTCCAAGCACGAACATGGCTGCTGAACTGGGAGAAGTAAACGGAACAGAAACATTCAGTATGTACTTGTTGCCATTAAGAAGGATGTCACCGTTTTGAATGGCCGTTTGCCGCTGTCTTTCAATATTTTCTGAATGACATTTGCGACTCATATCAATTTCAGAACCTTCGAGGACTTCAAATTTTTCGCCATCATACACACCAAGGGCATGAACGCCGTTACGTGTGGTGTGCAGCGTGTTGGCATCGTTCAAGGTTGTTTTGGTATTTTCCATTTTATAGCCTTGCGTTGCCATAATGAACTTGATTTCTTCATAAACTTCCTCAATCAAAGGAAGATCATATTCATCAATCTCATATTTGGGATTGACTGTATTTTCTACTTTGTAGCGCTTGGAATCGATTGCTTTGCCGATTGCATAAGCTTCAAGGCCGCTGATCATATCCAAAGAAAAGGTCTTATTGTCGGCAAGGAACATAATAGCTTTGTTCCAGAAATCTTTAGAACGATTATGGTCGTCCAGTCTGCTGACCCCGTTACGAGTCTGTCCCACATAGATCTGTGCAATCTTGTTATCATCCGTCTCGCTGATGAGATAATAGATGCCGGGACGATTGATGCCGGTCAGCTTCTTGGCTTCCGAAAGCAGCGGGCGAGGAATGACATAGGTGGTCATTGTAGACAGATGACGGCGGATAGAACGAATACCGTCTGGCTGACCATTGTGATATATAATTTCAAGCTTTTTGCTGATAGCCATATTCTATTCCCCTCACTTCAATCTGTACTTCTTGCCCGCACCCCTGCCGATA
>ERZ824978.1623-NODE-1623-length-22801-cov-10.162930_pt1 | contig 22801 bp, 23 predicted proteins | sample MGYA00519860_ERZ824978 | MGnify/ENA primary metagenome ERZ824978 (study PRJEB31778, sample SAMEA3449184) | human gut metagenome | biome: human gut; feature: human-associated habitat; material: faeces | place: United Kingdom | collected 2010/2012 ... | reverse complement strand
CTCTGACCTATGAGCTGACCCACGCATTCATTTCTGCGGTCTACATTTACGATCTCGACAACATAGAAATCGTCTGGAAGTTCAAGGACTTCCTCACCACATCAGAAGGAGAAGCAAAATGAAAGTATTTCTTTATATCCGCGTTGCCTGTGCGGATCAGCTTGCAGCAGCAATCCAGCGTGAAGAGCTGGAACGCTATGCGAAGGATAAGGGCTATGAGATATGCTCATTATGGCGCTGAGCCTATGCGCCTGCGCAAAGCCTGCGGAACCTGCGGCAATAGACTTTGAGAGCGCAGGATGGGACGCCATAGCCGAGGCGGCAGAGGGCAGCACGGTTACCTTCTACGGCTGGGGCGGCGATGAGAACCGCAACAACTGGCTGAATACCACCGTGGCGGATTATCTCAAGAAAAACCATGACATTACCCTCCAAGTGGTGGGCATGAACATAGACGATATACTTGCAAAGCTTTCCGGCGAAAAGCAGGCGGGTACCGAGGCCGGCACCATAGACATGATATGGATAAACGGCGAGAACTTCTACTCCGCCAAGGAAAACGGCCTGCTCTGGGGGCCCTTTACGGATAAGCTGCCGAATATGGAAGCGTATATAGACATGGACGATCCCGAGACGCTGAAGGACTTCTGTATGCCGATAGAGGGCTATGAGGCCCCTTACGGCAAGGCGCAGATGGTGCTCTACAACGACAGCGCGGTAACGCCCGAGACGCCGGCCTCCGCCGAGGAGTTTATGGAGTACTGCAAAAAGTATAAGGGCAAGGTAACGTATCCCGCACTGCCCGACTTTACCGGCAGCGCTTTCGTAAGGAACCTCATATACGAGCTCTGCGGCTGGGAGCAGTTCCAGGACATGGCCGCTGACCGGGATACCGTAAAGGCCGCCATAGAGCCCGCCCTTACCTACCTTCGGGAGCTGAATCCCTATCTCTGGAACGAGGGCAGGACATTCCCGGAATCCTCCACCGCCGTTGATGCTATGTTTGCTGACAGTGAGCTGGTGTGCTCAATGAGCTACAGCCCCTTCGCGGCAGCTACCGGAATAGATAAGGGAACATATACCCAAACTACCCGCACCTTCGTATTCGATAAAGGCACCATAGGCAACACAAACTACATGGCCATAGCATTTGATTCCCCAAACAAGGCGGGGGCCATGGTGGCAATAAACGCCATGCTGTCCCCAGATCTGCAGCTCACTCAGTATTCTGAGCTCCGCACCTTGCCCGTGGTGGCTGCTGACAAGCTGAGCGATAAAGAAAGGGCCGCGTTTGACGCTGTGGATCTCGGCAAAGGAGTGCTTTCACAGGCGGAGCTTCTTGCTCACCGCCTGCCGGAGATGCCGGCAAACCTCGTTCCCATCATAGAGGACATATGGCTTACCGACGTCGTGGGCCGGTACAATAACTGAGCTTTCCCTTCCAATAATATTATAAACACAGGACGGCGCGGCCCAAAATATGCCGCACCGTTTTGTGGTATCAAAGGGTACAGATGAGAAACAGCAAGCTGACGCCTGTAATACTGCTGCTGCCGCTTATGGCCGTGACGCTGACGGTAATTATCGCCTGCGTAAACGTGCTGCTGCAAAGCATCGGCTATGTTCCGGCCTTTGGCCTGACGAAGATAACGCTCGGATATTACAGGGAAGTGTTCAAACGGCCGGAATTTCTGAGCGCACTATGGGTGAGCCTGAGAATAGCCTTTGTTTCGACGCTGCTGGCGGCGGCGCTGGGCACGCTGCTGTGCGCGGCGCTGGTGAAGCGCAGGGCGGGGGGCGGCATGCTGTACACGGTACGCTTCCCCATACTGGTGCCCCACACGGTGGTTGCGCTGTTCATTATGACGCTGCTGGGCCAGACTGGTATTGTCGCCCGTGCGGCATACGGCCTCGGGCTGATATCCGACTATACCAAGTTTCCGCAGATCCTGTTCACACCCGGCTACGGCGGCGCGATAGCCGGATATCTCTGGAAGGAGATACCCTTCGTGGCGTACTATACGCTGGCGCTGATGGCGTCGGTTTCCAATACATTGGGTGAGGCGGCGGAAAACCTTGGCGCATCGCCCTTGAGGAGCTTTTTCTCGGTGACGCTGCCCATGAGCCTGCCCGCCGTATCAAAGGCTGCGCTCATAATATTCATATATGCCTTCGGCGGGTATGAGCTGCCTGCGCTGCTGGGCTCCACGCTGCCAAAGGCGCTGCCTGTGCAGGCGTACATAACATACCTCAGTCCGGATCTTTTGCAGCGGCCGCTGGCAATGGCCATGTTTGGGGTGATACTGATGCTTTCTGTGCTCATGGCGGCGCTGTACAGCATCGGAATACGTCGGCTCATAAAGCGGCTGGGAGGCGAAGCATGAAGAGGGGAAGGCTTTTAAAGCCGGTGCTGTGGCTTACGGCGGCGTGCATAATACTGCCCGCCATAGTGCTGCTCATATGGTGCTTTGCCGCCCGGTGGCCTTGGCCCGGGATACTGCCGGAAAGCCTGTCGCTGCGGACGGTAAAGGAGCTTATCTTTGGCTCGGCCAAGCTGCCTAAGCTGCTGCTGAGCAGCATATCGCTTTCCTTCGCAGTGGCGGCCATAAGCACTACAATAGGCATAGCCACAGCCCGGGCTACCGAGCTGTATGAATTCCGGGGCAAGGGGCTGATAAGGTTTTTCAGCCTTTTGCCGCTGCTGGTGCCAGGTACGGTGCTGGCAATAGGCGCCCAGATAATGCTGCTGAAGGTGGGCCTCGGAGACAGCATAGCGGGGATCATACTGATACACACCGTGGCTTCCGTACCATACTGCATAACCATAATGACAGACGTTACGGCGGCGCTGGGCGATAAATTTGAGGAGCAGGCGGCTACGCTGGGCGCAGGGCCGTTCCGGGCATTTTTCGAGGTGACGCTGCCAAACCTTATGCCCGGCATAATGAGCTCGTTTTCCATGGGATTCATAATTTCCTACAGCCAGTATTTCACCACTCTTATAATAGGCGGCGGCAGGATAAATACCATATCGCTGGTGCTGGTGCCGTATATCCAGGGGGGAGACAGAAGCCTGGCGTCTGTGTACGCAATGGCATTCACCCTATCTGCCCTGGGAGTATTCGCAATGTTGGAGCTGCTGATATATAATGTTAACAAAGGAGGCAAAGGAGCCGATGCTTGAGGTAAACGGCCTTTTTGTGGATATAAAGGGTCAGCCCATACTGAAGGGCGTTGACTTTTCGGTGAAGGGCGGGGAGCTTATGGGACTCCTCGGGCCTTCCGGCTGCGGCAAGAGCACGCTGCTGAAGGCTGTAGCCGGCATACTGCCCCCTAAGAGCGGCAGCATACTCATAGGCGGGGAGGACATGGCAAATGTTCCGCCCCACAAACGGGGAGCTGTCATAGTTTTTCAGGATATGCGGCTGTTCCCGAATATGACGGCGCTGGAAAACGTAGCCTTCCCCATAAAGATGCAGGGAGTGCCGAAAAGGCAGAGGCTGGAGCAGGCGGGGCAGCTGATGAAAAGCGTACAGCTGTGCGGCCTCGAAAGCAGAAGGATAAATGAGCTTTCGGGCGGGCAGCAGCAGCGGGTTGCGCTTGCCCGCGCGCTGGCGGCCCAGCCAAGGCTGTTGCTGCTGGACGAGCCGTTTACGGCGCTGGATAATGAGCTTAAGGAGGAAATACGCGCGCTGGTGCTGGAACTGCATAGGAAGTTCAGGACTACTACCGTGCTTGTCACCCACGACAGACAGGAGGCCTTCGCCATGGCGGACAGGATAGCGGTCATGAGGGATGGACGCGTAATGCGGCAGGGGTCGCGGGACGAGATGGCCGCGTACCTCGGGAATAAGGAGGGCGAGGCATGAAGGACGCCGTTATATGCTTTACGAGAGTGCCTGTGCCGGGACATACCAAGACGCGGCTCATGCCGCTGCTTGCCAAAGAACAATGCGCAGAGCTGCACACCGCGTTTTTATACGATACTTCAGAGGTGTGCGGCGAATTCGGCTGCGACACCTTCATATGCTTTGAGGAGGGCGCCGGCTGGCAGGCATTGCGCGGCATATTCCCTTATGCTGTCAGCATGCTGCCCCAGCGGGGCTATGGCCTTGGAGAGAGAATGTACAACGCCATAAGGTCAGTTCTCGCGATGGGCTACGGCAAATGCGTGCTCATAGGCAGCGACATACCCGAAATAACGGCCGCCCATCTCCAAAGCGGATTTGACGCGCTGGAGAGCGCAGACGTTACCCTCGGGCCGACGGAGGACGGAGGATATTACCTCGTGGGCATGAAAAAGCCAAACAAGGCGGTATTTGAAAAGCAGGAGTATGGAACCGACAGCGTATACGATAATGCGGTTGCCGCCGTGAAGGAGGCAGGGCTAAGCTTTGCCCCGGCTATGATGTGCCGCGATGTGGATACGCCACAGGACCTTATGGAATTGAAAAAAAGACTTTGCGGCAAGAGTAGCCGCACTGCGCAATGTATAGATAAAATACTTTAAAAGGAGGCGCGAAAATGCTAAAGGAAAAACAGCTGAGGGATTATGTCAACGGCTACAGCTTTCAGAACGCAATGGGCCTTCGCGGGTACGAGGAGATAAACCTCTTTCCGCTGGGCTGCGGCGAGTACAACTTAAATTATTCCTTTGTGCACCCCATCACCGGTAAAAGGCTGGTGCTGAGGGTGAGTACGGCCAGCCAGATGCACCTTGAGCGGCAGGCGGAATATGAGTATTTCGCATTGAAGGACCTTGAACCATCAGGTCGAACGCCAAGGGCAGTATTCTGCGATGACTCAAAAAAACAGCTGCCTTACGGCGTGACCGTCATGGAATGGCTGCCGGGCGCTCCGCTGAACTATCAGAGGGATATGCGGACGGCGGCGGAGATACTTGCGGACATACACAGCCTGAAGGTGCCGGAAAGCACCCGGATAATCAGGCGGGAGGCCCCGGCACAGGGCATATATAACGAGTGCCTCGCTATGGCGCAGCATTATCTCGAATGGGATAGGGCGGATAAGCGGGCATGCGGGCTAATAGATACGCTGATAACCGAAACGGGCGGGCTGCCCCTCAAGGAAACGTCGGGTGCGCCGGTATGCATAGTCAATACCGAGCTCAACTCCGGCAATTTCCTGATAAACCCCGACGGCAAAAGCTACCTTATCGACTGGGAGAAGCCGCTTTTGAGCGAGCCGGCCCAGGATCTTGCCCACTTCCTCGTGCCTACCACTACCTTCTGGAAAACGGATACCATACTTACACCGGAGGAAATAGCGACCTTTGCGAATAACTACATAGCCGCCGTGGGAGACAGAATGGACACCTCGACGGTAAGGGAGCGGCTGCCGCTGTTCTTTAAAGTGACCTGCCTGAGAGGCATAACCTGGTGCGCCATGGCCATGCGCGAATATTCGGAGCCGGGAAGGGCGCTGAGAAACGAAATCACCTTCAAGAAGATACAGGAGTATCTGGCGCCGGACTTCTTGAGCAAAATACTTGATAATTACGTGAGGAAGGACTTCCTGTGCGGCAGGGCTTAAAGGTATCGCTGATAATACCGGTCTACAACGAGAGCGGCAAGATAAGGGCCTGCATGGACAACATAGCAGGCGTCGATGGTTTGCACGAGGTCATATTCGCAGACGGAGGCAGCACTGACGGCACGCCGGACATTATAGGCAGGAGATACCGGGTGCTTAGATGCGGCAAGGGAAGGGCAAGGCAGATGAATGCCGCTGCAAAGGAAGCCGCCGGGGATATACTGTGGTTTTCCCACTGCGACAGTCTGCTGCCCAAAGACGGTGCGGAGGAGATAATCGCCGCCGTGAACGCAGGGGCCCGCTTCGGCTGCTTCCACATAGGCTTTGATTACGACGGGCCGTTCATGGGCTGCAACACGCTGAACTCAAACCTGCGGGCGCGGCTGTGGCATATCGCCTTCGGGGATCAGGGAATATTTATGGATAAAGACCTTTTTTTCGAGGTAAATGGATTTCCGGATCTGCCCATAATGGAAGACTATGAGCTTTCGCGCATCATGAAACGGAGAAGTGAAAAGCTGTATCTGCTGCCAGGCAGGATAATCACATCCGGGCGGAGGTATAACAGGTGCAACCCAATCATAACCATGTGGCAGATGTTCAATCTCAGGTGCCTGTACAGGCGGGGCGTGGACATAGAGGAGATCGCCCGCAGATACAGGGATATAAGATGACGAAAACGGGAAGGCGGGAGCCGTTGCGGGAAAAATCGCTGAATAGGGGCAAATTTTCACTGCAAAGAAAAGCTTCCGCCGTCCTTTTGTATTATTGTATCTACATTTTCTATTACTCGTCTTTCAATATTTGTAATTTGAATTTCCCAAATGTATGCGTTAGATGGTAATATAACACGGAATGCCTAAGAGAGGTATGTTATATGCGCGAAACTGTTATTAAAGATCTGTCCTTTTCCTATCCGGGAACGAACAAGCTGGTGCTGAAGGATATAAATATGGACGTAGCCGAGGGCGAGTTCGTATCCATACTCGGCCAGTCGGGCTGTGGCAAAAGCACGCTGCTGCGCCTTCTTGCCGGTCTGGAAAAGCAGACTTCGGGAGAGATACTCATAGATGGAAAGCCATTCTCGGGTCCCAGCCTCAGCCGCGGCGTGGTATTCCAGGATTACGGCCTGTTTCCTTGGATGACTGCCGGAGAAAACATAATGCTGGCCCTTAGGCAGCGCTTTCCCGAAAGGGACAAAAAAGGGCTCAGGGAGGTCGCCGTCAATATGCTTCAGTCCGTGGGCTTGGACAAGGGCGTATATAACAAGCTCCCAAAGGAGCTTTCCGGAGGAATGAAGCAGCGCTGCGCCATAGCCAGAGCCTTTGGCATAGACCCGCCCATACTTCTAATGGACGAGCCCTTCGGCGCGCTGGACGCGGTGACAAGGGCAAGGCTTCAGGACATGGTACTGGAGCTGTGGCGGAAGCAGGAGCCCAAAAAGACCGTGTTTTTCGTCACCCACGATGTAGACGAAGCCATACTCCTTTCCACTAAGATCTTTGTACTGGGCCAGTCTCCAAGCAACGTGATATTCAGCTGCGATATACCTTCAGACGGGCGGCCTACCCGCGAGACCCAGTTTGATGATCCTAAGTTTCTCAATCTGCGCAATACCCTCATACGCTACATCAACCAAGACGTTGCGTCCAGAATAAGCTGAGCATGACCGGGCAAAAGCCCGATATGCATATAACAATAATAAATATAAGGAGAAAAACAATGAAAAAGCTCTTTGCTGTGCTCATGGCTATGGCTATGGTAGTATCCATGGCAGCCTGCGCTGCCCCCGCGGAGACGGAAGCCGCTCCCTCTGCGGATGTCGAAATGAAGTATATGACCGCCGATGAGACCGAGGCCGTCCTCGGCAACACCGACTACGTCATCGTTGACGTCCGTAAGGCTGCCGACTATGCCGAAGGCCATATTCCCGGCTCCGTATCCGTTGACATGGACGCTGCCGTAAACGGCGACACCGCTGCGGGCGAGGCCGCCATGAAAGCCGCCTTCGATGGTAAGGACAGCACCCTGATACTGGTCTGCTACTCCGGCAAGAAGTACGCTCAGGCCTCCACCAACGCCCTGTCCGCCATCGGCTACGACATGAGCAAGGTATTCACACTCCAGGATGGCTTCAACAATTGGAAGGAAGTTAAGGCCGACAAGATCGAGGCCGCCGCAACCGAGACCGCTGCCAAGGAAGTGCCCGAGACCAGCGTAGTGCGCTGGAACTACGGCACCAGCGGAAATATTCTCGTGTTCATAGCAGAGGAGAAGGGCTATTTCGCTGACGAAGGCATATCCCTTGAGATCGTTCCCGCCACCGCCAACGCTGACGCCATGCAGCTGCTGGCCTCCAACAAGGTAGACGTCGTTTCCAACTCCGGCACCAGCAATCCTCTTCAGCAGATTGCTTCCGGCGTTGACCTCACCGTCTTCGGCGGCCACATGGTAAACGGCTGCATGCCCGTTATCGCCAAGACCGGCACCGAGTGGAAGGGCGTAGAGTCCCTCATCGGCAAGAAGTTCGCCTGCAACCCCAGCTATTTCGCCTTCACTGGCGCCGTAATGGATCTGGGCTATGACAAGCCCCTCGAGGCCCTCGAATGGATATCCTACACCAACTATAACGACGCTGCCGCTGCTGTACTCAAGGGCGAGGTAGACTTTGCACTCCAGGGCACCGGCCAGAACCTCTCTGCCTCCACCACCGAAGGAATCGAGATCGTCTGCTATCAGAGCGACATAATGCCCAACTACTCCTGCTGCCGCATGGTAGCCTCCACCGACTTCGTTAAGAACAACCCCATCACCGTAAAGTGCATCCTGAAGGCTCTTATGCGCGCCCAGGCCGACTATGAAGCCAACAAGGAAGAAGCCGTTAAGCTGATGGCAAAGAAGATCGAAGCCAGCGAGGAGTATGTAGCCGCTTATATGCTCAATGATCACTATACCGTAAGCGTAGACCCCCTGAAGAACTCCGTGATCCGTGCCTGGGGCATACTGGACAAGACCGGCTTCCTCAGCGAGACCGCCAAGAATATCAATATAGAGGATCACATCAACACCGATCTGTATGAGCAGGCTCTGGCTGAGGCCAAGGCCGAGTACGGCGCGGAAAACCCCGATTTCTATGCCGGCCTTGAGTCCTTCTATGCTGAGAACGACAAGTAACCAATAGCCGCTCTGGAGACGACACCTATGGAAAAGACGAAGGCGTTTTTTAAAAAATACTGGAGCACGATACTCATATATGCCGCACTGATACTGTTCTACTGGGCAATGACGTCTAGCGGTAAGTTAAACGCGTATCTGTTCCCGAAGATAGGCGCCATAGGCAGGGCTTTTTACGACAACAGGGATAATATGCTGGTAAACCTCGTGTCTTCAATAGGCATGATGATACCATCCATAATCATCTCCATCGTCGTTGCCCTTTCCATAGGCACTCTGCTGGGTCTGCACGCAAAAATAAGGGATGCGTTGCACCCGGTCATATATGCCTTCAGCGTGATACCCTCCATACTTCTTTCCCCCTTTGCTCTGCTGTTGGCACCCACTTTCAGGGCGGCGTCCATATTCCTCATAGTATACGGCTCCTTCTGGTCTACCCTCTTTGCCACCATAACCGGCATAATGACCATAGACAAGCGGTATCTTGACAATGCGTCGACGCTGGAGCTCAAGGGGTTCAAGAAGCTGTTCAGGGTGATACTGCCCGCGGCCAGCCCCTCCATACTGGCGGGCTTCGTCAATTCCCTCCGCAGCACCTTCGTAATGCTGGTATACGCGGAGATGTACGGCGCTCAGTACGGCATGGGCTTCTTCGTAAAGAAGTATTCGGAATTTGGCATATACGAAAACGTCTGGGCAGGCTTCATATTCATGGTAGTGATACTCGTTATCGTGATGCAGCTCTTTGAAAAGCTGAAGAAGCGGCTGCTGAAGTGGGCTATTGGTTAAGCGCAGATTTGTATTAAAAAACGGTATGCGGACCGCTCTTACGGTCCGCATATTTGCTATGGGACCCCAAAAATGATAGATACAATGATAGATACAGAAAGAGGCAAGTCGTATGAAGATAACCAGCGTAGATGTAACGCAGCTGCCCAGCGGCAACGCCGGCAGCTCCAGGGGTGCGTGGTCGCCGGTGCTGGTGCGGGTAAATACCGATGAAGGCATAAGCGGCGGGAGAGAGGATATTCGGCAGGCAGGGCTGCCTGCAAATACGACTGGCAGCCGGTGAATGGCAAATATAAGGTGCCGGACCTGTCCGGAATAGGTCAGGAGCCCGCCGAGGAAACGCTGGCCCACTGCGAGGTAGTGAGGATAGACCAGCACAGGCCGTACATGAAGTGACATCAGTAATTACAGGAGGTTACACAGTGGATCACAGTGCATTGCGCCATCAGGCAGAAGACACGGTAGGCATCGTAATATACCCTGTAAAGGCAGGCAGCGAGATAGCGGTAAAGGATATAGTTACGGAGGAAATATCATGCCTTACCGTCCGCGAGGACATTCCAATATTCCACAAGATAGCCCTGAGCGGCATGGTTGAGGGGCAGGATGTAGTGGAATACGGTCAGGTAATAGGCAGGGCCACGGCGGATATTCCCGCAGGCGGCTATGTACACATACATAACATCAGGACAAAGAAATGGTGACGGATATGAAGGATCTCAATATTTGGGCTTATAGGCGGGAAAACGGCAGCCTTGGCGTGCGCAATTACGTTCTTCTGCTGCCGCTGGATGCGGTATCGAGCCAGATATGCCGCGGCGTAAACAGCCTTATAAACGGCACGAAGACATTTTACCACCCCTACGGCAGGATGCAGTTCGGCAAAGACCTGGAGCTGCACTTCCGTACGCTCATAGGCACGGGCTGTAACCCCAACGTAGCTGCCGTTATAGTTGTGGGCATAGAGCCGGAATGGACAAAGGTAATAACCGACGGCATAGCAAAGACAGGTAAGCCTGTGGCGGGCTTTTCATCCTCCGGCAACGGCGACCTCAGGACCATCGAAATGGCGGCCCGCAAGGCCATGGAATTCGTGCGCTACGCCACCGGCCTCAGGCGGGAGGAAGCGCGCCTCAGCCAGCTTACCATAGGTCTGAAATGCGGCGAGTCGGATACCACCTCCGGCTTTGCCAGCAACCCGGCCGTGGGCGTCGTGACCGAACGGCTGACCTCAAGCGGCGCGACTATTATGTTTGGCGAGACCCCGGAGCTTACCGGCGCAGAGCAGGTGCTGGTGAACTCCTTTGAAAAAGATGAGCTCAGGACGGAATTCATGAAGGTATACAAGTCGTACTTTGACTTTATACTTTCCCAGGGGGTGGACCTTCTCGGCTCCCAGCCTAACAAGGGCAATATCGCCGGCGGAATATCCACCATTGAGGAAAAGGCAATGGGCAACATACAAAAGATAGGCCACGCGAAGATACACGGCATACTGGATACCGCTGAGGCCCCCAGGGAGCCCGGCCTGTACTTCATGAACACCTCCTCCGCTGCGGCAGACCTGCTTACGGCCATGGCTGCGGCAGGGGCTGCGGTGCAGCTGTTTACTACCGGCAAGGGCAATAACGTAGGCACCGCAATATCCCCCGTAATAAAGATATGCGCCAACCGCGAAACCTGCGAAAATTCCGCAGAAAACATAGACGTAGACATAAGCGGCATAATATACGGAGGAAGCTCGCTTTCAAGCGGCGCTGACGCCATAATGGAATGCATGGCACGCGTATGCTCTGGCGAGTATACCTCAACCGAGATGCTTTTCCACGAAGAATTTGCCCCTACCCGGCTCTTCCCCCAGTCCTGACTGACTTACTGCCGCACGCGGGAGCGCCGTCAGGGCATCCTCCCGCGTGAATTTTTTATCGCCGGCGGGGCGTATGTTGCCATAAGCAGCTCAATGGCAGACATGGCGAACCATCCGACAAAGGAACAAGTGGTATATTGAATAAACCGGTTTACGAAGTGCTTTACAACAATACGAAAAAATATTATAATATTCACATCATATAATCATAATATCATTAAAGTATCATAGACAATGCATATTTTTCCAATCACTTCACAAATTGCGAAGGAGCAGTGTATGGAATTTCTGGCCCATATTTCTGATGACGGCAGAAAACAGACAGTACAGGAGCATCTTGAAGGGACGGCGCGGCTTTGTTCCGAATTTGCTGCGGAATTCGATGCGGCGGAGCAGGGCTACCTCGCAGGAATATCACACGATATAGGCAAATATACGGAGGCCTTTCAGCGGCGCTTGCGCGGCGGGCCCAAGGTTGACCATGCGACGGCCGGCGCGATGGAGTGCGCGAAAGCCGGCTTCGGGCAGGCCGCCGTGTGCGTGATAGGCCATCACAGCGGATTGCCGGATATGGGCAACACAAAGACGGACCAGCCCGGCGACGCTACATTTTACGGACGAATAAAAAAAGGGCTGATGGGCGGCATTGAGCCTTACAAAGACAACTGGCCCGGCAAACTGCCCAAGACCGCGCCTGCACCTGCTTCCGCACGAAGTGGCTTTTCCGGCGCCGCATGGACGAGAATGTTATATTCCTGTCTGGTAGACGCAGACTATCTGGATACGGAACGCTTCATGCAGCCGTATAAGTTGTCTCGCGGCGGTTATGACGGTATGGAACGACTGCTCGGAAAGCTGGAAAAACACATAGAGAAATGGGCGAATCCGGAAAATGAAATGAACAAGTATCGTTGGGAAATACTTTCCGAATGTCTGCGATGCGGCGAAAAAACCAAAGGTATTTATACGCTGACGGTGCCTACAGGCGGAGGCAAGACGGTATCGTCCATGGCATTTGCGCTGCGCCACGCTGTGGCCCACGGCATGAAGCATATAATATATGTCATACCATACACGTCAATAATCGAGCAGAACGCGGCGGTATTCAAGGAAATACTTGGAGAAGATAACGTGCTGGAGCACCATTCCGGCAAACTTTATGAGCTGGAGGACGCATCCTCTCCGGCGCAATACCGCCTTGCGATGGCTACTGAAAACTGGGATATGCCCGTAATCGTCACTACCGCCGTGCAATTCTTTGAATCCTTCTATTCCAATAGGTCCTCAAAATGCCGAAAACTGCATAGTCTTGCAAATAGCGTGATAATCTTTGATGAGGCGCAGATGCTGCCCACCTGCCATCTTCAGCCGTGTGTCGGGGCCATAGCCGAGTTGGTACGGCACTTCGGCGCTACGGCAGTGCTTTGTACGGCAACGCAGCCGGTGCTGGGAGATATATTTAAACGATTCGGCTGGTCGGAGAACATCCCCGAGCTTTGCCCGGGTACTCAGGTGCTATATGAAAAATTCCGGCGCGTATCCTTTCGCAATGCAGGCGGGCTTTCAAATGAAATGCTCGCTGGAGAACTCAAAAACAGCAGACAGGTGCTCTGTATAGTAAATTCGCGCAGGGCTGCGCAGAAAATTTATGACATGCTGCCTAAAGAAGGGTCTTATCATCTCTCAACCTTGATGTATCCGGCCCATAGACGGAGGGTGTTGAATGAGATAAGGCAGCGGTTAAAGGAGGGCGCGGTTTGCCGGGTGTTGTCCACTTCCCTTATCGAAGCAGGGGTGGACGTTGATTTCCCCACCGTATACCGGGAAATGGCGGGGCTGGATTCCATATTACAGGCGGCAGGGCGCTGTAACCGAGAGGGACGAAGAAGCAGCGCTGAAAGCATCGTTGCTATATTTGAGAGCGAATATACATCCCCGTTGCTTATTAAGGACAACATAGGCGCAGCAAACGAGGCCTTTGCAGGCGGTGCCGATCCCGGACTGCCGGAGACAATAACGAAATATTTTTCATCGCTGCGCGACATTATAGGCGATGGCACCGATAAAGCAGAAGTGGTAAAGAAGTTCGAAAGGGGAATATCCGGCTGTATGATGCCGTTCGATTCCGTGGCGCAGGGCTTCCACATGATCGATAATAACACAAAGACTGTATATATACCGCTGGAAGAAGGTGCGGCTATAGCGGAAAAACTGAAATCGGGTTTTGCAACGCGCGAGGTATACAGAAAGGCAGGCCGCTACGGAGTAAACGCGTATGACATACAATACCGCAGGTTACTGGACGCCGGAAATATAGAGCCGCTGGACGAAAACAGCGCGGTGCTTGTAAACATGGAATTATACGATAAGAATACAGGCCTATCACTTGATTGCGAGCAAGAAACGGGATTTTTTATATAAATAAGGAAGGGGGCATGAGATATTGTCTGTAAAGATCGAGGTCTGGGGCGATTATGCGTCGTTTAACCGCCCCGAGATGAAAGTGGAACGTGTTAGCTATGACGTTATGACGCCGTCCGCCGCCCGTGGCATACTGGAGGCCATATACTGGCATCCGGGGTTGCGGTGGCAGATAGACCGTATATATGTCCGCGCACCTATCCGTTTCACCAATATACGGCGCAACGAAGTAAAGGACAAGCTTAATTCCAGAAAGGCGCGCACAGTTATGGAGCAGGGCAGAGGCGAGCTGTATCTTGCAACGTCCGAGAGCATACAGCAGCGTGCTGCGATGGTGCTTCGGGATGTCCGATATGTCATTGAAGCGCATTTTGACATGACGGAAAATGCGGCGGAAGGGGACAATCCGGGCAAATTTCAGGATATCATAAAGCGCCGGGCGGAAAAGGGGCAGTTTTACCACCAGCCCTACTTCGGAACGCGGGAATTCCCGGTTAATTTCAAACTGTGTGATGGTATGCCCGAATGTCCAAAGGAATTGTTGGGAGAAAGGGATCTGGGCTGGATGCTGCTGGATATGGATTACTCGGATCCTTCGGACATAAAGCCGGTGTTTTTCCGCGCGGTAATGAAGGATGGGGTACTTGATGTGCCTCCGATGAGAGGCAAGGGGGTGGCAAGATGATACTTCAGGCTTTGACGAGGCTGTATGAGGATATGGCTGACCGCGGCGATATAGCCCGGCAGGGCTGGGGGCCCGCAAAGATAAGCTACGCTCTTTGTATAGACGGAGACGGAAGACTGACGCAGATATTGCCGCTGATTAAAGAAGAACAGACGGGTAAAAAGACTGTGCTGCGGCCAAGGATAATGGAGCTTCCGGCGGCGGTAAAGCGAGCAGTAAATATACTGTCGAATTTTCTTTGGGATAATTCTTCTTATTTGCTTGGCTTTGATGGCAAAGGCAAGCCGGAACGCAGCAAGGAATGCTTTGACGCCTGTGCAAAGCTGCATCACGATCTTCTCGACGGGGCGGATTCGGAAGCGGCGAAAGCCATACTTAACTATTTCGACAACTGGCAGCCTGAAAATGCTGCCGAACATCCTGCCGTCAAAGAGTATTATGACGAGTTGATAAAGGGTGGCAATCTGATATTCAGGGTAAACGGCGTATTCCCGCAAAATGACGAGGTCATATGCCGTGCATGGCAGGAGCATTACGATTCTGATGATGGCGAGAAGATGCAGTGCCTGATAACTGGCAGAGAAGATAGCATTGCGCGATTGCATCCATCTATAAGCGGCGTCAAAGATGCCCAGTCCAGCGGAGCGGCGATAGTATCCTTCAATGCACCGGCCTTTTGCTCATACGAAAGAGAGCAGGGAATGAACGCACCGGTAGGCAAATACGCCGCCTTTGCTTATACCTCGGCTTTGAACCACCTGCTTGCCGATAAGGGCAACGTCCAGCATATAGGCGATACTACGGTAGTATGCTGGGCGGAGGGGGCTGAGCCGCAATACGATGCCTTCGCCATGGGTGCTCTGTTCGGCGGCGAAGCGCCGGCAGGCTATACAGAGGAAGACGTGCGGGCGATAGTCAAACGCCTTGCGGAGGGTAAACCCTGCGAAGAGCTCGATCTCCACCCGGACAGGACGTTTTACATACTGGGCCTCGCGCCTAACGCGGCAAGGCTTTCAGTAAGGTTTTTCCTGCGAGATACCTTCGGCCGGATAATGAAAAACATAAACGAACACAACGAGCGAATGGAAATAATACGGCCGGCAAACGACAACTATGTCACCTTGCCCATGTGGGCGATGCTGCGGGAGACAGTAAATCTCAATTCAAGGGACAAAACTCCAAACCCTGCAATGTCAGGCGCAACGGCAAGGGCAATATTCACAGGTGGCATGTATCCTGTATCGCTCCTTGAAAACACTATGCTGCGCATACGGGCGGAACGCAACATCAACCGGGGGCGAGCGGCGATAATCAAGGCGTATTATCTTAAAAACACCAATATGGAGTGTCCGAAGGAGGTTTTGACTGTGGCACTTAACGAAGAAAGCAGAAACATACCTTATACCCTGGGCAGGCTGTTTTCAGTATATGAAGCGGCCCAGCAGGCGGCGAACCCCGGAATAAATACAACTATAAAAGACAGATATTTCAACTCTGCCGCCGCAACGCCGGCGATGATATTCCCGATACTTGGCAACCTCTATCAAAAGCACCTGCGAAAGCTGGAGGGCGGAAGCGCCGTATACTTCGACAAGCAGGTGATGGAATTGAAGGGCATATTGAAGGACGAATACCCAATGCGCCTTACGCTGCCGCAGCAAGGTTCATTTGACCTCGGCTATTATCACCAGACACAAAAGCGCTATACAAAAAAGGAGGATAAATAACAATGGAAGCCATCAGGAACCGCTATGAATTCGTAATCCTTTTCGATGTTGAAAACGGAAATCCCAACGGGGATCCTGACGCGGGAAATATGCCGCGGGTGGATCCCGAGACGGGCTATGGCCTCGTGACGGACGTCTGCCTCAAGCGCAAGATACGCAATTATGTTGAAACGGTAAAGGAGGGCGAAGAGGGCTATCGCATATACATAAAGGACAACGTGCCTCTTAACCGGAGCGACCTTGAGGCGTACAAGCATCTCGGCATAGATGAGAAGAACGTGAAGGAAGCTAAGAAAAAAGACGAAAACCTGGATATAAAGGTACGCGACTTTATGTGCAGGAATTTTTACGATATCCGTACCTTCGGCGCGGTGATGACTACCTTTGTAAAGGGCGCATTGAATTGCGGCCAGGTGCGCGGCCCCGTACAGCTCGGCTTTGCCCGCAGTATAGATCCCATAATGTCGCAGGAGGTTACTATAACCAGAGTGGCCATAACCACGGAGGCGGACGCAGAAAAGAAGGGGACCGAAATGGGCCGCAAATATATAGTGCCCTATGGCCTTTACAGAGCGGAGGGATATGTATCCGCAAACCTTGCCCGCAAGACCACCGGTTTTTCAGAGGAGGACCTTGAGCTGCTGTGGCAGGCAATACTGAATATGTTTGAACTGGATCACTCCGCGGCAAGGGGAAAGATGGCTGTCAGGGAACTCATAATATTCAAGCACGATTCGGAGTTGGGCAACGCGCCTGCATATAAGCTGTTTGACCTGGTAAAGGTGAGCCACAGGGAGAGCGTAGCTGTGCCCCGGACATATTCGGATTACATTGTCGATGTGGACGAAGCGCATCTGCCAAGCGGCGTAAGCTGTATAAGAAAATAATGGAATACCGGCACGACGACCTTCTTCAGCTTTCCGGCATACAGCACTTCGCGTTCTGCCGCCGCCAGTGGGCGTTAATACATATAGAAAAGCTCTGGGCCGATAATTATCAGACCGCCGACGGCGTGCTGATGCACGACAAGGCGCACGATCCGGAGCTCAATGAGAGCAGGGGCGATCTTTGCATCATGCGCGGGGTCAACGTAAGCTCGGCCCGGCTCGGCATATCCGGCCAGTGCGATGTGGTGGAGTTCATGCGGGGCGAGGACGGGATAAGCCTGAGCGGCAAGGAAGGCCTTTGGAAGCCGTACCCGGTGGAATACAAGAGGGGCGAGTCAAAGACGAACGACTGCGATATGCTGCAGCTCTGCGCCCAGGCGATGTGCCTCGAAGAAATGCTTTGCTGCAGCATACCCGAAGGCGCGCTGTACTACGGCCAGCCAAGGCGCAGGCAGAGGGTAGAACTCACGGCCGAAATGCGGCAGAAGGTGCGGGATATGCTGCTGGAGATGCATGATTACTACCGCCGGGGATATACGCCTAAGGTAAAGCCGTCAAAGGCCTGTAACGCCTGTTCGCTGAAGGAGGTTTGTATGCCTAAGCTCATGAAGGACAGGCCGGTAAGGGAATACCTTCGCAAAGCAATGGAGGTGGAGCCGTGAAAAAGCTGCTTAACACGCTGTATGCCATGTCGGAGGATATTTACCTGTCCCTTGACGGCGAAAACGCAGTCGCGAACCGGGATAAGCAGGAGCTTGCCCGCTATCCGCTGCACACGCTGCAAAGCATAGTTAGCTTTTCCTATGCCGGGCTTTCTCCGGCATTGATGGGCGAATGTGCAAAACGGGGCATAGGCGTGGCGTTGTGCTCGCCGCGGGGCAGGTTCCTTGTAAGGGTATGCGGCGAGATCAACGGCAATGTGCTGCTTCGGCGGACACAGTATAGGGCGGCGGATGACGAGGCCGAAAGCTGCCGTATTGCCCGGTGCATGATATTCGGCAAGCTGTATAATTCCCGCTGGAGCATTGAGCGCACAAAGCGGGATCATGGTATGCGGGTGGACGCAGAGACGCTTTCCAACGCTTCCGGCCAGATCAAGGAGCTTTTGCCAAGGACGCTCGACGAAGCCTCTCTGGATGGGCTGCGCGGGCTGGAGGGCAACGGAGCCAACGCCTATTTCGGCGTGCTGGATCAGCTCATATTGAATGACAAGGGCATATTCAGCTTTAACGGGCGCAGCAGGAGGCCACCCCTCGATCCGGTGAACGCAATGCTGTCCTTCGCTTACAGCATACTCGCCCACGACTGCGCCTCCGCGCTGGAGGCGGCAGGCCTCGACCCATATGTGGGGTTTTTGCACAGGGACAGGCCGGGAAGGACGTCACTTGCCCTCGATCTCATGGAAGAGCTGCGCCCCTGCATGGCGGACAGGTTCGTTATCACCCTGATAAACAACAGGGTGATGGATGAAAAGGTATTTATAAGGCAGGAAAGCGGGGCGGTGCTGCTCAATGACGATGGGCGCAGGAAGTTTTTCAAACATTGGCAGGATAAGAAACGTGAGAGCCTGACCCATGCATACCTTGGGGATAAGCTGCAATGGGGAATGGTGCCCTACATACAGGCACAGCTTCTTGCGAGATATCTGAGAGGCGATCTGGACGACTATCCGCCATTTTTATGGAAGTGATGATATGCTTGTTTTGATAACTTATGATGTTAATACCGAAGACGCGGCGGGCCGGAGGCGGCTCAGGCAGATAGCCAAGCAATGCGTCAACTACGGACAGAGAGTGCAATGCTCGGTATTTGAATGCTTGTTAGATGCCGCGCAGTGCCGCAGCCTGCAAGGGCGCTTGTGTGATATAATGGACAAGGATAAGGACAGCCTGCGCTTTTATTACCTTGGCAACAAATATCAAAACAAAATTGAGCACTTTGGCTGCAAAAAAGCATATTTACCCGAGGATAATATAATCCTCTGATGCGAAGGGGAAGCACACATGCTTTTGCGGAGAGGTTCGCACCAAAAAACCGCTTTAAAAGCCGTGCTATTCGAGGTATGCTTAAAGCAAGGAGCTGGGCGCGGCCAAAAAACGAATAACCATACAAGAATTATTTGAAAATCCGAATAAAGATTCGAATTTTAACAGTCGCTCCCCGCACGGGGAGCGTGGATTGAAATCGCCATGCTCCTGCTTTCGTCCGAAACGCCAGCCAGTCGCTCCCCGCACGGGGAGCGTGGATTGAAATCGTGGTATACGCAATAAGCGCGGGGTATGGGCGCGGTCGCTCCCCGCACGGGGAGCGTGGATTGAAATACTTTCATCGATATTTCGTTTGTCACTAATTGCGTCGCTCCCCGCACGGGGAGCGTGGATTGAAATAACACAAACAGCCTGCTGAGGGGCGACACCGCCACGTCGCTCCCCGCACGGGGAGCGTGGATTGAAATTATTCTCGCGCTGTTTGTTATAAGACAAGCGCCTCCGTCGCTCCCCGCACGGGGAGCGTGGATTGAAATTTCTGCCTTTATTTCCTGCTCTATCAATTCCATGTCGCTCCCCGCACGGGGAGCGTGGATTGAAATTGCAAAGGTGAGTGCGGCCGTATTCTGCATTGCGGTCGCTCCCCGCACGGGGAGCGTGGATTGAAATCCACGGATACTTAGTCGTATTGAGCTTCCAGATATAGTCGCTCCCCGCACGGGGAGCGTGGATTGAAATACTATGCGCCCGATCTCAATCCTGTCGGTGTCATGTCGCTCCCCGCACGGGGAGCGTGGATTGAAATTCTGTTTATATTGGCTACCGAGGATTGGTATTGGGTCGCTCCCCGCACGGGGAGCGTGGATTGAAATCACAAACTGCGCGTGGGCCGTCCTGACTTCCGCGTCGCTCCCCGCACGGGGAGCGTGGATTGAAATAATAATGATGCCGTATTCCTGCTTTAGGTCTACACGTCGCTCCCCGCACGGGGAGCGTGGATTGAAATAATGCATACGCATTACCATAGGTATCCCTGCATGGTCGCTCCCCGCACGGGGAGCGTGGATTGAAATTCTGCGGCACGCGGAAGAAGACGGCGAGTAAGGCGGTCGCTCCCCGCACGGGGAGCGTGGATTGAAATTCGCCGGTCACTATATTAGTTTTAGCCGACGCCAGTCGCTCCCCGCACGGGGAGCGTGGATTGAAATATCACCACTTTTGCTCGTTATCAGGAGCACATAAAGTCGCTCCCCGCACGGGGAGCGTGGATTGAAATTTCATAGGTTGCAGGATCTTTGACCATGATGACCTCGTCGCTCCCCGCACGGGGAGCGTGGATTGAAATCTTCGTGGAAAGGCCACAGGCTTTAGCCCACTTATGTCGCTCCCCGCACGGGGAGCGTGGATTGAAATTCCGGCTGATGGCTGATAATCCAGGATTGGCAGACCGTCGCTCCCCGCACGGGGAGCGTGGATTGAAATATAACAAAGCCGTTGTTTTGCATTTCAAGCACCAGGTCGCTCCCCGCACGGGGAGCGTGGATTGAAATTTTGTTTGTTGCCTCGGATGACATCATGCGGCTAGTCGCTCCCCGCACGGGGAGCGTGGATTGAAATGTCCTTTAGATCCTCAATATCAAGCAGCGCGCCGTCGCTCCCCGCACGGGGAGCGTGGATTGAAATCCGTGAATATAGGGCATGTGAAGCCCTCGTCCACACCGTCGCTCCCCGCACGGGGAGCGTGGATTGAAATCTGTATATGCGCGGCGGTTCGATTTTCTCGTCCGGGTCGCTCCCCGCACGGGGAGCGTGGATTGAAATCCGTGTTATATCCTCAGCGCCGCTGCCGTTATATGTCGCTCCCCGCACGGGGAGCGTGGATTGAAATGGTTTTGGTTTGTTTGAGCCTCAGCGCGCGGTCGTGTCGCTCCCCGCACGGGGAGCGTGGATTGAAATAAGCATGGGGATAACGGCTTCTTCGCCGGTCGTTCGTCGCTCCCCGCACGGGGAGCGTGGATTGAAATCCGCTTCCACGGCGCAGTTCCAGCCCGCCGCCGCAGTCGCTCCCCGCACGGGGAGCGTGGATTGAAATCGTCCACGCAAGGGCCGCTTTTTCGCCGCCCGCGGGTCGCTCCCCGCACGGGGAGCGTGGATTGAAATGCTTGCCAGTGTTGCAATCTCCATGATACTCTTGGTCGCTCCCCGCACGGGGAGCGTGGATTGAAATTTAATCGGATTGCTGATGTTCTGGAATCTCGTAATAGTCGCTCCCCGCACGGGGAGCGTGGATTGAAATTTTCGCGCAGCGTTTGCGGGAAACTGTTGAATAGTCGCTCCCCGCACGGGGAGCGTGGATTGAAATTCTTCGGTGCCTACCGGGATGAGTATTATTGCCGTCGCTCCCCGCACGGGGAGCGTGGATTGAAATATATATTTGCCGATTTTTATTCCTCTGAGATCAAGTCGCTCCCCGCACGGGGAGCGTGGATTGAAATCTGGAAGGGTTGCAAAGAGATTTGGGCGAATGTTGTCGCTCCCCGCACGGGGAGCGTGGATTGAAATACGTGTTATCGTAAATTATAAATGGAATTATCTTGTCGCTCCCCGCACGGGGAGCGTGGATTGAAATCTTCAATCCGCAAATATGGTGCATATATGACATCGTCGCTCCCCGCACGGGGAGCGTGGATTGAAATATGGCTCCGGACGATGGTTGGGCACATGTCTATATGTCGCTCCCCGCACGGGGAGCGTGGATTGAAATCTTCGCATAGCCATGATTTTTCTGTGCCAAGTCGTCGCTCCCCGCACGGGGAGCGTGGATTGAAATCGAATGGAAGCAGCAACTGCTTACCTGCGACTAGTCGCTCCCCGCACGGGGAGCGTGGATTGAAATTTACTCAGCGCATATTTGATGATAATATTAAGCTGCGTCGCTCCCCGCACGGGGAGCGTGGATTGAAATGCTGTATTCAAATCATCTGCAATAATACATGGGAGTCGCTCCCCGCACGGGGAGCGTGGATTGAAATACAAATGACATTTCGGCACTATCTAACAAACCAGTCGCTCCCCGCACGGGGAGCGTGGATTGAAATAACTCCTAAAAGCTTTTGATTTTTACCGTTATACGTCGCCCCCCGCACGGGGGGCGTGGATTGAAATTCAATAATGCAAATAAGCCTGAATTGGGCGGCTACAGTCGCCCCCCGCACGGGGGGCGTGGATTGAAATATGCTTAACTATAAACAGCCTTTCGGCTTGGCAGGTCGCCCCCCGCACGGGGAGCGTGGATTGAAATGCCTTTTTGCGCTGGCAAATGATGATATAGGGCATCGCTCCCCGCACGGGGAGCGTGGATTGAAATTTATACCCCGCAAAAACATCAAAACCACGTTTGCGGTCGCCCCCCGCACGGGGGGCGTGGATTGAAATGTCTACCATCTATGCGTCATTTATTGGAATTTTATTGTCGCTCCCCGCACGGGGGGCGTGGATTGAAATCATGATGGAAGGTTATAGTATATACAGGATGCTCAGCGACCGTGCCAAGGACCTCAAGGCCAAGGCCGACGCAAAGTAATCAAAAAGGCTTATTTCAAAGGGCTGTCCACCGGGCGGCCCTTTTGTGATACAATAAAGCAAAACGAGATCAACGGAGGCAGAAAAATGGAACTTGAATATACGTATGCCGATTACGCGGCGGATAA
>ERZ824978.1614-NODE-1614-length-22889-cov-3.399667_pt1 | contig 22889 bp, 27 predicted proteins | sample MGYA00519860_ERZ824978 | MGnify/ENA primary metagenome ERZ824978 (study PRJEB31778, sample SAMEA3449184) | human gut metagenome | biome: human gut; feature: human-associated habitat; material: faeces | place: United Kingdom | collected 2010/2012 ... | reverse complement strand
ATACAGCTCGTTCATGATATTCTTGATGGGGATAAAATCGTCCATGATAAATTAGCCGACCCTCTCCTTAAAGGTTTCGTCACGAAGCTGGTCACCAAATACTACGACCGTTCTCGCAACACCAGCTCATACATTTGCCCCCAGAGAGTCGATATCTCCCTCCCATGTACCAACGCAGAGCCGCAAAGTTCGGTCAAGCACTCGGCCTGGTTGGCGATAGCCACTTTGTATTCGGTGCCGAAAATACGTATTTCCTAACAAACCCTTGTCAACCGTACAAGGCTGTGTTACTATTCGTCAGTAAATCGCAGGCAAACCCGGCGCAAGCCGGTGACGTAAAGCTAAAGGGCCTCACCGGGTCAGCCGGCTGCCGGCAACGGGCCGCCGTCATTTTTGCCGGACCCGCCGCTTTGCGGATTTTTGAAACGCAGGAGCAGACAGGCACGGAGCAATTTGGCGGCAGGATCGATCAAAGCTGCGCAGAGACCTCTCTGCGTATTTGCGGTGTCCAAAACCGGATATACTGAGCACAAAACACTTTCGGATGTGGGTGTTCCACGTCCTGAAGGTGTTTTTTTGAGGGCAGAAACAAGCGGGCAGAACTGATTTTTTTGAAGGGACAATGGCCTATGAAAGGAAGAACATGGAGACGTATGGCTGCGCTGCTGACACTGGCGATGAGCGTTTCCCTTCTGGCGGGCTGCGCCGGGAGGACCGCGGAGGATGAAGGGGAACCCATCCGGGTGTATTTGTGGACGGCGAACCTGTAGGGAAAGGACGCCCCCTACGTTCAGGCCCAGCTCCCGGACGTGGACGTGGAATTTGTGGCGGGAAACAACGATCTGGATTTCTACAAATTCCTCAATGAAAACGGTAGGCTGCCGGATGTGATCACCTGCTGCCGGTTTTCTCTCCATGACGCACAGCCGCTGAAGGACAGCCTGATGGATCTCTCCACCAGCAACGAGGCGGGTGCCGTTTACAATACCTACCTCTTCGCAGGACGTGGTCTCCAAAATGATCGCGGGAGAGTACAGCGCGGCGCAGGCGTATAAGGCGTTTGACAGCCAGCTCCGTGAGTCCGGAGACGATTCTGAGGAGACCGTCAAAGCCTTTGTGGAGGGCTGCGAGGGCGGCTTTACACCGTTTAACCGGGGCTCTCTGCCGGTAGTCAGCGGCATCGCCATGGAAGTGCAGGAGGATCACGGGACGTATACCCTGACGAAGGTCACGCGGGACGGGGAGGCGGTCCGGGACGCGGGTACCTTCACCGTGACCTGTCTGGCTGCGGCGAAGCACATGGCGCCCCTCCTTGCGGATGAAAGCCGCGTGTTTGAAGGCGGAGACGTTCGGGTGCGGAATACCTGGACCGAATACGTCGCACAGGATGACGCTGTTCTTGCGGAGCCTGAGCCCTATATCAGCTTGAGGTAAGGATAGATGGAAGAAACGCATTACCGCGCAAAGAAAATGAGACCGGGGGGAAGCGGAGGGCGGCTGCTTTGGCGGCGGTGCTTGCCCTGCTTTTGGGGATCGCCGCGCTCAGCAGCCTTCTTGCCGGGTAAGCGCGGTTCCTCCCATCGTTCCGCCCGGCGTTGGCAAGCGCAGAACAAGCAGAAAAAATGCGGCACAGGTCTAACCTGTGCCGCATCAAGCGATCTCTTTTCAGAGCTTTTTTGCATCTTTGTATCACAAATTAGCCTTACTCCGAATCCATAGCAAAGTGATAATAGTATGCAAAAACGAAAATGCTCGTCATTGTTGTGGTTCTCCGTTCATAGAACCAGGTTGGCCTCAGTATAAGAACCTCCATCCCGATCGCCAACCGCATAATTTTACATTTTCCAGTACGGGGCAAATTTTCGTTGAAAAGTACGCTCTTTCTTCAAAGGCATCCTGGTGAAATTCAGCACTTTTCACCAAGTTCCGCAGATTTTTTCCGCCCCTTCGCCGCCGCAGAAATACGCGCTGCACGGTGCGGCAGGGCAAGACTGCATACTTTCTCATTTCTTTTTTTACCGTGTCGTTTTCCCGAAGCTTTTGCTCTTGACATTCGTCAGATTATCCCGTATAATGCACCGAAAACAACACAAGGAGGAAATGAAAATGCGCTATCTTCTGAAGAATGCAAAGTTTTTCTCGCAGGGCGTGTTTCATTTGGCGGACGTGTTTCTTTCGGACGGAAAGATTGTTTCTATTGGTGATGGTGTTTCCCCTTCCGATGATACTATTGTTATTGATATTTCTAATATGGTTTTGTTTCCCGGTTTCGTTGATGTTCATGTTCATCTTCGTGAGCCGGGATTTTTTTATAAGGAAACCATCCGCTCCGGCACACTGGCCGCCGCGCACGGCGGCTTCGCTCACGTTGCCGCCATGCCGAACCTGAACCCCGTGCCCGACTGCGTCGAATCGCTTGCGCTCCAGCGCGCGCTCATCGAGAAGGACGCCCTCGTTCATGTCCATCCCTACGGGGCGATCACGGTCGGTGAAAAGGGCGAGCAGCTTGCAGACCTTGCGGGCATGGCACCAGACGTCATCGCCTTTTCCGACGACGGGCGCGGTGTGCAGTCCGAGAGCATGATGCGCCAGGCGATGGCCGAGTGCCGCCGTCTCGGCAAGATCCTTGCCGCGCACTGTGAGGACAACGCCCTGCTTCGCGGCGGCTACATCCACGACGGCGCGTATGCCCGCGCCCACGGGCACCGCGGCATCTGCTCGGAGAGCGAGTGGGGTCAGATCGCACGCGACGTGAAGCTTGCCGGGGAAACGGGCTGCGCCTACCACGTCTGCCACGTTTCGACCAAGGAAAGCGTCGAGGTCATCCGCGCGGCCAAGCGCCGCGGCGTGGACGTCACCTGCGAGACCGCGCCGCATTACCTGACCTTCACCGACGAAGACCTGCAGGAGGACGGCCGTTTCAAGATGAACCCGCCCCTGCGCGCGCGGGAAGACCGCGACGCGCTGATCGAGGGCCTGCTCGACGGGACGATCGACATGCTGGTGACCGACCACGCCCCGCACAGCCGGGAAGAAAAGGCCCGGGGGCTGGAAAAGAGCGCTATGGGCGTTGTCGGGCTCGAGACGTCGTTTGCCGCAAGCTACACGGCGCTGGTCCAGACCGGCATCCTGCCGCTTGAAAAACTCGTCGACCTGATGCACGGCGCGCCGATGCGCCGTTTCGGCTGCGGCACGGAGCTGGCCGAGGGCCAGCCCGCCGACCTGACGGCCTTTGATCTGACCAAAACCTACACCGTCGACCCCGAAACGTTCCTGACCATGGGTCGGGCCACACCGTTTGCCGGGTGCGCACTGACGGGCGTGTGCAAGCTCACGATGATCGGCGGAGAACCCGTCTGGAAGGAGGAAACGCTTTGAAAGAAGTCCTGTTTACCATCACGGAGAACCGGCCGCTTGCCCCGCAGGTCTATGCCCTGCGCCTTTGCGGCGACACCTCGGCCATCACCGCGCCGGGGCAGTTTCTGGAGCTGCAGCTGCCGGGCTTTTTCCTGCGCCGCCCGCTGTCCGTCTGCGACTGGGATGATGCCGGCGTGACCATCCTCTACAAGGTCGTCGGTAAGGGCACCGACTGGCTCTCGCAGTGCCGGCCGGGGCAGACGCTCGGGGCGCTGACGGGCCTTGGCAACGGCTTCGATGTCGCCGCCTGCGGCGAGACCACGCTGCTCATCGGCGGCGGGATCGGCGTGCCGCCGATGTACGGCCTTGCCCGCCGCCTGCTCGCGGCAGGGAAGACGCCCATCGCCATCCTCGGCTTCAACACCGCGCAGGAGCGGTTTTACGAAGAAGAATTCCGCGCCCTCGGCGTGCAGACCGTCGTCACGACGGCGGACGGCAGCTATGGCGTGCGCGGCTTTGTGACCGATGCTCTGCCGGAAGTCTACGATACCTTCTGCGCCTGCGGGCCGCTGCCGATGCTGCGCGCGCTCTGCCGCGCAGCGGACAAGCCGGGCTTTCTCAGCCTGGAGGCCCGGATGGGCTGCGGCTTCGGCGCCTGCATGGGCTGCACGATCGAAACGCTGAACGGCCCGAAGCGCGTCTGCCGCGAGGGCCCGGTATTCAGAAAGGAGGAGCTGCCATGGTAACGACAAACGTCACGCTCTGCGGCCGGGAGCTGGAAAATCCCATCATCCCCGCCAGCGGCACCTTCGGCTACGGATATGAGTTCGCGGAGCTCTACGATATCAACTGCCTCGGCACATTTTCCTTCAAGGGCACGACCCTGCACCCGCGCACCGGCAACGCGCAGCCGCGCATCGCGGAAGCGCCGGGCGGGATGCTCAACGCCGTCGGCCTGCAGAATCCCGGCGTCGACGCGGTGATCGCCGAGGAGCTGCCGAAGCTGCAGCGCGTCTTCCGAAAGCCGGTCATGGCCAACGTCAGCGGCTTTTCCATCGAGGAATACGTCGAGGTCTGCCGGAGGCTGGACGCATGCGGGCAGGTCGGCTGGCTGGAGGTCAATATTTCCTGCCCGAACGTACACGGCGGCGGCATGAGCTTCGGCACCGACCCGAAGGCCGCCGCAGCCGTGACCCGGGCCGTGAAGGACGCAGTCCAGAAGCCCGTGATCGTCAAGCTCTCGCCCAACGTCACGAGCATCGCCGACATCGCGAAGGCCTGCGAGGACGCGGGCGCCGACGCGGTCAGCCTCATCAACACGGTGCTTGGCATGCGCATCGACCTGCGCGGCAAGAAGCCGCTGCTGGCCAATAAGACCGGCGGCATGTCTGGCCCGGGCATCTTCCCGCTGGCCGTCCGGATGGTCTGGCAGGTCTATGAGGCCGTCCGCATCCCCATCATCGGCATGGGCGGCGTCCGAACGGCGGAGGACGTGCTCGAGCTCATGCTCGCCGGCGCGACGGCGGTCGAGGTCGGCGCGGCCAATCTGGTCGACCCCTTTGCCTGCCGCGATCTGGTAAACGATCTGCCGCGGGTCATGGAACAATATCACATACAAAATCTGAACGATATCATAGGAGGCGCACATCATGGGTAAAGACGTCATCATCGCCCTGGACTTTGACAGCAAGGAGAAAACGCTCGCGTTTCTCGACCGTTTCACCGGCAAAAAGCCGTTCGTGAAGATCGGCATGGAGCTGTTCTACGCCGAGGGCCCGTCCATCGTCCGCGAGATCAAGGCCAGAGGCCACCAGATCTTCCTCGATCTCAAGCTGCACGACATCCCCAACACCGTCAAAAAGGCCATGGCCGTCCTGTCCTCGCTGGACGTGGATATGGTGAACCTCCACGCGGCAGGCACCCGCGCCATGATGACCGCCGCGCTCGAGGGCCTGACCCGCGCTGACGGCACGCGCCCGCTGCTCATCGCCGTCACGCAGCTGACCTCCACCAGCCAGCAGAGCATGGAAGAGGAGATCGGCATCCACGCGCCGCTGGCCGACGTCGTCATCGACTACGCGAAAAACGCGCAGGCCGCAGGGCTTGACGGCGTGGTCTGCTCGCCGCTCGAGGCAGGGAAGATCCACGAGGCCTGCTCCGGCAGCTTCGTGACCGTCACGCCGGGCATCCGCTTCGCCGACGCGAAGACGGACGATCAGGTCCGCATCACCACCCCCGAAAAGGCCAGAGCCATCGGCTCGGATTACATCGTCGTCGGCCGTCCCATCACGCAGGCCGCCGACCCCGTCGCAGCCTACCAGCGCTGCCTGCAGGAATTCGTCGGATAACAGAAAGGAGCAGACTATGGAATCTACCGCACGCCGCATCGCAGAGGATCTGCTGTCGATCCGCGCCGTATTCTTCCGGCCGGATGAGCCGTTCACCTGGGCCAGCGGCATCAAAAGTCCCGTCTATTGTGACAACCGCCTCATCCTGACCGCCCCGGACGTCCGCACCGAGGTGGAGACCGCCCTCATGCAGACCATCCGCCGCGAATACCCGGACGCGGAGGTCCTCATGGGCACCAGCACCGCCGGGATCGCGCACGCCGCCATCACCGCGCAGATGATGGGCCTGCCGATGGGCTACGTCCGCTCGTCGAGCAAGGACCACGGCCGCCAGAACCAGATCGAAGGGCGGCTGGAAAAAGGCCAGAAGGTCGTCGTGGTGGAGGATCTGATCTCCACGGGCGGCAGTGTCCTTGAGGTCGTGAACGTGCTGCGGGAGGCCGGCGCGGAGGTGCTCGGCATCGTGAGCATCTTCACCTACGGCATGAAAAAGGGCCTGGAGCGGCTGGCCGCCGCCAAAGTCAGAAATGTCAGCCTGACGAACTTCGACGTGATCGCGCAGGTCGCCGCCGAACAGAAGTATATCAAACCCGAGGACGTCGCCCGGCTCCTGCAGTTCCGGAATGACCCCTCGGACGAATCTTGGATTGGAGGAACAAACTGATATGAACCACCTGATCGACATTCTGCAGCTCAGCACCCAGGAGATCGACGAACTGGTCGCCAAGGCCAACGACATCATCGCCCGCCCGGAGGCCTATGCCCACAAGTGCGACGGCAAGATCCTCGCCACGCTGTTTTTTGAGCCCTCCACCCGGACGCGCCTGAGCTTCGAGTCCGCCATGCTCTCGCTCGGCGGCAAGGTCCTCGGTTTCTCGTCCGCCAGCAGCTCGTCTGCGTCGAAGGGCGAGAGCGTCTCCGATACCATCCGCACCGTCAGCTGCTATTCCGACATCATCGCCATGCGCCACCCGAAAGAGGGCGCGCCGCTCGTCGCCTCCATGCACTCCGAGGTCCCCGTCATCAACGCCGGTGACGGCGGCCACAACCACCCGACGCAGACGCTCACGGACCTGCTCACCATCCAGCGCGAGAAGGGGAGATTCAACGACCTGACCGTGGGCTTCTGCGGCGACCTCAAGTTTGGCCGCACCGTCCACTCGCTCATCAGCGCGCTCAGCCGTTACACCGGCATCAAGATCGTGCTCATCTCCCCGGAAGAGCTGAAGCTGCCGAGCTACGTCAAGAACGAAGCACTCAAGAAGCACAACATCCCCTATGAGCAGACCACGGACCTCGAGGCCGTCATGCCGCAGCTCGATATCCTGTACATGACCCGCGTGCAGCGCGAGCGCTTCTTCAACGAAGAGGACTACCTGCGTCTGAAAGACAGCTACATCCTCACCCCGGAAAAGCTCCGGACGGCGAAGCCGGATCTGTGCATCCTGCACCCGCTGCCCCGCGTCAACGAGATCTCCGTCGCTGTCGACGACGACCCCAGAGCCTGCTACTTCAAACAGGTCAAAAACGGACGCTATATCCGCATGGCGCTGATTCTCAAGCTGCTTGGTATTGAATAAGGGAGGGCTACCACATGATTATTGATGCGATTTCCAACGGTATTGTCATTGACCATATCTCCGCCGGCAAGGCGATGTACCTGTACAACATCCTCGGCCTCGACCAGCTCGACTGCTCCGTGGCGCTGCTCAAAAACGTCGTCAGCAGCAAGCTCGGCCGCAAGGATATCATCAAGATCGACCGCATCCTGGACCTCGACTGGGACGTGATCGGCTACGTCGACCCCGGCATCACCGTCAACATCATCAAGGACGGCCAGCGCGTGGAAAAGCGCCAGCTGAAGCTGCCGGAGCGGATCCGGAACGTCATCCGCTGCAAAAACCCGCGCTGCATCACCTCCGTCGAGCAGGAACTGCCGCAGATCTTCACGCTCACCGACCGTGAAAAGCGCACCTACCGCTGCCTCTACTGTGAGACCAAAGCCGAGCGGCAGTAAATAGAAGAAAGAAAAAGCAGAGGGGCAGCCCCTCTGCTTTTTTGCGCCCACCGCTTCAGACCTCCTGCGTGTAGCCCTGCAGCGCTTGCTGCAGGGCAGCGAGCGCCTTTTTTTCGATGCGGGAGACATAGGAGCGGCTGATGCCGCATTTCGCCGCGATCTCCCGCTGCGTGAGCGGTGTGCGGTCGCCAAGGCCGTAGCGCAGGGTGATGACCATCCGCTCCCGCGGCGACAGCACTGTGTCCATGACCTCGTAGAGCTTCCGGTAGGTCTGCCGTGCGCTGAGATCCTCGAACAGATCCTCATCCGAGCACAGCACATCCATCAGCGACAGTGCGTTCCCGTCCTTCCCGGTCTCAATGCAGTCCGAAAGCGAAACATCCCCCGCCGTCTTCCGCATCGACCGAAAATACATGAGGATCTCATTCTCTACACATCTTGCGGCGTAGGAGGCGGGCGCCTTTGGCGGCGTCGAAGGTGGAGATGCCTTTGATGAGGCCGATGGTGCCGATGGAGATCAGGTCTTCCTGATCGGCGGACTGAGAATAGTACTTTTTCATGATGTGCGCGACGAGGCGGAGGTTGCGTTCGATGAGGATGTTGCGGGCTTCCAGATCGCCTGCTGCACTGCGCTGCAGGTACATGCGCTCCTCCTCGGCGGTCAGCGGCTTCGGAAAGGAGCCGCCGCCCGAAATGCGCAGGGATGTGAGCATACTGCTGAGCATCAGCCATACTGCTGCGGAAAGCATAAGCTTTCACCTCCAGAGAAAGCCTATGTCCGACCGGCAAGTCCAGATTCCCGTTTACAAGAAATAAGAATTCTGTTATTCTGGAAAAAAGACTTGACTGTAAAGCCGCTTGATACGCTACAGTGACGGCAGGAGGGATGCATATGACCATTCGTGAGATCGAAGCGCTGTCCGGCATGACGCGCGCGAACATCCGTTTTTATGAATCCGAAGGACTGCTCACGCCGAACCGCATGGAAAACGGCTACCGCGATTATACAAGATCGGACCTTGACACGCTGCATAAGATCCGGCTGCTGCGCGGAAAAGAAGGAAGAACCGCTTGACTGGGAAGAGGAGTCCGAGCAGACGGCAAAGCCGTTTGGCTGGAAGCGCGGACTTGCCGCGATCCTGGCGGCGGCGGTCATGCTTGCCGCGGGCGTCTGCGGCTCCCTCGCGGCCATCGGCCCGCGCTATTGCGGTGAGATCACCATCGCGCAGTTCGCGGCTAACTTTAACCGCAGCGCATCCCAGCTCAGCACGCAGAATACAGGAAAATTGACCAGGGATGGAGTCTGGACGAGCAGGGACACAAACACGTTTCTTTTGATGAATGTACCGCCGTTCGGCTATGAGACGGATGAAAACGGGAGGCTGCAAAGTGTTTCCATTGAGGCCGACGGCGGCGCTGCATTCGGTGCCCGGCCGACCGGACTGATGCAGCTGGCACTGTATGCTTTCGCGGGCGCGCAGAAGGGACATATCTGCTTCAACCGCGCGATCATGGACGTGACGAAACGGCTGAAAGCGCAGCCGCAGGAGGCATTCAGCACCGTCGTGGACGGCGTAGCGGTCGATTATCAGTACCGCGCCGAGGGGAACTGGTACCGGCTGACGATGACAAAAACAGGGGTTGACAAATAGAGACTATCGTGATAGTCTACACATAGACGATTGCAATAGTCTGAAAGGAGGACACCCGATGAAACTGTTTGATTCGGAGTGGAAGGTCATGGAAGTCCTATGGCAGGACGGCGATACCACGGCGAAGGAGCTCTCGCTGCGGCTGGCCGGTTCCGCCGGGTGGAACAAGAACACGACCTACACTGTCATCAAGAAATGCGTGGAAAAGGGCGCCATCGAGCGGCGCGAGCCGAATTTCCTCTGCCATGCCTGCATCACGAAGGAGGCGGCGCAGCAGGAGGAGGCGGATACGCTGCTCGATAAGGTCTTCGGCGGCTCGGCAGAGCTGCTGTTCGCGTCGGTCCTGAGCGGGCGAAAGCTCAAGAAAGAGGAGCTGGAACGCCTGCGTGCGCTGGTGGAGGCGCAGGAGGGATGAGCGGGTTCCAAGCTGCGGCGGTGAGCGGCAGTGTGATGATCCTCGTGATCGCGCTGCTGCGGTTGACCGCCGGAAAACGGCTGCCGCGGGCGCTGTTTCCGGCGCTGTGGTGCGCGGCGGCGTTTCGGCTGCTGCTGCCGGTGCGGCTGCCGTCCGCGCTGAGCGTCTGGAATCTGACCGCAGGTGAAAGCCGTGCGGCCCGGACGGCCGCGCAGATCTCCGAACACCTGACACCGTTTCCATCCCTGACAGCGGCTCCCGCAGCGCAGGAGGCCGCGGCGCGGCTTTCTCTGCCCGGTTTGATCTGGGCGGCGGGGGCGCTGCTGCTGGGCGCGTATTTTCTTGTCGGCTGGCTCCGGTTCACGCGCCGGTTCGCCGGTGCGGCTCCGGTCGGGAACGAAACGATCGACAGCTGCGTGGAAGCCTTCGGCTTCCGGCGTCCTCCTGTCATTCGCTGCACAACGGACAGCCGTGCGCCGCTGACCTATGGTGTCCGGCGGCCGGTCGTCCTGCTCCCGGCAGACCTGCTGGCCGACCGGGAGGCGCTGCGGATGATCCTGACCCATGAACTTGCGCATATCCGCCGCAGGGACTGCCTGCGGAAGCTCCTGTTTACCCTGTGTCTGTGCGTGTACTGGTGGAACCCGGTCTGCTGGGGGATGGTCCTGCTGGCCAACCGGGATCTGGAGCTGGCCTGCGACGCCCTGACGCTCCGCTATCTCGGCAGGGACCGGCGTAAAACGTACGCGCTGACACTTCTGGAGCTTGCCGCGCGGCAGGCGCAGCCGCATCCGCTCTGCAGCGGATTTGGAAAGCCCGCGGCGGAAGAAAGGATCCAGGCAATCATGAAAGCAAAGAAGATCCCAGTCTATCTGACCATTCTGGCCGTTGTGCTGGCGGCCGCCGTTGTGACGGTCTTCGCCACGCAGGCGGAACCGGCCGCTGCGCCGGAAGCCCCGGCCGCTCCGGTGCAGACAGCACAGCCGGAGGCGAGCACCCCGGACGAAGTCACGCTCGAGATCCCGCAGACGGCTGCCATCGAGGAAAGCCAGCCCGCGGACGCCGCATCTGAACCGGCGGCGCAGCCGCAGTACGTCTTCCCGCTGGAAGACGCGGACGCGGCTGTGCTGCAGAGCTTCGGTTACAGGGACGTCGCGGGTGTCAGCGTGGATGGAGCGGCCAAGCAGGCGTTCCACGCCGGCGTCGATCTGGAGGCGGCGGAGGGGAGCAGCGTGCTGGCCGTTGCAGACGGAACCGTTGCAGCTAGTACGTATGACATGGTCTACGGCAACCAGATCACCATTCAGCACGCGGACGGCATGCTGACGACCTACAGCCACCTGAGCGAGCGCCTTGTCTCGGAGGGCGACAGCGTCCGGCAGGGCCAGATCATCGGCCGTTCCGGCGCGACCGGTTGGGCGACAGGTCCGCACCTGCATCTGGACGTGCAGGTGAACGGCGAATACGTCGATCCGCTGGAAGCCCTCGGATAAGCATTTCCCATCACAAACAACCAAAAAAGCCCCTGTACCGGAGCAACACCCGGTACAGGGGTCTTTGTTTTTTCAGGAATGCAGCGCCTGATGCTCTTTCAGAAGCTCTTCGTGCAGCTCCAGAATGGTCCAGCCCTTGTTTTCTTCGGTCAGGACGGCCTTGAGCGCCACGGGCGGGAGCTTGCTCTGCTTCATCGCCTGCAGAAACAGCTGCAGCCGCTCGTCGGTGAAGTGCGCGAAGACGAGCAGGGGACCGGCGAAATCCTCTCCGTCATAGAAGGTCTCGAAGCTGCTAAGATCGCCGGTCAGCGCGCCGACGGCGTTGAGATACTCCCATTTTTCCACCACGCGGACCTTCGCGCCCAGCCGCATGGCGGCCATGCGGAGCTTGGAAAGCTGCTTGGCAGGGAAGTGGACGGCGAGAACGATCGGCGTCATGCCCGCACCTCCCCGGGCGTCTGGCGCAGGAAGCCGGCCCACATGAGAAGCCCGGCCAGCGACCAGAAATAGGCCATCATATACGGCTCTTCGAAGATGTTTTCGAACCCGCAGTGGACCAGCACGCCGCAGAGTCCCGCGAAGATCCCCGCGCACAGCGGATACAGGCGGCTGAGCCCCTGCTTTTTCTGCTGCGCTGTGCGGTAGAGCGCGCGGCAGGCGTTCGCAAGGAAGCCGAGCACGGTCAGAACGAACGCGGCCAGACCCGTATAGCCCATCTCGATCATGAGCTTGAGGTAGTAATTGTCGACGTAGAAATAGTCCTGATGGTCGATGACCTGATTCTGCATGGCGACAGCGCCGCCGAACATACCGAGCCCCACGCCGGTCAGCTTTCCGCGCTGCTCGAGCAGCGTCAGCGCGACGAGCTTGCGCCCGGCGCGGCCGCCGGAGGTATTGGCCTCGGCAAAATCAGCCGTGAACAGGAAGCCGATACGGCTGCGCACGAACGGCAGCGTACAGGCCACGCAGGCTGCAGCCAGCAGCAGCACGAGCAGCCGCCGGTCGACCAGCAGCACGAAGATCACGATCGCGAGCGCCAGCGCCATCCACGCGGCGCGGGACATCGTAAACAGGCAGCCGAAGCACATGCAGAACGCGCAGATCCACGCGGCGATCTGCAGCTTCCGGTTTTTCGTGCAGTAGGCCAGACCTGCCGCCATGGGGGCGAACATGGTCATGAAATCGCCCATGATGTTGGGGCTTCCGAAGATGGAGTACACGCGCGTGCGGACCGAGGTCTCCGTATGCGTCATCCAGCTCGAGGGGATGGGGACGGCAACGATATACTGGTACACGCCGTGCAGCGCGATCACCGTCGCGAGCACCACGAGCGCAAGATACACGCGCATAAAGTCCCTGTCGTCATGCACGAGGCGCGTGACGAGGAAGAACCAGAGCATGTACTGCACCGTCGCGCGGAAGCCGGAGATCTGGATGGAGTAGTACGGCGTGACGACATTCATGAGAACGAAGCAGACCGTCAGGAATATGCACACCGGCAGATCCAACGGATTGCAGCCGGTCTGCAGCGGCGTTTCGCGGCCGAGGCGCTCATAGACCACGCAGCCCAGCGCCAACAGCATCAGGCATTCATCCCAGCACGACGACAAGACCGGCACAGCCAGCAGATCGCGCAGCACATAGTCGATGACGACATACATGGAGAGCGCGAATAAGATCACGCCGTGCAGCCCGTCAGAAAACAGCCAGGAGAACAGGCGGCTGTTTTGCCCGCAGCGCACGAAAAAGCGCCAGATGCGGCAAAGCAGCGAGTGATCCAGGCAGTCCTTCAGCCCGTGCCGCGCGGCAAGGCGGGCGTTCAGCCGTTCAAAGCGCTTCGCCGCACGGCTTTCGCGCGTCGGCGCGTCAGCGCTCGCCAGCCGACGGATGCACCACGCGCGCGTCCGGCTCGAGCGCCACGTGCGGCCCAGAAAGGTCAGGACCTTGCTCGAATGCGCCAGCGCCGAAAACCAGCCGCCGATGGCGAGCAGCACCCGCCACAGAAGGCTCGATGTCAGCAGCTCAGCCATCGGTGACCTCCAGCGCACAGATCAGGCCCGTCAGCTCAAACTCGCTCGTCTTGAGGATGTATTCATAGCCCACGCGCACCTCCTGCGGCCCGACCTTGTAGACGTTGCCGGTGAAAGAGGCGTCGGCCTCGACGGTGACGAACAGCGTCTGATGGCCGGTCTCGGTGCTGAAGGGCTGCGTCTGCACGTCGGTGATGACGGCGGCGATGACCTTGGAGTCGTTGACCAACGATTTGCCGGTCTGCGTCTCGGCATATGCGGCGATATCGGCGGGAACGTCTTCGATCTCTACGGTATAAACGGCCTTCTTTGCAGAGCCGGTCACGGCGGCCGCGGCCTTTCTGCCGCCCAGCTTCCATGCAACGGCCGCGATCACAGCGACGATCAGGATCACGACCAGCAGGTCGATCAGGTTGATCTTGCCGAACAGACGGCCTTTTTCATCAATGAGTTTCATGCGGTACCTCCCAAAGAGTTTGCTTGATTTGCTTTCTTTCATAGGGTATAATCAAAGTGCCGGATACCGGCACGATATTCTATTTTACTGTATCTTACCGCAAGAAACAAGTGGTAATTCAAAAATGAGGGTTCCAATATGAAAGTGATAACACTGATCTCGGGCGGCGACATCGGCGGCGCGAAGACGCACGTGCTGTCGCTACTGCATGGTCTTGGAAAGACGGAGCAGGTGCGGCTCGTCTGTTTCCGCGAGGGTGAATTTGCCGAGGACGCCCGGAAGCTTGGTATCGACACCTGCGTGATGGAGGTTTCCGTCGGCGCGGCTATCGGGCGGCTCACGCAGATGATCCGTAAGGAGGGCTTTCAGATCATCCACTGCCATGGCGCGCGCGCGAACCTCACCGGCGCGATCCTTCGCCGGAAGGTCCGCGTGCCGATCGTCACGACAGTCCATTCCGATTACCGGCTGGACTATCTCGGCAGGCCCCTGCACCGCCTGACCTACGGCACGATCAATACCATCGCGCTGCGCATGTTCGACTATCACATCGGCGTATCCGACGCGATGGCCCAGCTGCTCATCTCCCGAGGCTTTGACCCGCAGACGATGTTCGCCATCTACAACGGCATCGATTTTACCCCGGTCACGCCGAAGCTCGGGCGGGAGGACTATCTGCGCTCGGTTGGCCTGGAGGTGCAGGACGATACCGTCGTCTTCGGCATCGCCGCGCGGCTCGACCCGGTCAAGGATATGCCGACGCTCATCCGCGGCTTTTCCATCGCCGTCAAAGATCACCCGAATATCCGCCTGCTGATCGCGGGCGAGGGCGAGCAGCGCCAGATGCTCGAAGCACTTGCCGCGCAGACCTGCCCGCCGGGTACGGTCGTGTTCGCGGGCTGGGTCACGGATATGGACAGTTTTTACCACGCGCTCGACGTCAACACGCTCACGTCCATCTCCGAGACCTTCCCCTACGCCATCACCGAGGGCGCGCGCATGCGCTGCGCGACCATCGCGTCGAATGTCGGCGGCATCCCGTATATCATCGAACACGGCGTGACCGGTCTGCTCTTTGAGCCGCAGAACGCGGAGGCGCTCGGCGCGTGCATGACGCGGCTGGCCGAATCGCGCGCCATGCGCGAGCAGCTGGGCGAGAATCTCTACGAAAAAGCCTCGCACGAATTCTCCATCGACGCAACGGTCGGCAAGCAGATCGAGATCTACCAGACCATCCTGCGCCGAACCGCGCAGCCGAAGAAGAAAAAATCCGGCGTGCTCATCTGCGGCGCCTACGGCAAGGGCAACGCCGGCGACGATGCGATCCTGAAGGCCATTCTCGCGCAGCTCAAGGCCATCGACCGGGATATGCCCATCTATGTCATGTCGCACGACCCGGCGCAGACGAGGCTGTGCTATCACGTCGGCTCGGTGCATGTGTTCGACCCGTTCGCGTTCTGGCCGCTCATGCGGAAGGCGAAGCTGTTCGTCTCCGGCGGCGGCAGTCTCATCCAGAATGAGACGAGCACGCGCTCACTCAATTATTATCTCACCACCATCCGCATGGCCCACGCCGCGGGCTGCCGCGTCATGATGTACGGCTGCGGCATCGGCCCGGTGAGCGGCGAGGCGAATCGCCGCCATACCGCCCGCATCCTCAACCGCTGCGTCGACCGCATCACGCTGCGGGAAGATCTTTCCCGCCGGGAGCTTGCGGACATGGGCGTGACAAAGCCGAAGATCACCGTCACGGCCGACCCGGCCCTGCTGCTGCAGCCGGCCTCCGGCGGCGCGGTGGACAGCTATTTCCTGAGCAATGACCTGGACCCGGACGGCAAGTACGCCATGTTCGTTCTGCGGCCGTGGAAAAACCTCTCGCACCACCTGCAGGCGATCGTGGATACGGCTGATTATGTAAACAAGACCTACGGCCTGACGCCCGTCTTCGTCGCGCTGGAGCCGACGCGGGATCTGGAGATCAACCGCACCGCGGCCAGCATGCTGACCTGCAGGACCGTCGTACTGCCTGCGCCGCGGGATGAGCAGCTGACCATCGGCATGATGCAGAAGATGCGGGTGATCGTGTCCATGCGTCTGCATGCGCTGATCTTCGCGTCGTCCGTCGGCGCGCCGCTGGCCGCCATCTCGTATGACCCGAAGGTCACGGGCTTCATGGCCTACCTCGGTCAGGAGCACTGCATGGAGCTTGCGGACGTGACAAAGCCTGCGCTGTGCCGGCTGGTAGAGGACACCATGCAGGCCGCGCAGCCCTATTCGACGGACCGGCTGAAAACCCTCGCGGCGGAAAATGAGACGGCCGCGCGGGAGCTTCTGGAGGAACCGAAATGAGAAAGATCGTTTGTCTGGCCACCTCGCCGTGGTACCCCATCCCGACGCGCAAGCAGCAGGTGATGAGCCGCATCCCGGACGCCGAGATCCTGTATTTTGACCCGTCGGTCACGTATCTGGCCCCGCTGAAGGACAAAGCGGCAAGGCCCGGCCTCAGCAATTACAAAAAGGAGGGCGTGCACCCGCAGGAGAATATCACCGTCTACAGTCTGCCGCCGGTGCTGCCGTTCTTTTACAAATTCCGCTGGATCAACAAGCTGAACCAGCGCCGCATGGCGCGGTTCGTGCGCCGGAAGATGCAGGCGCACGGCTTTACCGACGTCTTGCTCTGGGTCTACTCGCCGGTGACGGCGGATCTCGTGGATCTGGTGCCGCACAAGGGGCTGGTCTATGACTGTGTTGACCGGCACTCGGCCTACGGCGGGCTGATGGACCCCGCGCTCGTCGACCGGATGGAGCTGGAGCTGGCAGGGAAGACCGACCGGACCTTCGCCACCGCCGACGCGCTGGCCGAGCGGCTGCGTGCCGCGCAGCCGAACACGGTCATGATCCCGAACGGCGCGAATTTTGAGCGTTTTGTACAGGCAGCGCAGCCGCAGCCTGTGCCGGAGGATCTGCGGGACATCCCGCACCCCATCTTCGGCTTCGTCGGCGCGCTGCAGAGCTGCATTGAGTATGACTATCTGGAAGCAGCCGCGAAGGCCCGCCCGGACTGGAGCTTTGTTCTGATCGGCAAGGAGAAGCCGGGCGTTGACCTGACCGCGCTCCACGCGATGCCGAATGTTCATTTCCTCGGCCTCAAGCCGAACGAGCAGCTGCCGCAGTATCTGGCGCATTTTGACGCCTGCCTCAATCTGTTCGCCAAGAGCGACCTCAGCAAGGACGTCAGCCCGCTGAAATTCTATGAATATCTGGCGACGGGCCACCCCATCGTCTCGACCAGGCAGCCGGACCAGATCCTGCAGTACGCGCCGCTGATCAAGATCGCCGATAGCCCGGAAGAATTTATCGCGGCCTGCGAAGCGTCGCTGACAGACACGGCGCCGGAGCGGACGAAGGCCCGCATCGAGGCCGGCCGCGCCTGCTCGTGGGACAGCCGCGTGGCGCAGATGTGTGAGATTTTACAGGAGCAGGGGATCTTATGAAAAAGCTGCTCATCACGGGCTTTGACCCCTTCGGCGGAGAGTCGGTCAATCCGGCCTATGAAGCCGTGCGCCTGCTGCCGGATGTGGTCGCTGGAATAAAGTTATGTAAACTGGAAGTGCCGACCGAGTTTGTCCGCAGCGGCGCGGTCCTGCGGGACGCGCTGGCGGCGGAGCGGCCGGACGCGGTGCTCTGCGTCGGGCAGGCGGGCGGCCGGGCAGCCATCACGCCGGAACGGGTCGCCATCAACCTGATGGACGCCCGCATCCCGGACAACGCGGGCTTCCAGCCCGTCGACCAGCCCGTCGTCCCGGGCGGGCCGGCCGCCTATTTTGCAACGCTCCCGGTCCGCCGCATGGCGGAGGCGATCGAAAAAGCCGGGCTTCCGGCCCAGATCTCCAACACAGCCGGGACCTACGTGTGTAACTGCCTGCTCTATACGCTGCTGCATACGGCCGCGGTGGAATACCCGGGGATGCCCGGCGGCTTCATCCATGTGCCGTACGCACTCGAGCAGCTGCCGGGAAAGCCGGAGGGCACGCCTGGCCTCGCCCTGCAGCAGATCGCCCGGGGCCTGTCCTGCGCGATCGAAGCCATCGCAGAAGCATGGACCTGACCCACAAGCGCCTTTTCCCGCAGAAAAGGCGCTTTTTGAGACCCGCACGCGGCCTGTGCCCGGAAACGATTGCTTTTTTCCGGAAAACGTGCTATCATACGCTGATACTGATCACGGGGAGCCGCGCATGAAGAAAACAAAACTGATCCGCGGCGCGATCATGGCCGTTTTTGTGCTGCTCGCGCTGCTGCTGGTCTATACCGTTGTGAGGCAGACGATGCCGGATATCATTCCGCTCCTGCAGTCCGGCGACGAAGAGGCGCTGGAGGCGTATCTGGAGCGCGATATGTCGTTCACGGGCATCTTGTGCATGGCCCTGCTGCAGATGGTGCAGGTCTGGTCGATCGTCATTTCCGGCGTGATCGTGAATGTCGCGGCGGGCGTGGTGTACGGGGTGTGGCGGGCGTTCGCCATCTGCCTGATCTCCTCGTCGCTGGCGCACGGCATCAGCTTTACGGTCTGCCAGCATCTGGGCAAGTATCTCGATAAGATCCTGCCGGACACGGGCTCGTACAAGCTGGACCTGATCGCAAAATCGGAGCACCCGGCCTACACCGTTGTGACGCTCTGCTTTCTGCCCATTCTCCCGAACGGCATCATCTCCATCGCTGCCAGCCGCTCGCGGCTGAAGCCGTGGGAATTTACGCTCGCCATGTTCTGCGGCAGCGCGTTCAGCGTGTTCGTCTACTGCTGGCTCGGCAGCAGCCTCGTGCAGGGCGACTGGATCGCCTCGGCGGTGCTGGTCGTGTTCATGCTGGCCGTGGCATTTTTGATGTGGCGATATCAGAAGCAGATCCTGCACTTCACGGATCGGCTCATGGAAAAGAGGAAGAAACACCACGGGAAACAACACACTGACATTTCGGAAAGCTGAAGCGCGCGATCTTGACGCCGCGGAGGCGATCTATGATAAGATCCATGCCCGGGAGGATGCCGGGCTGACGACGATCGGCTGGATCACGGGGATCTATCCGATCCGGCAGGATGCGCAGAACGCGCTGGACCGGGGTGACCTGTATGTCTGCGAGCTTGACGGCCGCGTGGCGGCCTCCGGCATCATCAACCAGCGGCAGGTCGACGTCTATGCGGACGGGAACTGGCTGTATCCGGCCGAAGACCGCGAGGTCATGGTCCTGCACACGCTGACCGTGGATCCGGACCTGTCCGGCCGCGGCATCGGCCGGGCCTTTGCGCAGTTTTATGAGGACTGCGCGCGGCAGGCGGGCTGCACCGTCCTGCGTATCGATACGAACGAGAGAAATATCGCGGCGCGGCATCTGTACGCGAGCCTCGGCTATCGCGAAGCGGATATCGTGCCGTGTGATTTCAACCGGATCCCCAAAATTCATCTGGTACTGCTGGAAAAGAAGCTCTGAGAAGCGCGAAGCGCGGGAGGAGAAGGTATGGCAAGACCTGTATGGACAGCGCAATGCACCGCAGGCAGACTGGTCCGTGAGCTGCTGCCGGTCCGGCGGCGGGAGAGCCACAAGGGCGACTACGGCCGGGTCCTGCTGCTGTGCGGCTCGGAAGGGCTGACGGGCGCGGCCCGGCTTGCGGCAAAGGGCGCGCTCCGCACGGGAAGCGGTCTGGTATATCTCGGCGTGCCGGAAAAGATCTATCCGATCATAGCGGCGGGAGCCGGGAGCGAGATCGTCTTTCCGCTGCCCTGTGACGAGGAAGGACGGCTCTGCATGGCGTCGCTGCCCGCGATCACCGCGCGTCTGGAAAATATGGACGCAGTGCTGCTCGGTCCGGGCCTCGGCCGCTCGGAGGAGCTGACGCGGCTCGTGCAGGCGGTCTTGCTGCGCTGCCGCGCGCCGCTGGTTCTGGACGCGGATGGCATAAACGCCGTCGCGGGACATATAGATGTTCTGCGCGGATGTGCCTGTCCGGTCGTGCTGACCCCGCATGACGGGGAATTTCTGCGGCTGGGCGGCGACCCGAAGGCGGATGACCGGACCCGGGAGGCGATGCGCCTTGCATCGCGCAGCCACGCCGTCGTGCTGCTCAAGGGCAGCCGGACGGTGATCACGGACGGTCTGAATACTTATGTCAACCACACCGGCAACCCCGGCCTTGCCACAGGCGGCAGCGGAGACGTGCTGGCGGGCATGATCGTTTCACTGCTCGGCCAGCATATCATGCCGCTCGAGGCGGCAGCCGCCGCGGCATGGCTGCACGGCGCTGCGGCAGACCTTGCGGCCCGGGAGCTGGGGGAATACGGCATGGTGCCGGAGGATCTGCTTTTGCGCATTCCGCGACTTTTACCGTAAGGGTGATTTTGTTGCGAAAAAAATTTGCGCTGCTCCTGACCTTGATCTCGATTTTTCTGACCGGCTGCGCGGCGAAAAGCCCCGCGCAGCAGCCGCTGACCTTCCGCACAGCCCTTCTGGAGGCGGGCGGCTGCAGCTTTACCGCGGCTGCGACCGCCGACTACGGCGAGACGACCGCCGACTTTACGCTGGATGCCAGCTTTGCGCCCGATACCGGCGCTTCGCTCACCGTCACCGCGCCGGAGACCATCGCGGGCATCACTGCCCACGTCAAAGACAGCGCCGCGGACGTCAGCTTCGACGATACGCAGCTCGGCCTCGGCAGTCTGGCGAACGGGCGGCTTGCGCCGCTGGCCGCGCCGTATGTGCTCGGGCAGAGCTGGGCAGGAGCCTATATCGACTCGACGGGGACGGAAGACGGCCTCCTGCGCGCGACGTACCGCCTCGGCTACGACAAGCAGGAGCTGGTGGTCGATACCTGGTTCACGGAAGAACCGTTTACGCCGCAGTATGCGGAGATCAGCGCCGACGGACGGATGGTCCTGTCGATCCGGATCTCAAATTTTGCAATGCAATAGAGAAGGAAACCTGCATGAAGACACTCAAACGAACCTGGGCGGATATTTCGCTCGACAATCTGGAATACAACTACCGCTCCATCCGCGCCCACCTGCCGCAGGGCACGAAATTCCTCGGCGTGATGAAGGCGGACGCCTACGGCCACGGCGCGGTGCCGGTCAGCCGGGCGCTGGCGGATCTCGGCGCGGAATATCTGGCCGTTTCCAATCTGGAAGAGGCGGTGCAGATCCGCCGCGGCGAGGTCCGGCTGCCGATCCTGATTCTGGGCTACACCCCGGCAGAGTACGCGGCCAATATGATCTTCCTCGACATTACGCAGGAGGTTCACTCGCTCGAATATGCCAGAGAGCTCAACGAGGCGCTGGCCGGGACCAATTACATCCTGAACGTGCACCTGAAGCTCGATACGGGCATGACCCGCATCGGCTTTTTCGCCTACGACAATGAGCGGACGCTGGATGAGCTGCGGCAGGTCGCGCAGCTGCCGCACCTGCACATCGAGGGCGTGTTCATGCACTTCTGCGTCGCCGACAGCCGCGCGGAGGCGGACGTCTCGTTCACAAAGCTGCAGTACAAACGTTTCATGGACATGCTTTCGGCCATGGCGGGCGTCGGCATCCGGCCGGAGATCCGCCACTGCTGCAACTCCGGCGCGACGATCCTGTATCCGGAGTTCGCGCTCGATATGGTGCGGCCGGGCATCATCACCTACGGCAACGCTCCGTCCGACGAGCTCGAGGGCGCGCTCAGCCTGCGGCCGATGATGTCGCTGCATTCCATGATCGCGCAGGTCCGCACCGTCCCGGCTGGGACGGATATCAGCTATGGCCGGCTCTACCGGACGAAGGAGGAGACCCGCGTGGCGGTGCTGCCCATCGGCTATGCCGACGGCCTGAGCCGCCTGCTCACCGGCAAGGCGAGCTTTTATCTGCAGGGGCATCAGGTGCCGGTCATCGGGCGGATCTGCATGGACATGTGCATGATCGACGTTTCGGGCGTGCCGGAGGCGAAGCCCGGCGACGTGGTCACGATCTTCGGTTACGATGACGACGGGACGCTCCTGCCGTGCGAGCGCCTCGCCTGTGCGCAGGGGACGATCAACTATGAGCTTTTGTGCCAGATCAGCAAGCGCATCCCCCGCATCTGCCACCGCGGCGCGGAGACCTCGCAGATCCTGCAGTACATTGTTTGAGAAAACCCGCCATTTTTCGCCCCTTCCTGCATAGAATGGCATGGGAGCATCCGGACAGAAAAGAAAGCGAAGGGTTCTTTGTTTATTTTTGACCTCTGCGTGGGAGAATAGAAGCAGCGGCGCGAAATGCGCACGTACTTTTTCCGCGGAGTGTGAAGCAAATGGATACGAACGTGAAACGAGGCGACATTTTCTATGCCGACCTGAGCCCGGTCGTGGGCAGCGAGCAGGGCGGGTGCCGTCCGGTGCTGATCGTGCAGAACGACACCGGCAACAAGCATTCGCCGACCGTCATTGCGGCCGCCATCACGAGCCAGACCGGCAAGGCGCGGCTGCCGACGCACATCGCATTGACCGGCCACGACGTAGGCCTCAGTAAGGACTCCGTCATTCTGCTCGAGCAGATCCGCACCATTGACAAGCGCCGCCTGCGCGAGCATACCGGCCACGCGGACCGGAGCGTCATGGATCAGGTCGACTCGGCGCTGGCCGTCAGCTTCGGGCTGCAGGGCAGCTGAGCGAAAAAAGCCTGTGATACGAAAAACACCTCCTGCATACGGTATGCAGGAGGTGTTTTTTATGCATGAGTATCCGATCGAGGGCGTGCAGAACGGGACCCTGCGGGCTGAAAAGGACGGCCTGTACTGGAAGATCGACGCTTCCTGCACCCGGGACTGGGACCACCCGATCCGCCTGCTTGCCGAGACGGACGGCGTCCGCGTGAACCTCGGCGTGCCGCAGCCGGAAGGGGAGAAGCTGCGGCTGCAGTGCCGGCTCTCCGCCCGCAGCTGCCCCTTGTCAGACAGCACCCGCGTCCGCACCGATCAGCAGCCGGAGCAGACGCTGCTGCCCTTTGAGCCGGAAAAGCCATTTGACCACATCTCGGACTTCTCCGTCCTGCAGGTCGTGGAGCAGGACGGCAAGCCGTACTGGACGCAGCCGCAGCAGCCGGACACTGCCGAAGACGA
>ERZ824978.1606-NODE-1606-length-23045-cov-14.703219_pt1 | contig 23045 bp, 19 predicted proteins | sample MGYA00519860_ERZ824978 | MGnify/ENA primary metagenome ERZ824978 (study PRJEB31778, sample SAMEA3449184) | human gut metagenome | biome: human gut; feature: human-associated habitat; material: faeces | place: United Kingdom | collected 2010/2012 ... | reverse complement strand
TGCCCGGCCTGCCGCTTGCCGTGGCGCTGCCCGGCGCCCGCGTGTCGCTGCTTGACAGCACCAAAAAGCGGCTGGACTTTCTCGACGAGGTGCTGGCGCTGCTGCCGGTGCCGGGCGCCAAAACCCTGTGGGGCAGGGCGGAGGAGCTGGCACAGGACACCGCGCTGCGCGAGAGCTTTGAAGTCGTCACATCCCGCGCCGTGGCGCGCATGACGATGCTCTGCGAGCTCTGCCTGCCGCTCGTGCGCGTCGGCGGCGTGTTCGCCGCGATGAAAGGGCCGGAGCCGGAGGAAGAGGTGCAGGAGGCAGCGCGCTGCATCCGCACGCTCGGCGGCGGGAAACCGCGCATCGAGAAATACACCGTTCCCGGCACGGACGCCGTGCACAGCGTCGTTATCATCCCGAAAACCGCGCCCACCCCGGCGAAATATCCCCGCCGGTTCGCCATGATCAAAAAGCAGCCGCTCTGAAAAAAGACGGCAAAAGCGAGACTTCTGTGGAAGAAGTCTCGCTTTTCCGATTATCTCAGATTATCAACATTTTACCGGTGCTTTCTATTCCTCACGGCCGGTATCTCCGGGAAAACGTCTCTTCCAATACGCCGACCCACGCGGCGAGATTTTCCGGCGACGGCTCGTGCAGGGCGCGCTCATAGACCGCGGCGTCGTCCGGCGCGGTATTTGCCATCCGGCGCAGCGCCTTTTTCGGCCCGAAGTAATACTCGCCACGCAGATCATAATAGATGCTCAGGCTGTCTGTGAGCAGCCAGTGCAGCCGGTAGCAGCCTTCCGCGTCGCCGCGCTCCGTTCGCCGGAGCATTTTCCGGCACCACGAGAGCGACTGCGCGTTTTCCGCCTCGGTCTTTTGCGGGGCGCTCTCGATATGGGCGTTCACCTCGGCCCGGAGTGCCGAGAGCCGCCCGGTCGCATCCTCAACGATCACGCTGTCATGGAGCTGCAAAAAATCCTCCGCGTCATACGGCGCGGCGAAATGCGCCGCGCCGTAGAGCCAGACGTCCAGCTCCGTACCGAAAAGCACCGAATCGTCGTGTCCGGTCTCGCCGTCCGGCAGCAGGAGCAACGCGTCAAAGTCGCTGTTCCGGTTGTTCGAGCCGTCGGCAAACGAGCCGTATACGGCGATGCCGAGCGGACGGTATTTCTCCCGCAGCGCTTCGATGATCTTATCCGCGATACCCATCGGCGCTTGAAGCTCCGGGGCGATATCGATGTTTTCGCCGCGCAGCGCGACCGCCGCGCCGTTCTTCGCCTCGGCGCTTTCAGAGTGCGCGAGCAGCCACTTGTTGCAGGCGGCGAGATATTTGTCCTCCGGCGAGCCGCCGCACAGCGCGGGCTTTTCCGTATTCGTCCCGCGCGGCAGCGCGACGAGCACGCGAAAGCCCGCCGTTTCGTCCGTGTGGCAGGGGGCATAGTGCAGCGTCGTGGCGTAGACCTCCACGAGCACCCCGGCGGGGACGCGGAACGCCTTCACCTTCGCGGTATCGAGCACGCCGTCTTCGATCTCGTCCTGCTTGGCAAGCAGAAGGATAAAGTCGCCGAGACCGAGATTGAATTCGCTGTCGCGGTGGTATTCAAGGCAGTTAAGCTTTGTATTGCGCCCCCAGCACATGCCGAGCTGCACCGGCATGCCGCCGAACACGCTCGTCCGATAGTCCGCGAACGCTTCGCACGCCTCGAGCGCAGCAATGGACGGCTCATACGCCGTGCCGCTCTCCGGCAGGGGGATCTTCTCCATTTCGCGCAGCAGCGCCGCGCTCTCTATACCGGAATGCACACGCCCGTAGCGCGCGAACTCCGCATCGTATACCGAACAGATCTTCATAGCGGCCTCCCTGTTTTTTATAGCCCCATCGTATCAGAAAAAGCGCCGCAGGACAAGAGAGAGGTCTCTTGCTCCTGCGGCACTTTTTATCGCTTTATTTTTTAGGCAACACCTCTCGCCGAATTATGTGGTGCTGCCTTTATTCTCTTTCTCCGACAACCTGATACATTTCGTCGGTCGAGATAACATCCGTCACGCGAAGGTGCCGCGCGAAGATCGCCGCGAGCGCTTCGGCCTCCATGAGCCCGTTGGAAACACGGCTCGCCGCGCCGTGGTGGTGCGCGTCGATGTCCGCGCGCGAGCTGCCGTGCGCCACGGTGAGCCTACCGCCGGGGGCGAGCAGCGCGGCAAGGCGCGCCACGAGCCGCTCCGGGTCGGGAAAATGCGGAAAGGCGTTATAGATGACGATCGCGTCAAAGCCCTCGCCAAGCGGCGCGGTCTCCGCGTCGCCGCAGACGAAGCGCACGTTCTCCTGCGGGAATTTTTCGCGCGCGATGCGGATCATCTCGGGGGAGATGTCCACGGCGGTGACGCTCTCGACGTTCCGGCGCAGATAGTCACCGATGAGCACGCCCGTGCCGCAGGCAATGTCCAGCACGCGGCTGCCCGCCGTCACCTTCGCGTTATCGAGAATGCGGCCGATCTTCTCGTCGCTGCGGACCATACCGGCGTCCCATTCTCCGGCGCGCTCATCGAAGAACGCGATCACATCCTTCTGCTCGATCATCCCTGCGTCCCCACAAAGAACGTGGCGGTGTCGATCTTCTGGTAGCCGCCGAAGCTGTTCGGGCAGGCATAGATCTCTTCGGCCAGAGGCTTTCCGAGGAACGCGGTCGTGACGCGGTCCGTCACTTCGGTCATGTCAACATCCTCAAAGCGATCGGGATAGGCGGTCTTTGCGGCGAACCACGTGTTGATGAGCGCGATCTCATAGTTGGTATAGTAGGCGTTGTAGGCAAGCTGGAGATACACCTCGCCCTCGCGCCAGGCACGGCAGGTATCGAACATCGTGGGATCCTCGGCGTAAAGAGGCTTGATGTTCTTCACGGCGGCGGCGTCAAAGATCATGGCGTCCATGTCCTCGCCGAGCGCGACGAATTTCTCCGCCTCGATCGGCTGCGCGCCGGGCGCTCCAAGGCCGGAGACAACGTTCTTCACGTTCGCCACGCGGAAGGAAACATAGTCCTGCGCGGTCATCAGGTGGTTCGTCGTGCCCCAGTTGCCGAGACCGCAGATATAAACGGCGGGCTTGTCCTCTTCGGCGATATCGGCGGTACGCGCTTCGATCCCGGCGCGCTCGGCGGCGATGAAGCCGATGAGAGTTTCTGCCTTCTCGCTCTCTTCAAAGATCGTGCCGAGGAGACGGACGCTTTCGTTGAATCTCTCGTCAAACACGCTGTCCGGACCGCTCATCAGCGTCACGACCGGGACGCCGAGCTGCTCCTGCAGGGCGTTGGCCTTATCCGCATCGCCGTAAAGGGAGATGACGATATCCGGCTCGCAGGTGAGGATCTTCTCCGCCTCGGGGCTCTGGGCATTCGGCCCGCCGACGCCGCAGGAGGGCAGCGACGCGAACATGTCGCTGTGGGCGAGCACATAGGGCCGCGCGACGGAATCGAACATCTTCGGGCGCTCGGAGAGCGTTTCGTTGTCGATATCCTCCACGCCGCAGAGCAGGGATACGTCGCCGATGTAGCTGTAGAGCCGCAGCGCGCCCGCGCCGATGCACACGACGCGCTGATACGAGCCCGGCGTCACGGTGATCTCCCGGCCAATGAGGTCGGTAACGGTGATCTCCGCGCTCTCGGCGGGCGTTTCCGCCGGCGCTTCCGTCGCTTCGACCGGTGTTTCCGTGGCCGCCGGGGTCTCGGCCGGGGCCGCGCCGCACGCGGCAAGCGAAAGGAGCATTGCAAGCGCGAGCAGCAGGGAAAGGAGCTTAGCTTTCTTCATAGTATTTTCCTCCCAAAATAACTTTCTTTCCGTCTACGGTGATGATGCGGGATTGAATATCGAAAATGTCCCCGATCACTTCGCTCGTGAGTACGCTCTCGTCTCCGGCGTAGCGCACCGCGCCGTCCCGGAGCAGGAAAAACTTATCGCCCAGACACAGCGCCTGGTTGAGATCGTGCAGCGAGCTCAAAATGGCGACGCCGCGCTGCCGCGCCGCCTTTTTCGCCTCGTCGATGATGAGCTCTTCGTTTGCGATATCGAGATTGCCGGTCGGCTCATCGAAAATGAGCAGACGCGGCTCCTGCACGAGCGCGCGGGCGATGGCGATCTTCTGCTTCTCGCCGCCGGAGAGCTCCTCCGCGCTGCGGTTGGCAAGCGGCTCAAGATGCATCTCGGCGAGAATGTGCTCGGCGGCCTCGATATCCTCGCGTCCCGGCTGCATGCCGAAGCGGGAGACCCGCCCGAGCAGGATCGAGTCGAACACGCTCAGCGCGCCGAAATGGATGTGCTGCGGCACATAAGCGACGAGCTTTGCCCTCTCGCGCCGCGGCATTTTCAAAAGATCCTCGCCGTCGAAGCGGATCGAGCCGCTCTCCGGCGCGGCAAGGCCGAGAATGCACTGAAAAAGCGTCGTTTTGCCCGCGCCGTTTTTGCCGAGGAGGATCCCGATCTCGCCGTCGCTGAGCGTGAGCGAAACGCCCCGGAGCACCGGCTCGGCCCGGCGGGAATACCGAAAGACTACATTTTCCAGCTCTAACATTGGCCGTGCTCCTTCCGCGAAAAGATGATCGTAAGGAAGAACGGCGCGCCGAGCAGCGACGTGATCGCGCCGACGGGCAGCGCGCTGCCGCTGCCGAGCGAGCGGGAGAGCGCGTCCGCGCAGAGAAGGAGCAGGCTCCCCAGGAGCGCCGACGCGGGGATGGAAACGCGGTGATCCTGCCCGAGCAGACGCTTTGCCACGTGCGGGCAGATGATGCCGACAAAGCCGATGATGCCGAGGCTCGATACGCACGCCGCCGTCATCAGCGAGGCGAGCAGCAGCGAAAAAAAGCGCAGGCGCGAAACGTTCACGCCCATGCTGCCCGCAGCGGCGTCGCCGCTCAAAAGGGCATTATACCGCCACGCGAGCGCGGAAAATACCGCCAGCCCCGGCGCCGCGGCGCAGAGCATGAGAAGGTCGGTCTTATATGTCGCGCGGCCGAGATCGCCGAAATTCCACACGACCGCGGCGGAAAGGCCGACGTCCGTGGCGTAAAACTGCAGAAGCGTCGTTGCCGCCGTCCAGATCGCGCCGACGGCGATGCCCGCGAGCACCACGACGTTCGGCGAGAACGCCTTCACGCGGCAGAGCGCGAGAATGAGCAGAATGGAAAGCGCCGAGAAGAGAAAGGCCGTCACGCTCGCGGCGAACGGGTTCACCCCGGCGGTATAGCTGGCAAGATTGTTGCCCGTGGAGAGAAAGCCCCCGGCAAACACGATGATGGAGAGATTCGCGCCGAACACCGCGGCGTTGGATACGCCCATCGTGGAGGGCGAGGCCATCGCGTTCGAGAGCGTCGTCTGCATGACGAGACCGGAGACCGAGAGCGCGGCCCCGGCGATGAGCGCCGCGAGCACGCGCGGCACGCGGATCGAGCGGAGGATACGCACGTTGGCGGCGGTGCCTTTTCCGAAAAGGGCGGCGACGCCGTCCGAAAAGCTCATGCGCGATGCGCCGACAAAAAGGCAGACGAGCGCCATAATAAGCACCGCGAGCGCGAGCGCGGCGATAATATACCGGGCGCGGGACTTTGCTTTCACGGCCGTTCGCTCCTTTCTCTTTTTGATCGGCGTCTCTGTATAATGGTCTTTTAATTATAAAGCTATCCACCCTCGGAGGGAAGCCCCCCAGGGGGATAAATTCTTTTCGGTTTTAACATGACAAAGAGCCGGTGACTTCCCGTCACCGGCTCTTTGCCTTATAAAATTTCTTACGCAAGGAAGCCCTTGAGGATGCGGTCCTCCGCTTCCTCCTCGGTGAGGCCGAGCGTTTCGAGTTTCAAAAGCTGGTCGCCCGCGATGCGGCCGATGGCGGCCTCGTGGATGAGCTGCGCGTCGAGATCGTTCGCCGCGATCTCCGGCACGGAGCGGATCTTCGCCTCGTCCATGATGATGGAGTCGCACTGCACATGGCCGAAGCACTTGGCGTTGCCGACGACACACGGGCGGAACACCTGCACGGAGTCGTTTTTCGCAACGCTTCGGGAGATCACGCGGCCGCGGGAGTTCTCACCGTTGAGCTCAATGATCATATCGGACTCGGCGCGCTGACTGCCGTGGGTGAGAAGGCGCTCGGTAATGACGACGTCCGCATCCTTGCCGCAGACGATGCGCGTATCGCGCCGCGTGGAGTCGATGCCGCCGATCTGACTCATGTCCATCTGTATCGACGCGCCCTCTTCAAGATAGACGATCGTCGTGGGGTTCATAACGTTTTTGCCGTTGCCGTCGCCCTCGCCGTAGTGCTTCTCGACGTACTTGACGCGGGCGTTTTTGCCGACGTAGAACGTGTGCACGCCGTCGTGCTCGGAGGCGTCCGAGCCGCAGTTGTGGATTCCGCAGCCGGCGATGATCGTGACGTCCGCGCCCTCACCGACGTAAAAATCGTTGTACACCGTTTCACGCAGGCCAGACTCCGTGATGATGACCGGGATGTGGCAGCTGTCCTTGCAGCCGGGGACAAAACGGATATCGATGCCGGGCTTATCGGTTTTCGTGGTGATGGTGACGTTTTCGGTGTTGACGCGCCCGGCGCAGCCGGAGTCCTTGCGGATATTGAATGCGCCCTCGGCCTTGCCGTCCTTCATGCCGGCAATAACTTCCAGAAGCGTCGTATCGACGCGGTTGAGCTCGCTCATTTCTTCGCCTCCCCGTAGATGACCGGGCAGCCGCCCGTGGTGCTGTGGACGATGTCGGTAAAGACCTCGTCGCGTGTGCCGCGGCGCGCGATCACGCCCTTGTCGATCACAAGGATCTCGTCCGCCAGCGAGATGATGCGCTCCTGATGGGAGATGATGACCATCGTGCAGTCCTGCCGGGTGTGGATCTCCTCAAACGTTTCCGTAAGGCGCGCGAAGCTCCAGAGATCGATGCCTGCCTCGGGCTCGTCGAGGATCATGAGCTGCGGCTGCCGCGCGAGGATCGTGGCGATCTCGATGCGCTTGACCTCGCCGCCGGAGAGGGAGGCGTCCACCTCGCGGTCAAGATAATCGGCCGCGCACAGGCCGACCTGCGTGAGATACTTGCAGGCCTCGCCCCGCGGCAGGAACTTCTGTCCCGACGCGATCGTCAAAAGATCCTTCACGCGGATGCCCTTGAAGCGCGGCGGCTGCTGGAAGCCGTAGCTGATGCCGCGGCGCGCGCGCTCGGTGATGGAAAGTCCGGTCACATCCTCGCCGTTCCAGAGGATGCTGCCGCCTGTCGGCATCACAAGGCCCATGATCGCCTTGGCAAGCGTCGTTTTGCCGCCGCCGTTCGGCCCGGTGAGAACGATGAGCTTTTTGTCCGGGATGGTGAGGGAAATGTCCCGCAGTATCTCGGTGCGGCCCTCCGGCGCGTCCACGGAATAGTGTATATTCTTCAGCTCCAGCATGGATGTGTCTCCTTCTCGGCGGTATGCTTGGAAAACTTGCATCTTTCCAAATAAAATGGTATAATATTATGAATTTTCCGCATACCCGCATAAAATCGTCCCCGCCCGCCGGCAGCGGCGCAGGGATAGTACTCGATATTATATAAAGTATTCGCGGGGAATGTCAACCCCGCTCTTCCCGTTCCCGCGCTTTTTCTTCCGGGAACGCCCCGCTTCGCGCGGGGAGAAAGGAGGCTATATGCGAATCAAACCGAAAAACCCGAAGGTCCTCCGCGCCCGGCGCATCATCGTCGGCGGCGTGGCGCTCGCGGCGGTGCTGTTCGTGCTGCTCCGTCCGAATACCGACAGCTCTCTCTCCACGGAGGAGAGCGCCCCCATGCCCGAGACCGCCGCGACCCCCGTTCCGGAAGCGGAAGACGCGCAGGGCGAGCTCAACTGGCAGTATCCCCCCGGCTGGGTCGATTATTCCGATCTTCCGGATAAGGAAACGCTCGGCGACGAGGAACAGCCCGGTCTTTCCAACTGGCGGTATCTGCTCGTGAACGGCCTTTCGCAGGAGAACTACCTGCGTGAAAACTACTACCCCGACATGGTCGAGATCGAAAACGGCTACTTCTTCCAGCGCCGCGCCGCCGACGCGCTCAAGGAATTTCTCGCCGCCGCCCGCGCGCAGGGCTTCACGGTGAGCATTTCCCGCACTTACATGTCCTACCCCGACCAGCGCACGCGCTTCAACGGCATGGCGAGCACGCTTTACGATCAAGGCGATATATCGCTCGCAGACGCAGAAAAGAAGGTCACGGAGATGGGCTACTACCCCGGCGCGGACGAGCACCAGACGGGTCTCGCCGTCAACTTCGTCGGCGAGGACGCCGAGGCGAAATTCTCCACGCCCGTGCTGGAATGGATGCGCGAGCACTGCGCGGAATACGGCTTCATCCTGCGCTATCCCGAAGGTCGTGAGGAATATACCGGCCGCGACCCGGAGCCCGGCCATTTCCGCTATGTCGGTGAGGTCGCCGCGGAATACATCATGCGCAAGGGCATCACGTTGGAGGAATTCAAGGACGCCTACGACGAGAGCAAAAACGACCCCTGGGCAAAGAAGGACGATAAATGAGTGATACCATTGCCGCCGTTGCGACCGGCGCAGGCGTTTCCGCCATCGGCATCGTGCGCGTATCGGGCCCACTTTCCGTATCGCTGATGGACGCGCTTTTCCGCCCGGCGGACGGAAAGGCCATGTCGCAGCACTGCGACCGGCAGCTCGTTTACGGCAAGCTGCTCGACGAGAAGGGACGGACGCTCGATCTCTGTCTCTGCACGCTCTCCCGCGCGCCGCGAAGCTACACCGGCGAGGACACCGCAGAGCTTCAGTGCCATGGCTCGCCCGTCGTGCTGCGCTCCGCGCTGGAAGCTCTCTTCGCCCTCGGCGCGCGGCAGGCAGCGGCGGGTGAGTTCACCAAGCGCGCCTTTCTGAACGGGCGCATGGATCTCACGCAGGCGGAGGCCGTCGTCGATATCATCGACGCGGAAACGCCTCTCGCGGCGCGAAACGCCGCCAGTCAGCTCGGCGGGGCGATCTCCCGCCGCACGGAGGAGATCTATCAGAATCTCACGCACATCTGCTCGCACTATCACGCGGTGCTCGACTATCCGGACGAGGATATACCGCCGTTCACGCTCGCGGAATACGCCGCCGTGCTCGATGCGTCGATCCGCTCGCTCGAAGCGCTGCTCGCCACGTTTTCCCGCGGGCAGTTTCTTGAAAAGGGCGTGCGCACGGCCATTCTCGGCCGCCCGAACGCCGGAAAATCTTCGCTGCTCAACGCGCTGCTCGGCTTTGAGCGCGCCATCGTCACCGACATTCCCGGCACGACGCGCGACACGCTCTCGGAGCGGTGCCTTCTCGGCGGCGTGGCGCTGCGGCTGACCGACACCGCGGGCGTGCGCGAAACATCCGACGCCGTGGAATCGCTCGGCGTGGAGCGCGCCATCGCTGCGGCGGAGGAAGCGCAGCTCGTTATTGCCGTGTTCGATCTCTCCCGCCCCTGGGACGCCGAGGACGAGGCGGTGCTCGCCATCGCGGAAAAGGCCGCCGTGCGCATCGCCGCGGCGAACAAGAGCGACTGCGCCCCCCGGTGGGACGTCTCGCGCCTTTCGGCGCATTTTGACAGCGTCTGCGTCGTTTCCGCGAGGGAAAAGACGGGGCTGGACGCGCTCGGCGCGGCGGTCGCGGCGGCGTTCCCGATGCCGGAGGCGGACAGCGGCGAGATACTGACGAACGCGCGCCAGGCAGACGCCGTGCGCCGCGCGCTCGAGTATCTTCGCGCCGCGCGCGAGGCGATGGCGGCGGGCTTTGCGCCCGACGCGGTGCTCACCGAGTGCGAGGGCGCGATGGACGCGCTCGGCGCGCTCTCGGGCCGGTCGGTGCGCGAGGATGTGACGCAGGAGATCTTCTCGCGCTTCTGTGTCGGCAAATGACCCCCTGTCCCGCACCCGCGGGTGCAGGCTTTGCGAGGGTTCTTTCAAAATCAAAAAATAATCCGTGGAAACGATTTAAAAATTTCATTTTTGGTATTGGTTTTTGTCCGAAATAATGATATAATGCGAAACTGATTTCGGGCATAATGATTTGAAAAGTAAATCCACCCCAGGGATCGTCCGCAATACTAAGTAATTTATATACAGGAGGTTATCCCATGAGCCACAAGTACGTTTACCTGTTCAGCGAGGGCAACGCTTCCATGCGCGAGCTTCTCGGCGGCAAAGGCGCGAACCTTGCCGAAATGACCAACATCGGTCTCCCTGTTCCGCAGGGCTTCACGATTTCCACCGAGGCGTGCACCAAGTACTATGAGGACGGCCGCAAGATCAACGACGAGATCATGGCGGAGATCATGGAAAACATCGCCAAGATGGAAGAGATCAACGGCAAGAAGTTCGGCGATCTCAAGAACCCGATACTCGTTTCCGTCCGTTCCGGCGCCCGCGCTTCCATGCCCGGCATGATGGACACCATTCTGAACCTCGGCCTGAACGACGAAGTCGTCAACGCCATGATCCAGGGCAACCCGGATCCCAAGTTTGAGCGCTTTGTTTACGACTCCTACCGCCGCTTCATCCAGATGTTCTCCGACGTCGTTATGGAAGTCGGCAAGAAATACTTCGAGCAGCTCATCGACGAGATGAAGGAAGCCAAGGGTGTCAAGACCGACCATGAGCTTGGCGCTGCAGACCTCAAGAAGCTCGCAGAGCAGTTCAAGGCTGAGTACAAGAAGCAGATCGGCGAGGACTTCCCCTCCGACCCGAAGGTTCAGCTTTACGAAGCCATCCGTGCCGTTTTCCGTTCTTGGGACAACCCCAGAGCAAATGTCTACCGTCGTGACAACGACATCCCCTACTCCTGGGGTACCGCAGTCAACGTCATGCCCATGGTATTCGGCAACCTGAACGAGAATTCCGGCACCGGCGTCGCTTTCACCCGTGACCCCGCAACCGGCGAGAAGAAGCTGATGGGCGAGTTCCTCGTCAACGCACAGGGCGAAGACGTCGTCGCCGGCGTCCGCACCCCGATGCCCATCGCCCAGATGGCAGAGCAGTTCCCCGAGGCATATGCCGACTTCGTCAAGGTCTGCAACATCCTTGAGGAGCACTACCGCGACATGCAGGACATGGAGTTCACCGTCGAGAACGGCAAGCTCTACATGCTCCAGTGCCGCAACGGCAAGCGTACCGCTCAGGCGGCTCTCAAGATCGCGTGCGACCTCGTTGACGAGGGCATGATCGACGAGAAGAAGGCCGTTCTGATGATCGACCCGAGAAACCTCGACACTCTGCTCCACCCGCAGTTCGACACTGCCGCCCTCAAGGCCGCAACTCCTATCGGCAAGGGTCTCGGCGCATCCCCCGGCGCAGCCTGCGGCAAGATCGTCTTCTCCGCTGAGGACGCAAAAGCCTGGCACGAGCGCAAGGAAAAGGTCGTTCTGGTTCGTCTCGAGACCAGCCCCGAGGATATCGAGGGCATGAAGGCTGCACAGGGCATCCTGACCGTTCGCGGCGGTATGACCAGCCACGCGGCAGTTGTCGCCCGCGGCATGGGCAAGTGCTGCGTCTCCGGCTGCGGCGACATCAAGATGGACGAGGAGAACAAGAAGTTCGAGCTGGCAGGCAAGGTCTACCACGAGGGCGACTACATCTCCATCGACGGCTCCACCGGTAAGATCTACGACGGCATCATCCCCACCGTTGACGCCACCATCGCAGGCGAGTTCGGCCGCATCATGGGCTGGGCTGACAAGTATCGCCGCCTCCAGGTCCGCACCAATGCCGACACCCCGCACGATGCGCGCAAGGCTCGTGAGCTGGGCGCACAGGGCATCGGCCTGACCCGTACCGAGCATATGTTCTTCGACAGCGACCGTATCGCTGCTTTCCGTGAGATGATCTGCGCCGACACCAAGGAAGAGCGTGTCGCGGCTCTGGCAAAGCTCGAGCCGATGCAGCAGGAAGACTTCGAGGGCATCTACGAGGCCATGGAAGGCAATCCTGTTACCATCCGTTTCCTCGATCCTCCTCTCCACGAGTTCGTTCCCACTGAGGAAGCCGACATCGAGGCTCTTGCAAAGACTCAGGGCAAGACCGTCGAGCAGATCAAGGCTCTCATCGCCTCCCTGCACGAGTTCAACCCCATGATGGGTCACCGCGGCTGCCGTCTGGCCGTCACCTTCCCGGAGATCGCCGTCATGCAGACCCGTGCCGTCATCCGCGCCGCCATCAACGTCCAGAAGAAGCACCCCGACTGGAACATGGTGCCTGAGATCATGATCCCCCTGGTGGGCGAGGTCAAGGAACTGAAGTTCGTCAAGGACGTGGTGGTCAAGACCGCTGACGAGGAGCTGGCTGCTGCCGGTATGAACATGAAGTACCTGGTGGGCACCATGATCGAGATCCCCCGCGCTGCACTGACCGCTGATGCCATCGCCACCGAGGCGGAGTTCTTCTCCTTCGGTACCAACGACCTGACTCAGATGACCTTTGGCTTCAGCCGTGACGATGCCGGCAAGTTCCTGCCCGCTTACTACGACAACAAGATCTATGAGAGCGATCCGTTCGCCCGGCTGGATCAGGTGGGCGTGGGCAAGCTGGTGGATATGGCCTGCAAGCTGGGCCGCGCCACCCGCCCCGACATCCATCTGGGCATCTGCGGCGAGCACGGCGGCGACCCCTCCAGCGTGGAGTTCTGCCACCGCGTGGGTCTGGACTATGTGTCCTGCTCCCCCTTCCGCGTGCCCATCGCCCGTCTGGCCGCCGCCCAGGCTGCGATAAAGGACGCCAAGTAAGGGCTCGATTTCCCGCATAATCATAATACCAGGCGCCCGGCTATCAGCCGGGCGCTTGTGTTTTGGGCGGAAGCATGGTAAAATATAACAATAGATCAACAAAAGCAGACAAACGGGGTCGTATTATTTGCTGGAGGGATCGTATGGAAAGACGAGGGAATAAGGTCGATATTGTGCAGAGGGTGTCCTGCTGGATATCGGATATGGCGTTTGCCAGGTTTAAGAGCTTTAGTGATCGTGTGCTTGGAATACAGATCGATGAGATTCCGACTGTGGAGAGCATCCTTATGCGGCAGAATTTTTCGGTCGTATTTTATGCAGCCATTCTGTTTATACTGACCAACGGGATCTACCTGGTCAAGAACATCGCGGCGCGCTCGATGATCCCCATTGACATGGTGCCGCTTTACATGATGATCGGCGGCTCGCTGGCGATGCTGGTGTTTACGATCGCCTATAAAAAGCGTGGAGGAGAATACGATGCGCCGCCGGCGCGGTTTGCGCTGCTGGCCTACTATGGGGTGGTGATCGCCAGCGTTACCGTCTTTATGGTCTCCTGCAACTTTCACCGGGTCGGGTTGTCCATCTCCATGTGCTATCTGTTTGCGATCATGATCGCGCCCACATACCGCCGTGTGGATACCGTGGCGGTATGTGTTCTGATATTGATCAGCTGGTGGCTGCCCGGACAGCTTCCCTACGCGGAGAACTATGATCTGTTCAAGCATTTCCTGCTGCGATTTTCCATCATTGTAGGTTTTATCGTGCTGCGGTCCATCTTCCTTCGGCAGTCTGCCAACGAACGGCACATCAAGGAAATGGGTCACGCTTTCATCAAGCTGGCCTACAACGACGTGATGACGGAAACACTGAATAAAAAGGCGATGGAGACGTATGGCACGTTCATTGCCGATAAAACCGCGCCGGAACGGGTCAGCGTCATTATTTTTGACGTGGATGATTTCAAATCGTACAACGACAACTACTCCCACATGAAGGGCGACGAAGCGCTGCGGCGTGTGGCCGGAAGCGTGGTCGGGGTGTTGGCGGCGGCTGACCGGTATCTCTTCCGCTTTGGAGGCGAGGAGTTCGTGGCGATCCTGCCGGATATCGGTGAGGAGGAGGCCCGCCGTATCGCCGGTGCGCTTCTTGACGCGGTGCGCGCCGCGGCTGTTCCAAGAGAGGACCTGCCGGACCGGCACATTGTTACGGCCTCTTTCGGTGTTGCGTGCGGGACAGGCCGGGAATTGAAGGACTTTTCACTCATCGCAAAGGCGGACAGGCAGCTGTATATCTGCAAAAACAACGGAAAGAACTGTGTGGCGGCCAGCGGCGCCATATACAGATGAGGTACGCAGGCGCCCGGCTATCGGCCGGGCGCTTGTGTTTTGCGGGGAAATATGATAGGATGACAATATAAAGAAGCGGGGAAATATGATAGGATGGCAGGACAAAGAAGCAGGAAAATATGATAGGATGACAGCACAAAGAAGCGGGAAAATATGATAGGATGACAGCACAAAGAAGCAGCAAAACATGATAGAATGACATTACAAAGAGGCGGAAAAACTGATAGGATGACAGGACAAGGAAGCAACAAAACATGATCGGATGGCGATACAAAAAAGTAACGGAGGGGATACCGCTATGTACGAACTGATACAGCTTACCGAGAGGACGTATTACATCAAGAGCCCCACCAACATCGGCCTCTTCCGGCTGGATGAGAAAAACGTCTGCCTGATCGACAGCGGCAACGACAAGGACGCGGGGCGGAGGATACGGCAGGTGCTGGACGCCAACGGCTGGCAGCTGACGGCGATCTACAACACCCACGCCAACGCCGACCACATCGGCGGGAACCGGTATTTGCAGGGACAGACGGGCTGTAGGATCTACGCGCCGGGAATCGACTGCGCGTTTACCCGGCACCCGGTGCTGGAGCCGTCGTTTCTCTACGGCGGATATCCGCCCAAGGACCTGCGGCACAAGTTTCTGCTGGCACAGGAGAGCGACGCGGCGGAGCTGACGGCGGACAAGCTGCCGGAGGGCTTTGCGTCTATCCCCCTGCCCGGGCACTTTTTCGACATGGTAGGCTTTCGGACGCCGGACGACGTGGTGTTTCTGGCGGACTGCCTTTCCAGCCGGGAGATACTGGACAAGTACCAGATCGGCTTTATTTACGACGTGGCCGGGTACCTGAAAACGCTGGAGCAGGTGCAGGCCATGACGGCGAAGGTATTTGTGCCCGCGCACACGGAGGTGACGGAGGACATCGCCGATCTGGCGCAGTACAATATCCGAAAGGTGCATGAGATCGCGGAGAGGATCGTGGACCTCTGCGCTGTGCCCCGCGGCTTTGAGGACATCCTGCAGCAGCTGTTTGCCGCCTACGGGCTGACCATGAGCTTTGAGCAGTATGTGCTGGTGGGCAGCACGGTGCGGTCCTATCTGGCGTGGCTGAAGGACACGGGGCGGCTGACAGCCCTGTTCGAGGACGGCTGGATGCGCTGGGCGCGGGTGTGAGCGCCAACGGAATACGAAAAAAACAAGCGCCCGGCTTCTGCCGGGCGCTTATTTTGCGGCACGTGCCGCAGGGGGGAAGAAATTTGTGAGAGAGGGATGTGTCAGTTAGTTGTACTTCTCCAGGTACTTGCCGAACTCCTCCAGGCCGGCCTTCAGCACCTGGGGATCGCGGAAGGCGCCGTAGCCCACGCGGATGGTCTTGGGCATATCGAAGTAGTCGCCGGGGACCACCAGGATCTGCTCAGTGGCCATGGCGTCCTTGGCCAGGGTCTCGGAGTCCACGTCGTAATCATAGTCGATCAGGCAGGTGGTGCCCATGGCCTTGGCACGCAGGTGCAGGTGGGGCTGGGAGGCCACCCAGTCCTCCACGATCTTGCGGTTGGGCTCCAGAATGGAACGGGCGCGGGCCCACAGGGCCTGGTAATGCTCCAGCGCGATGGAGGCGATGATCTCGTCCCAGATGCCGCAGCAGATGGTGTTGTAGGAACGGCGGGTCTTCATGACCTCGTACATCTCGTGGTCGCGGCAGACGATCCAGCCGATACGGGTGCCGGCCATGGAGTACATCTTGGACATACTGCTGATGGAGATGGCCTTGTGGTAACCGTAGTCCAGAATGGAGGGCATATAGTTCTCGTCCAGCCCGCGATAGACCTCGTCGCAGAGGATCCAGGCGTCGTGCTTGGCGGCGATGTCCACGACCTTGCGCAGACCCTCGTCGTACAGGGTCACGCCGATGGGGTTGTTGGGGTTGGTCAGGACGATCATCTTGGTGTTGGCGTCGCAGGCCTTGTCCAGGGCGTCGAAATCCAGCTGATAGTTATCCTCGGCCTTCAGCTGGACCACGCGGGTCTCGATGCCGCTGCCCTTGGGGATATCGTAGTGCTGCTGATAGGAGGGCTTGATCACCACGCAGTTGTCACCCGGCTCCAGCACGCTCATCAGCACCAGGTCATTGGCGCCGGTGCCGCCGTGGGTGATCATGACTTCCTCGGGCTTCACATTGCCCTTGGGGTAAATGCCGGCCACCGCCGCCTTGATCCGGGGGGAGCCGGTGGCGTCGCCGTGGTGATAATGCAGGCTCATGGTACGCATTTCGTTCAGGAAAGCGTCCAGATCCTCGCCGGTCAGGTCAAACAGCTCGTCCATACGAAGGGCGCTGACGCAGCTGCTGCCCAGATTGATACGGGCGAGAGAGTCCATGGGATTCAGCCACTCTTCCACACCAAACCATGCCAGTTTCATTTTATTGTCCTCCTCATTTCGTCTGTTTTGTAGGGTAAGCGGATATATTCCGCGGGGTTACAGGTCGGCCTGCAAGCCCACGCCCTCGGCCAGTGCGCGGTCGATGGCTACCTTGGCGGCGGCCAGATCCAGAATGTACAGGCCGGTGGCGTCGAAGATGGTGGTCTGCGTGTCGCTGGTGCGGCCGGGGACCTTGCCGTCGATGAGGTCACCGATCTCGCCGGTGATGTCGTCGGCACTGATGACGCCCTGCTTGATGGGCAGCTCCATCTCGCCCACGCGGATGCACTGGGCACGGTCGTCGGCGTAGAAGGCGGCGCCCTGGAAGATGGTGCTCTCGATCTCCTGCTTGGATTCCATGTCGGAGCCCAGGCAGCTCAGATGGGTGCCGGGCTTCAGCCACGCCTTCTGGATGATGGGCTTGCGGGAGGGTGTGACGGTGATGATGGCGTCACTGTCGCCCACGGCGGCGGCCATATCCAGCGCCGGCAGGAACTCCACGCCGGAGGCGTCGATGCCGAAGTCATCGGAGAGCTGCTGGGCAATGTGGGCGGCGAACTGCACCGCGTTGTCGGGGAACATGGGGTCGGCGATGTAGACCTTATCGATGGCCGGACGCAGCAGCAGCGTGGCGGCGATCTGGAAGGGGGCCTGCTTGCCGGCACCCAGGATGAACAGGTGCTTGGCGTCCTTGCGGGCCAGCAGGTCCACGCCCAGCGCGCCGGCGGCGCCGGTACGCATACAGGTGACGTAGGAGGCGTCCATGACGCTGACGGGAATACCGGTGTTGGAGTCGTAGACCATCATGATGCCGTTGAAGGGCGGCAGGCCCTTTTCCCGGTTCTCGGGAAAGTTGTTCAGCATCTTCAGGCCGTGGAGCTGTACGCCCTTGATATAGCCGGAACGGATGTCCATGGCGGCGTGCTCGTCCACGAATTCATAGTTGACCAGCGGCCAGATCACGGACTTGCCCTGGGATTTCAGACGATAGACCTCGCGCACCTCCTGGATGACTTCCTTCATGGAGATGACCTGCTTGACCTGCTCGCGGTTCAAAATCAAAACGCTCATATACATCCCTGTCCTTTCGTTTTTTCGGGAGGGCAGAGAGGGGCCGCGCCGGCCGTGCTCCGCCTCAGTTTGATGTCATTGTAACCGGGAGATGTTGCGCCGCGCGTGGGAAAAGCGTTGAATTTCCGTTGTTGCTAAACATTTTAGCAAATCATGCCGCGCTTTTCAACAAACGATTTGGTACATTTGCCGCCGGGGACACAGCGCCACTGGACAGACGGCCCGCCCTGGTGTACAATACGGCCATAACACAACACGGCTTTCAACAGGAGGACGGGACGCTATGTACGCGGATATCATCATTAAAAACGGGCGCTGCGTGACCATGTGCGGCGACGGCGGGGCCGACTGGGTGGCCGCGGCGGGGAAAATGATCTGCGCCGCAGGCCGCGGCGATGATTGGCAGAAGCTGGTGCGCCCCGGCACGCAGGTCATCGACGCCAGGGGCGGCACGGTGCTGCCGGGGTTTATCGACAACCACTTCCATGTGATGCAGACCGCTGTGAACATGATGAGCGTGGATCTGGGCGGTGCGCGGTCCCACCGGGAGCTGGGCGAGATGCTGGCCGCCGCCGAAAAGCGGGAGGGCGCGGTGCTGGGCTGCCAGGTGGAGGAGTCGCAGTTCGAGGAAAAGCGTTTTCCGGACCGGTATGTGCTGGACAAGTATTGCAGCGACAGTCCGGTGGTGCTGTTCTCCAAGGAGTACCACGTCAGCATGCTGAACACCCACGCCCTGCTGTATTACAAGGTTCCCTTCTCCCTGGAGGGCGTGGAGCTGGACAGCAGCGGCCTGCCTACGGGCATTTTCCGGCGGAATGCCAACTATGTGCTGCGCTCCAATGTGCTGCGGAGCCTGCCGGACGAATTCCGCATGGAGGCCATCCATCTGGCCATGTCCCGGCTGCTGGAAAACGGAATTACCACCGTGGCGGCCATCGAGGGCGGCTGGCTGTTCGACGACCGGGACGCGGAGTTCATCTACGCCCACAGCGGCGAGTTCCCGGTGGATATGCCGCTGTTCTACCAGACCATGGACCTGGCGAAGGTCTGGAAGCTGGGACTGCGCCGGGTGGGCGGCAATATTATGGTGGACGGCACCCTGTCCAGCCACAGCGCCGCCCTGTCGGCGCCCTACGCGGACCGGCCGGACTACCGGGGACAGATCTTCCTGCCCCAGGATGGACTGGACGAGTTCGTGCAGCAGTGCTACCGGCAGGATATGCAGCTGGCGCTGTACAGCATCGGCGACCGGGCCATCGAGTCCGTGCTGCTGGCCCACGAGAGGGCCATCCGTCAGGGCGGCAGCACCGCCCTGCGCCACCGCATCGAGCACGCCATCATGGCCACGCCGGAGCAGATCGCCCGGGCGGCGGATATGAAGCTGATCTTCTCGGTGCAGCCGGCCTACGCCTATCTGTGGGGCGGCAAGGGCGGTATGTACGAGCGCCGGGTGGGCGAGCGCTATCTGCGCTCCAACAACTTTGCCGCCATGTTCGCCGCCGGCGCGGTGGTGTGCGGCGGGTCGGACAGTGACGTGACGGAGCCGCGGCCCATGCTGGGCATCCACGCGGCGGTGAACCGCGCCGTGCCCCAGTGCGCCGTGTCCGTGGAGCAGGCCATCGAGATGTACACCGTCAACGGCGCTTACGCGCTGTTTGAGGACAAACGCAAGGGGAAGCTGGCGCCGGGATACCTGGCGGATATCGTGGTGCTGGACCGCGACATCCGCGCCGCGCCCGCAGAGCAGCTGGAGCAGACCGACGTGACCGTGACCATCAAGTCCGGGTCGGTGCTGCACAGCCGGCAGTGAGGTGACGGCCATGCTTCAGATCAGACTGTTTGGCAAGCCGCAGGTCATCTGCGACGGCACGGACATCACCCCGGAGCTGGGCAACAAGGGCTGCGCCCTGCTGTGTATCCTGTTTCTGCGGGGCGGGGACTACTACGCGCGGGAGAAGCTGGCGGCCTACCTCTGGCCGGACAGCGCCGCCAGCGCTGCCAAGTATAATCTGCGCTATACCCTGTGGAAGATCAAAAAGAGCACCGATACCGGCGAGGGCGGGCGGTCGCTCATCAAGCTGGACCGGGAGTACTGCTGCATCGACCGGGCATACGACTATATCTGCGATCTGCAGACCATCGACGAGATCGACCCGGAGACCCGGTCGGCGGACGAGCTGAAGCGGGCGTGTGACGCCTTCGGCGGCGAGCTGCTGGAGGGGTACTATTTCAACCACTGCGAGGACCTGAATGAGCTGATCCTCAGCCAGCGCATCTATTATGAGAAGCGGAAGAACCGGCTGCTGATGAAGGCGGCGGAGCTGTATGAGCAGCGGGATATGCTGCCGGAGGCTGTGGGCATTCTGGAGCGGGTCATGGAATACGAGCCCTACAACGAGCAGCTGGCCCTGCGGCTGATGACGCTGTATGAGCGCGGCGGCGACCGCAGCCGTGCTATCCGGTTTTTCAACGAGTTCCGCAACCGGCTGGCCTCCAATCTGGAGATCTATCCCGGCAGCGCCATCACGCAGAAATACGCGGAGCTGAAGGCCGCGCCCGCCGCGCCGGAGCCGGCTCCGGCAGCGGACAGCGTTCCCGGCCTGCATGTGCGGACCTACTGCCTCCGGGCGGTGCCCTGCTTCTGGATGGCGGACACGGTGGGGAAGCTGCTGGACGCCGTCGGGAACGACGTGCGGCCGGACGACCGGACGCTGCTGCGGGTGCTGGGGGCTATACAGCCCGCTGCGGCGGCGTGTGCCGGTGTGGAGGGCGAGGTCACGGCCGCGCCGGCGGCGGTGGCCCAGGCGTTTATCCGGTGGCTCACCGGTCTGGCGGCGCGGCAGCCGCTGGCGGTGCATATCCGCCGCGCCGGGGAGATGGACGACGTCAGCCGCGGTGTGCTGGAGTATCTGCTGGCGGAGCGCCCTGCCGGGTTGACGCTGCTGACAGAGGACGGCTGCACTCTGGGCGATATGCCCAGCGGAAAATGACGGCGGAAAGTGCCGGATATTTGCCGGAACAACGGACGCATCCGAACTTTAAAGCGCGAAAGCGCCTGGAGAGGCGTTTACCCCGGGTAAATATTTTTGGCAGATATGACGGTTGACGGTGGCTCCCTGTTGTGATATCTTACAGAAAACTTCGGGAAAGGAGAACGCCACACATGATGAAGCAGCTGTACAAGGCATACGCATTTAGCTTTTACTTTACCTATGCGGATAAAGTAAGAGTGATTTGTGATGCCCGGAAATGCTGCTGATGAAATGAGGACGTTCTCCCACGGAGACGCACTGACATCAAAGCCGCCCTATGGATCACAGATCCACAGGGCGGCTTTTTTGCAGCCAATTTTTCAAAAACACCCATCAGGAGGAACCACACCATGAAAAAGAACATCACACGGCGGCTGATGACCGCCCTGCTGGCCGCCGCCGGGGCGGCCGCATGGCCGTGCAGCTGGGCGGTGTGATACTGGGCGCGGTGATCTACTACATCGTGTACCAGGTCATCATCTTCGCCGGCTTCGACACCGACCTTCTGAAAATGTTTTCCGCCGTGGTGGTGGCCGTGTTCCTGGGTGCGCCCCACGTCAAAGCACAACTGAAAGCCCATTCCCGCAGTAAGAAAGGAGACAGCGGCCATGCTGAAAATGAATAACATCACCAAGACCTTCAACAGCGGCACCGTGGACGAGCGCGTGGCGCTGGACCACCTGAGCCTGACGCTGCGGGACGGGGATTTCGTCACCGTCATCGGCGGCAACGGCGCCGGAAAGAGCACCATGCAGAACGCCATCTGCGGCACCTGGCAGCCCGACGAGGGCAGCATCGAGCTGGACGGCGTCAACGTTTCCTCTCTGCCGGAGTACAAGCGCGCCCGCTACCTGGGCCGCGTATACCAGGACCCCATGATGGGCACCTCCGCCGGCATGGAGATCGAGGAGAACCTGGCTCTGGCGGAGCGCCGCGGCCGGCATCACACCCTGCGTCCCGGCATCCGCCGCGGCGAGCGCGAGGACTATCGCCGCCGCCTGCGGGAGCTGGGTCTGGGTCTGGAGGATCGCCTGACCACCAAGGTGGGCACCCTCTCCGGCGGACAGCGTCAGGCGCTGACGCTGCTGATGGCCACCCTGCAGAAGCCCAAGCTGCTGCTGCTGGACGAGCACACCGCTGCCCTGGATCCCCAGACGGCCCAGCGGGTCATGGATATCACGGACCGCCTGGTCCGGGAGAACCACCTGACCACGCTGATGATCACCCACAATATGCGCGACGCTATCCACTACGGCAACCGCCTGCTGATGCTGCACAACGGGCGGATCGTGATGGATATCTCCGGCGAGGAGAAGGCCCGGCTGACGGTGCCGGACCTGCTGGCGCTGTTCAGCAAGGTCAGCGGCCAGGAATACGACAACGACCGCGCCCTGCTGGCGTAAACGCGAAGCCGGGGACTGTCCGTGAGGACAGCCTCCGGCTCTCTGCGCTTGACGGGCTGTGCGGCGGATGGTATGATGGTGGACGGAAGCGCCGGGGCCGTTCCGGCGCAGGGGAGGACGCCATGAAGAAGATAGACAACTGCGAGAATTCCACCGTGCTGGTGGCGCTGCTGCTGGCGGGCATCCTGCTGGTCATGGGCGCCTACCGGCTGTTCTCCTGGCTGTGCAGCCGGGGGCTGACGGACACGCTGACCTGGGTGCTGGGCGCGGCGGCGCTGGTGCTGGCGGCGCTGGGCCTGCTGCTGGCGAGCCGCAGCTTCCGGCGGCTGAAGGAGCTGCATCTGTAAGAGAACACCCCTGACCGGCAGGTCAGGGGTGTTCTTTCTTTACAGCTCGAGGGTCGCCGGCACAGCGTCCGCCGGGATGGGGCAGGTGTACCCGGCCGCCGTCCGCTGCCGGAACTCGGCCTTGGCGGCCTCCAGCAGCGCGGGCTGCTCCAGCAGATCAATGGCGGCGGCGCACAGCACCTTGCCGGCGTGTACGGTGGCCTTATGGGCCATGGGCGTCTTGTTGCAGGACACCACCTGCCAGCTGTGGCAGGGGACGTGGTTGGGCCACACCGCCACATGGATCTGTGCCGTGGGGCACTGATAGCTGACATCGCCCACGTCGGTGGAGCCGGCGTTGAAGGCGGGACCCTGATACAGCGGCATCAGGAAGTCGTTGAAGTGGCCGGTCTGCATGGCCTTCACCTTTTCGGCGAAGGCGGGATCGTTCTCCGCGCCCACGCCGCCGGGGACGTCACGCCCTTCGTAGGTGGCGGACAGTGCCTCCATGAAAGCGTGCTCCTCCGCCGTGCAGGGCGGTACGCCCAGCTGGGAGAAGTTGTCGTACAGCACCTTCTCCAGCGCGTGGTTGCACACGGTGTCGGACAGGCCGTCCACGAAGCGGCGCTCGATGGTGGTGTCCGTCATCAGCGCCGCGCCCTGCGCGATCTTGTCCACCC
>ERZ824978.1605-NODE-1605-length-23068-cov-3.488680_pt1 | contig 23068 bp, 17 predicted proteins | sample MGYA00519860_ERZ824978 | MGnify/ENA primary metagenome ERZ824978 (study PRJEB31778, sample SAMEA3449184) | human gut metagenome | biome: human gut; feature: human-associated habitat; material: faeces | place: United Kingdom | collected 2010/2012 ... | reverse complement strand
TCGCCGCAAAGCTCAAGCACGCAACCCGAATGCACGGAAGGGCGGCCGTATGGCATTCCTATTTGCGCTTGCTCCAGATGGGGTTTACCAAGCTGCGTTGTTGCCAACGCACTGGTGCGCTTTTACCGCACCGTTTCAGCTTTTCTCCTGCATGCAGGGGAGTCTTCTTTTCTGTGGCACTGTCCGTCGGGTCGCCCCGCCCAGCCGTTAGCTGGCATCTTGCCCTTGGGAGCCCGGACTTTCCTCATGCTTGCGCACGCGATTGCCCGGCTCACTCGAGGTGGTAGTATACATCGTTCTTCGAACGATGTATACGGCCGACGCTGCGGGCCAATTGGGCACCTTATCTTGCTTTTGCAAGCAGCCTTGACGGGCGAAGCCCGTCTGGCGCCTGCTTTCAAAGCAATCTGAGACATCGGATTGGCCCTCGCCGACTGATATGAACCTGAGGGCTTCGGAAAATTCCCCTATGATGTTTCCTCGATCTCTGACTTCTGCTATTCGTTTTTCTGGTTTCATGGTTAGGGATGATTCTCGTACTCTTTCGCTCTGAAAGGATTTTCATATGAAACGCTGCTTGCTTGTTGGCGCTGCGCCTTCGGCCCATAAAGAGCTTGACTACATCCTGCAAACGCAGGGATTCGATGCGGTGTATGCGGTCGATGGCGGGTTCGCGGCGTTGCAGGAGCGCGGCATTGTGCCTGATGCGGTGTTCGGCGATTTCGATTCGCTTGGAGCGGTACCTCAGCATCCATGCGTGTTCGAGTACGACATGCACAAGGATTTCACCGATATGGATTTGGCAATTGGCCATGCCGAGCAGCAGGGTCTTGGGGAGCTGGTTATCTGCGATGCGTTTACGGGCAGGCTCGACCACTCCCTAGGCAACTTGCAGTTGCTTATCCAAGCGGCCGCTCGAGGAACATGCGTGTGGGGCATTGGCGAGGAAACAGTAATAGCCCCGCTGGTGGCACCAGGGCCGTTCTGCTCTCTTTCATTTGCGGAAGGTGCGCAAGGCATGTGTTCGGTGCTTTCCCATGGCGATGTGTGCAAAGGCGTTACCGAAGTGGGCTTGGAGTGGGAGCTCGGCGGCGCAACCTGCACGAACCGGGCGCTGTGGGGTATTTCCAACGAGCTTATTGGCAGGCCTGCCAGCATCAGCTTGGAAGAAGGCTCGCTGTGGGTTATCTTCCCCCTTTTGGAATTCCCGCGTGCGGCGTATACCTATATACGAGTACAATAACGTAACCACATAACAGGGGAGCTAACCGCCCGCGATGCGCGGCTGTTCGGCTGAGAGGGGGCAAGGCCCCGACCCATAGAACCTGTATGGATAATGCCAACGAAGGGAGCCGTGATGGCACAAGAGCGTCTCATCACTCAAATCGATTATGCCCGTGCGGGCAAAATCACGCCTCAAATGGAAGCAGTTGCCGCCAAGGAGCATAAAACGTCCGAAGAGATTCGTGCAGGTGTTGCGAAGGGCTGCATTGCCATTCCCGCCAACATACACCATGCTGCTTTGAGCCCCGAGGGCGTAGGCGAAGGTATGCGTACCAAGGTAAATGTTAATCTGGGTATTTCTGGCGACCTGATGAACGCCGAAATGGAACTCGAGAAGGTGCGTACTGCTATCGAGCTGGGCGCGGAAGGCATTATGGACCTGTCCAATCACGGCAAAACGCACGATTTCCGTAAGCATCTTATCGACATGAGCCCCGCCATGATCGGTACGGTGCCCATGTACGATGCCATCGGCTACTTGGAAAAACCTCTTATTGGTATTACGGCTCAGGACTTCTTGGACGTTGTTCGCGCTCACGCTGAAGACGGTGTGGACTTCGTAACCATCCATGCTGGCATGAACCGTCGTACCATCGAAAACTTCAAAGAAACCGGTCGCTTGATGAACATCGTAAGCCGCGGCGGTTCGCTGATTTTCGCCTGGATGGAGGCTACGGGCAACGAAAATCCTTTCTACGAGTATTACGACGAAGTGCTGGAAATCTTGCATGAGCACGATGTGACCATCAGCATCGGTGATGCTATGCGCCCCGGCTGCAACTACGACGCTACTGATGCTGGGCAGATTTCTGAGCTTATCGAGATCGGCAAGCTTACCAAGCGTGCATGGGATGCAGGCGTTCAGGTTATGGTTGAGGGTCCTGGCCATATGGCATTGGACGAGATCCCCGCCAATATGAAGATTCAGAAGCGCTTGTGCCACAACGCCCCGTTCTACGTTCTTGGCCCGCTGGTTACCGATATTGCTCCTGGCTACGACCACATTACGTCTGCTATCGGTGGCGCGGTTGCCGCATCGTGTGGCGCCGACTTCCTGTGCTATGTAACGCCCGCCGAGCATCTGCGCTTGCCCGATGCCGATGATGTGCGTGAGGGTCTTGTTGCAACTAAAATTGCAGCTCATGCTGCCGATATCGCTAAGGGTATCCCCCATGCGCGTGATGTCGACAACCGCATGAGCGACGCTCGTCGCCGTATGGACTGGGAGGAAATGTTCAGTCTTGCCATCGATCCGGTGAAGCCCCGCAAGTACTTTGAGAGCGCGCCTCCCTCGACGGAGGGCACCTGCACCATGTGCGGCAAGATGTGTGCGGTTCGTACGGTTAATACCATCATGGATGGTCTTACCATCGACCTCGGCGAGGAAATGTCCGACAAATAGCAAGTATGAAGCGGCTGTCCCTTTGGGCAGCCGCTTTTACCTGTGATGCGAGCGGCGGGTGTTCGGGCGTTGAGGTGGCTCAGGCTCCCCTCGATCCCCGAGCCGTTAGCTTGCCTTGAGCAAGGAGAGAATATGAAAACAGCGCTAACCATTGCTGGTTCTGATTCAAGTGGCGGAGCTGGCATTCAGGCAGATATCAAAACCATGAGTGCTTTGGGAGTCTATGCGGAATCGGTTGTCACAGCGCTAACCGCGCAGAACACCATGGGTGTGCAAGGAGTGGTTGCGACGGATCCCGATTTTGTATTACTGCAGATGGAAAGCGTGTTTTCTGATATTTGCCCCAATGCAGTTAAGATCGGCATGCTCCCTACGGCGGAAGTGGTTCGTGCGGTGGGGCAGGGCTTGCAGCGTTTCGATGCTCAGAATGTCGTGCTCGATCCGGTCATGGTTGCCACAAGCGGGGCTGCGCTTTCGGAGGCGCCTGCAGTGCAAGCGCTTTTCGATTTGCTTGTACGGGCTTCCGTGGTAACGCCAAACATCCCCGAAGCCGAAGTGCTTTCAGGCATGCGCATCGAAACTAAAGAGGATATGCTGGCTGCGGCGAAGGCTATTCAGCTGAAAGGAGCACAGGCCGTTCTGGTGAAAGGCGGCCATTTGGCTGAAGAAGCCGACGATGTGCTGCTGGAAGCAAACGGTGCGGTGACGTGGCTTTCCGCTCAGCGCGTGGAAACGAAGAACACGCATGGTACTGGCTGCACACTTTCTTCTGCTATCGCTTCGTATTTGGCGAAGGGCGAAACTTTGAAGCATGCCGTGGCTTTTGCGAAGCGCTACCTCACTGAAGCAATCCAATCAAATCCTGGGTTAGGGAAAGGCAACGGTCCTGTGAACCACCTATTCGCGCTGCGCTAACAAGGCGGTTTAGGATTGCATGAATCGCCTTGCCAACGCCAGAAGTGCTTCGCGCTCAGGTGCTACCTCTTCGTTGGCTACGGCGCTGAACAACTCGCTGAGCACAAGCCCAACATGTGGTCCTTGAGGTACGCCGAGAGAGATAAGGTCGGTGCCATTTACTGGCAGGTCGGCAGGAGAAAGCACTTCGCCTTGCTTGAGCATCTCATTGAATAGGCTTTCGGCCGCGTTGATCTTCTGGATCCATTTTGTTGCACGGGTCGATTTTCCCCTTGCATCGCCCCGCATCAAGTCGCAAATTGCGTGGAACAGGTCCTCGTTGTGTTCTACCAGGGCATACAGCTTGCGCACACTTTTTGTTGTGGGCTCGGGTCTGTCGCCATGGTAGCGGATAACCAAGTCGAGATCATGCTGCATCTTCTTGCTGAAATGCAGCGTTTTTGCGCTTTCGCGCATGTGGTGAACGCTTGCTATGGGGTGATTGGGCATATGGCCCAAGTTGTCTGCTCCAATGAGGAACGTATCGGGCTTGCCTGCATCGTGAAACAGCGCCGCCCAACGCACCAAGGGGTAGGCGGGGGGGTTTTCGACTACCGCAGCGGTGTGTTCCCATACATCGTAGATGTGCCAAGGGTTGTGTTGGTCGAAGCCGTCCATGGCTTCAATGCAGGGAACAATATAGGCAAGTTCGCGGGGAAACCGAAGCAGGGTTTGGCGCACATGGCTTCCGCAGAGGAGCTTTTCAAGCTCTTGCCTTAGGCGCTCTCCCGCAACACCGGTAAGGGTTGGTGCGTATCTGCGTATGGCAGCTTCGGTATCAGGGTCAATCCAGAACCCGAGCTGTGAAGCGAAGCGCATAGCGCGAAGGGTGCGCAGGGCATCTTCTTGCAGGCGGATACCGGGATCGTTGACGCAGCGGATTATCTTGTTGGCCAAGTCGTTCTGCCCGTCAAAAGGATCTACAAGGCCACGAACCGGGTGGAACGCCATTGCGTTGATAGTGAAATCGCGTCGCGCCAAGTCTTGCTCGATGGTGTCAACGAACAGCACGCTATCGGGGTGGCGGTGATCGGTATAGGCGCCTTCGGTGCGGAAGGTGGTAACTTCGATGGGTTCGTTTTGATAAACCACGGTTACCGTACCGTGCTTCGTTCCTGTTTCGTGCACCGCCATGCCGCTTGCCAGACACGCTTCGCGCGTTTGCTCCCAGTGGGCGTTGGTGGCGATGTCGGCATCGTGGGGCGCGACGCCGCGAAGGGCGTCGCGCACGAAGCCACCAACAACCCATGCCTCAAAACCGCGCTTCTCCAAAGCGTCGATGACAGCGCATACCGATGCGGGAAGCTGGGCAAGCATTCCGTGGGCTTCGATATGTGGCGCATCATTAAGAGACATGACCTCAGGCTTTCGTTACGAGTATGTTTCAGTATACGGCTTCGGTAGCGATTCGTGCGTCCATACTGGAGATATGTCTTGAGACAATAGCCTGTGCGGCGTGGTGGTTTGTTGCGATTGCTTTCGCATGTCTTTCGAATTCGGTAGCGTAAAATCAAACGGTGAAAGATACGAACACGGTGTGCCGAGCACCTAAAAGGGGTTGCCATGATTGATGAAGTGCATATTCGCGATGTGGCGTTGATCCACGAGGCAACGTTTGCGCCAAGCCCCGCCTTTACTGTGGTGACAGGCGAAACGGGCACGGGTAAAACCGCTTTGCTGAATGCGTTGAAGATTCTGGTCGGCGAGCGCGCTGGTGCGTCGTTTGTGCGCGAGGGCTGCGAAGAGCTCCAGGTAGAGGGCCGTTTCTTTGGCGAAGGATGCGGGGAGGACGGCGTGGTGGCTGCGCGCCGCATCGGTGTGCAAGGACGCAGTCGCGTTTCCATTGACGGTTCGCTTGCTTCAGTGAAGGAGCTTGCCGGCGGCTTGGGCCAGACGGTTGATCTTTGCGGGCAGCACGAGCATCAGCGCTTGCTTTCGCCAGCCTATCAGCGTGCTTTGCTCGACGAATGGGGCAAAGAAGAAATCAGTGCGCCGTTGGGGGCGTATCGAGCATGCCTTTCTGCGGCAAACGATGCGTCTGCCGAGCTTGTTCGCCTGCAAAAGCTGGAATCAGCCGATGCCGTCGAGCTCGACAGGGCACGCTTCGCTTTGGAGCAGATCGGCAAAGCAGATCCCCAGGAAGGTGAGTACGAAGAGCTTATCGAGCGAATGCCTCGCCTGGAAAACGCCGAAATGCTGGTCCATGAGGCCATGTCTGCCCAGCGCAATCTAACGGGATCGGGCGGTGCGCTGGAATCGCTTGAGTCGGCATTGGGATCTCTTGAGCGAATTGCGGCGGTAGACACTTCCGTTGAATCCGTGTTGGAGCTTGTGCGTGAAGCATTCTTTTCGCTGGAGGATGTGGGTCGCGATTTGGCGACGTACAAAGATGGTGTCGATTTCCCCCAGGAAGAGCTGGAGGCGGCGCAGGACCGCATTGCCGAGTTGCAGGGTCTTATGCGTGGCTTCGGTCCGCGCATGGAAGATGTGTTGGCGCAGCGTGCCGAAGCTGAGGCGAAAATCCGCGAATACGATGGGCGCGACGAGCTTATCTCCCAGGCTCGAAAGAAGCGCGATGCAGCGGAATCGGCACTTGCCGACGCGGCGCATGCCTTGGCGGAAGCTCGCGGCAGGGTTATTCCTCGCTTTATCGATGCCGTCCAAGCCCAGATGGCTCGTTTGGAAATGAAGGGCGCACGTCTCGAGGCAAATATTTCTGATCTACCGCGCGGGCAGTGGGACACATGGGGCTCTCAGTCTTTTGAGTTCCTTTTTGCTGCTGGTGAGGGCCTTAGCGCTCAGCGGCTCGGCAAAATTGCTTCGGGTGGCGAAATGAGCCGCGTGATGCTTGCCCTGAAGGTCGCATTGGGCGAATGTGACCAGGTAGACACCCTGGTGTTTGACGAGATCGATGCTGGCGTGGGCGGTAGTACCGCTCGTGCACTTGGTGCCGTTCTTCGGGATTTGGCAAAAACCCATCAGGTCATTGTGGTAACGCACCTTCCTCAAGTTGCTGTGTGCGGCGATACTCATTATCTGGTAACGAAGTCCGATGATGCGTTGCCGCAAACCTGCTTGACTCCTGTTTCGGGCGAAAGCCGAACGGCGGAAATTGCCCGTATGCTAGCCGGCGAGGTGAGCGAAACGTCTCTTGCCCACGCCGCCGAACTGCTCAGCGAGCAGGAGTAGTCGGCACTTGATTCGGCCCGTCATATGCAAGGCAAAGAAAAAGGAGAATACATGTCCGAATACCAAGCCGTATTGCAGCAGCCGACAGATGGGCGCATGCCCGTTATCGGTTGTCATCTTTCGTCGGCTAAAGGGTATGCCGCAATGGCGAAAACGGCAGCTTCCATCGACGCCAACACGTTTGCGTTTTTCACGCGAAACCCGCGTGGCGGGAAGGCGAAAGCAATCGACGATGCTGATGTGAAGGCGTTTGCGGAAGAGGCGGCGCTGGCGGGTATCGGGCGCATTGTTGCGCATGGTTCGTATACCGTGAACCCGTGTGCGGCGAAAGAACAGGTGCGCAGTTTCGCATTTCAGGCGCTTGCCGAAGATTTGGCGCGAATGGAACGCACCCCAGGCCAGCTGCTCAACATTCACCCTGGCTCCCACGTGGGGCAAGGGGCGGATGTGGGCATTGAGCTTGTTGCCGAGGTCTTGAATACCGTATTGACGCCCGAGCAGACCACCACGCTCCTGTTGGAGACCATGGCGGGAAAGGGAAGCGAGGTGGGCCGCACCTTCCAGGAGCTGGCTGCCATCATCGATCGTGTTGAGCTCAACAGCCATCTAGGGGTTTGCCTTGATACCTGCCATGCATGGGATGCGGGATATGACATTGCGAATGACCTGGATGGTGTGCTCGAGGAATTCGACCGTGTTATCGGGTTGGATAGGCTGCGTGCTTTGCACATTAACGATTCCCTCAACGAATGCGGTGCCCATAAAGATCGCCATGCGCGCATTGGCGAAGGCCGCATTGGCAAAGAAGCGCTGGCTGCCGTAGTGATGCATCCTCGACTGTTGGGATTGCCCTGCATTCTGGAAACGCCGAACGAGCTGTCGGGCTATGCGGAAGAGATCGCATTTTTCCGTTCTTGCGTTGTGTAAAACGATTGTTTACCATGAACGGGTCTTATTAATTCCCCTTAACAGCATATTTGCAGGTGGCCTTTTACGGGCAAAGTGTGCCTGCACGGTTATTCATTTCTTTTAAGGAGGATCCAGTGAAATTCTTTCTGGACACTGCTGATCTCGATGAGATCGAAGAGGCAGCAAGCTGGGGTGCGTTGGCTGGCGTAACCACCAATCCGTCTTTGTATTCTCGCATCGGCGGCAAGCTTGATGACTTCCACAACCACATCAAGCGCATCTGCGACATCGTTGGCCCTGATTGCCCCGTTTCCGCAGAATCTGTTGCTATGACGCGCGAAGAGCTCATCACCGACGGTCGCGAGCTTGCCGCAATTGCCCCCAACGTTGTTGTGAAGATCCCCACCATGGTGGAAGGCCTTGCCGCAACGCATGCACTTGCAGCTGAGGGCATTCCGGTGAACATGACGCTGTGCTTCAGCGTTCCTCAGGCCATCTTGGCTGCCCGCGCTGGCGCTCGCTACATCAGCCCCTTCATTGGTCGTTTTGACGACATCTCGGAAGACGGCCTTGATCAGGTTGCCAATATTGTTACTGCGCTGAACAACTACGACTTCACCTCCAATACCGTAAACGGTGAGCAGGTCGAGGTTATTGCGGCTTCTATCCGCAGCGCAAACCATGTTACCCAGGCAGCGTTGATGGGTGCCGATATCGCAACGGTTCCCTTCGGTGTGCTGAAGAAGATGGTTCAGCATCCGTTGACCGATCGTGGCCTTGAGGCATTCCTCAAGGACTGGGAGAAAGTCCAGAACGCATGAGTGATGCAGAAGTAGTCGAAGAGTCTGCGCCCGAGGAAAAAAAGCCGGCGCGTACTACGCGTCGTCGTACGGCGAAGGCCTCCGACAAGCAGGAGGGGGCGGCCACAGCGGCTGCGCCCTTCGATTCTGCTGAGGTAAAGCCTGCGGTTGCCGAGGCTTCTTCTCCGGATGAAAAGCCCAAGTGCCGTAGGACAAGCAGGAAGAAAGCCGAAGAAGCTCCTGCCGATGCCGAAGCTGAGCAGAAGCCCAAGGCGGCGAAGCCTGCAAAATCCAAGGCTGCCGAAAAGAAGGAAGAGTCCCAGATTGAATCTTCCGACACGCAGAAGGGCGACGCTTTCTCTGAGGACGAGTCCAAACCAAGGCGAACCCGCACCCGATCCAGGTCGAAGGCTAAGGCGGAAGAAGCGTCTCAGGGCGAAAATGCGCAGGCAGCTCCCAAGCAGGAAGCTGAGCCTAAGCAAGAAAAAACTTTTGAACAGGCTGCTTCTTCCGATCAAGAGACTCCATCGAAGCAAAAGGATTCCTCGAAGCAGGAATCGGATCCTTCTGAAGGAGCGGAAAAGCAAGAGCCTTCCGGACCCTCGGATGCTTCTGATGCTGCCGAGGAAAAGAGCTCCAGCGAGCGTGAAGAGCGCGACGACTACAAGGGTCGTCGTCAGCGCAAACCCCGTCAGCAGAGGGGCGGCGATCGTCAGAAAGGCGATCGAGGCGACCGCCAGAAGAACGATCGTTATCACAGCGGTCGTCGCCAGCACCAGCAAAACCGTCGTGAGCCGGTGACCCCTCAGGTTTCCAAGGAAGATCTCGCGAAACTAAAGGTCGTTGAGCTTCGCGAAAAGGCTCAGGAACTGGAGATCGACTTCAAGGGCCTTAAGAAGGCAGAGCTTATCGAGGCAGTGTTTGCTGCCAGCATGAAAGCCGAAGGCTTTGAAGAGGTCAGCGGCATCCTTGATGTGCTTTCCGATGGCTATGGGTTCTTGCGTACGAGCGGATATCTTCCCGGTGAAAAAGACGTATATGTTGGTACTTCTACTATTCGTCGCAATCACCTTCGCAAAGGTGACTACCTTACCGGCCAAACGCGCCCAGCGCGTCCGAAGGAAAAGTTTGCCGCTCTTCAGCGCATTGACACCGTGAATGGGGTTCCGCTTGACGAGGTCGGCAAGCGTATTCGCTTTGCTGATTTGACGCCGGTGTTCCCCGATGAACGCTTGGTGCTTGAGCACGGACGATCCTCTATCACTTCTCGAGTTATCGATCTGTGCGCACCTATCGGCAAAGGCCAACGTGGTCTTATCGTTTCGCCTCCCAAGGCGGGCAAAACAACGATCTTGAAGGATATCGCAGCGTCCATTACGTCGAACAATCCCGAAGTGCATCTGATGTGCCTTCTGGTCGACGAGCGCCCCGAAGAAGTTACCGACATGGAGCGATCCATTCATGGTGAGGTAATTTCCTCGACTTTCGATATGCCTTGTGAAAACCACGTTGCGGTTTCCGAGATGGTTATCGAAAGGGCAAAGCGCTTGGTGGAAAATGGGCAGGACGTCGTCATCCTGCTTGACTCGCTTACGCGTTTGGCGCGTGCCTACAATCTGGCGCAACCCGCATCGGGTCGCATCCTTTCTGGTGGCGTTGATTCGACGGCGTTGTATCCGCCTAAGAAGTTTTTGGGCGCTGCCCGCAATATCGAGGGCGGCGGAAGCCTTACCATCTTGGCATCGGCTCTTATTGAGACGGGTTCGAAGATGGATGAGGTTATCTTTGAAGAATTCAAGGGTACCGGCAACATGGAAGTGAAGCTTGATCGCTCGTTGGCGGAGCATCGCATCTTCCCTGCAATCGATCCGGTTGCATCGGGCACCCGTCGAGAAGATCTGCTGCTTGATCCTCAGGAGGCGCCGCTCATTTGGGCAGTGCGTCGTGTGCTCGCCAATCGCAACAACGTTGAGCGAGCCATGGATTCGCTTATCAAGTCGCTTAAGCAGACCAACGATAACCAGGAGTTCCTGATGCGCGCTGCAAAAAAGGCGCAGCAGGGACGTCATTTCGACGAGAGCGGAGCGATTGAAATCTAATAAATGAGATTTCGGTTCGCGACGTGATCTGGCTGCGTAGAGCATATCGTCATCGCTTATAATTACGAAAAAATGGAACCCTGCCGTCCGGCGGGGTTCCGCAGTGTTTACCTGTCTGTATTTATAGGGAGGTCATGTGCCTCAAGAGCCATTATCTCAGCATCCGGGCGGACCTCAACCGCCAGTAGGGTATGAGCAGCCTGCGCCTCAACCCCCGTTCGAACAAGCACCGCAGTCTGCTGCGGCGGCAACCGTCTATTGGAAAGAGCCTCGCAAATCACGCGGATGGATTGTGGCGCTTGTCGCAATTATCGCGGTGTGCCTGGTGTCGGTTTTCGGTATTGTATCTTGCACCTCGGCTATTGCTGGCCTGGGCGGGTCGAACGCCTACGACAGCGAGCCGTTGCTCCCGAATACGGTTGCGGTTATCGACATCGACAGCACCATTCAATACGATGGCACCACGAACAGCCCCGATGGCCTGAAGCAGCAGCTTGACGTTGCGGCAGATGATAGCAGGATCATTGCGGTGGTGCTGCGTGTGAATTCAGGGGGCGGTGTTGCCACGGCTGGCGAGGAAATGTCCACCTACGTGAAGGAATTCCGAGAGGACACAGGCAAACCAGTAGTGGTTTCGAGCGCTTCTACCAATGCGAGCGCTGCTTACGAGATATCCAGCCAAGCAGACTACATTTTTACGGCGCATACCACCGCCATCGGCGCAATTGGTACAGCGATACAGGTGGTCGATTATTCTGGTTTAATGACCATGCTCGGTATCTCTACGGAAGATATTACTTCTGCTGAAAGCAAGGATTCCACCTACGGTACGCGCAAGCTTACCGATGAAGAGCGGGCATACTATCAGGCTCAGGTGGACCAGATCAACGAAACGTTCATCCAAACTGTTGCCGATGGTCGTAATATGTCTGTCGATGAGGTGCGCGCTTTAGCTACGGGTCTCACGTTTACCGGCGACGATGCCGTGAAAAACGGTCTTGCCGACGAAATCGGCACAAAGGAAGACGCTATCGAATACGCAGCTATGCTTGCGGGGCACTCATCCGACTATGAAACGGTGAATCTCAGGCAACATAGCTCGGACGATATTTCTACCCTGATCGACCTGATATCTGAAAATAAGTCTATTTCCGCTGATCAATTGGCTTCGGCGTTGAAGGAGTTGGAGAGCAATGGCTCCATCGCAAAATAAGAAAGAACGTATCGAGTGGCCGAAGCGTGCCGTTGTGACGGCAGGCATGCCTTATGGCAACAAGTCTCTGCACTTTGGTCATGTGGGCGGCGTTTTTGTACCCGCCGACTGCTATGCCCGCTTCCTCCGTGATCGCATCGGCCCTGAAAACGTGGTATTCGTCTCTGGCACCGACTGCTTCGGTTCTCCTATCGAAGAGGGGTATCGCAAGGAAGTTGAATCCGGTTCCTTCGAGGGAACCCTGGAAGACTATGTTCGTCGCAACCACGATCGCCAGAAGGCAACGCTTGATGCGTACGACATTAGCCTTGATGTGTACGAGGGCAGTGGCCTCGGCCATTGTGGCGAGGTTCATCGCTCTATTTCTGCCGCCTTTGTGCAGCGTCTTCATGAAAAGGGATTCCTGCATTTGGAGAGCACGCTTCAGTTCTATGACGCTCAGGAAGGCATGTTCCTGAATGGCCGTCAGGTAGTGGGGCATTGCCCTGTGCAGGGCTGCAAAAGCGAAAAAGCCTATGCCGATGAATGCGACCTGGGCCACCAGTACGACCCGGTTGATCTCATCAACCCGATTTCCTCGGTTTCGGGCACGGTGCCGGAAATGCGTGAGGTGCGTAATTGGTACTTCGACCTGCCTGGCTTGTCCAACGTAGTTCGTGATTATGTCGATGCTTTGGAAAGCGATCCGTGCATTCGTCCCGTTGTTACCAAAACCATTAAGGAATTCCTTGTTCCGCCCATCATTTACATCAAGGTGGAACTGCACGACAAATACCTGGAAATTGCAGACAAATTGCCCAAGCATGTGTATCGCGATGCTGCCAAGGGCAAGCAGAGCTTCGAGATCGAATTCGAGAACGTCTACGATCGCGATAAAGCGCGTGCCGTGTTGGCAGGTGCGAATATTCGCTTCCGCACCGGTAAGGCATTGGTGCCGTTCCGTATTTCCGGCAACGTCGAATGGGGCGTGCCTGTTCCCGAAATCGAAGGGGTGGACGGTCTTACGGTATGGTGCTGGCCCGAAAGCCTTTGGGCTCCGCTTTCCTTCACCATGGCGCGTAACGACGATCGTGGTCTTTCCCGCTCGGCATGGCGCTCTTTCTGGTGCAAAAAAGACGCAACGGTGTATCAGTTCATCGGTCAGGACAACCTGTATTTCTATGGCGTTGCCCAGCCTGCCTTGTTCGCCGCTCTTCAGGAAAAGCAGCCCGTGGTTGCCGATGCTCCTGAAGGCGAATTGCAGCAGACAAAACTCATCGCCAATCACCATATCTTGTTTGGCGACAAGAAGGCCTCTTCCTCTGGTTCGGTGAAGCCGCCTACGGCAGACGAGCTTTTGGAGCACTATACCTCCGAGCAGCTGCGTGCCCACTTCCTCGCTTTGGCGCTCGACCAGAAATCGGTAGGGTTCAAGCCGAAAATCTTCGATCCCGACCCCGAAAAGCGTGAAGATCCCCGCGTTGCCGATCCCGCCTTGAAAGAAGGCGCGCTTCTTACCAAGGTGTTCAACCGTTTGGCACGTAGCTGCTTCTACGAGGCAGCAAAGAATTTTGAGGGATATATGCCCCTCGGTGCAGTGAGCATCGAGGTACTTGCCAAGGTGAATAAAACCATGCACAAGTACGAAGAGCTGATGTATCACGTCGACCTCCATTCCGTCATGGCCTTGATGGACGAGTTCATCCGCTACGCCAATAAGTATTGGTCAAGCGGCATTCGCGAAGCGGAGGCCAATGAGGATGCCGATGCTCGCCGCAAGGTATTGGTTGATTCGTTCTATCTGCTGCGTATCGCAACGTTGCTGATGCATCCGGTTGTTCCGCGTGGCACCGAGCGCATCTGCGACTATATGAATTTTGAGTTCGAAGACTTCTTCAGCTGGAATTACGATTTCGACAGCATGGAAGAGCTGTGCAACGCCATGGAGCTTGACGAGCGCCGTCATCGCGTTCGCGATCTCCCTCCGCGCACCGACTTCTTCAAGTTCCACCCCAGCCAGATCAAGAAGAAATAGGCTATCGAAGAGCCTCGCTACACGTGCCGGACCTCCCTGGCGCTCCTAGTACCACAGTGGGCTCGGCTTTGCTTGCGGGGCTCTTTTTGCTGTGCGCAGCCCTCTTTTATCCTATAGCCCCCTGTTCGGTAGGGCGTTATTTTTGAGTGCGGAGAATTCTCATCGTTTGCAACTATAGTCGCTGTTCGGGATGGCGTTGTGAAGGAACAGGGAAGAAGGCTCGACGTCCTTGCGAAAGTGTGCTTCTGCGCTATACTAAATAGGCTTATCTCGCCTTGGTCGGAAACCAAGGCATAGTAAGGAGAACCAATGAAAAAAGATATCCATCCCGAGTACGTTGACTGCACGGTAACCTGCACCTGCGGCAACACCTTCCAGACTCGTTCCACGAAGTCGGAGATCCGCGTTGACATCTGCAACGCTTGCCATCCGTTCTTCACGGGCCAGCAGAAGCTGATCGACTCTGGCGGACGTGTACAGCGCTTTGCTAACAAGTTCGGTGCTGCCACCGAGGCTGTTGCTGCTCGCGAGGCTGCTAAGAAGGCAGAACGCGCTGCTGCTATCGAGGCTGCTGAAGCTGCTAAGAAGGCAGAGCGTGAGGCTAAGGCTGCTGCCAAGGCTGCTCGTGCTGCTGAGTTCGCCAAGAAGGCTGAGGCAGAAGCTGCTAAGGCTGCTGCAGAGGCTGAGGCTGCTGCTGTTGTTGCAGAAGGCGAAGCAGAAGAGGCTGCTGCTGTTGTTGCAGAAGGCGAAGCAGAAGAGGCTGCTGAAGAAGCTGTTGCAGCTGAGGTTGCAGAGAACGCTGCTGAATAGTATTAGCTTGTGCTCAGGCGAAGGCGTCCGCATTATGCGGGCGCCTTTTTCGTTTTGGGCCGCAATCCCGGAGGCTAGGGTGCGTTCCAGGTGCCGCCTTTCCGCACCGTTCCTCATACCGTCCAGCTGCCGCTTTGCGGTGTTGTGCCCGGATCGCTCCCTCATGGCACCGTACCCAGCTCGTCTCATGGCGCAGCGGTCGGATCTGTTCTCGCGGCATCGCACTCGACTGCCTGTGGCACCGTGGTTGCGGCGATTGCATTGCTTGCCGAAGGTGCCATCGCATCTGTCCGCCTGTGAAACCGTGACCAGATCGCTCCCCACGGCGCATCGTCCGCGGCACTGCGTCCGATCGTCCCGTCCATAGAGCACTGATCTGGTCCGCCTTGTCCGCGACGCCGCACGCGAATGGGCCTCTCGCGCGGTTCAGCTCTTGCGCCGCTATGTCCATGGCGGCGCCTCAGGTCGTTTGGGACTCCGAAAACAGAAAAACGTTCCACCGCGCAACTTTTTTGCGATTAGCAACCGTCGCGAGTTCCCTGAGTGAGGATAAAAGCGCAAAACCGCAGGTAATCGGGCGTACGATGGTGTATTTTCGCTTTGCGGGTGAGGAAAGGGGTTGCTAATCGAAAAAAAGTTGCAAAGATCCGAGGATTTTTGTTTTTACCCTCCTGCAGGGGCTGTTTTTCGCTATTGCGCAACGGCTTGGCATCATCTTTGCTTTCTCGACGGTTGCGTTTGTTTATGCCGTAAGCTGAGTTCGATGCAGGAAAGCATGGCACGCATGGGTGCCCGGTTGTGTGCGCAGGTTTCATCTTCGTGGAAAGCGTAAGAGGCCGCATGGGGAGTGCTGCTTGCTCTTCTTTCTGATGGGCGCTGCTGCTCTTGCGCCGCGATGGGGTATGGCTGCGCCTAGCTTATGACGGGCCGTGGCTACGCTTGGCCTGTGACGGGCGTGTTGTCGCCTTTTGCTGGCAACAGGCATCTTGTTTGTGTTGCTGTGCTTGTGCGCAGATAGGAAAAGGAACCGCAATGAATGACAGTGATAAAGCAACTGCAATGAGCAATGGCGATTCTTCCACCAGTGGAGCTTCGGTCGAACCTGAATATGTGGTTCCCGAAGTACTGCCTATGGACGACGAAGGAAACCCAACACATAAGATCAAGGGTGCAGCCCAAATAGCGGCGGGTACCGCCTTGACCGCCGCAGGTGTTCCCATGCTTGTTCTGCCTGGCCCTGGCGCTGTGGCAATTGCGGGCGGCGCAGCTTTAATAAGCAAGGGCCAGCGTAATTGCTCGGGTCGTTCGGCAACGCCTTTCGAGGAAAAACTCGATGACGTTGCTGAAAGGGCGGCCGTCGCGGTTAAAGCCTCCACCGAGAAAACAGCTCACAAAGCAGCCGAAGAGGCCCCAAAGGTTGCGAAGAAGGTTATTTGCGAAGCGCCACTTGTTGCTGGAATGGCGGTCCGGGCAGCAAAGCCTGTCGTTAAAGGCGTTGCCGGTGCAGTGGCCCAGGCGGCAAAGCCCGTTGCGAAAAGCGCTGCGGGGGCGGCGGTGGCTACGGGTAGTCAGTTAACCCAGAAAGGGTTGAAATACTTGCAGAATAAGAAAAGCACCAAGAAACAAGCCCGTTAACCAGGTGTTTCTTGCTGTAACTTATAAAAATCGTATTCTATGATCACAACTAAGCAAAGGGAAGGTTTGGGAGCTATGGATAAAACTGCATTTCGATCGCTAACCTACGGCATGTACCTGGTTAGCTCCTTGAGGGATGGAAAACCTGTTGGTTGTGTGGCAAACACGTTTACGCAGGTTACGAGCAGCCCAGCTCAGGCAAGCATTGCGTTGAACAAAGACAATTTCACCACGCAAGGCGTGCGCGAAACGGGCGCGTTCGAGGTTACCGTACTCGATCAATCTGCCTCGATGGAGCTTATTGGGGCCTTCGGGTTCCATTCAAGCGCTGATACCGATAAGTTTTCGGGTTTTACGACCGAAACGTCCGCGCAGGGTATCCCTTATGTTGCCGAGCAGGTTTGTGCTCGCTTTTCGGTAAAGGTTGAACAGGAAATCGATCTGGGATCCCATGTGCTTTTTATTGGCTCAGTTGCTGATGCTGCATCTCTTGGGGGCGAAGAACCTATGACCTATGCCTATTATCATCAGGTCAAAGGAGGCAAAACACCGCCGAAGGCGCCGAGTTTCAATGAAGATGCTCCTGCGAAGGAAGAAGAATCGGACCCTGCGGCAGGTCGTACGTTCGCGTGGCGTTGCACGGTTTGCGGTCATATCGAATACGTCGACGAGCTTCCAGAAGACTTCATCTGCCCGATATGCGGAGTGGGTAGGGACTTGTTTGAGCGTATAGAGCTGTAGGTCCAATCTCGGCAACGAGCACAGCTGCAATGCCCCCCTCGAAAGGGAAGCGACCGTTAACATGATGCGCCTCGGAGGAATAATTCTTCTGAGGCGCATCATTTGTCGGTGCGTCCTTCCGCCGCCCATTAGCGTGTTCTTTCCGCGAACCGTCCTGTTGTGGGCGGCTGCTCAAGAGTGGTTCGCTATTATGGCGCAAGAAGAGAAAGGACAAGCCCTATGAATGTAGAGCTTTTGCAATATCCCGAACATCCTGAGCGCGCGGTGGCAACGGCGGCACGCCTTTGCTATGCCCCCGTCGGCGCAACTGAGCTTATGGAAACCATGCCGCCGGAGCGCGTGCAAAGCGTGCTTTCCACCATAATGAAATCAGGCCATTTTTCTACGCTGGAACACGTGAGCTATACCTTTGCGGTAGACGGCGTTTCTCGCGCGCTCACTCACCAGTTGGTTCGCCATCGTCTGGCCAGCTTCAACCAGCAATCTCAGCGCTACGTTAAGTTCGCAGGGGATGTCGAAGTGGTGAAGCCCCCCACGGTTGCCGCGCAGGAAGATACTTCTTGCATCTTCGATGAGGCTATCGATGCTGTTGTGGATGCGTACCATAAGCTTCTTGATGCCGGTGTTCCCGCCGAAGATGCTCGTTATCTTCTGCCTAATGCTGCAGAAACAAAGATCGTCATTACCATGAACATTCGCGAGTTGCTTCACTTCCTAAGCTTGCGCTGCTGCAACCGCGCTCAATGGGAAATCCGCGAGCTTGCCAATCGCATGCTTGAGCTTGTTCGCCCCACGGCGCCCTATATCTTTATGGATGCTGGCGCTCCCTGTGTTCGTGGAGTGTGTCCCGAAGGTAAAATGACCTGCGGAAACCCCTATCCAAAAGTAGTAAGGGAGTAGCCTTTCCCCATGGGAAGTGATCTGAAACGAGCATTCACCGAAGACGGCCAACGCCGCACCCATATTGGCGGGCAGGCGCTTATCGAAGGCGTGATGATGCGTGGCAAGCTCAACTGGGCTGTTGCCGTGCGTGAGCCTGATGGCCATATGCATTCCGAGGAGCATCCTCTGTCCAAGAAGGGAAAGCGCGCCAAGTGGCTTTCCTGGCCGTTGGTGCGCGGGCCTGGTCGATTCATTAGTGCTGGGGTATAAGGCACTTGAGATTGCCGCCAACCATGCGTTTGACGACGAAGACGAACAGGCCGAAACGGTTGCCGAAGAAGTGGCAGCGGGCGGCTTGTGCATCGACGGCGACTTCGACGGTCAAGAATACGATTCCGAGGGTCAAGGTCTCATTGGCAATGGGGGCCCACAAGAATCTGACGGCAGTCGGGCTAGAAGGTGCGAGCCCGAACAAGACCCTCCGTTTTCTTGGAAACATGATTTCGGACGCCCAGATACCATGATCGATGCGCTTGGCGCCCAGCGAACGCTTGATGTGGTAACCGAACCCAACGAGCAAAGCCCGTATGGTGGCCAGGAAGGACCGCTTCACGCGTCCGAGGGGCAAGGTGTTCCTGCTCATGCCGCCAAAGAGGAAGAAGAGCCGTTTTTCGGGAAAGCGGAAATGGCAATTTCCCTGGTTATGGGCTTGGCTTTAGGAGTGGGCCTGTTTATCTTCCTGCCGGCATTGGCGTCCAATGTGCTGGTCGGCGAATACGAAGCCAACCCCTTTGCTTGGAATATCATCGATGGCTTGATGCGTGTGGTGATATTCGTCTTTTATGTATGGCTGATCGGGCGCATGAAGGATATCAAACGCATGTTTTCCTATCATGGCGCCGAGCACAAGACCATCCACTGCTACGAACACGGGCTTGAGCTTTCACCGGAAAACGCGCGGAGCTTTCCGCGGCTGCATGTTCGGTGCGGTACGGCATTCTTGATCATGGTCATGATCATCGCCATTTTGGTGTACACCATCATTCCTCTTAATTTGCTCATCGAGGGGTGGGGGATCAGCGGGCCTGCCGCATTCGCCCTGCTCATCGTGGTACGCATAGCGCTTATGCCTTTAATTGCTGGAATTTCATACGAGATTACCGTGAAGTGGGCGGGCAGCCACCCCGAAAATCCCTTGGTGCGTATCGTCTTGTGGCCGGGTATGCAGATGCAGCGCCTAACCACCAACGAGCCTGATGATTCCATGCTGGAATGCGCCATCGAAGCCATGCGCTTGGTTTTGGACCGCGAAAAGGAAGAGCTGCAAAACGCGACGAATTAGCCCTGCGCTTCTTTGATGGGTCTTTCAGCGGGGCTATTCGGATACGTTATCAAATTTTTCGCTTCGAGCTTCTCAATTCGGGTATGCTGAATCTTGCTACGCAGCAGAGGGGCTCCAGGCGTAGCGGGCGCGGCGCTATCTCGCCGCATAGTAAAGGCTGTGCTTGGAAGGCACCGCCAAGCAAAGGAGCAAATCCCCGCACACGTTAATAAGCAAATCGGGGTTAAGCCGTGTGAATAGCGGCTGGGCTTAAGGCTCGGCAGAAAAGGAGGAACCGCGTGAAACTGGTTGTTACCGAGAAGAACGACGCGGCTCAGAAGATCGCAGATTTGTTGGGCGCAACAAAGCCCAAAGCCGACAAAGTATATTCCACTCCCGTATATCGCTTTACCGTTGATGGTGAAGACTGGGTAACCATTGGTCTTCGTGGCCATATTTTGGAACCCGATTTTGCCACAGCGCTGGTGTATAAGAAGCGCGGCGGATGGCGTGGCGTTTCCGCCGATGGCGAAGTTATGGAAGCCGATATTCCCAAAACGCTGCCCAGGCCACCTTTTAAAAAGAAGAAACCCTTCACCGAAGACGGTGTGGAGTTGAAGGCTTGGAAGATGGATGCGCTGCCGTATTTGGTGTATTCGCCTATCGAAAAGCGCCCCAAGGAAAAAGATATTATCCGTTCGCTGAAGAACTTGGCGAAGAAAGCCGATTCCATCATCATTGCAACCGACTTCGACCGTGAAGGTGAGCTTATCGGCTCGGATGCGCTTTCATGCATTCAAGAGGTCAACGACACGGCACCTGTTTCTCGTGCGCGCTATTCTGCATTCACCAAGGAAGAGATAACTCACGCCTTCAGCAACTTAGTAACGCTCGATACCAACTTGGCTAGTGCGGGCGCTTCGCGCCAGGACATCGATCTTATCTGGGGCGCGGTGCTTACGCGCTACCTTACCTTGGTGAAGTTTGCCGGTTACGGCAACGTGCGTTCTTCTGGCCGTGTCCAGACGCCAACCCTGGCGCTTATCGTTGCCCGTGAGCGCGAGCGCTTGGCGTTTGTTCCTGAAGATTACTGGGTAATCAAAGGCTCTTTCGACGAAGGCGAAAATGCCTTCATTGCTCCTCATGCAACGGCACGTTTCAAAGCTGAAGCGGAAGCCAATGCAGTAATGGCCCATGTCGAAGGCCAAACCTCGGCGCGTGTTGAGTCCATCACGAAGCGCAAGCGCACCGTGGCACCTCCCGTGCCGTTCAACACTACGAGCCTTATGGCGGCAGCTTCTGCTGAGGGTCTTACCCCTGCACGAACCATGCGTTTGGCGGAAAGCCTGTACATGGATGGCTATATCAGCTATCCCCGTGTAGACAATACGGTGTACCCTTCTTCGCTCGATTTGGCAGACACCGTGAAGAAAATCATGGGCAATCCCGCTTATACCCCCTATTGCAAGCAGCTGCTTTCGGGCGGTCCTCTGCATGCAACACGCGGCAAGAAGGAAACTACCGACCATCCGCCTATTTATCCTACAGCCATGGCAACGCCCGACAACCTTCCTGCGGCGGAGTACAAGCTCTACAACCTTATTGCCCGTAGGTTCCTGGCAACGCTCTCCGATGCCGCCATCGTGGAAGGCACGAAGGTCTCGCTCGTTGTGGGCGGCGAAGAGTTTGTGGCTAAGGGCGATGTTTTAGTGAAGCCGGGTTTTCGCGGCATCTATCCTTATGGCCTGAAGAAAGACGAGCAGCTGCCTGCGTTGAAAGAAGGCCAGGAAATAGCCTTCAATGGTGCAACCTGCACAAAAGACCAAACCAAGCCTCCAGCCCGCTATTCGCAGGGTCGCTTGATCCAGGAAATGGAAAAGCTTGGCTTGGGCACGAAATCCACCCGCCATTCCATCATCGAGCGTCTGTATGCGGTGAAGTACGTGCAAAACGATCCTATCGAGCCTAGCCAGCTAGGTATGGCAGTGTGCGATGCTCTCGATAAGTTCGCGCCTCATATCACCCATCCTGAAATGACGGCAGAACTCGAAGAAGAGATGGACAATATCGCCGAAGGCCAGAAAACAAAGACCGAGGTGGTAACCAATTCGCGCAATTTGCTTTCCGAGCAGCTGGCAAGCTTGCTTCCTCATTCTGAAGAAGTGAAGGACGCTCTTGCGGATGCCGTTGCTGCCGATGCCTACGTGGGTCCATGCCCCAAGTGCGGTAAGGATCTGCAGCTGCGCTCTTCGCAGAAAACGCGCTCAATGTTCATAGGCTGTGCTGGTTGGCCCGACTGCGATGTCACCTATCCGCTGCCTAAGGGCAAGATCGAGGCGCTGGAAGAGAAGTGCCCCGTTTGCGGCATGCCTCAGATCAAGGTTACGGCATTCCGCTCCAAGCCGCGCGTTCTGTGCATCGACCCAGAATGTGAAACAAACAAAGAGCCCGATTTGGAAGTGGGCATTTGCCCTACGTGCAAGGAAAAGGGCTTGGAGAAGAAGCTTATTGCGCGTAAGAATCCGCGTACGTTGAAGCGCTTCATCCGCTGCGAGAACTACGATGAATGCGAAACGGGGTATCCGCTTCCGCAGTATGGCAAGCTTACGGCAACGCAGGAAGTATGCGAAAGCTGTGGCGCTCCCATGGTTATCGTTACCACGCAGCGTGGCCCTTGGAAGCTTTGTCCGAACTTCAATTGCCCCGCCAAGGAAGAGGCGGCAAAGAAGAAGGCCGAAAAGGCCGAGGCGAAGAAGGCTGCAAAGAAGCCCGCGGCTAAGAAAAAGACCGCAGCCAAGAAAGCTACCGCAAAGAAAACGGCCGGAAAAAACGAATAGTTCCTGAAAGCGCCTCCCGTGGGCGCTTTCTTTACGCGTTTCCCCCTTGAGCGCTCGAGGGGGAAAGGTGAACGGTAGGCATGCAAGAGCAGCCTGTGTTTTTCCATGGAGGAAATAAAGAAAGAGTAAAATAAAACAATTACGTGCCGTGAGGGCACGTGGCGAATCCAAACCGTTCAGGAGGAATAATGAGCAAGGTCACTATCGTAGGTGCAGGCAATGTTGGCGCAACCGCTGCGCACATCATCGCTTCCAAGAATCTCGCCGACGTCGTTTTGGTGGACGTGGCAGAGGGTCTTCCTCAGGGCAAGGCGCTTGATATGATGCACATGCGTTCGGTGGAAAAGTTCACCGTTAAGGTAACGGGCACTAACGACTATGCGACAACCACCGATTCCGACATCGTGGTAATCACCGCCGGCATCGCTCGCAAACCTGGCATGACCCGTGAAGACCTGCTTGGTGTTAACTCCGGCATCATGTCTTCTGTTATCGAGCAGGCAATGGCTGCTTCTCCGAACGCTATCTATATTTGTGTTACCAACCCGCTTGACGTTATGACCTACCTGGCTTTCAAGAAGTCCGGTCTGCCCTCCAACCGTCTTATGGGCATGGGCGGCGTGCTCGATTCCTCCCGTTTGTCTTTTGCGGTATGCGAAAAGCTTGGCTGCGACCCCGCTGATGTTACCGCTTGGGCACTTGGCGCTCACGGTGAGGGCATGGTTTGCTGGCCTCGCTTTACCACCGTCAAGGGCACTCCCATTACCGAGCTTATGAGCGAAGAGGACATCGCCGAGGTTACCAAGCGTTGCACCAAGGGCGGCGCTGAAGTTGTTTCCTTCCTGAAGACGGGCTCTGCCTATTACGCCCCAGGCGCTTCTATTGCCAAGATGGTCGAGGCTATCCTTACCGACTCCAAGGAAGTACTGAGCGTTTGCGCTTACATCGACGGCCAGTACGGTCTGAACGACCTGTACA
>ERZ824978.1588-NODE-1588-length-23288-cov-4.228985_pt1 | contig 23288 bp, 16 predicted proteins | sample MGYA00519860_ERZ824978 | MGnify/ENA primary metagenome ERZ824978 (study PRJEB31778, sample SAMEA3449184) | human gut metagenome | biome: human gut; feature: human-associated habitat; material: faeces | place: United Kingdom | collected 2010/2012 ... | reverse complement strand
CGCAGCACCGAGGACGAGGACAGCCCTGAAAGGGCTACCGCAGTCCGAAGCCCGCAACGCGAAGCGGAGCGGGCCGCAGAGCGCTGTTCGCGGGGAATGACGGCCAATCAGGGCTTTTTCGATGGGATTTTTCAGGCCGTGGTGCTCTGCAGCGTGTTCACGGTGATGGTATATTCGCTTTCGCCCTCGGAAAGCACGTTGCCGTTGCTGTCCACGATGGTGACGGTGCGGCCCTCCGCGTCCACGATGGAGCCGGAACAGTTCAGTGTGGTCACGACGCTGTCGCCGGTAACGACCCAGCTGGAGCTTTCATCAATGGTCAGGGTGCATCCGCCGTTCCCGCCATTGCCCGCGCAGCTTTCGTCATCCAGTACCGCGCCGGAGAAAACCGTGCCCTCCGTCAGGGACAGGTCAAGGTTGGAGATGCTGTCCCAGATCACGTTGCCGTTCATTTCCTGCTGGGCGGCGGTGAAAACGCAGTCGGCACCGTTCTGGCCGCTCTGACCCCAGCCGCGCTGGTTCTGGTTGCCGGTGCAGCGCAGGATGTACTCGCAGTCGTCTGAAGCGGTGATCTGCACATTGCGCAGGGTAAATTCACTTTCGGTGTTGGTGGTGTAGAACAGGCCGCCGTTCAGAGAGGTCAGGGAGCCGCCCTCCATGGTGAAGGTGCCTTTGCCCACTTCAGAGTCGCCGGACATGCTCTGGTACAGGATGACCGTCCAGGTGTTGTCATTCTGGGAAAGGTCGGCCATGTTGCCGCTGAGCTGGCAGTCGGTCAGACTGACGCTGTTCAGGCCTTCCAGACAAAGGGCTTCCGAGCCGGTGGCCGTCAGCTGCGCGTTGGAGATGGTGATATCCGCCGTCACGTATACGGCAGGAGAGCCGGAACCCTCGGAGGTGTAGCTGCCGCCGTCCACCACCATGGTGCCGCCGCCACGGTCAGAGCGGATAGCCGCCGAGGAGTTTCCGCGGGTGATAACGGTCAGGTTGGAGGCGTACAGAGTGCCGCCGCCCGCCACATGAATGCCGCCGGAGGTGTCCTGCGTGGTGTCGATGGTAGTGTCCGCTACGGTAGCAACGCCGCTGCCGTAGGCGAATACGCCCGCGCCGCCGTTCGCGTCGGTGGTGATGGTGGAGTTGCGAATTTCCAGCGTGCCGCCGGTCACCAGCGCCGCCGCGCCGACTCCATAGAAGCTGGCGGAATCGCCGCCGGTGGAATCCGTGGAGTTACGGGTCAGGGTGCTGTCCGTTACCTGCACGTTGCCCGCCGTGACCAGCAGCGCGTTTTCATCCGCTGCCACGGAGTCCAGCGTTACGCCGGAAAGCTGCGTGTCTTCCGATACGGTCTGCACGGCGGCGTAGGAGTCGGGCTGGCTGCTGCCGCCGGGGCCGCCCATGCCGCCCGGGCCACCGCCCATGTCACCGGCCGGGGGTTCGCCGGGGGCTTCTCCGTCAGGCTTTTCCGGCGGGGTTCCGCCCTGTCCCTGAGGCGGCTGTCCGTCCGGCGGGTTGCCGGGGTTTCCTTCCGCCAGAGCGAAGGACGATACAAACAAAAGGCAAATCGCTAAAAACAAAGCGTTGATTCGTTTCCAATTCCGTTTCATGGTGATTTTCTCCTTTTGGAACTTTACCGGGGGGGAGTATCTTGGCTTTCCTCCTCGGTACGTTTCAAAGGATAGCAGAAAAAAAGGAAAATAGGTTGGAGGAAAGACGAACATTTTTCAAAGAATTTGTGAACGGCAGGTGATGATCCTTTCAGGCGCTGGTTCGGTTTTTTTCCATTGATTTAGCTTGACTTCCCGCCAGGCAGATCCTATAATCATCTTGTTATATAACATATGTTTTGCAACATGACCGGAGAACTGGACGCGTTGCTATTGACGGAGAAAGGATGATCGGATTGCCTCCTAAGCCGAAGTTTACCAAAGACGAGATCACCAACGCCGCGCTGACCGTCGCCCGGGAAAAGGGCATCGGGGCGGTGTCCGCCCGGGAGGTCGCCGTGGTGCTGGGCACCTCTACCCGGCCCATTTTTACCTATTACCACACGATGGACGAGCTGAAAAAAGAAGTGCGTCTGTTTGCAGAGAATATTTTCCGGCAGTATGTGGAAAAAGGGCTGGCGATGGAACCGCCGTTTCTGGGCGTGGGCGTTCAATATCTGCAGTTTGCGCAGGACGAACCGAAGCTGTATCAGCTGTTGTACATGACTCGCCCCGAAGAAGGACAGTGCAGCGCGCTGGAAGCCATGGGCCGGGTACGGGAACAAGTGCGGGACCGACTGATGCAGACCTATCGGATGGACGGCCCTACTGCCGACCGTTATTTCCGGGATATGTGGCTGGCAGTGCACAGCCTGTGTACGCTGACGGTCACGGGCAACTGCCCCTATTCCCGGCAGGAGGTGCAGCAGATTCTGACCGGCTTCAGCCTGAGCCTGTGCAAGGCGCTGAAGGAAGTGCCCGGCTTCGTGGACGGCGCCTTCGACCGGGACGCAGCCTTCCGAAAGGCGATCGGGGACGCGAAAGCGACGTTTTGAGACACTGATTTTGACAATAGGACGAATCATCATTGCAATTCGCACAACGTGTGTTATACTAACCGTCCGAACGATGCTCAGAAATGAAATCGTTTGGACGGTTTTTCTATGGAAACGAAAAAATCCGATGCAAGCAAGGAGAAAAGCAATGCTTCAAATTCAACATCTCACCAAGGCCTACGGCGACAAAAAAGCGGTGGACGATCTGAGTCTGCATATCGCTCCGGGCGAAATCTACGGCTTCATCGGCCACAACGGCGCGGGCAAGACTACCACGCTGAAATCCGTGGCGGGCATTCAGGCCTTTGACGAAGGGGAGATTCTCATCGGCGGTGTGTCCATTCAGGCCGACCCGCTCCGCTGCAAGCGGCAGATGGCCTATATCCCCGATAACCCCGACCTGTATGAGTTCATGACGGGCATCCAGTATTTGAACTTCATCGCGGACGTTTTCGCGGTGGAGGCGGACGTTCGGCAGGAACGCATTCGGAAATACGCCGAGCTTTTCGAGCTGACCGGCGATCTGGGGCAGCCCATCGCGGCTTATTCCCACGGCATGAAGCAGAAGCTGGCCATTATTTCCGCATGGATTCACGAACCCAAGCTGATCCTGATGGACGAACCCTTCGTGGGGCTGGATCCCAAGGCTTCTCATCTGCTCAAGGGCATGATGCGGGAACTGTGCGACCGGGGCGGCGCAATCTTCTTCTCCACCCATGTGTTGGAGGTGGCGGAGAAGCTGTGCGATAAGGTGGCCATCATCAAGGGCGGCAAGCTGATCCGTTCCGGCACCATGGAAGAGGTCAAGGGCGACGACAGCCTGGAGGAAGTCTTCCTGGAACTGGAGGGAGAGCAATGCTGAAACAACTGGTGAAAAAGCAGATGGCGGAAATCTTTCGCAGCTATCTGTACGACGCCAAGAAGAGCCAGAAGCGCGCCAAAGGAACCGTCATTCTGTATTTTGCGCTGTTCGTTTTTTTGATGGTGGGCGTGCTGGGCGGCATGTTCACCTTCGTCGCCATGATGCTGTGCGACGCTATGGCGGCGGTGGGGATGGGCTGGCTGTACTTCACCCTGATGGGACTGGTCGCCATTTTTATGGGTGCGTTCGGCAGCGTGTTCAATACCTATTCCAGCCTGTATCTGGCCAAGGATAACGACCTGCTGCTGTCGCTGCCCATTCCGCTGCGGGTCATTATTTCTTCCCGGCTGGTAACAGTGTACCTGATGGGCCTGATGTACTCCGCCGTGGTGATCGTCCCGGCCGTGATCGTGTACTGGGTTCAGGTCGCCCACAGCGCCGCAGCCATCGTGGGCGGGCTTTTGACCGTGGCGATCGTCTCGCTGATCGTGCTGCTTCTCTCCTGCCTGCTGGGCTGGGTGGTGGCGAAGATCAGCCTGAAGCTGAAGCATAAGAGCATCACGACGGTGCTGGTGTCGCTGCTGGGGATCGGCCTGTACTATTTCATTTATTTCAAGGCGCAGACCGTGATCTCCGATCTGGTGGCGAACGCGGTGGTATACGGCGTGAAGATCAAGGGCGCGGCTTATCCGCTGTATCTGTTCGGACGCATGGCGGAGGGCGACTGGACGGCCATGGCGCTGGTCAGCGCAGCGGTCGTCCTGCTGACGGCCCTGACCTGGCTGCTGCTTTCCCGCAGCTTCCTGCGGCTGGCCACCTCCGGCGGAAGCGCCGCCAAGGCCCGCTACCGGGAGAAGAAGGCCCGGGTGCGTAGCCTGCCCGCCGCGCTGCTCGGCAAGGAATGCCGCCGCTTCGTTTCCAGCCCCAACTACATGCTGAACTGCGGTCTGGGCGTGCTGATGATCCCGGCGGCAGGCGTGCTGCTCCTGCTCAAGGGCGGGGAATGGATGGCTCCCTTGAAGGCCATGCTTCCCGGCGCGGAGAGCACGCTGGCGATCTCGGTCGCCTGTCTGCTGGCCTCCATGAACGACATGGCCGCGCCGTCCGTCTCTCTGGAAGGCAAAAGCCTGTGGGTGCTGCAATCCCTGCCTGTGTCTGCATGGGAGGTACTGAAAGCCAAACTGAAAATGCAGCTGGTGTTCACGGGCATTCCCATGCTGGTGTTTCTGGCCTGCGCGCTGCCGGTGCTGGGGCTTTCGCCGGTGCTATCGCTGTTGACGGCGGCCGGCAGTCTGCTGGCCGTACTGTTGCTGGCCCTGTTCGGGCTGACCATGGGCCTGAAAATGCCCAACCTGCACTGGACCAGCGAAATTACCCCCGTCAAGCAGGGCGGCAGCGTGGCGTTGGCCCTGCTGGGCGGCTGGGCCTACGCTCTTCTTCCCGGCGGCGCGGCCATGACGCTGGGCCGGAATCTGCATCCCGCAGTGATCCCCGCCGTTTTCTGTCTGCTGACGGCAGTGCTGTGCGCGCTGCTGTATGCATGGCTAAAAAATCGGGGCGCGAAGGTATTTGCCGCGCTGTAAGTGCATCAATCAAACACGGGCCGCAGGGATTTTTCCCCGCAGCCCGTGTTTTTGTATGTCTGGTTTATTTCACCAGTCCCAGCTTCCGGAAAAAGTCCAGCTTGCTGTTGTAGGGGTCGTAGACCTTCAAAGCGTCCAGATCGCTCTGGTAATCCTGCCCGAGGCCCGCTTTGCCCAGCAGCATCAGCAGGTGCGCGTCGATCAGGTTCATGCGCTTGATGTCCAGCTCGCTGGGCAGGGGCGCGGCCATGCCTACGCCAAAGTAGCCCCAGCGGTGGCTGGAAGCCTGCCGCTTTTCGCCTTCCTCCACCATGCTCCGGAAGGTCTTGCGCGCGTCTTCCTCCCGGCCCAGCTTGGCTTCCGCCAGCGCGGTGAAGAAGGTCATTTCGGTGATCTGGCTGGGCTGACCGGCGGCTTCCTGATAGGCCTCCTTCGCCTTGGCGGCGTCGCCCATCGCTTCATGGCACAGGCCGGTGTAGTAGTAGACGTTGCCCTCCTGCGCGCTGTAGTGACGGCCCTCGCCGTAGTTGGCGGGATAGACCAGACCGGTCTTGAGCCATTCCAGCGCCTTTTCAGCGTCGCCCGCTTCCAGCGCCTTCTGGCCCATCAGGGTATACAGCCAGCCGTGGTGACGGGTCAGCTTGCCCTCGCCGCCCTCGTAGATGTTGAAGCGCTTGCTCAGCAGCAGCTCTCGGGCCTTTTCGTACTGCTCGTCCTGGGTGTAGAGGATGATCTCGTCCAGGAAGCAGTCGTCCCGCATCTTGGCCAGCTCGCTGTGGGTCTCCAGCAGGTGGAGACGATCCTTCACCGAGAAGCCCAGATTCTTCTCCATCTGCAAAAGCTCATAGAGGATGCGGGCGTTGTCGGGGGCCAGTTCCAGCGCCTGCTTCATCAGCTCCAGCGCCCGGGCGGGCTGGCTCAGATGGTCGAAGCACGCCTGCGCCATGCAGCGCTTGGTGTAAGCGTCCGCCGGGTTCAGCTTCCCCGCCTTTTCCCATGCGGTCATGGCGGCCGTGTAGTTCATGCGGTCGTAGTACAGGCAGCCCAGCAGATACTGCGCCTGCCATTCGTCCGCCTGCAGGGCGGGGATGTCCTCCAGCCGGTTGGGGAAGCAGTAATCCAGGCTGCAATGCTGGGGCGCATCGCCAGTCAGGTGGGCCAGATGATAGTACAGCATCTGGCTGGGAGCGGTGCAGGCCCGGAGGGCTTCTTCGGCCTCGGCCTTCAGCCCGGCGTGAGCCAGATCCAGCGCGATGTCGGTCATGTCCTCGCTGCGGCCCAGCGTATAGGCGCTCAGCGTGGCTTCGCCGGTCAGACGGCCCAGCAGGAACCGGGTCAGACCGTCCTGAGGCGCAATTTCCAGAATGGCCTTCAGGTCGTCCGCGTTGCTGCGCAGATAGGCCAGAATGGCCCGGGCGGCGAAGTGACGGGCATTGGTTTCCAGCGCCAGCTCCAGATGCTCCATGGCCAGCGCCTTGTTGCCCCGGCACAGGTCGATGCAGGCGATCTCATAATAGCTGGGGCTGCGCCAGCCGTACTGCCACGCCGCGTCCCAGAACAGGTCGTAGGCCTTGTCCAGATGGCCTTCCAGCCGTTCCAGACGGGCCATGTGGTAGATGGCTTCGGTATCGGCGGGGTTGTCATTGCGCATTTTCAGCTTGGCGATGGCAGCGGCCAGATAGCGGCGGGCGCTGACGTAGTCGCCCTTTTCGAGCATGGAGCGGCCCATGGCCAGATTGCAGCGCAGGTCGGTGGCATCCCGGCGCAGGCCCTCAAGGTAGTAATCCTCGGGCACATAGGTGTGATGCTTGTACTGCTCCAGATGGGCGCCGTGGAGATAAAGCTCCTCAATGGTGGCCACGTCCTGGGGATCCGGCGGAATGGGCCGGGCCTTGGGAGGCTGCTTCTTGGAAATGTCAATGGGCTGATAGCTTACCAGCACCTTGCCGGACGCGTCGCTCAGGGTCAGGCACAGGTCGGTCTCCTTCGCACCCTCAGGCAGGGGGCAGGAGTCGGTCAGCGCGTTTTCGGGGGACAGATCGGCGGTCTTTTCGTAAAGCACCTTGCCGTTCAGGGTCAGGCGGACAACGGCTCCCTTACGCTCGCAGGTGGGCAGCGCGCCGAAACGCGCCTCGCCGTCCTTCACGCTCAGGGACAGCGCGCCTTCCAGCGTGGCATTCTTGGCCTCGCCGATGGCGTGGATGGGATACCACACCTGCGTAAACACCTTGGTCTCGCCGGGCATGATGTAGGTGAAGTCCGGCTGGTTGTCGGTGTAAACGCCGGTCATCAGCTCGATATAGCGGTCGCCGTTGTCGGTCAGGTTGGCGCACCAGGCGCGGCCGAAGGGGCCGTCGCCCCATGTCCACATTTTCTTGCCCACGCTGGTGTGGTGGCAGGAAACGGTCACGGTGCCCGCGTCCGCGGCAAAATCGTAGCCGCCGAGGAAGTTCATCTGGCTCTGCCCCCGCATCACCATGACGGAGGTGGGCAGCTTGATGTTGGAGAACCAGGTGGCGTCCGTGCCCTTGCCGTAGTCGAAGGGACGGGCGGTCTTGTACACGCCCTTCATCACCGGGAAGGGAATGACGGCCCGGCGGTCATGGTCGTTGCCGTAGGCCACATCCGGCGGGAAGGTGGCCTTGTACTGGGAGTGTACCCGCACGGCCAGATTGTTCCACCACATAAAGGGCAGGGGCGTGTCGGTGCGGTTGTAGACCACGGCCTTGGCTTCCACATAGGAGCGGCCGGGGTACACAGTGATACCAACCATGCCGCGCATCCGGTGGAAAGGCTCGGCTTCGCCCATCCAGACGGTGACGGAGCCGTCTGCATTCTTTTTGGGGGTCGCTTCCAGCGGCATGAAGGTGGTGGGACGGTGGTGCTGGGGCCAGTTGAACTCCACGCCGCCGGACACCCACGGGCCGGCAATGCCCACCATGGCGGGCTTGATGACGGTGTTCTGGTAGATAAACTCGTAGTTGTTGTGCTTATCCACCGCGCCGTGGATCTTGCCGCCCAGCTCCGGCAGCAGCACGACCTTTACGTGCTCGTTTTCCAGCGTGTAGGAATCGTACTCCTTATCTACCGGCTTGTTGGACAGACGGTCGGTGTAGGGCACGGGGTAAATGCGGCCCGTTGCGCCCTGATAGGCCTTCTTCTCCAGGAAGAAGGGCAGGGTATTGGCGGCGTAAGGCTCATAGGTCGGGATGGTCATAGGTTCATGCTTGAGAATAACGTCCATCGGCAAACCTTCCTTTCGTTTTTGGGGGAAATTCCTTTGGATAGGCTGATTGTACCTGTCTGCGGGGCAGGTTTCAACACAAGATGCGCCGCTCTTTCGGCTGCATTTTTGGCTTGACATTCTGGACAGATAAACGATATAATATTCCGTTTAAATCCAACGAATCGAGACGGGGCGAAAGAATGATCCAGCTGCTGATCGAACCTTCCTACGGGGCCAATCTCTGGGCGCAGGCCTATCTGGCGGGCATCCGGGAGGAGGCCCGAAAACGGGGCTGGGAGCTGCAAACGCTGACGGAAGAGGCGGAAGCCGCCGAGGAACCCGTTCTGCTGGTGGGCAGCGCCGTAGGCTGGTTAAAAAGCCATCTGGCCCGGCTGACGGCCCGAAACATCCCCTGCCTGATCGCGGGCGTACCGCCGCAGGGCGTTCGCTGCGGGTTCGCCGCGCCGGATTACGAGGAAGCCGCGGCCATCTTTGCCGCCCGTACCCCGGAAAGACGGGCGCTGTTCGCCGTGCATCCGTCCTCAGCGGCGGACGAGGTGAAACGGGAAGCCTTTCTGCGCCAATGCCCTGAGGGTAAAATTTACGAAAACAGCGGCAATCTGATCGAAGCCGCCCAGCGGCTGGCACGGGACGCGGACAAACTGGACGCGGTGCTCTGCGCCAACGACGTGGCGGCCATGACGCTGCGCCGTCTGCTGCCCGGCGGCGGCCCCCGGCTGTACGCCTTCGGTGAACAGGCACTTCCCCGGGAAGAAGAAATTTCTCTGTTCCGAATGGATTTATTCGCCTGCGGGGCACAGGCCGTGCGTCTATGCCGCAAGCTGGAAAAGGAGCCGGACATTCGCCGCTGCGTCTGGGTACCCTGCCGGTTGGAAGCGGCGGATGAACCCGGCATGGCGGACACGCTGCCGGCGGAACCAGCGTCGGAGTTCCCCGGCGATTTCTATCAGGACCCCCATGTGGGGGAGGTCTTCCGTTTCAAGGAACTGCTGGCCGGGATGGACAGTCTGGACCTGGACATCCTTCGGGAGCTTTTGCGGGGAGCACGCTATTTCGACATGACCGAATCCCTGCACACCACGGAAAACACCATCAAATACCGCATCAAGCGCATGACCGCCGCCATGGGGCTGAAAAGCCGGGCCGAGCTGCTGAAGCTGGCCGGGGAATATCTGGCGGAGGAAAAACTCACGAACGGGACGGCTTTGTGAAAAGACCGTCCCGTTCGTGGGTTATTTCATCAAATTTCCATTTTCGAAATAGTCGATCCGCATGGCCCGGCGAACGTCGCGCAGGGTCTCGGCGGCTTTCTTTTCGGCGGCCGCGCTGCCCAGGCGCAGCAGCTCGCACACCTCGGGGAGCCGCTGCTCCCACTGGCGGCGGAGCTCCCGGATGGGCGCAAGCTCCGACTGAATGACGTTGTTGAGGAATTTTTTCACGGTCACGTCGCCCAGCCCGCCCCGCTGGTAGTGGGCCTTCAGCTCATCCAGCCCGCTGTAGTCCGGCAGGAATTCCGCAAAATGCTCGGGACGGCAGAAGGCGTCCAGATAAATGAACACCGGATTGCCCTCCGTGTGCCCCGGATCCTCCCGGCGCAGGTGGGTGGGGTCGGTGAACATGGACATAATCTTGGTCTTGATCTCGTCCGGCTCGTCGGAAAGGTAGATGCAGTTGCCCAGCGATTTGCTCATCTTGGCCTTGCCGTCGATGCCGGGAAGGCGCAGACAGGCCTGATTCTTCGGCAGAATGATCTCCGGCTCCGTCAGGGTCTCGCCGTAGACCGCGTTGAAATGTCGGACGATCTCCCGGCACTGTTCCAGCATGGGCAGCTGGTCTTCGCCGACCGGCACCGCTGTGGCCCGGAAGGCGGTGATGTCCGCCGCCTGACTGATGGGGTAGCAGAAGAAGCCCACCGGGATGCTGGCTTCGAAATTCCGCTGCTGGATTTCGGCCTTCACCGTGGGGTTGCGCTGCACTCGGGACACCGTGACCAGATTCATGCAGTAGAAGGTCAGCTCCGTCAGCTCGGGCACCATGGACTGAATGAAAATGGTGGATTTTTCGGGATCAAGGCCGCAGGCCAGATAATCCAGCGCCACCTGCAGAATGTTGCTGCGCACCTTCTCCGGGTGCTCGGCGTTGTCGGTCAGGGCCTGAGCGTCGGCGATCATGATATAGATCTCGTCGAACTGGCCGGAGTTTTGCAGCCGGACCCGCTCTTTCAGGGAACCCACGTAATGGCCGACGTGAAGGCGGCCGGTAGGACGGTCGCCGGTCAAAATGATCTGGCTCAAGAAAATGCACCTCTTTCAGCAATGAAAGCCTGGAAATTAGTGAATGACAGGAAATTTGTTCCGAATGGCATCGTCCTGCACGGTGAAGTTAAAATTCATGAAGCAGTGGCTTCCCACCCGGATGTGACAGCCGTAGTGGAAGCGGATGGGCCCCAGCATGAAGGTGCCTTCGCCCACGATGGCCAGCAGGTCATGCAGGATGCGTTCCCGTTCCGCCGTGTCTTCTTCGAGCAGATCGCTGTATTCCTGACTGAGCCGGTGGGCTTTCAGCTTTTTGGCGACCAGCTCCGGCACTTCGGAGGCGAAAAGCTCGCCTTTGAAAATTCGTTCTTCTTCCGTCATGACGGTTCCTTCCTTTGCAAACGAATAGGATAAACGTATGATAGCACGGCCCGCGGAAAAGGTGCAAGAGGGAAAAACAACGTTCGTACAAAGGTTTTGGGAAAAGGGGCTTGACCTGCCCGCAGGCGCGGCGTTTATAATACGAGGGGAGATCAGGAAGGGGACTTAACGATGGAAAAGAAGCTGACCACGGGCAGCGTTTGGAAAAATATAGTAGAGTTTTCCCTGCCGTACCTGCTGTCTTATTTTTTGCAGACGCTCTACGGCATGGCCGACCTGTTTATTATCGGACAGTATGAGGGGGTAGCGGGCACCACGGCGGTGTCCATCGGTTCGCAGGTGATGCATATGCTTACCGTGATGATCGTCGGACTGGCCATGGGCACGACCGTGTCCGTGGGTCAGGCGGTGGGCGGCGGCGACCGAAAGAAGGCGGCGGGCTGCGTGGGGAATACGGCCGTGTTGTTTCTGGGTCTTTCCGTGAGCCTGACGGCGCTGCTGCTGGTCTGCGTCCGGCCTATCGTCGCCGTGATGTCCACGCCGCAGGCCGCTGTAGAGGGAACGGTGCGCTACCTGACCATCTGCTTTTTGGGCATTCCGTTTATTACGGCCTATAATGTCATCAGCTCGGTTTTCCGCGGCATGGGGGATTCCAAAAGCCCCATGATCTTCATTGCGGTGGCCTGTGCCGTTAATATCGGGCTGGACATTCTGTTCATGGGCGTGCTGCGGCTGGGCCCTGCGGGCGCTGCACTGGGCACGACCCTTTCGCAGGCCGTCAGCGTGGCGGTGTCCTTCGGCATGATGAAAAAGCAGAAAAACGGCCTTTCCCTGCAAAAGGACGATTTCCGCCCCCAAAAGCCGGTGATGAAGAAGCTGCTGTCCATCGGCGTGCCCATCGCCCTGCAGGACGGCCTGATCCAGATCGCCTTTATCTTCATTACCGTCATTGTCAACCAGCGCGGCCTGACGGATGCGGCGGCGGTGGGCATTGTGGAAAAGGTGATCGGCTTTTTGTTTCTGGTGCCCTCGTCCATGCTGTCCACGGCGTCGGCGCTGGGCGCGCAGAATATCGGCGCGGGCAAGCCGGAGCGGGCCGTGCAGACCCTCTGGTATGCCATGGCCATTGCGGCGGGCTTCGGCCTGATCGTCTCTTTGCTGATGCAGTGGTTCGCCGAGCCGGTGGTGGGGCTGTTTACCTCCGACGAAGCGGCCATTGCGGCGGGCGGCCCCTATCTGCGCGGCTATATCTGGGACTGCATTTTTGCCGGGATCCATTTTTGCTTCAGTGGCTATTTCTGCGCCGTGGGAAAATCGGGTCTTTCGTTTCTGCATAATATCGTTGCCATCGTGCTGGTGCGCATTCCCGGCGCGCTGCTGACCTCCCGTATGTTCCCGGACACGCTGCTGCCCATGGGCCTTGCGACGGCGTGCGGTTCGCTGGTGTCTGTACTGATCTGTCTGCTTGCTTTTTCGCTGCTTCGGAAAAAGGAACGGGAAAAACCGATAAGGGAATAAGCATTTGCCTTAGAAATAGAAAAATAGAGCGCAGCGTTCCGCCTGTTTGAAAGACAGGGACGGAACGCTGATTTTGTATTCGTCAAATGATGATAAAAGAAATGGAAATTTCACAACAAATTCTAAAAATACAGTAGAAAAAATAGAATGATATCGTTATAATATATGTGAAAGTCCATTGGGAAATTTTGACATTTTTCGTGCGTACCATTTTCTCAAATTGTGAATCAAAAGTATATTTAAGGAAATTCCATCATAAACTTGAAGGGATTCTATGAGGAGAAATGGAGTGCGAAACGCAGGACCGTTTTCGGCATGGACGAGGAACTTTCATTTTGGAATGATCCCCAAGGGCTGAAATCTCCGAAAGGCAAGGAAGGAAACGGACGATGAAGGAGAAAAAATTACGGCGGTTGGGGCGGGCGGATCTGGTGGAGATCCTGTACCGCCAGCGAGAATTGATCGACCAGCTGGACGAGCAGAACCGGCGGCTGCAGGAACGCGCGGAAAAGGCCGAAGCACAGGCGAGAGAGTACGCCGTCCAGCGGAAGAAGGAACAGGAACGCGCCGCAGCCGACGAGGCGCTTCGACGAGATATGCGGCGGACTATCGAGATCGTGGAGAAAATGACGGATTCCATGTACCGCTGCGCCGCCCGGTAGAAACCAGAAGCCGGCGAAGGGAGAACGGGGCTTAGCGGAAAGCGCCGCCGCCTTCGCCCGGCAGAAAACAAGGAGACGAATCCCAATGGCAAATCACGACGGGCTGCCTACGCTGGAGATGCTTCAAGCGGAAAGAATGCGTCTTCAGCACAGGCGGCGATATCGCCGGGCCCTTTTCAGCACCCTTGCGGTGCTGGCAGTGGTGGCGGCTGCAGCAGTGCTGGTCTCTACGATCCTGCTGCCCGTCTTTCGGATCACGGGCACCAGTATGGAGCCCAATCTGAACGACGGAGACATCATCGTCGCCATGAAAACCGACCATTTCCAAAGGGGGCAGGTATGCGGATTTTACTTCAATAATAAACTGCTGCTCAAACGGGTCATCGCTACGGCGGGCATGTGGGTGGCGATCGACGACGAGGGTTTTGTTTTCGTTGACGGCGAAAAGCTGGAAGAACCTTACGTGACCGACCGCAGCAAAGGAATTTCCGATTTGGAGTATCCGGTGCAGGTGCCGGATGGATGCGTGTTCGTGTTGGGCGATCACCGCTCCACATCGGTGGATAGCCGAAGCTCCGTTCTCGGTTTCATTCAGGAGAGTGAAACGGTGGGTCGGATCGTCCTGCGCGTCTGGCCGCTGGAGGACTTTGGTCTGATCGAGTAAGCGGCCCCAAAGGCCGCCGAATCTGGTGGGGGGATAACCATTGAAAAATGAACAGAGAAATTGGAAACGCTTCGCGGAGGAACGTCTGCGGCTCCAAAAACGCCGCCGCAGACTGTATGCGCTGGCAGCGGCGCTGGCGGTAACGGTGGCGGCCGGGGTGACGGCGGAACTGGTAAGGCCCGCCATTACCGCAACGGCGCAGCCCCAATGCGGCATGGAAGACCATGTCCATTCCGGGGCCTGCTATGAGCAGGTACTGACCTGCGGACAGGAGACGGGCGAGGAACACACCCACGGCGAGGAATGCTACGCCACGGTGCTGACCTGCACAACGCCGGAGCACACCCATACGGAGGGCTGCTATCCGGCGACACTGGCCGAACCGACGCTGGTTCCCGAAAAACCGAAGCCTGACGAGAGCAAATCAACGCCGGAAGAACCACAGGAACCGGCAAAGGTCGAAGAAACTCCGCAGCCTACGGAAGTAACGACGCCGGCCCCTATGGAAGAACCTGCTTCGGGACCCTCTGAAAAACCTGCGGAAACCCCGGAGGAAGCACCGACGGCAGAGCCAACGGAAAGCCCTGAGGAGACCCCGGAAGCGACGGCAGCGCCTGAAACGCCCGAACCTTCCGAGGAGCCTGCCAAAGAGAAAACCCTAAAATTGGAGAACCTGACCGGCCCAGAGCGGCTGCTTGCGGGACAGGAGGGCGAATGGAGCTTTGCGGCGGAAAATGCCGAAAGGCTATTTTTCACGCTTCTGAAAGCGAATGGCTCTCAGGCGGCACGGCAGGAGCTTTCGCCCGAAAGCCGTTCGTTCCGATATGCCGTGCCTGAGTCCGGCCTGTATACCGTCCGGGTGACGGCGGAACGGGGCGAGGGAGAAAATCTTTCCGTGGAACAGAAGCTGGCCGTCAGTGCGGGAGAATTACAGGCGGCTGTCAGCACGGCAAGCCGTTCCTGCTTCGGTGGCGATACGGTCGCTTTTGCCCTGAGCGCTCAGGGCGGCGTTGCACCGCTTAAACGCAGTGTGACGATCTGGCAGGGCGGCGAAAACCTGCTGGAAGAAGACAACTGGACGGAAAACGAGCTGCGCGTCACCGCCCGGCCGGTCGCGTCGAACCTGTATCTTCGGCTGACGGTGACGGACGCCTGCGGCGACCGGGTCGAAGCGGATCAGGCAGTTCCCTGCGCTGTACATACGACGGAGACCAGCCGGGATTGGGAAGCGACGTTTGCGTCCGTGCATCTCAGCGGCCGCTGGCCGGACGATCTGCTGGCCATTGCCAGAACCCAGCTGGGGTATGGGGAAAGCCCGACAGATTTCATTGTGGATGAAAACGGCCAGCAGAAGGGCTACACGCGGTATGGCCGCTGGTATGGGTCAGAATACGCTGACTGGTGTGCCATGTACGTTTCCTTCTGCCTGCACTATGCTGGCGTGCCTCAAAGCGCGTTCCCGCAGGAGGCGGGTTGCGGCAGCTGGGTGAACGCCCTTCGGAGCCGCGGCCTGTACCACGCGCCCGGCGAATACACGCCGAAAAGCGGTGATCTGATCTTTTTTGACTGGCAGCAAAATGGACAGCCGGATCATGTGGGCATTGTGGAAAAAGCGGACGGGAGCAGCCTGACGGTGATCGAGGGCAACTCCGACAACAGCGTACAGCGCAATCTTTACCGCCTGACGGATGGGACGATCTGCGGCTTCGGCAGCCTGAACGACGCGTTCGAGCGTTTCCAGAGCGCCGAAGCGACGGAAACGCCGGAGCCTGCCGCCGAGCCGTCAGCGGAACCGCCCCTCATGCCCGACGAAAATCCGGCGGAGAGCCCCAGCCCGGAACCCTCCCTTGAGCCGGAAAACACCCCGGAAGTATCGCCGGAACCTGTGCTGACGGAACTGGAAAAGCTGACGGCACTGGTCGACAGCCTGACCGATGCGGAGGAAGGACCCGCCGACACGGAAAGCGCGGGAAAAGCGGAAGCTTTCTTTGAAGAACGTTATGCCGCGGCGCTGGAAGCTGTGATGACCGCATGGGACGGCGGAAATATCGCCCCGGAAGAAGCAATCGGCCTGGTGGAACGGTTGATCGCCCTGCAGCCCGGCGGCATGTCCCCGGCCTACGAGACCTTGCGGGAAGGCTTTGCAAATCTGCAAAGCCCGGCAGAGGATGCGGCGGTCAATGAAAAAATGGAGTATATCCATCAAATTTCCGCACTGCGGGAGCAGATGGCAGCAGCGGACGGCAGCGGCGAACTGACCCGCCCTGAGAAACTGACATTGCAATACTGGCTGGATCATGCGTCCGCCTGTACCGTGGACTGTGTGTATACGGCGCTGGACGGCGCAGTGCGCGTGCTCCATTCGGAAAGCGGCGAATGGCAGCAGAGAAAATGGAGCGCCCGAGTCTATTCGCCCGAGGAAGCGGAAGCCACTGCCCTTCGGGAAGAACTGGTCCTGCGTCTGGCACTGGAAGAGCGCGGCGCGATCGCGGAACTTATGCTGGTAGACGTTGACTTTGACGCAGACGAGAACGGCGCGGAAGTGACCCTTCGTCTGGACGAAGCCGTGGCGGCAGGGGAAGACCTGCTGGTGGCGCACCGCGGGCCGGACAGCTGGGAATGGCTGGACTTTGAACGCCAGACCGGCGAAGACGGGCGGCAGTACGTCCGCTTCCATACGGATTCCTTCTCGCCCTTTGCGGTACTGTCCCTGACGGAAGCAGAAGGGACGGGAGCTGATCTGGAAACCTATGTGACGCGGCGCGGCGGCCGCATGACGTTCCGGCTGATCTGTGAGGACGGCACGGAGCCGGAAGCCGATGAAGAAGGCGTGTACACCGTGGAGCAGGGCGTGGAGTTCCTGCTGCATATGGATGTTTCCTGCCCCGAAGGCTTCGCCGGGGGGCTGTATGCCCTTGCGTTTCCCGATGGGGTCGTTCCTTCTCTCGGAGAGGGCACGCTGACGGCAGACGAAACCGAGATCGGTCAATGGAGCACCGACGGCGAAAGCAGCCGTGTGCTGCTGCGGCTGGAAGGCGCCGAGGCAGTCACGGCCTTCCCAGTGGAAATTCGAGTCTCCTTTGTGGAAAACGGCGGCGAGATGATCCATCTGGGCGATACGATCACCCTGCGCTGCTATGCCGTTCCCGACGGGCCTGTGTCTGAGCTGTGCGTCGGCGATGCGTGGATGGCCCTGCGGGACAGCGGCTATTTCACCTATTGGAGCGACAAAATCAAGGAAACGGAAACCTATGAGCTGATCGCGGCCCGGGCCCCTGCGGCGGTCGCTCCGCAGATGACGGAGATGCCCTCCGATCAGCAGGTGATAGATCGCGGCGGCGCCGAAGAAAGCCCGGACGGCGTGAAGATCAGCAAGACCATTCAGGGCACCGAACTGGAAAACGTGTTCGATATCACCCTGAACGTGCAGACCCCCACCAAGGTCTCCGAGTTCTATGAAGAGCCGGACATGGCCGTGGTCATCGTCATGGATATTTCCAATACGATGAATTCCAATTTTGGGGGTAAAACCCGTTATGCGGCAGCCATGGAAGCGGCAAATCAATTCCTTGATAAGTTTGCGGCGGCCAGTAAAGGCGTAAGCAAAGTCGGCTATGTGGCATTCAATACCAACGCTCACAAGATTTTTGACTTGCAGGAGTGTTCCTCGATGACCCAGGCTAACCGTCTGAAAAACCAGATGCTGCAGGAAACGGGAAGGATTATCAATGCGGGTGGATATGCGGACTCCCATGACCGCTTTACCAATATCGAAGCGGGCCTGAAGCTGGGCCGGGATATGCTTGCGTCGGCAACAAATCAGAACAAGTATATCATCTTCCTGAGCGACGGATTTCCGACTACGTATGTCAGCAGCGGGTATCGTGGCTACGACCCGTACTGCACTGCGGGAACGCCCGGCCAAGACGGGGTCTTCTACGACAGCGTAACGAAAAAATACTGCCAGTATGGAACCAGTTACAGCGATAAGGCGGCGATCCGCGCCAGAGAAGTGGCCGGTCAGATCAAGACAGGCGGAATCACGATTTTTTCCATCGGCGTGGATGTGGACGGACAGACGGTGCAAAAGTACGTCGACCAGACAGCAAATTCCAATTTTTCTGTGGTGGACCGTACCAGCGAAAGCTACGAGATCGGCAGCGCCAGCAGCGCAGACGCTTATAAGGGCTGGCTGAAAAACAGCATCGGCTCCGGGTATTACTACGACAGCACCAACTCGGCGGGCCTGAACGAAGCTTACAATAAGATTTTCGAGGCCATCAAGAAAATCCATGAGGAAAGCGCGACGGCTATATGGGTCACCAACGACCATGTGCCGACGGCAGGTTCGGCAACGGAAGGCATAGAGTTCATCGGCTTCTACACGAAAAACGGGCAGCTGGTGGGCGATACGCTGGCAGGAAACGGCAGCGACGGCGAAAACACCGCGTCGTTCAATGAAACTTCATCGGATATTCGGTGGGACTTGAAGAACTCCGGCTACAAGGAGACCCAAAGCGGCGATCAGACACTGTATGATTACTCCATTACCTACCGCGTCCGCCTGAAAAATGAAAGCGACGCTTTTGTGGAACATCTGAAGTATGTGACCAACGGCGAAACCAGGCTGGACTATCAGACCGTCGAAAGTATCAACGGGGAGAAGACTTTTTCGGAGATCAAAAAACTTTGGTACCCTGTCCCGTCCGTCAAGGGCTATCTGGCGGAGCTGAGATTCCAGAAAAACGATCAGTCCGGCGAGCCTCTATCAGGCGCGGAGTTCACGCTGGCTCATGATACCGAACGCTGCAATATTTGCCGTGGAGATCATCATCACAGCGTGACCATTGCTCCGCTCGTTGCCGTGTCTGACGCGGATGGCAAGGTCAGCTTTACCCGCATCCCTTCGGGCCACCAGTATATCCTGACCGAAACCGGCGTTCCGGCCGGGTATCTGAAACGGGACGATACCTATGCCGTGAAGGTAGCCTACGACAAGTTGACCGTCACCGTGACCCACCAGGATCAGACCACCGAGAAATGGAACGGTACGAATCAGACCATTGTCAACGACAGCAGGCCGCGCCTGCCCGATACCGGCGGTTCCGGGATTCAAACTTATACAATCGGTGGTATCGCTTTGATGGCGATCAGCCTTTTGTACGGATATGCGACGAACCGCAGGCGGCGTAGGGGAAGCGTCCGATAACTCCCCGACGGCAGTTGGAACGCCTGCAACGGAACATATTCGATTAAATTGACCCAATGGAGGAGGAACGGAAACATGAAACGGGTAACATCCATTCTGCTTACGCTGGCGCTGCTGCTGGCATTGGCGGGAACGGCGGTAGCAGCCGAGGACAAGGGAAGCATTACCATTGATAATGCGATCGTGGGAAAAAAGTACACGATCTATCGAATCTTCGACCTGAACAGTCACAATACCGACTACAGCGCGATCAACTATACGGTCAGTGAAAAATGGACGGCGTTCTTTGAGGAAGGTGCGCCGGGCCGCACTTACGTTGATATCGACAAGACCTACGGCTATGTTGTCTGGAAGACCGGCGCATCCCCGGCGAATTTCGCGGCTGAGGCGATCAAGTTCGCTGCGGATAAAGGTATTGCCCATGACGGTCAGGCGGTTGCCGCTCCCGGCACCGTAAAATTTGATGATCTGGCGCTGGGCTACTATCTTGTGCAGTCCGATCTGGGCGCGCTGTGCTCGCTGGATACCACCATGCCCAACGTGACCATCAAGGAAAAAAACAGCGAGTCCACCGTGGATAAACAGGTGCAAGAAGATTCCACCGGCGATTACGGCGATCATAACGATGCGGATATCGGCCAGACGGTGAACTTCAGAACCACCATTAATGTGGTGGACGGCGAACCGAAGAACTACGTGCTGCATGATACCATGAGCGCCGGTTTGACCTTTGACCCGGCTTCCGTGGCCGTGACCATCGGTCAGCAGAAGCTGGCAAAGGACACGGACTATACGCTGGTGACGAGCGGCTTGACGGATGGCTGTACCTTCGAAGTGCAGTTCAAGGACGGCGTGCTCAAACCCAACGATGTTGTCGAGGTGGCCTATTCCGCGGAAGTCAATGAGTATGCCGTGATCGGCGACACTGGGAATGATAACAAGACTCAGCTGAAATACGGCGAAGATAAAGGAACCGAATGGGATGAAACCCATACCTACGTCTGGCAGTTCGACGTCTTTAAATACGCCATGAGGGACGGTAAGGAGATCCCGCTGGCCGGCGCCCAATTTGTCCTGTATAAGACTGTCAACGACGAAAAGTTCTATGCTCAGGCCGCAAATGGAAAAATCACCGGCTGGACGGATGATAAGGAGAAAGCAACCGTTTTCGAGACTCCTGACAACGGCAAATTCGTCATCGCCGGTCTGGACGCGGACACCTACTATCTGGAGGAAACCAAGGCTCCCGACGGCTATAACCGGCTGAAGGAACCTGTTAATGTGGTCATTACGGCGAACATTGCCAGCGGTAAAACAGTTACCGCCACGATCACTTATAACGAAACCGCTACCGGCACTGTGAGAATCGAAAACCAGACCGGCGTGGAGCTGCCCTCTACCGGCGGTATCGGCACCACTGTTTTCTATGTGATCGGCGGCCTGCTGATGGGCGTGGCCGTGGTGCTGCTGGTGACCCGAAAGAAGATGTCTACTTCCAAGTAACACGCAGAATGGCATACAGTCCGCCGGGCGGGACAATCTCCCGTCCGGGACGGTATGTCCTCCCGAAAAAGGAAAATCCTCCTTTCTTGGGAGGGCATACCTGAAACACATAACGGAGCGTAGGAATGAAAAAACATCTGTCGAACTTCCTGCTGGTGCTGGTTTTCCTGCTGGGAGCCTGCATCCTCCTGTATCCGACGGTGAGCGATCATTGGAACTCCCTGCATCAGACCCGCGTGATCGGTGCATATGAAGATACGCTGGCCAACATGACTCAGAAGGACTACACCGAGTCTTTCGAAGCTGCCAACGCTTATAACGTCGCACTGGCGAAGCTGAATTTTCCGATGGCAGAATACAAAAGCCTGAAGAAACGGACGGAACTGATTCCCTATGAGGAACTGCTGGATGTAAACGGTGTGGGGATCATGGGCTATATCGACATCGACGCGATTGGCGTGGAGCTGCCCATTTACCACGGCACCGACTCCAGCGTGCTGAATATCGCCGTGGGCCATTTGGAAGGCAGCAGTCTGCCGGTGGGCGGCGAAAGTACGCACTGCGTGCTCTCAGCGCACCGCGGGCTGCCCAGTGCCCGGCTGTTTACCGATCTGGATCGGCTGAAAATGGGCGATACCTTCACCTTGAGCGTGCTGAACCGCCTGTTGACCTATGAGATCGACCAGATTCTCATCGTGAAGCCGGAAGAGGTGGACACGCTGGCCATCGAACCGGGGCAGGATCTGTGTACGCTGGTCACCTGCACGCCCTACGGCATCAACAGTCACCGGCTGCTGGTGCAGGGCCACCGGGTGGAAAACACCGCCCCAAAGCCTGAAATCTTTGTCCCGGCAGATATGGTTCAGATCGATCCGCTGGTGGTGACTCCCATTGTGGCTGTCCCCATGCTGCTGGTATTGTTGATTTTCCTGCTGATTCGATATCGAAAGAGGAGCTGAACGCTATGAAGAAAAATAACCTTCTGCGCGGAGTATTGCTGGCGCTGCTTATCTGCCTGCTGCTGTGCCCGGCAGCACTGGCCGACGGGGTCGATCTGAACCGCAATGGTTCGATCACCCTGAAGCTGACCGACAGCAAGGGCAGCGCCGCTTCCGGCGGCGAGTACTGGCTGTTCCGCGTAGGCGACCCGGTGGTTCGCAATCACAATCTTTGCTTTGAACTGACCGGCGATTTCGTCCCCACCGGCGTTTCGCTGGACGATCTCTCTTCCAGCACTGCGGCGGAAGCCTTGGCCGCCTATGCGGAGCTTCATCCCGAACTGCGTCTGCAAAGCCGGACGGCGGACCGTCAGGGACGGGTGGTGTTTTCCGCCATTCCCTGTGGGCTATACCTGATTGCCCAGAAAAATCCCGGCTCCCATTACGCTTTCGAGCGGATGAACGCGTTTATGGCCGCCGTTCCCATGACCAACGAAGACGGAACCGGCTGGCTTTTTGACGTGACCGCCAGGCCGAAGGTGGAAAAGAAGCCCACCCCCGCGCCCACCAGAACGCCGGGGCCTTCCGTTACGCCGGCTCGGGACACCAAACTGCCTCAGACGGGTCTTCTGGTGTGGCCTGTACTGGTGCTGGCAGGCGTGGGCGTTGGGCTGTTCGCAGTGGGCTGGTATTTGCGCTTTACAGGAAAGAAACATGAATAACAGAGCGGTTCAAAATCGATTCAAAAGAAGAGTTGGCGCGGTTTGCATGGCGCTGGGAGCACTGCTATTATTGGGCGCGGCAGCAATAATCTGCGAAAACCGGCGGGAAGAAGCCGCCGCCGGGCGGGAGGCCTCTGCCGTGCTGGAACAGCTGCAGGCGGAGCTGAACGCAGAAGGCGCGGGACTCCTTTTGCCGGAAGACACAGCAAACCCGGAACGGCTTCCCGCAACCCCGTCTCCCGATCAGCCGAAAGCCGCATCATCGGACGGGCTGCTGCCGGAAATGCCGACATTGACCATTGACGGGCGTCAATACATCGGCTATCTGGAGCTTCCTACGCTGGGGATCAGCCTGCCTATCCTGAGCGACTGGAGCTATGCCAAGCTGCGCGTTGCTCCCTGTCGCTATTGGGGCAGCGTTTATGACGGCTCCATGGTGCTTCTCGGTCACAATTATCTTGACCATTTCGGCCGCCTGAAAAGTCTGGAACTGGGCGATCCCATTCAGTTCATAGACGCGGACGGCAACATTTACCGCTACGAAGTCGTTCAGCAGGAGACCCTTGAAAAAACGGACGTGGACGCAATGCTGGACAGCCCCTACGATCTGACCCTTTTCACCTGCGCCCACGGCGGCGAACGCCGCATCGTCGTCCGCGCAAGGGGCAGTGCCCCTTGACCCCGGACTGCGCGCTGCGCGCAGGGGCGTAGAGGGACATGCGGCTTGGCCGGGGTTTTACTGCCGTGGCACGACAGGTGCCACGGCTCGCCGGTCTGGTGTAGCTTCATGTTACTTGTATTAGGAAAGACCGCCATTCGGCGACAGGCCTCATGGCTCGCAATAAAAGCCAGCGTGGATTTAAAACCACGCTGGCCTTTTACGTTGCAAAAATATCAAATTCTATCGAAGCATCCTAAGCGGCACTGTTTGCGTATGGGTAGTGCCGACCGCAGAAGAAAAAAATAAGCCTGTTCTTCTGTGCCGCAAAACCACCCTAACCACACCGAAGCATCTAAAACAGCATTATTTGAGCAAGATCAACGCCAAGTGCGGATTAGCGATTCAAGTCTGTTTTTCTGTGCCGCAAAACCACCCTAACCACACCGAAGCATCCCAAGCACCGCTGTTTGAGTCTGCCCAGCGTCAGCCGCGGGGGAGCAGAGCGGCGATAGGCAGCGAAGGGAAAAAGGCCCGCCCATTTTGA
>ERZ824978.1575-NODE-1575-length-23440-cov-14.921702_pt1 | contig 23440 bp, 24 predicted proteins | sample MGYA00519860_ERZ824978 | MGnify/ENA primary metagenome ERZ824978 (study PRJEB31778, sample SAMEA3449184) | human gut metagenome | biome: human gut; feature: human-associated habitat; material: faeces | place: United Kingdom | collected 2010/2012 ... | reverse complement strand
GCCACACGCTGGAAAACGCGGTGGCCATGATCTCCGGCTGCATCTGCGACGGCGCGAAGGCCAGCTGCGCCAGCAAGATCGCCATGGGCGTGAGCTGCGGGCTGCTGGGCTGCGACATGGCCTTTGACGGCAATAACTTCCAGCCCGGCCATGGTATCCTCGGCACGGACGTGGAGGACACCATCCGCCACGTGGGCGTGCTGGCCGCCCAGGGTATGCGGGAGACCGACCGCGTGATTCTGAAGATCATGACGGAATAAACGGAAAATTTCAGCCCCCGGCGAAAGCCGGGGGCTGCTGTTTTATCCCTGCATTGAAGGCGTTGACTCTTTGGAGCGGAATTCCTGCATGGAGGACTGGTACGTGTCCACCTTCCCTCCCCTGCCGAAGCCATGCCACAGCGACAGCGCGTCCTGACAGGGATAGACAGGCCGCAGCTGCCGGGCGTAGTTGCACCAGCCGTCCAGATACGTCCACTCGTCCGCCAGGCCGACGGCGTCGAAGATCAGATACGCCCGCCCGTTGGCGGCGCGGCGCGGCCAGGACCACACGGCGGTGACGGCCTCCCGGGTGGACGTGCCGAAAAAGCCCTGCGTGGTGGTGGCGGTCTGCTCCAGCCGGGAGAACGGCGCGGCCAGCGGCTGGCCGCTTCTGTCGCACAGCACCCGCCCGGTGCAATAGCCGCCCCGCGTCCAATCCTGGGGAGCGGAATACCACACGGGCCAGACCTCGATGCCCTGGGTGAAATCGGTCATTGCATCGCCGTTGACGGTGACATGCTGGATAAATACCGCCCGCTGGGGCATTTCCTCCAGCACCACCGTCACATGGGTCACGGTACACACCGGCACGTCGTAGACGCGGTAGGTATACAGATACGAGCCATCGCTCTGCTTCTTCGCGCTGTCATATTTCCAGTTGCTGGGAAGCGCATCGTCGTACCACTTGTCGGTGGTCAGCTCCCGGTAGGTGTTCTTTCCCCACTCTGTATCCTCCTGGACGTAGACCTCCGCCGCGCCGTCCAGCGCCGCCACCTCGTCATCGGTCAGGTCGTTGAGCACGGTCTCCGGGAAGCCCAACTCCAGCAGCTCCTGCCGGAGGGCTGTATCCTGGGGCGCGTCCTCCCGGGCCTGCCAGTCCATGGGATAGCGCTGGCCCAGGAACACGGCCAGCAGGATGGCCGCCAGCAGCAGCCCCAGGCTGCCCCACAGCACCGCCCAGCCCGGCAGGCGCACCGGCGCTGCCGTGATGACGTAGCCGGTGTCCGCCAGGGAGCGGGACAGCTTGGCCATGCTCCGCAGAATGACGATATAGATGACCAGCAGCGGCACGACCAGCAGCCATCCCTCCAGCCCGATATAGGCCAGGGGCAGCAGGAGGCCGTACAGCACCGCCATTGCCCCGGCAGCGGGCGCGGCGGGCTTCTCCGCCCCGGCGCGGCGGGACACGCCTACCATGCCCCGCCACAGGCAGATATACAGCGCCAGCGTCACCAGTGCGGTGCAGTAGGCCAGGGTGTTGCCCAGCTCCACCGGCAGGGCCAGCAGCACATAGATCACGCCCCGGAGGAGCAGCGCCGCCAGCGCCAGCTTATAGCACCAGCCCAGGGGCTTATTCTCACGCCGCAGGGTGCGGAAGCCCAGCACCAGCAGCACCGCGCCCAGCGCAGGCAGGATGTAGTCCAAATACAGGATATTCAGCGTGATGGTGGTCAGTCCCATGCCCCATAGGATCTGGCCCATGGCCATCTGCCACGGGTTCACCGCTCCGTCAGACGGCGGCGGCAGCGCCGCGGCGTCCTCCTGCAGCAGCTCGTCAAAGCGCAGGTCGTCAGTCATCCAGCTCACCCCCTAACTTTTGGCGCAGCCCTTGCCGCAGGCGGTACAGCCGCCCCTCCACCGCCCGCTCCGTCAGGCCCAGCTCGGCGGCCATTTGAGCGGTAGACTGGCAGTAGTAATATTTCCGATAGAACAGGTCGCGCTCCTGCACCGGCAGCGCCGCGATAACGGCCCGCAGCCGGGAGCGGCGCTCACGGCGCAGCAGCTCCTCCTCGGCGCTGTGGCCCTGGACTTCCCCGTCCTCCAGCGGTGTGTCCGTTTGGCGCTGCCGCCGGGCGCGGTTCAGCGCGGCATTGCGGCTCAGCGCCGTCAGCCATCCGTTCAGGCTGCCCTTCCCACCGTCAAAGCCCGCCGCGTTCTGCCATATCCGCAGGGAGATGTCCGCGAAGCACTCCTCCCGATCCCGCTCGTCCGGCAGAATGGGACGCAGAATATAGCGGATCAGCGGCCCGAACCGCCGCAGCAGCACCTGCAGCGCCGCCTCGTCGCCGCCGGCGACACGTTCCATCAGCTGCTTGTCGTCCACGCGCTCCCTCCTCTTCCGTTATCTCTCTACCCTATCATACACCATTCCGCGCCAAAACCCACGAAAAATTTACAGCATCCGCCTCAGTTTTGAGGCGGGTGCTGTGAAGCGGTATATTCAGGAGCGGCTCAACTATGAAAACAGCCGGGTGATCATGGTGAACGGGATCTGGTCGGTATCGTAGCCATACGTTTTTCCATCAGGCCGCGTGAAGCGGAAGAACGGCCCTTCCGCCCAGCTGTTGGCCGGGTTTTCCAGGGGCACTTTCCAAATGTCCAGCACCATCCCGCTGCCGTAGTCAACGGTGATATACGGCGTCTCATCCGGCGCGCCGCCCAGGCGGCCCGCGCCGGATGAGGCGATAAGCCGCAGCAGGTCGCTGAGATCATCGGCGTCCGCCTCCGCCGCCGCGCCTGCCACCGTGACGGTGAACGCTCCCGTCCGGCGGGCGTAGCGGGTGGCCTCGGTCAGGTCGGACACCCAACTGCGGTACTGGAAGAAGTAGCGGCAGCTCCAGGCGATGAGCGCGATCACGGCGGCCAGAATCGCCGCCGCGATGAGCAGCGGCCTGCGCAGCGTCTTTTCCTTTTTGCGGCCCGCGCCGCCGCGGTCCACGGCATCGTACAGTCCCATGGCGCACCTCCCTTTTTGATCTGTACTCTCAGTATACCAAATTTTTCCCCCCTGTCCAGTCATTCTTTGCCGATAATGCACAAAAAACAAGACCTGCTCTCGCAGGTCTTGTTTTTGTCGTTCACTTACTCGGTCACGAAGGGCAGCAGAGCGATCTGACGGGCACGCTTGATGGCCTCGGTCAGCTGACGCTGATGCATGGCACAGGTGCCGGTGGTGCGGCGGGGCAGGATCTTGGAGCGCTCGGAGATAAAGCGGCGCAGCTTGGCGGCGTCCTTATAATCGATGCACTCGCACTTGTCAACACAGAACTGGCAAACCTTCTTACGACGCTTGCCGGCGCCGCGGGCGGGTCTATTTTCGCGTTCCATAGCCATGGAAGTATCCTCCTTTATAAAGTATCATGTGCGTTCCGCACATCAGAACGGCAGGTCGCCGTCCTCCTCATCGATCTCGGCAAAGCCGGAAGCACCGCCGCCCACAGCGGGGGCGTAGCCGCCTGCGGGGGCGCTGTAGCCGCCACCGTAACTGCCGCTGCCGCTGTCCCCGCTGCTGTCGCGGCGGGAGTCGCCGAAATACACGTTGTCGGCGATGACCTCAGCACTGCGGCGCTTGTTGCCGTCCCGGTCCTGCCAGTCGCGGATCTGAAGCCGTCCTTCCACCACGGCCATGCGGCCCTTGGTGAAATACTTTGCAACAAATTCCGCGGTGGAGCGCCAGGCGACCACGTCGATGAAATCCGTCTCCTTCTCGCCGGACTGGGACTTGAAATCACGGTCCACGGCCAAAGAGAAGCTGGTGACGGGCGTTCCGGACTGCGTTCTGCGCAGTTCGGGGTCGCGGGTCAGGCGACCCATGATGAAAATTTTGTTAAGCATGTTGCAATCCTTACTCGCCCTTGCAGACGATCATGGAACGCATGATACCCTCGGTAATGCCAAGGATACGATCCAGCTCCTTGGGGAACTCGGGAGCGCTGGTGAAGCTCATCAGCACATAGTAACCCTCGGTCTTGTAGTCGATGGCGTAAGCAAGACGGCGCTTGCCCCACTCGTCGACCACCACGTCGGTCGCGTTCTGCTCCACCAAAGCCTGGAACTTGGCCACAGTGGCGGCCACAGCCTCCTCACCCTGGGCAGGGTCGATGATGTAAACGACCTCGTAGTTGGCAGAAATTTTAGCCATACTTTTGCACCTCCTTTTGGACAAATGGCCCTCATTCTCGATGAGAGCAAGGATATGCCCGCAATACGCGAGCGTATATTATTATATAGATGCGGCGGAAAATGTCAAGATTTTTTTGTTTTTTGGCCTTGAAAAATTTTGAAAAACCTTGAAAGAGGTGCTGTACTTTTCAAGCAATAAGGTTGAAAAAACCTGAAAAGCCTCAACGGCTTTTCAGGTAGTTCTGGAAGGGCTTGCTTTTCGTAAGTATCTGGATGAGAAGCGAGCCGAGACCGTAGCAGGCCACCGCCTCGCCCAGCCCCACCGTGAGGGCGTTGAAGCCGTAGGCAGGCCAGAAGGCGGCGGACGTGCCGGCCTGCTCGTAGGCCAGCACCAATCCCACCAGCACCGTGTTGGCCAGCACCGGGGGCAGCGGAGCCAGCCAGCGGCTTCTGCACCGGGCCGTCAGCAGCGCGGCCAGCAGGGTGGCGGCGCTGCCCACCACGATGTCCAAAATACCGTAGGGGCTGAGCAGGTTGGTGATGAGGCAGCCCACGCCTAAGCCCCAGGCCGTCTCCGGCAGGAAAAAGGGCAGGACGCACAGGGCTTCGGAAAAGCGGCACTGGATCGGGCCGTAGGTGATGCCGAACACAGAGCCGAAGTAGCTGAGGACGGCGTAGGCCGCGCCGGTGAGGGCGGCGGCGGTGAGTTTTTTCGTGGTCAGGTTCACGGGGCGGTTTCCTCCAGGGATAAGATATACCAGCCGTCCGCCCAGGTAAAACCGGCGGCGGTCATGGCGTTATCCAGTATACCACCGTTGTCAACAGGGTCGCCGTTGCCGTCCACCAGCCCGGCCTGCACGGCGTTTTCCGTGCGGGCGGTGACATCCAGGGCGTAGCCCTGGCCGTACAGCGCCTCATCGGCGGCGGCCAGGGCAGCGGAGAGCGCGTCCGTCCCGTCGATCATGACGGGCTGCTCCTTGCGGGACTCCACTGCCTTGTCCGTGTCGGCGGTGTTCAGCCCGTCGGGGCTGCCCTCCGTGGGGGCGGTGGAGGCGTAATAGTTCGTATCGGGAGGGGCGGCGCAGTCGTTGGAGGCGGCGTCCTGCGGGGCGCTTTGGCTGTGCAGCACCGTGGGCAGGGCCGCGCCCACGATGACCAAACAGGCCGCCGCGGCGGCCACCCATTTGAGGGTATGCTTCCCCGCCGGGGCGCTCCTTTGCCGGGGCGTTTCGGCCACGCGGGCCATGATGCGGTCGGTGAGGTCGGCGGGCGGCAGCGCGTCGCTTGCCAGCGCTTCCCGAAGCAATTTGTCCATGGGGTCAAAGGGCTGCTGCGTCACGGCCGCTCCCTCCTTTCACGTTCTTCTGTTGGTAAGACGGCGGTGCCGGCGAAAAAGTTCCCGCCGCCCAGCAGCTCCCGCAATTTCGACTTGGCGCGGTTGATGCGGGACTTCACCGTGCCCTCGCTGACGTCCAGCACCTGGGCGATCTCGCCGTAGTCCAGCTCCTGCATATAGCGCAGCAGCAGCACCTGACGATGCTCCGGCGACAGCCTGTCCAGCCCGCGGCGCACCGCCGCGCGGGTATCGCTCTGCTCCGCCAGCTCCTGGGGCGACGGGTCACCGTCCGGCAGCTCCAGATCGTCCACATCGCCGGTGTCGCGGTGACGCTTTTCCCGGCGGAGGTAGTCGATGGCGGCGTTGTTCACCAGGCGGTAGAGCCAGGTGGAGAAGCGGCAGTCGCCGCGAAACTGCGGCAGGCCGCGCCAGGCGGCCAGAAATGCCTCCTGGGTCACGTCCTCCGCGCCGTCCGGCCCGCACATACGGGCGGCCAGGCGGTAGGCCGGGGTCTGATACGTCTCCACCAGCTGGCGGAAGGCATCCGCGTCGTCCCGGGCGGCGCGGGAGATCAGGTCTTTTTCCTCCATCATCGCAAATCCCTCTTGACGCCGTCCGACACGCGGTACAGCTCCTCCAGCGTGGTCAGGCGGACGATCTGCTCCTTATAGTAATTGGCGTGGCTGACGCCCTTGAGATACCAGCAAAGCTGCTTGCGCGCCTCCAGCAGGGCGATATGCTCGCCCTTGTCGGCCACCGCCAGCTCGATCTGCCGCACGGCGGTGTCCCAGCGCTGGGCGAGGGGCGGCAGGGGCGGGATGGGTCCACCCGCCAGGGCGGCCCGGGCCTGCTGAAAGAGCCAGGGGTTTCCGAAGCAGCCACGGCCGATCATAGCCATATCCGCGCCGGTGAAGTCCAAAATGCGGACGGCGTCCTGGGGGGAGAACACGTCGCCGTTGGCAATGACGGGGATGGACACAGCCTGCTTTACCTGGCGGATGGTGGTCCAGTCCGCCTGACCGGCATACATCTGCGTCCGGGTGCGGCCGTGGACGGCGATGGCGCTGACACCCACCTGCTCCAGCATTTTCGCCAGCTCCACGGCGTTGACGCTGCCCTTGTCCCAGCCGCGGCGCATCTTCACCGTCACCGGCACAGGGCTGGCCTTCACCACCGCCTCGGCGATGCGGGCGGCCTTTTCCGGGTCTTTCATGAGGGCAGAGCCGTCGCCGTTGGCCACCACCTTGCCCACGGGGCAGCCCATGTTGATGTCGATGACCGCCGCGCCGGAGACCTCCGCCGCGATGACCGCGGCCTCGGCCATGCAGGCGACGTCGCTGCCGAAGATCTGGGCGGCGGCGGGGCGCTCGTTATCCGCCAGCTTCAGCAGTCCCCGGCTCTTTTTATCCTGATAGCACAGGGCCTTGGCGCTGACCAGCTCGGTGCAGCTCATGTCCGCGCCCAGCTCGCGGCAGATCTGCCGGAAGGCCAGGTCGGTGACGCCGGCCATGGGGGCGAGGTAGAGCTTGCCGGGGATATTGACAGTTCCGATGTGCATAGGATGCTCCTTTGCTTTAATATCTGCGGGGGACGGATTCCCACGCCAGTGACATCGGTCACCGGCTCGGAATGACAGAAAATAACGTGCAGGCCATCGACCCTTGGCTCTCCCTCTGGGAGAGCTGTCACCGCAGGTGACTGAGAGGGCCTCGCAGCCTTTTTCAAATAACAAGATAGACTGGTCATTGTTCCCCCTCTCCGTCCTCGCTGCGCTTGGCCACCTCTCCCAAAGGGAGAGGCAAGGGGTGCAGCGGTGAAACGGCGGGCGGGCAGGGTCGTCCGCCCCTACGGAAGGTCTATCGGGGGTGAGTTCGCGTGACGGCTCTACCCACCTCCCTCGCAGAGGGAGGCTTTGGGATGTATTCTACCACAGAAAAACGGTATTGACAATCCGTTATAACCGTGTATACTGTATATATACAGTTGAACCAAGGAGGCGCTTATGCAGCTTTATATCGACAACCGCAGCGGCGCGCCCATCTACGACCAGATCTACTCCCAGATCAAGGACGCCATCGTGTCCGGGCAGGTGGCCGCCGGAGAGGCGCTGCCCAGCATCCGGGCGCTGGCCAAGGACCTGCGTATCAGCGTCATCACCACGAAGCGGGCCTATGACGAGCTGGAGCGGGAGGGGTTCATCGACACCCTGCCGGGCAAGGGCTGCTTCGTGGCGGAGCGCAGCGCGGAGCTGCTGCGGGAGGAAAGCCTGCGGAAAATCGAGGGGTATATGCAGGAGATACGGCGGCTGGCGGCGGCCTGCGGCCTGACGGAGGACGAATTGGCGGAGATATGGCGCGTGCAGAAGGAGGAAACGGAATGAACGCACTGGAGATACACGGACTGACGAAGAAGCGGGGCGAATTTGCCTTGCAGGGGCTGGAGCTGACGCTGCCCGCCGGGTGCATCATGGGCTTGATCGGCGAGAACGGCGCGGGCAAGTCCACCACCATACGGCTGATTTTGAACAGCCTGGGCCGGGACGGCGGAACGGTCGCCGTATACGGAAGGGATAACCGGGCCTTGACGGCGCTGGAGCGGGAGGACATCGGCGTGGTGCTGGATGAGGTGGGGCTGCCGGAGTACATGAACGCAGCACAGATCGGGCGGATGCTGGCGGGCATTTTCAGGCGGTGGCAGCCGGAGGTATACGAGGAGTATCTGCATCGGCTGGAGCTGCCGGAGGATAAGGCCTTCAAGGACTACTCCCGGGGCATGAGGATGAAGCTGGGGCTGGCGGCGGCGCTGAGCCATCAGCCGAGGCTGCTGCTGTTGGATGAGGCCACCAGCGGGCTTGACCCGGTGGTGCGGGACGACATACTGACCATCTTCGCCGACTTCACCCGGGACGAGGACCACGCGGTGCTGATCTCCAGCCATATCGTCAGCGATCTGGAGAAGATCTGCGACTACATCGCGTTCCTGCACAAGGGGCGGCTGCTGCTGTGCGAGGAAAAGGACCGGCTGACGGAGGAGTACGGCATCCTGCGGGGCGAGGCGGAGGGCCTCGACCCGGCGGCGGTGTGCGGACGCAGAAATACGCCCTACGGCACGGAGTATCTGGTGCGGCGCGGCGCCGTGCCAGCGGGGCTGGCACTGGGACAGGTGAATATCGAGGATCTGTTCGTGTTCATGGCGAAGGAGGCGTGAGATGAGGGGATTGTTTTACAAAGAGGCGCGCAGCCTGTGGCAGTACGGGAGGTCGTATATCCTGATGGTGGTCATTTTCTTCGCGCTGAGCATGGCCAACGGGACGCGGAGCGCCTCCGGCGTGATGTGGCTGCTGTATCCGGTGTTTTTGCTGGCATCGCTGCCGGCGTCGCTGCTGAATGCCGATGAGAAGGACGGATGGATGGTGTACTGCGACACGCTGCCGGTGACGCGGCGGCAGATCGTGACGGTGAAATACATCGCCTGTGCCGTGCTGGCGGCGGCGGTAACGCTGCTGGCCATGGCGGCGGCGGTGCTCCGCGGGCAGACAGACCCGCTGTACCGGGAGCAGGCGGTCTCCATGCTGCCGCTGATGCCGATGACGGGGCTGGCCGCGCCGGCGCTGTTGTTCCCGGCTATGTTCAAGTATGGTGCGGTCAAGGGACGGACGGTGTTTCTGGCCGTGGTGGTGCTGATGGGCGCAGGCTGTGCCGTGCTGATACGCACCGGTGGGCCGGAGGGGCAGATGGGGTCGTTCCCGCTGGGGCTGGCCATCGGGCTGGCTATATTCGCCGCCAGCTGGGCGCTGTCGGTGCGGTGGTTCGAGCAGCGGGAGCTGTGAAAAAGCATAGGGCGGCAGATCTCCCCTGCCGCCCGGACTTTGCCCGGATTTTGCGAAAAAGTCGAAAAAAGGGTGTTGACATTCGGGAGCGGGCTTGCTATAATGAACAGGCTTGAGTTCCACGACGAAAGCGCAACATGGCCAAGTAGTTCAGTTGGTTAGAACGCCAGCCTGTCACGCTGGAGGTCGAGGGTTCGAGCCCCTTCTTGGTCGCCATATATGCTGCTGTAGCTCAGTAGGTAGAGCGCATCCTTGGTAAGGATGAGGTCGGCGGTTCGAATCCGCCCAGCAGCTCCAAAAAGTCCTGTTTTTGAGAGAAAACAGGACTTTTTCTTTACTTTTCGGTGGATTTGATTCGTGGGTCAGGGTGTGGGTCAACTTTGACCCACACCCTGACCCACACGCGGAAATGCGCGGAAAGTGACAAAGAGGAGCAGGCGGAATATCCGTCCGCTCCTCTCTTTTAGATTGGCTCACATCACCTGTGCCATGAAGCTGCCCATGGTTTGGGCGGCTTCATCCTGCTTTTGGCGGGTGGCATGGGTGTATGTGCGCAGGGTGAAGCCCGCGTCGTAGTGACCCAGCATACTGCTGACGGTTTTCACGTCTACACCGTTTTGTAGGGCCAATGTGGCGAATGTGTGTCTGAGATCGTGGAAGCGTATGTGCGGCAGGCCCGCATCCTTCAGTATCTTCTTATGCAGGTTCACGATGGAGTCGGGGTAGTACATCTCTCCTGTGACGGGTGACGGGAACATATACGGATTGCTGGGGTGCTTCTTGTGTTCGGCGATCAGCAGGTCGACGGCTTCTTGCGGGATAGATACCTTTCTGACGGAAGTTTCCGTCTTGGGGCGTGAGAGCGTCAGCTCACCGTTGGGGTTCTTGACGTACTGCTTACTGACGGAGATGGTTTTGTCCGTGATATCGAGGTCACTCCACAGGAGAGCGGTCAGCTCGCCCTTGCGCAGACCGCTGACCAGTTCCAAATAGAACATGGGCAGCAGGCCCCTCTTGTCGGCAGCATCAAGGTAGGTCTTGATGTGTTCCGGCTGGAGGATCTGCATCTCGAATTTCTGCACCTTCGGCGCGATACAGTCCTCGGTGGGATTGCGGAGGATCAGGCGCTCTTTCACGGCGCGGTTCAGTGCGTTGTGCAGCATCAGGTGCAGGCTGCGGACGGTGGTACTGCTGAGTCCCGGATTGCCGTGGCCGCTTTTACGGTTGGTGCGGCCACTCTCCATCAGCTCCTTGTAGAGCTTTTGCAGGTCGTGGGCAGTCAGTTTCGTGAGCTTGATGCTGCCGATACGGGGAATTGTGTACTGCTCAATCATCAGTCGATAGCGATCCGCCGTGGCGACGCGAACATTTGGCTTGGCATAGATGTCGTACCAGCTCCGCAGCCATGTAGCCACGGTGTACTCGTCGGCGCGGCTGACGTCGACACCCTTGGTGGCCTCCATCGCGGCAGTAAGTTTCGCCTTGCACTCCGCCTGCGTTTTGCCGAGGACGTTTTTGATGATGCGCTTGCCGGTCGTTGGGTCGTGTCCCGCGGTGTAACGCCCCTCCCACCGACCATCGCTGCGTTTGCGGATGTTGCCCTCACCGTTGGCGCGTTTCTTGGCCATTGAATCAGCTCCTTTCTTGGTAGCAAACACAAATACCACAACTTTGCGCGGAAAGCTACCGTTTTGAAATTATCTTTTTATTGTTTTCAGCAGCGCAAAATATGCGCCTCTTACAGGCCGCCCATGCCATGGCTCTGCTCGTTTTCGCGGTCGTTCCATTTATGGCCCATTGCCATCTTCTTTTCCCGCAGGCGTTGTAGGCGTTTGCGGTCAATCTGGATTCCCGTGGGCGCTGTGGGCTGCGGTGCGTTGTCCCGGAAGATGTTGCCCATGTGGTGCAGTAGACGTGTGGCAGACAGCAGAATGTTGGGCGGCGGCAAGTCCTCCTGCCGCTCCATGCGGTCGAGAAAATATCCGGCATAGGCGTGGCCGTTCTGCTCCGCCACGGAAAACCAATATTGTGCGGCTTCCTTATCCTTTGGAACGCCCTCTCCCATAAGGCGAAGCTTTCCCTGCAGGTACTGCGCGTAGGCGCTGCCGTTATCCGCGGCCTGCCGCAGATATTCCGCCGCAGTCGAAGTGTCTTTTGGCACATTATTACCGCTGAGATATTCCTTTCCCAGCCGGTAGGCAGCGTACTCGTTACCGTTATCGGCAGCGCGTTTTAACCAATAGATACCTTTGGTGGGATCATGAACGTCAGCATCATCGGAGAGATACAGCTTGCCCAATGCGTATTGCGCCGCATCCAAGTCCTGCTCGGCGGCGCGTTCCAACAGCTTTTGCGCTTTGGCTGTGTCCGGTATCAGCAGCCCACCGTCGCGGTACAGCAGTCCCATGAGGTATTGCGCGTGAGGATCACCTTGGTGGGCAATTTGCTCCAATTCCTCGGCGACCTTGTCCCGTTCCTCCAGCGCTGTGCTTTCGTCGGCAATAATTTTTCGCAGCTCCCAGCAGTCGTAGGACATCGTGCGGTCATCTATCTGCTCGTCCTCCTGTACCAGGGCTGCGTCCTCAAAGGACATACGGCCTTGGCGGATATGCTCTGCCTCCCGAATGACCGCGTTCTTGATCTGCCGGAACTCCTTCTGCTGTGACAGCGGCGGGCGTTGTTGCTGCCGCTCCGAATAGTAATCGTTAAGCTGGCATTGCAGCTCCCACCACTTTTGGTAGCATTCATTGACCGTGGGCAGCTTCTCCATGGCATCTACCACCTCGTCCGTCAACTGCTTTAGCGGCTTCGGCAGGTAGCCGTAGGCCTTCTTCCCCTGCACCTCATCCAGCTTCTGCGACAGCTCCCATAGTTTCTTCTCAGCGGGCGGACAGATGCAGAGGCCGTCCCGCATACGCTTCGCCAGTTTCAGCATGGTCTGCCGCGTCTGTCGCACCAGCTCGTCACGGGAGACACTTTTCTCCTTGTAGAGATGCAGCAACTCCTGCTGAAAAATTTGGCTGGTCAGTGTGGACTTGATCTGACGAATACCTTCCTTGTCTAAGTACGCCTGCCCCGGCGTTGCAGACCATGCCATCATGTGGACATGGGGATGATTACCTTCGTCATGGAAAGCAGCGTACCAACGAAAGTCCTCCGGCTTGATGTTCATAGCGGCGGCGATGTCGTTCCTGTGTGTGCGCAGCAGTGTACGCCACGCCGCTGCGTTGTCGTAGCCCAGCCGTGCGGCATCCTCCCGCTTCAAGGAAATGATGTGCGTCCACACGTTGCCGGTGTAGTGGTTCAGTTCGTCCATGGCCTTGTCCAGTGACACATGATCCGCGTCACCAAACAGGCCGTGGCTGCCCAACCGTTCGGTTCTGGGACGGGTGGCGATGTACTTGGCGTAGCCCTCGGTGGATTGCACACGGCTCCAGTTTTGCTCCAACGCCAGCGTGATGAAGGACGAAGCGTTGGCCTTTGTGGGTGCATTTTTGTAGTCGTCGTACTCCAGCAGTTCTTTCGTGTCTGGGAAATCCTTCACCAACTTTTGGATGAGCTGTTCTTGCTTTCTCGTAGGCGGTCGGTCATCCGGCACGATCTCCACACGCTCACGGGTTGCAATGTAGTTCAGGTAACCGCTGGCGTTTTGGCCGCCGCCGCACTTGATGTAGGGGCTCTTGACGATCAGCCTTGCCATTCTTCATTCTCCAACTCGCGAAGTTTTTGCTCCATGCGCAGACGGCCATTGGTGCGTTTGACCGCCGCGATGCTCTTGGCCCGCTCCTGCCGCAGCACGGATTCGTCCACGTTGACGCTTTGCAGTAGGATGGAGATGGCCATGTCCATCTCAACCGTCTGCTTGTAGAGGATGGACGCCACGCGATCCTCCAACATCTTCAATCGCCCATCGATGGCGGTCTGTATCGCCAGCGGCAGCGTGGTGCTGTTCTCTGCCGCCAGTGCATCCGCGTAGAAGTTCACGGCCTTTTCCACGAACTCATTCTTACTGCGGCAATGGTCGGCTTTGTACCAGTGCTCCAGCTTTTCCGCTGTTTCCGGTTTCATCCGGAAATTCAATCTATCTTTGCTTTCACTCATATTTCCTCCAAATCTTCATAAGGCGCGTCGAAAGTCCCGTAAAATCTGCCATTGCGGGGACTATGACGCCAACCTCCGTAAAGCCTTGCCCAACAGGCGCCATTTTCGACTCCGCCGAGAACCTCCGTAAACTGTCCGCACTGCGGGCAGATGTGAGCAGGCAGAGCGTCGGTTCCGACGCCAGCCTTTTATCCTGCTATACTTTAAGCGCGCCGAAAAGCGGGTCAAAACCGCTCCAAACCTCCGGAGCCGCTATCCTTACCCTCCCGTGTTCCTCCGAGGCCACACAGGGGCTCACAGGGGTGAACACGGGGGTTCTGTCGCCTGTGCCGCCAGCTTCTGCTGAGCGCGGTGACGTTCAGTGGCCATCTCCGCGAGGTGCAGTTGGTGTTGATTGTGCTGCGCCAGTACCTGCTCCACCGGCAGGATCGTGTAGAGCAGTGAGCCGTTCCGTTTGCGTCCGTCCTTTAATGTGACAGTGGTACGCTCCGTGCGGATGAGACCTTTCTCCTCCAGCGACCGTACATACTTGCACACCGTGTTGCGGCTCATGCCTACGGCATCACCGATGGTGCGGTAACTGGGATAGCACTGGTAGGTCTTGCGATCCTCGCAGAACAGCAGGAATGAGTACACGGCGATCTCGCCGGGTGACAGTCCCAGTTGGCAGATGACCTTCGGCACGGGGTAGTAGCTCTTGACAGGGTCGAGCTTCTGCCACGGCAGGGTGCGGGTCATCTCGCACCGCCTGTCTGAGACTCTACCCACTGGCAGAACTTTTCTTTCGGGACAACGATACGGCTGCCCACGCGCAGGGCGGGGAAGCTCGTTTCGTGCATCAGCTCATAGGCGCTGGAGATAGAAATGCCCAGCACCTTTGCCACCATTTCTGCGTTAAGGAACAGCGGCAGTTCGTCGTAGTTTGTATAGACAGATCGTTTCATGAGATCCTCCTCGTTTCAAATTCAGAGAAAAAGAACTTGCGTTTCGGAGGCCTCTCTGTTAGACTTGTCGCAGATGGCGTCTGCGTTTTCCGAAGCGCGGCGTGCCGCCAGACTGTTGCAGCAGTTTGGCGGCTTTCATTTTTGTAGGGACGATATACGGTTCTCACCTCTTTTCGTTGGAGTTGCCATGCACCACAGGCCGTTCCTACCACGCTTTGCTTGCGCGGCGTTTGTCTCAGCCTTGGCACGCTCGACTGCTCTGCGCAGCGTCGTGGCATACTTCCCCAGCGAGTATCTTCTCTGGTGATGGGTATGTAGTTGTGAAGGTACAGTATATACCCGATTGACACATCTATCATTATCGGGTATACTTAGTATAACAGATTTCAACTCGTTTTCAAGACGTTCAGAGAATATCGGCACGTCTGCATAAAATTGATCGGGTACGGAGGTCCTGTCATGTTTCAGATGAACCACGATGCGGTGGATTTCTTTTCCGTAGACTTTACATCGGCCTGTACGATCGTTGCGCGGGAGGAATACCCTCTCGGATATTTCGCGGCGCAAGCGATGGAGGTATCCGGCAGGCTTGACGGTGATATAGACGCTGCGGCCAAAGAATTTGCCGCGGAAGCGCAGATGTTCTTTGCGGCACGTGATCCCTCCAGCGCAGGGATCGCCAATGACGCATACGGACGACTGAGGGCTCTGCTGCGGGAGCTTCCACTGTACAACATTCTCCTACCGCGCTCTGACACGATGCTGTCATGCTTTTCCAGTGCTTCTGAATATCAGGCGATGTGGGATGAGATGATGACCAAGGGAACACGCGGCAACAATGACTACACCCATTGGATCTCGCGGATATGCAGGATCGGCGCGGACCTGCACGAGTTCCGGCGCAACACCAACTGGATGCTGTCAACGTATTTTGATAAGCTGACCTCTCACCGGCGCGAGGACTATATCGATGCGTTCGCCCGGTTCAAGGAAGATATCCGTGACGCCAAGCTCGTTGATCTCGATGACGACGACCAGCGCTATCTTTCCGGAGATCCATCCCCGTATTCTTTCCGTTTTGACTTCCCTGCACATATATCCTTTATCCCCTATCATGATGAGAAGACAGGAAAGCCGAAACTGGCGGAGCGTTCTACGTTCGATGACCTCGTTTCTTTCTTTTATCTGGACTTGACGCGGGGGCTTGCCGCGGGCAACCTCCCCCGCAGATGCAAAAACTGCGGCCACTGGTTCGTTGCGGTCGGTGGGTACAACATTCAGTATTGCGACAGGCCCATCCCCGGTCAGGCGGGAAAGAGCTGCCGCAGTGTGGGCGCCCATGAGACAGCGAAGCGGAAGCTGAAAGAGGCTTCCGCGAGGGAATATGCCCGCACCTATAATCGGTTGAAGGCAAGGAAGCAGCGCGGCGCGATCTCCAGCGATGAATGGAATCAGACGGTCGCCGTCGCGGAAGAACTCCGTGCCGCCTTTCAGAAAGGTGAGCTGTCGGAGTCGGAATACTGCCGTAAGCTGAAAGCGCTGTGATGCCTATGGGATAAATCGAACGAGAGAACGCCTCCGGCATTTGTCTGCCGGAGGCGTTCCTGTATTCTTTGCTTACACCGACGCAGGTTTTGCGCCGCTTACCCGTCGTAGAGGACGTAGATCAATAGGCTGCTGCCATCCTCCACGATGCAGACGTTGCAATGGAATCCGGCATCCGCAAGGCTGTCCACGCCAGCCTGCATCATATGACCTTTTTCATTTGTGCGTTCTCCCTTCGCTTTGGCAGCAAACACAACTACCACACAACTACGAACAAGTCAATTGAAAGATGCCAAAGGAAAAATTCAATCCATTTCCGAGGACTCAACACGATTCAGCAGTTCACGGATCTGTGCTATCAGCATTCTGACCGAACCCATAGTCCGAGGATTGCCGCTGATTAGGAAATCTACAGAGACATCCAGTTCGGCAGCTAAATCAAGGAGCAGGTCAATAGAGATGCCGCGTTGACCACATTCGATCTTGCTAAGGTGTGTCGCGGTGATATACAGTGCATCTGCCAACTGTTCCTGTGTCAGGCTGTGCTTCCTGCGAAGATGCTTGACTCGAAGTCCAAATTCTTTTTGATCAAAATACATATCATATTCCTCCTGTCTGTTGTTTTGAAAGATGTGAAAACGACAGACATGGAGGCTCACGGCAATGAGGTCGGTATACGCGTAATAGAAAGCGGAGAAAAAGCCATGGATGGCCGCAAAGGGCCATCCATGGCTTTTTCTCCGCTTTTTTGTATTGTCTGACCGCATGGTTAGGCGGCCTCTCGAATTTCTCCAGAGGCCAATGCGTTCTGGGAACTCCTTCTGTATCAGCAATTCCTGCTCTATCACTGTCCGTAACCGCAGTTCTCTGTCAGATGCCCGCGTAGCGCCAGACAATGACATCGCCGCCTTTGATCGGGCTGTTTGCCGAATCGCGGCCGGTAGACCTGCCATTGACCGTAAAATCCCATGCCCTGGAAGAGCCGTCAGCAAAGCAAACTATCCCCTCTATTCCATTAACAAACACGCCGTCCCCTTCCTCGATCACATCGAGCGTAATCCCTTTATCCTTGCATACACGGTCGAGCAGGGTGTAGACCGTATCGCCGTCGGATATCTCCACATCCGTGGCAGGCAAGATCACGCCGTCGTTCGGTGCAATACTCTTGCTTCCCACGATGGAGAGAGTCACAGTTTCCTTGCCCATAGGCTTCTCCGACTTATTTTCTCCTTTAGAATCGCTGCCAGACTCATTAGCGTTGTCCTTTACGTTCGCCTGTGTCGTGTCAGTGGCCTTCCCATCAGGATCAGCGTTTGACGGCTTGCTCACATCCTTGTTGTCAGTAGTCTTTTCCACATCCGCACTATCGGAATCCGTCTTTTTACCGTCGGTCTTCGTCTGCTCCTGCCGGGTGTCGGTGCTGCTGTCCGACTGCTGTGCATCTTTCCCGCCGCAACCCGCGCTTACAAAGAGCATTGCCAAGATCAGCAAAGCCGTTATGATTCTTTTTGTGAGTTTCATTCTTTATTCCTCCTCGTTACTTTTAATATTTATCCACCCATGCCGCTGCCGAGGTCATAGCCCAAGTCACAGGTATAGCGCCACTCCACCACATCGCCGTCCTTCAGCTGATAGCGGGAGCAGCCGTAGTTGGGATACCAGCCGTTGACATTGTACATCCAGCCGGAAAGGCTGCCCACGTCGAACTCGTATAGGTTGTTTATCCCTTCTACATATGCGCTGTTATACATAGGCGTCCAGTTGGATTCCATATGGATGGCGTTGTCACGACATACACGCTGGAGCACATCGAATACGCTCTCGCCCTCGCTGAACTCCACCTCTGTGGCAGGAAAAATGATACCGTCCTCCGGTACGAGGAACTTCTTGTTCTCCACACACTTGTCCATGTTGTCCAAGATAGTTTCACAGGAAATGGAGAACGTGCAGGTGTGCGTTACGGTGGTATCCACCGTTGTGTCCTGCGGCTCTACCGGGTCAGGCTTGCCCTCCGGGACAGGCTCAGTCATGTATTGGTCCTTATCGCCGGTGTCCTCCGGCTGCTCAGTCTGCTTCTGCCCACAGGCAGCGCAGGACAACAGCAGAAGAATTGTCAGAAGCAGGGTAATGATATGCTTTATTCTTGCTTTCACATTACTGCTCCTTCTTGATGCGGCGGTAGCGACGCACCATACCGAAAGCCAACAGCGCGACGATGACGACAGCCAGCAAAATCGCACCCAGCGGCGTTTCCGTCAGGGCGGAGCCTACGATCTCGAACACGCTGTTTCCCTTGCCGTCTGGGCCGAACTTGCCGTTCTCGGCGGCTTGGAGGTAGGTGAGGGCAGATACGGCAGAGGAAAAGTCCATAACAGGGTTTTCGTACGACGGGATATCACTCAAACCATCCACTGAGGATTCCACCTCTGTCTTGGAAACAAATCCCACACCCTCAATGTAGAACGTTCTCAGCCCATCGGCTACTGTATTGCCGTTTTTTACAAATCGGTCATCATCCAAAGAGATGCCTGCGGCATTCATCATATCCAATACGGCGAGAGTGGCTTCTCCATCGGGCTGGCCGTCTCTGCCCGGGAAGCTGCCATCCGCCAACTGTACGGATGAAAGATACTCGATGGCCTTGTCTATTGCCTTGGCGATATATTCCTTGTCCGTATGGGGAGCAAGGGCGGCCACGTTCTCAGCAGTGAACTGCACCTCCTCCCAGGATGAACCGTCGGGGCTGAATTTGCCGCTTGCCGTCTGGTTTTCCAGCATTCTGGAGGCATACATATCCACCAAGCTGTCAGCGTCCACACCGCGGGAGCGCCAGACAGAGGCGTCTACCGCGTCCAGGTCCTTCAGCATCTCCGGCAGGTCTCCAATGCTCTTGCTTCCCACATTCGTCAGCGGCGCCAGAAAATCCAGCCCGCCCACATCCGCGGGGTCCATGTCCAGCGCCGTTATAGCCCGCACCACGCCCGGCGAATAGACGCCGGACTTGCGTCCCATGTAATACTCGTTGCTGATCCCGATCTTCCTCTCCAGCACGGTCCACAGCTCTTCCTTTTCCTCATCCGTAAACTCGCCCTGGGCCCTCTTCAGCGCCAGCACCTGCCGGGAATAGCCGGTAATAGACGACGCGCTGACGATCGTTTCGCTCCCATCTCCGTACCAGCCGCTCTCTATCTTCTCATAGACGGTGTCCGTCTCCTGCTGTAGCAGTGCCTTATAATCAATGGCTGAGGTTTTCACTCCGTTGTTCGCAGGAAGGTTGTCAATTTTTGCGCCATTTCCACCTATTCCCCGCACTGCACACAAGCCGCTATAGGGTTCGGCATTGTCATAAATCCTATTGGGAACGGCGCCTTTGTGATTCGGATCATTTGGATCTCGCATCTGTATCCAGCCTTTCCTGTACCAACCTCGTGATTCTTCATACCTCCACCAACCATCCTCATGATAGAATCCTTGCTTTGGCTCAGATGTCTTGGCATCTTCAAAATAGAAGTCCTGATACCAGCCCATCATGCCGTCCAGCACGGTGTGCCCATCCTTGGTGAAGCGCTCGTCCGTGAGGGAGATGCCCAGCGTCGCCAACATCTCCAGCACCGCCGCGTCCTCCTCCACATCCTCATCGCCGTACTTGAGAAAGCCGCCGCTGGAGAGCTGCTGCTCGGAAAGGTAATCCAGAGCCTTGTCTATGGCCGTGGATACGTCCTTGCGGTTCATGTAAGGTGCAAGAGCCTGTACGGATCTGGCAGTCAGCAATATGTAGTCGAAGCAGTCCGGCTCATCGGCTACGCCTCTTTGCTTCAGTTCTGCGGGCCACTTAGAGGTATAGCGGAATTCGCCGCTGCTTTGCTGGCGAGCAAGAGCTTCCGTCAACAGGTTTTCCCGCAGAGCGTTGAACTCGTCGGTCTTGCCCGCGTCACCGGCGGCATCCAAATCCATCAGCATATCCAGCCGGTCCTCGTCCTCCTCCTCCAGCTCCGGCTTCCGCAGAGCGTCCATGAGGTCGTGCCCGGCAAGGTCGGTCACGTCCAGCCCCATAGCCGCTACCGTGCGGATGGCACCGGGGATGTAGGCTGTTTTGCCCCGCTTGACCGCGAGGTCCAGCCAGTCAGCCAGCGCCTGTAAGTACTCGTCATAAAAGCCGTCAGGGACAGCCGCGCTGGAGGTCCACAGGGCATATACCGCTTTTGCGTTTTCCGCCTGCGTGGCCGCGGCGATGTAGTCCTTACGCTCAGACACCTGCTGCACCACCAGCTCCGTCACCGTCTGATACACCTGCTCTGCCTCGGCCGTCCAGCCCTCCGCGGGGACGGCCTGTACGGTCAAGGGCAGGAGCATGACGGCTGCCAGCAAGACGGCCATGAGTTTTGTGCTGTGTTTCTTCATGTCACTGCTCCTTCTTGATGCGGCGGTAGCGGCGGACCATGCCGAAGGCCAGCAGCGCTATGACCACCACCGCCAGCAGAACGATGCCCAGCGGCGTCTCCGTCAGGGCGGAGCCTATCAGCTCGAACACGCTGTTATTCCCGCTGCGGGCACCGGCCCCGGCGGTCTGGAGATAGGCAAAGCCAGAGACAGTCCGGAGCATGTTCTGATCGTAGACAGGGCCTTCCTTTGTGTTTTCTGCCAGCTCCTGCGCGATATCCTCCGCGGAAAGCTCAGCATTCCGGTTAACAAAGCCGATACCGTCCACATAGAAGGTCCGCACGGCATCCTCCAGTGTATAGCCGTTTTTAACGAACCGCTCATCATCCAACGGAATGTTCAGCGCCTCCATCATATCCGCCACGGCCAGCGTATATTGCAGATTCCCGAATGTCCCATCCGGCTCCTGTATGGAGGACAGGTAGTTCAAGCCCTTTTCCACCGCCTCCGCGATGTACGCCTTGTCCTGATGCGGGCCTAATGCCTTCAGGCTCTCGGTGATAAATTCGATATTTGCTTTTCCGTTTATCCCCAACGCCTCCTTTTCCTCTGCATCTGCAGCATAATATTTACCCGCTCCATAATACCAATAGAATCTACCGTTCGACATCTGGTAGGAGAGTATCTTCTCCGCGTACTTGTCCACCATCGTATCCACGTCCACGCCGCGGGAGCGCCACACCGATTCGTCTACCGCGTCGAAATCCTGCAGCGCCTTTGCATAATCGAGCTGGTCCATTTTGCCCATGCTCGTCAGCGGCGCGAGATAGTCCAGTCCATAGAAGTCCCCCGGATCAGCATCGATCGCTTTCAGGGCGCGCACGATGCCCGGGACAAACATGGCCGATGTCCGGCCCATGAGGTATTCGCTGTTGGCTCCGGTCATCTTTTCCATCAAGTCCCGCAGCTCCGCTTTCTCGTCCTCGGACAGTTTGCCGCCCGCTATCTTTTCGCGAGCCAGCACCTCCTCCGAAAATCTGGAAAGAGAGTTCCATGTAATGATCGTCCCGCTTCCGCTCCAATACCAGTTTGCACCCATTGCATCCAAATCCGTCCGTTCCTTCGACTCGGCCAGCTTCTCACCCAGAATCGACGCATAGTCTATGGATACCTGCTCCGTGCTGCCGGCTTCCGGCATGGTCACGGTGGGAAGGGGTGCCTTGTCCAGATCGGTCAGGGCACGCAGGGCGCTCAGGCCCCGGTAGGCCTCGTCATTCCGATACCGGCGGTGCTGATACATCACTGCTTCAGCTTCCGGTGAGCAGGGAAGGCGTTCCCATGTCTGCGTCTCCTCGTTGTAGGTGGTCCTGTTATAGTAATAAAAGCCCTGCTTCGGTTCGTTCTCCACCTCTTCCAGATACTCCGCCTGATACCAGCCCATCATGCCGTCCAGAATGGTGCAGCCATCCTTGGTGAAGCGCTCGTCCGTGAGGGAGATACCCAGCACGGCCAGCATTTCCAGCACCGCCGCGTCCTCCTCCACGTTCTCCTCGCCGAACCGGGCAAAGCCGCCGCTGGGAAGCTGCTGCGCGGAGAGGTAATTCAGCGCCTTGTCGATAGCGGCGGACACGTCCTTTCGATCCTGATAGGGTGCAAGAGCCTGTACGGACTGCGCCGTCAGCAGGATATACTCAAAGCGGTCCGGGTCTTTGATCACGCCCTTATCTCTTAACCAGATGAACAATGCGTTGCCGTCATAGGCCGAGGTAAATCGAAGCTCCGTGCCGGGTATTGTGGAATAGCGGAACTGGCCGCTGCTCTGCTGGCGGGCCATGGCTTCCGTCAGGAGCTGTTCCCGCAGGGCGGCAAATTCCTTCGTCTCACCGGCTTCACCGGCGCAGCTCAGGTCCAGCAGCATATTCAGCCGGTCCTCATCCGCGGTCATCATGTCCGGCTTCCGCAGCGGGTCCAGCAGGTCGTGGCCGGCGAAGTCGGTCACATCCAGCCCCATAGCTGCCACCGTGCGGATAGCCGTGGGGATATAGGCGCACCGGCCATTCTGGGCCGCCATATCCAGCCAACCCGCCAAAGACTGCAAGTATGCATCGTAGAAGCCTTCCGGCACAACCGCGCCGGCGGTCCACAGGGCGTAGACCGCGCGAGTATTCCTCTGCTGGATGGGAAGCGACAGGTAATCCCTGCTCTCCGTGACCTGTTGGATGGCCTTTTCCGTCAGTGTCTGATACGCCTGCTCCGCCTCGTCTGTCCAGCCGTCCGTGGGGGCGGCCTGTACTACGATGGGCAGAAGCATCGCCAGCGCCAGCAAGGCAACTATAAGTTTTGTGAAATGCTTTTTCATTGGCTCTCCCTCCTGCGGCGGACAACTACCGTCACGGCTACCATGACGACCACCACGCCGCCGATGATGAGGAACAGGTCTCTCTGCGCCGCGTCTGTCTGTACCTTCACAGCAAGTACGGCGTCCCAGTTCTGGATGAGTTCCTTATCATGGTCGGACAGTGCCTTGTACCGCTTCACCAGCCTATCCACCGTGGACTTTTCACCCAGTCCCGGGTCGGTCATGGGGACGATCTGGCTTTCTATATCCGCATTGATGCTCTCTATCTCCGCGTACAGCGCATCTATGTCGCTCTTGGCCTGCGTCAGCTTGGTCATGTAGGTATCGTAGCCTTCGAAATCACGGCTCATTTTCAGCTTGTCCAGCAGGGCTGTCACCTCGGCATCGTTCTCCGTGGACAGCTTTTTTGGCAGGGCGTCCGCCTGCTGCTGGTCGGCCTCGGTAAACTCGTAGCTGCCCGCAAAGGACACTTCACTTTCCTCCGGCGTCAGTATCTTGGCGGATACGCTGCCGGGGCGGAAGTCATACAGGATGCTCATGCCCTGTGTCTGCCGCCACACGGCCACCAGCGCCAGCAGCGCCTGATCTGTGGCGATGCTGTTGCTCTCGCCGGGGATGGCGGAAGGGTTGCCGGGATCGGACTCGTAGGAGTGGGCAAAGCCGCCGTCTTCCTGCTGGTAGTAGAACAGGGCATCCAGCAGATTGATGCCGTTCTTGATGAACCGTGAGTCGTTCTGCGGATCAACGCCGATGGAGCACAGCGACACGATGATCTGCGACACG
>ERZ824978.1565-NODE-1565-length-23546-cov-3.538419_pt1 | contig 23546 bp, 28 predicted proteins | sample MGYA00519860_ERZ824978 | MGnify/ENA primary metagenome ERZ824978 (study PRJEB31778, sample SAMEA3449184) | human gut metagenome | biome: human gut; feature: human-associated habitat; material: faeces | place: United Kingdom | collected 2010/2012 ... | reverse complement strand
TGATGATTTTGTATGGTAGCACGTTAATCTTTTGTGTGATTTTGTATATAAGTGACTTGAGAGGGAGGAAAAAGAAGAAAAGATATGACGACTAAAGAAAAGAAAGAATATCTAAAAAGATATAGGAAGATAGATAGAGAAGTAAATCAATTGCTTATGGAAAAAGATGAAATAATTTCACTCGGAACACGAATCACTCCTAGATATAGTGATTTGCCAAGAGGTTGGGGAGAAAGCAATAAAGTTCAATTATCAGTTGAAAAGTTAGAAGCTCAAGAAGAAAAAATCGACAAAAAAATTGATTTGTTACATGAAGTGAAAGCTGATATTGAAAAAGCAATTCAAACTGTAGAAAATGACACTTTAAGAGTGCTTTTGCGTTATAGGTATATAAATGGATTAACATGGGAAAAAATCGCAGTGAATATGAATTATACATATCAATGGATTTGTAAGTTGCATGGCGAGGCACTACGTAAATTAAAAGTTGATAGTAATTGATATTAAAACTATGATATAGTCAGTGTGGGAATAATGAATAGTAATTTCATTCTCATGACACTCCAAATATTTTCTAGCTAGTGCAGTGCTATAACTGCAAATCAAAAAAGCTCTGTTATTAGAGATGAAACCCTAGCCAGCAGGGAAAAGCTGGCATATATATAGCTGGTTATATCGCAGTAGTGGTATCGAGCAAGGGCGTGACCTTGCCAGCTAGTCCAAACACAAGACTGTGCTTGATGCATGGTCTTTTTTATTTAAGGGGAGAGATAGTTGGAACTTAAAAAAGTAAATTTAAAAGATATAGCTCCATACAAAAACAATCCTAGAAAAAATGATGAAGCTGTTGATGCGGTAATGGAATCAATCAGGCAGTGTGAATATGTAGCCCCTATCATAGTAGATGAAAACATGGAAATCCTTGCGGGTCACACAAGATATAAAGCTTTACTAAAACTAGGTAAAACCGAGGAAAATGTTATTATCAAGGAAGGGCTTACAGAAGAGCAAAAAAGAAAATACCGATACTATGATAATCGTACAAATGAATTGGCTCAATGGGATGACAATTTGCTACTTCTTGAAATCGGAGACTTAGACTTGGGAGATTTATCATACCTTTGGGAGCCTCAAGAAGAGAATGAATATGATTTTTCAGAGTTTGAAAGTGAAAATGAAAGGTTGAAAGGAACCGAAACAGTGCCTATTTCCATTAGAGTTCCAGAAAAATATAAGGATGATGTGATGGAGTATTTATCAAACGGTGAATCTAAAACAGCGGTAGGACTTGGGAAGGGTGTATTAAGGAGATGCGGATTGCTTTAATAGATGGTACGAAAAAGCACACATACTATCCGGTAGGACTTTTAAGAATTGGCGCATATCTAAAGGATATCGGACATGAGGTTGAATTATTTTATAAGGATTTGCCTGCTCAAAATGATATATTTGATGAGTACTGGATAAGTGCTATTTTTACGTTTGAGATAGCACACGTAAAGAAATTGATACGATATTTCTCCCAAAAAGGAAAAGTGAGAGTGGGAGGCATTTCTCCTACAATTATGCCGGAAGCATTCAAAAATGAACCTTGCGAGTTATCCATAGGAAGGATGACGGAAGCGGAAATATACCCTTTAGATTATTCGTTATTAAAAGAGAAGCCAGAGTATAGTATGGCAAAAATTACAGACGGGTGCATTAGAAAATGTGCTTTTTGCGCAGTGCCTAAGCTAGAGCCTAAATATACAGAACGTCCTAACTGGAAGGCTGACATACTAGAAACGACAAAATTTGTTGTTTTGTCAGATAATAACTATACGGCACGCCCTTTAGATAAAATGCGTGAAGATGCAGAGTATTTCCAAGACCTTAAAAAGACAACAAAAAATAAATACATAGATTTTAACCAAGCTATTGATGCAAGGCTTATCACAGAGGAAATGGCAGAAATTCTAGGGAAAATGCCAATAAATCCGATGCGGTTTTCTTATGATGGCCCTCAAGAACGAGGGCATATACAAACAGCGATTGAAAGAATGGCGGCACAAGGCAAGAAAACATTTATTATATACATGCTATATAATTTCACGGATACAATTCCATATGCCTATCAGCGCATAGAGGAACTTGTCTTGCTTCAAGAAAGATTGGGAGTAAACATCACGGTGTTTCCTATGCGTTATCAGCCGTTGGACTGTGAGGACACAGATAGGGCTTATGTAGGGAAGCACTGGACGATACAAGCACGTAAAAATTTTATGTCTGCTATCAATCAGTATTCCATTGGAGGACAGTTTTCCTTCCCAAGCGTAGACGAATTTAGATATTGGCTAGGAGATAGCGCGGAAAAATTCACGGCTTTAATGGCTTACCCGAAAGCAAAGGAACTTTTCAGTAGGAGAAAGGAAGAGCTTAGAAAGATTCATGAAAGAGAAAGGGGCGCGAAAAGTGGCCAGACCAAGGAAAGAGATTGACCAAAAAGATTTTGAAAGCCTTTGTGCTTTACAGTGTACAAAGGAGGAAATATGCGGCTTTTTTGATGTAAGCGACAAAACGTTAGAAAACTGGTGCAAAAGAACATATTCAGAAGGTTTTTCCGAAGTTTTCAAGAAAAAGCGGGGGAAAGGGAAAATATCATTGCGGCGCGCTCAGTTCAGGCTTGCAGAGAAGAGTGCGTCAATGGCTATATGGCTAGGTAAGCAATGGCTAGGACAGAAAGATACTGTAGAAATTGAAAGACCGGATGAAGTGGTGATTTCGAATAATTTGGTGGAAGTTATCAAGATAAGCGCACAAAATCTAAAGAATCGAGAAGAACAGCAGGAAAACGAAGATGCAGTATAAAGAGTTTGGAGAAAAGCAGTTATACACTCTTACGTGGTGGAGTGATGCTGCTATGCATGACTATGATGCAATCATATGCGATGGTTCTATTAGAGCAGGAAAAACAATGACAATGGCGGTGAGCTTCATCTTATGGGCTTTTACTGCATTTGACAAGCAAGTTTTCGCTATTTGTGGAAAAACAATTGAAAGCGTTAGAAGAAATATCGTTACGCACCTGCCACAGTGGCTAGATGGTATCGTTAGAATCCAAGAAAGAAGAAGTGAAAATTTACTTATCATATCATTTGCGGGGAAAACGAATCGATTTTACCTATTTGGTGGTAAAGATGAAGGTTCGGCAGCTTTGATACAAGGTATGACCTTAGCAGGCGTTATGTTTGATGAAGTTGCTTTAATGCCGCGCTCTTTTGTAGAACAAGCTTTGGCAAGATGCTCTGTGGAAGGGTCAAAATTTTGGTTCAACTGCAACCCCGACAGCCCGGAACATTGGTTCTATAAGGAGTGGATACAAAAGCACAAAGAGAAAAACGCTTTATACCTGCATTTCACTATGAAAGACAACAACAGTTTATCTGAGAAGGTAAAAAAACGTTATGAAAACATGTATTCAGGAGTTTTCTATGATAGATTTATCCGTGGTCTATGGGTGGTAGCAGAAGGACTTGTATACGACTTTTTCCAAAGTAAAAAGGAAACAATTATAAAAACAGTTGATATGAATGACTATAACGAGTTCTATGTCAGTATTGACTACGGTACGATTAATCCGTGTTCTATGGGATTGTGGGGAGTTAACAGCGAGGGAGCCGCTCGCATAAGGGAAAGTTACTTCGATAGTAGAAAAGAAGGCAGACAAAGAACGGATGAAGAGCACTATCAAGCACTGGTTGAGTTGGTAGAAGATTTGCCGATTACAAGAGTTATAGTTGATCCTTCTGCCGCTTCCTTTATCGAGTGTATCCGCAGACATGGCGAATTTAGAGTAAAACCTGCAATTAACAGTGTTATTGACGGTATCCGTATTACAAGTTCATTGTTAAACGCAGGTATGATACGTATAGACCCAAGCTGTAAAGACTGTATACGTGAATTTGGTCTATATAGGTGGGATGAAAAGAAAACAGCCGATACTGTGTTGAAGGAAAATGACCACGCTATGGACGAGGTCCGTTATTTCTGTAACACAGTATTACGTAAAAAATTCAAATGGTTAGATTGGAGGAGTGATGTTGTTTCAGAAAACGATTGAATGGCTAAAGCAGATTGTCAAGACAGTGGCACCTAAAAATAAAAGCTTTGATACTTCTATCTCAAGCAGTATGGAAAGTGCAATTACCAGATGGACAAAGCTATATAATAACCGAGCGGATTGGCTTACAGATAAAGTGAAGAGTTTAAACCTTCCTGCCGCTATAGCTTCAGAGTTTGCGCGTTTAGTAACGCTGGAAATGAAAACAGAAATTACAGGTTCTAAGAGAGCAGACTATTTAAATGAGCAATACCAGCGAGTGATTGAAGGGATTCGACCCAATGTTGAGTATGCTTGTGCAAAAGGTGGAATTATCCTTAAGCCGTATGTTGCAGGAAACAATATTGTGGTTGACTATAATCAAGCAGATACTTTTTTGCCAACTGCTTTTGACGGCGCAGGGAAAATGACGGGGTGTATTTTCTACACACAGATTGTGCGTGACGGGGATATTTACACCAGAGTAGAAGAACACAGCTTGGTTGGTAGTACTTATACAGTAACGAATAAAGCGTTTATGAGCAAAGTTAAGGGGAGTTTGGGGAAAGAGATTTCACTGGATTTAGTAGCAGAATGGAAACATATTCAGCCAAAGACAACGCTAAGCCCAATAGAGAAACCATTATTTGCGTACTTTAAAATACCACTTGCAAATACAGTTGATTCAGCTTCTCCGCTTGGTGTTTCTGTATACTCACGAGCAGAAAAACTGATAAAAGATGCTGACGAGCAATACAGTCGCTTGTTATGGGAGTTTGAAGGTTCGGAACTTGCCATTGATGCAGCGATTGAGTATTTAGAACCCACCAAAAAGGATTTGAAGTTGCCAAAAAATAGCGACAGACTTTTCAGAAGGCTTGATATTGATACTCCGGCAAACGGAAATGCTTTTTACCAGATATTCAGCCCGCAAATTCGAGACCAATCACTTGTAAATGGGCTAAATCGTATCTTTCAGCGAATAGAGTTCAACTGCAATCTTGCATATGGAACAATTTCCGACCCGCAAGTGGTTGATAAGACAGCAGAGGAGATAAAGGCGAGTAAACAGCGTTCCTATGCTTCTGTTCTAGATATTCAAAAAGCATTGGAAGGTGCATTGGAAGATTTAATTTATGCTATGGATATCATGTGCAGTATTTATTCTCTTGCGCCGAAAGGTGCGTATGAAACGTCTTACAGTTGGGATGACAGTCTGGTAACAGACCGTAAAGCTGAATTTGCAGAGAAGTTCCAGTTGGTACAGGGTGAGATTTTGGGTGCAGATGAATTTCGTGCATGGTACACAGGAGAGGAGATTAAAACCGCTCGCCAAAATCTTCCGCAGAGCCGAGTTGAGGAGTGATAACTTTTGCTTACTCCTGAATTTTTAGCAAGTTTTCCTCAGCCTATCTTTGATTTGTTTCAAGATTTAGAAGATGAGATACTTGTCGATATATCCAGACGAATCGCAAAGACTGGCAAAATTACAGATACGGCACAATGGCAAATGGATAGGTTGGATGCAATTCTTTCTACCGATGAAAAAATAAAAAAAGCTATTTCAAACACTGATAAACAGGCGCAAAAGGAAATAGAAAAAATGCTAACTGAAGCTGCTCAAACATCTTTTGATGCAGAAGCGGCTATTTATCATGCTGCAAATAAACCGGTTAGAAAACTCGCAGACTACAACGAACTGGAAATGCTGATTGAAAGTATCATAAAGCAGACACAAGGAGAGCTGAACAACTTAACCCGAACTATGGGTTTTGTAGAGCAGGTTAATGGTAAATCTCGCGCGGTAAGCCTTACAACAGCATATCAAAAACAATTGGATTTAGCGCAGCTATCTGTTTCCACTGGAACGCTGGATTATAACACAGCGATACGAACAGCAGTAAAACGACTTGCTGATAGTGGTATCCGCTTCATAGATTATGAATCGGGTTGGACAAATCATCTTGATGTAGCCGCAAGGCGCGCAGTAATGACAGGTGTGAATCAACTGTCTATGAGAATGACAGATTTTTTAGCGGATGGGACTTGGTAGAGGTGAGCGCACATGCAGGAGCAAGACCGTCACACAGAGTGTGGCAAGGTGAAGTATATCACAGAGGCGGAGAAAAAGACGGCTACCCCGATTTGGAAGAAACCACAGGATTGGGAAGAGTTGACGGACTGTGTGGTGCACACTGTAGACACGGATATCATCCGTTTTTCCCGGGCATATCCGAAAGGGCGTACAGCAGAAAACAACTGCGAGAAATTGACCCGCCTTCATTTACATATAACGGGAAAGTGTACACTACATATGAGGCTACTCAAAAGCAAAGAGACATAGAGACTTCTATACGCAAGACAAAAAGAATTTTACTTTGCTTTGATTCTGCAGGTTTAAAGGATGACTACATAGCTGCCGCAGTTAAGCTAAAAAAGCAGCGTGAAGAGTACAAAAAGTTCAGTGGGGTTGCAGACTTAGCACTTCAACAGGAACTAACCCAAATATACGGTTTTGGACATAGCCAAGCAAGTAAAGCGGCGTGGGCACACAAAAAAGCGATTTAACGACTACGACAAATGTAGTCGTTTTTTTATGCCCTGAGCATGGCGTTAAAAGGCTTTATTATTTTGGCTGACTACGAGCGTAATCGGTGGAGTAGAAAGAGATGCGACCTCGTACAAAAGCGTATCTACAGAAAGGATAACTATGAAACGAGAAGAACTAATTGAACTGAATGTGCCGGAGGAAGCGATTGACAAAATTATGCAGATTAACGGAGCAGATATAGAAAAAGCAAAAGCTGCTCTTGAAGAAAAGGAAAAAGAGCTGACCGAAGCACACGAGAACTTAGAGGCTGCCAACAAGCAGATAGAAGAGTTCAAAGGTATGGATATTGAAAGTATTCAAAAAGCATGTGATGACTGGAAGCAAAAGGCAGAGCAAGCTGAAGCTGATAAGCAAAAATTCATCCACGAAAGCAAGGTTGCAGGATATGTAAAAGGTTTAAAACTAAAAGATGAAATTTACGAAAATCATGTAACAAAAATGCTATTGGATAAAGGGCTACAATTTGAAGGTGACAAGCTCATCGGCGCAGATGATGTTGTAAATCCATTTAAAGAGACACATCCGGACGCATTCCAGAGCACAAAACCGACACCAACATTTGTGGCTGCTACAGGTACATCACAAGAAACAAAATTAACAAAAGAAGATTTTAGAAAAATGGGATACAGCGAATGCTTAAAGCTGAAAAATGAAAATCCCGAACTATATGAACAGTTAAAGGAGTAATAAAATATGGCAGATACAATCACAAAAATTACGGACCTCATCGACCCGGAAGTTATGGGAGACATGATTTCTGCAAAACTTCCAAAGAAAATTAAAGTAGCCCCTTTTGCAACAGTGGACACCACACTGGAAGGTGTTCCTGGTGACACAATCACAGTGCCGAGTTACGAGTATATCGGTGATGCTGAAGATGTCGCCGAAGGTGTAAAGATGGGTGTTGTTAAGCTACAGACAACAACTAAAAAGGCAAAAGTAAAAAAGGCAGGTAAAGCAACAGCGATTACAGATGAAGCTGTACTGAGTGGTTATGGTGACCCTGTAGGTCAAGCGCAAATCCAGCTTACGAAATCAATTGCAGCGAAAGTAGATAACGATGCAATGGATGCGCTGCAAACAGCCTCTATGCAATTTGACGGTTCTAAATCAGTGATTGGATATGTAGGCATTGTGGATGCAGTTGACCTTTTTGAAGAAGAGGACCAACTGAAAAAAGTTATTTTTATTCATCCAAAGCAAGTCACTCAACTGAGAAAAGATGAAGATTTCAAAGACATCAATAAATATCCATTGAAAACAATTATGACAGGTGCGATTGGTGAAATTGCAGGCTGCGAAGTAGTACCAACAAAAAAAGTTCCACTGAAATCTGACGTTTATACATGCCCGATTGTAAAAATTCAATCAGACTCTGAGGTGGATGATGAAACTCAAGCATTAACCATTTATTTAAAGCGAAAAGCAGAAGTTGAAAAGGATAGAGATATTCTTGCCAAACAAACCACAATTTCAGCAGATGAACACTATGTTGTCGCACTTTCCAACGATTCAAAAGTTGTTCTGGCAAAATTTAAGGCAACAGTGGGGGAATAGTGCCCCCTACTGATACTGCTTTAGTCGGTACGGGGGTAGTTGGTAAAGCGAAATTGGGAGTATCCAAAGGAGAGTGATAATATATGGCATATGAACCAACGGTATGGGAAGATGGCCAAGTGATTACAGCCGAAAAGCTAAATAAACTGGAAACAGGGGTGCAGAGTGCACAAACAGAAAATGCGACAACATCCAAAGCGGGCGTTGTGAAACAAATGGAAGCGATTTCGGATTTGTCAGCAGCCCCAACTCAGCAAGATTTTAATAACCTTTTGGCAAAACTGCGTACAGCTGGAATTTTAGGAGGTTAGCTATGGCATACGCAGACTATACATACTACCAAACGCAGTGGGGCGGAGAACTTGAACAAAAAGATTTTGTCTTTTTGGCAGAAAGAGCTTCTGACTATATAAATACCATTACCTTTAATCGAATCAAGGAAAATCCAAATTTGATGTGTGATGAAGTAAAGAAAGCAGTATGTAGTGTAGTTGACGAAATGCAACAGCAGAAAACCATCAAAACAAAAGGTGTGGTGAAATCATTTAACAATGACGGATACAGTGAGACTCTTTCCTATGGTTCTGATTCTCGCTCAAATGCGCGCAAGCTAAGGGAGTCCGCTTCTTTATACTTAGCAAACACAGGTCTATTGTATCGGGGGTATTGCCATGATAGGAGCAGATAAACTCATTACTTGCTTTGTAGAACAGAAAGACGAAACATACAAAAGATATCCGGTTGCTGGTGTAACATGGCGAGAAGTAACGGCAGTAAGCACCACGGACAAGGGATTGAACTTAGATAACTTTGTAAAAATTCGCATACCCATTGAAAATGCACCGGAAAGCTTCACACCGCAGAAAGAAATGCTTGTTGTGCAAGGAGAATGCAACGAAAATGTTGGTGTAGATATTACTGCCAGCGCACTCAAGAGAAAGTATAACGCGGTGACAATAAAATCTGTGACCTATAACACAGACGGTCAATGTCCGCATTGGAAGGTAGAAGGTGTGTAAATGGCTGGAATTAAAATCAAAATTGACCCTGTAGACAAGATACTGCTAAAACGTAACCTGAATCAAAACGGGCAAGCACAAAAATTCTTTTCCAGTGAAGTTCGCCGTATGTCTGACCCTTATGTACCTTTTCAAAAAGGACCTTTGAAAAATACAGCTAGAGTATACCCAAACCGCATTGAGTACATTCAGCCGTATGCCAGAAAAAACTACTATGAAAACAAAGGGTACGGCACACAGGGAACAAATAAGGGAGGCTTACGTGGCAAGCAGTGGGTTCCGCGTATGTGGATTGACAGAGGCAAAACCATTGTGAAAAGTGTGGCTAAATTCGCAGGAGGTGTTGCGAAATAAATATCATAAATGCAATTTACGATTATATGCGTACTTGTCCGCTTCTTGATGAAGATGGAAAGGTACGCGTTAATTTTTTAGGGGACACCCCAATTGAATATGTAATTGAAGAAGTACCGGCAGAACCGATAGTCAAACGATATGTTGACGGCTCATCGATTCGGCAGGTACTTTTTATTTTCGCCAGTCGTGACGATTACGACAAAAGCGCAATACAAAATATGCTTTCCTCGAATTTTTATGAAAACCTTTCAGATTGGTTCGAGCAACAAACGTTAAACGGTGACCTTCCGAAATTGCCGCAAGGTATGGAAAGTCAAAAAATTGAAGCAATTTCAACAGGATATGCATTGGAAGCGGATGAGCTTGAAAAAACAGCACGGTACCAAATCCAATGCAAATTAACTTACTATAAGGAGCGATAACATGAGTCAAACAATTCAAAGATATCAGATTGCCGACTACTTAAATGTTGGCACAGATGAAGAAACATACGAACTAATGGGTGCAGGCTTTAATACACTGGATGAAAACCCAGCAGCCAAACTGGATACAAAAACATATGTGAATGACCGTTCCGCAACATCCACAATCAAAGGTTATCAAGCGCAATTTCCATACGATACAGACCTGATTGCATCAGAAAAAGCAGTTATGTATCTATATGAGGTCGGCAGAAATCAGAAAACAGGTGCAGAAGCAGAAACTGACTATGTAAGAGTAGAACTTTTCAGCCCTGTTTCATCGAAAGAAAACACTTTCAAAGCCCGAAAATTCCACGTTTCCATTGAAGTTTCATCTTTCGCGGGTGCAGGCGGCGAGACTGTCAAAGTAACCGGTAACCTAAACAATGTTGGTTCTTTTATTGACGGTGAGTTCAACACAAAAACAAAAACATTTACTGCCGCAGGTGCAGGAGCGTAACGTTAGGAGGATACGACATGATTATTAACGGTGTTGAGCTGGAATGTGACGTTTTAGACGTTACAACCTTAAAAGCGATTAAGCAAGGAAGCGAAAGAGTAGCGAACATAAATAAAGAAATCGCTCCCATTCAAGATGAAATCGAACAAATAGAAGCAATGTGCCATATTATTTTTGACTTTTTCAATCATATTTTTGGAGAAGGAACATCAGAAAAGTTGTTTGGTGACAAAGTCAGCCTAACCCTGTGCATGGATGCTTTTGAATCCTTTATGAAGCAGAAAGCAGAGCAAGAGGAAGCCTTTAATAAAAGGGCTGAGAAGTACAAAGGAAACCGCAGCCAACGCCGTAAAAAAGCATGAATATCCTACTAGATAAATTGCCGACAGCCGTCGAGGTAGGCGGCAAGATGTATGATATCAATGCGGATTTTCGGACAGGAATTAAGCTGGAAATGACGGCGGTCAGTGAACTGGATGACACAGAAAAATTAATGCGAATACTGCTTCTATACTATGGAGATATTGCTTGCGTTCCTGCTGACGTAGGAGCAGCCTTTACTGCGGTAATGAACTTTTACCACTGCGACAAAGATAACGCCTCACAAGGCAGCACAGCGACCAACAGACGCACGCAAATATATTCTTTTGAGCATGATGCACCGTATATCTATGCTGCATTTTTAGAGCAGTACGGAATCGACTTAACACAGGAGCATGATTTACATTGGTGGCGATTCAAAGCAATGTTCGATTCTCTCAGTGAGAAAACTCAATTTGTGAAAATTATGGGCTACAGGTCCATGACAATCACAAAAGATATGAGCCCACAGCAGAAAGAGTTTTACAGACGTATGCAGAAAACATATGCTATCCCTGTATCGAAAACTGAAAGGGAGAAGACCACCGCGCTGGAACAAGCATTGCTAAACGGCGGAGACCTTACTGGTCTGTTATAAATACTCACAAAATATTGCTATATCTCCCTTAATATGATAAAATATGGAATATTTATACAAGGGGGAGAAAGTATGAAAAAGATAATCAGTTTAGTATTAGCAACACTGTTATGTGCTGCTGTTTTTGCTGGGTGTGGGAGTGGTGAAAATGATTCTTCTGTTTTAAATTCTACAGAAAGTACAGTTTCACAATCATCAACTATGATAGAAACGGAATCAACAGAATATAATATTAATGGATTAAAAATAGAAATTCCTTCTTCTTGGAGAAAAGAAGAAAACACCAATAGTACGACCTATTTTTATTCTTCTATAAATCAAGATTTTTGTTTTTTAACAGCTGCTGATGGTGTTATATATGATATGGGGAATAAAGAAGTTCAAGATGCAATAGTAGAAGGTTTAAAATCGTCAGTGGAAGATTTTACACTTTTATCAATTTCAGAACAAAAAAATGGAAATTTTGATGGATTACGATTATCAGGGATTGCTAAATATGAGGGGATGAATGATAGATATTATTTAGATAGTTTTTCGTTTAATCATAACGATAAGCTTGTACAGATATGTTACATTAGTCTTTCTGACAATCGTGAGGAATGCCTTAATTATTTTCCGAAAATATTGGCTTCTTTAAAAGATAATACTCTAGAAAACTCTATCTCTACTACAAGTAGTAATAGTATATCCGCAGTTGAATCTAAAACAGAAATTCCTACAGTTACAACAAGTCAAAAAAATGCTTTAAAACGAGCAAAAGAATACTTAAAAACAATGCCATTTTCTTATACTGGTTTAATTGAACAATTAGAATTTGAGCAATACTCTCATGAAGATGCTGTGTATGCAGCAGATAACTGCGGCGCTGATTGGAACGAACAGGCAGCGAAAAAAGCACAAGACTATTTGGATATAATGGCATTTTCTCGTCAAGGACTAATAGACCAACTACAATTTGAAGGTTACACTTATGAGCAAGCTGTATATGGCGTAAATCAAGTTGGTCTGTAATATTTAAGTACCATACTCTAATTAGGGTATGGTATTTTTATTGTAAATCACTTGTTTTTTATGAATATGTACGGTATAATGTACATATAATAGAAAGAGGTGATTGATATGACAAATACAAATGTCACAAATTTCAGACAAAACGCGTTTGAATATTTTAATTTAGCTGTAGAATACAATGATGTGATAACTGTTAACACTAAAAATGGTAACGCTGTGGTAATGAGTGAAGAGGACTATAACGGACTGATGGAAACTCTTTATCTTCTAAGCATTCCAGGTATGAAAGAACGCTTAGAAGAAGGTATAAATACTCCAATAGCGGACTGTGAGGAATTTGAATGGTAAACACGTACAGAATTGTTATCTTAAAATCCGCACAAAAAGATAAAGAAAAAATTAAAACCATTCCTGCATTAAAAAGAAATGTAGAAAATCTGTTAGAAGTTTTAAGGAATCATCCGTTTCAAAATCCGCCTCCGTATGAAAAGCTAAAAGGTTCTTTGGGAGATTTCTATTCTCGGCGGATTAATGCGCAACACAGACTTGTTTACCGCGTGATAGAAAAAGAAAAAACAATTATGATTGTTAGCATGTGGTCACATTATGAATTCTAACAAAAACCAACTATCATTTTAGGTAGTTGGTATTTTTATTGGAAAAATTAAAAAACCTCTTTAAAAATAAGCATTGTACAGAAATGTACAGTGCTTTTTTTATACCTTTTTAAAGGAAGGTGGAACAAATTGAAAAGATAAAATGTCCAAATTGTGGGCAAACATTATGCAAACTTGAATATGGAAAAGTAGAGATTAAATGCACAAGATGCAAAAAAATTATAACGATTACAAAGACAACTGATATAAAAACGACAGAGCCTAGAGCCACACCATAGAGTAGTGAGCCGGAGCCTGCTTTTATTGACAAAATAGGCAGGTGATTATATGGCAGATGGAAAAGTTGTAATCGAAACGGACCTTGACGCAAGTGGTATCAAGGCAGGTTTATCAAAGTTATCAGGTATAGCCCAATCAGGTATCAAAGGAACACTTACCGCCATAGCCAGTGCAGGAACAGCACTTGCAGGGTTGGGCGGTGCAGCTATCAAAATTGGGGCAGACTTTGAAGAAGGTATGTCCGAAGTACAAGCTATATCAAGAGCAAGTGCTTCTGATATGGAGCTTTTGAAAGAAAAAGCCAAAGAGATGGGCGCAGAAACAAAATTCAGCGCAACAGAATCAGCAGCAGCGTTTAAGTACATGGCGCAAGCAGGTTGGAATACAGAGGACATGCTAAACGGCATATCAGGCGTTATGTCTTTAGCTGCTGCCTCTGGTGAGGACTTAGCTTTAACAGCGGACATTGTAACAGATTCGCTAACGGCATTCGGATTAGAAGCAAAAGATGCAGCGCATTTTTCTGACGTGCTGGCTATGACTGCAAATGCTACCAACACAGATGTCGCAAACCTCGGCTATACATTTAAATATGTTGCACCTGTGGCTGGCGCACTGGGCTACTCTATAGAGGATATGTCTGTCGCTATAGGTTTAATGGCGAACTCTGGCATTAAAGCAGAAACAGCAGGTACAGCATTAAGAGCAACGCTGACAAATCTTGCAAAGCCAACACAGCAAATGACTGGCTACATGGAAGAACTCGGAATTTCTTTAACGGATGCGCAAGGAAATGTTAAGCCGTTTAACGAGGTTATGATTGACCTTCGTAAAGGTTTTGAAGGGTTAACTGAAGCACAGAAAGCGGAGTATGCCGCAGGTATTGCGGGTAAAGAAGCTATGTCTGGACTGCTTGCGATTGTCAATGCAAGTGATGAAGATTTTGCAGCACTAACAGAGCAAATCAACAACTGCAATGGTGCGGCAGAAGAAGCCGCAAAAATCATGCAGGACAATCTTAAAGGCAGTGTTGAGCAACTAGGCGGTGCCCTTGAAACACTGGGAATTGAGTTTTATGACAGTGTAAACACGCCAATACGAACCATTGTTGATTCTGCAACCTCTATGGTAGAGCAGCTAACAAAAGCGTTCAAAGACGGTGGACTGTCTGGACTGGTGAGCGAGCTTGGTACAGTTTTTGCAGAAGTAGCAACACAAGCGGCAAACAGCGCGCCAAAGATGATAGATGCGGCAACGTCCATGATAACGTCGTTTCTTGACGGAATTAGTCACAATTCTGGACAGATAGCAGAAGCAGCGGTCAAGATAGGCGAATCTTTAATCAACGGTATTGCTCAAATTATACCAAAGGTTGCAGAAGTAGGCGTTGAAATCATTTCCTCTCTTGCTTCAAATTTACTCGGTAGTGATGTAGGCAAAAGCGTTGGCGAACTGGGAAAAACAATCATTGACAGCTTTAAAACAATTGCAAGTGCTGTTTCAGGTGCGTTGAACAGTTTAAAACCTATATTTTCTACATTTATAAGCACTGTATCTAAAATTGCTAAAACTGTGATACCGCCGCTTACAAAAGTGATTGAGATATGCATTTCTGCACTCAAACCTATGGCACCTATACTGCTTGGTGTAGCCGGAGGTTTTACCGCGTTAAAAGTAGTAAAGACTGTTACGGGGCTTATCCAGAAGTTTACTGAGACAGAAATTGTATCGAATACTATCACAGCGATACAGAACGGTTTAATCTGGGCTAAGATTGCAGCAACGGAAGTGCTGGCGAAAAAAATCACAGTTGCACAAGCAGCGCAACAGCTTTGGAATATTGCAATGGGGCAAAATCCTATTGGTGCAGTAGTAGCTGCAATTGGTGTATTTGTTGGCGTTTTAAGTGGTTTAGCAATTGCTTTGAGTGGAACTAATAGTGAATATCAAAATGCTGTTAATTCCATGAATGAAATGAAAACCGCACACGAAGAAGTAAGGGCTGAACAGCAAAAAGCACTTGAAGCAGATTTTAAAGAAATTGACCAAATTAATGTTTTAAAAACAGAGCTAGATAAGCTTGTAGACAGCAATGGCAAAATTAAAGATGGATATCTTGATAGGGCGACTGCTATTGCAGGTGAACTTGCGGAGGCAACAGGACTTGAAATAGAAATTATTGACGGACAGATTCAAAAATACGGAGAACTTAGTGAATCGATTGACGCGGTTATCACCAAAAAGCAAATGGCAGCGTTATCCGAGAGTTTGCAAGAGATATCAGACAACGCAGAATCACAGCTTGACGAAGCCAGAGCACATCTTGAAACTGTCACAAAAGCATATAATGACGCACAAACTGTGTATGACAAGGCGAAAGAACAAGCAGAACGCACAGGGGATTTCTCCAAGTTAGGAAGCTTAGAACGAGACCTAGAAAATAAAAAAGCTGAGATGGAGAATCAGTTAGCTTTCATAGACAGTCTGCGAGAAGACATGGCGATAGGAACAGAAGCGTTTGCTATATCAGCATCGGGCGATGTGAAGGCTATGAGCGATTTCATGACCAGAGTTTCATTAAAAGTTGATGAAACAGGAAAAGCGATTATTCAAAGTGAAGCATCTACTTATGCCGAGAGGGAGAGGCTTGCAAAGGATTATCGAGATATGGCTGAAAGAACAACGGACCAGTATCTTAAAGATATATATATCAAGCAAGCAGAAGAACTCGAACGGCAAAACGCTCAAATGGATTCTTCATTAGGAATACAGATAGCACTAATTGACAGCAAAGGTGAGCAATTTAGTCTATCTTACGCCGCATTAATGGATAAAGCTGCGGAAGGTGTAACGAATGGTGGTGTCGGTGTTGACCTAGCCATGCAAGAAAACATGAGTTCGATTGTGGCAGCCATAACAGATTCTCAGTTGCCAGTAGAAGAACAGATGAAGCTAATCGCTGATTTACAAACAGAAGTATTGAAAAATGCAACTCCAGAAGCAGCAGAAAGCCAAAAAAGATTACTAGGAAGCATTATTCAAGCAATTGCGGATAAAAACCCAGAAGTCAAAGCAAGCATGCAGAGTTTAGTCGATGCAGGATTGATTGTGATAGACAATAAAGAAAACATGAATTCGGCATATACGAAAGGAAGCAATGTATCCAAAAAGGCAAAAGAAGGGCTGGAATCAGAAGATACATCGAGTGCAGGTAATGATTTTGTAGCTGGATTTGTTAATGCGATGACAAGTAATGAAAACTTGACCAAAGTTTTAGGTGGTGGGGCTGTACTAGGAGCAATGGCAGGCGCAGGTTTAAGGAGCAGTAAAGGAATTGATTCAAAATCACCATCCAAAAAGGCCAGAAAATCAGGAAATGATTTTGTAGATGGTTTTATTCTTTCAATCAGAGATAGAGCTGCAGAAGCTGCAGAAGAAAGCGCAAAACTGGGAGAAGGCGTTGTGTCGGGTTTAACAAGAGAACTTGACCAGCTGCCAGAGCAAGAAATTAAGCTGGTCGGACTTCTGGAAAAAATCAAAGGTTTAGACGCCACAGCCCTCATGGACCAAGCAAGAGCAGCGGTATACTCGAATCAAACGGCTGTAGCAGGTGTGGCAGCGAGAAGTAACTATATGATAAATACAGGTATATCACAAAGTACAAGCAGTGGAGGAGACAGGCAAACTGTAATTAATTTTAACCAGCCTGTAGAAAGCCCAGACGCAACAGCACGGGCTATCAACAGGATTTTTACTTTTGGATTGGCAGGTGATAAAGGATGATAAAATTCATAAGAGATGACGGTTTAACGCTTAACATTACGGATTATTTTAAAATCATCAGTATTGAGGGGTTAGGCACAATCACACAAGAAATTTTTACAGAAAAGCGTGCGGTTGGTGACGGCGATATCATAACAGGGACACGCGTTAGCTCTCGAACAGTAACTATTACCGCCTGCAATGATTATGCCGGACAATTTGACACATCTCGTGAAAAAATTAATTCTTTTTTTAACCCAAAAAACTCCTTTAAAATGTATGTCACATATAAAAACAATACGGTGTGGTGTGAATGTATTGTGGATGCAAGAGACTTACCAACAAACAATATTTTTGCACCGCAGATGTTTACGCTATCTGTGTTTTGCCCCAGTCCTTATTTCAAATCCTATGATGATTTTGGGGAGGACTTATCAACAATTGTTCCAATGATGGGCTTTCCTCTAATGATTTCAGCAGAAAAAGGTTTTGTTGCCAGTGCGAGAAACTTTGCGCAACACGTTTTCGTACCGAACGATGGTGCAGTAGAAACATATTGTACTATTGTAATTGAACCGGAAGAGAATGTTAACGGACTAAAGATTTATAAAAATGATGAAGAATTTGTTTTATTTTCAATCGAACTGAAAGCTTATGAGACCGTAAAAATTGACTTTGAAAGAAGAACTGTTGAAATAGACGGAAAAAAAGTTCCGAACTGTCTTAACCGCAGAAGCACCTTTTTTGCAATAGAACGGGGAGGATGCAATATTTCCTACAGTGCAGATTCAAATGAAACAAGTACACATATTTACTTGTATTACAATCAGCTTTACGCAGGGGTGTAAAAATGGATTTAGTTTTTTTAGATTCAAACTTTAACACGATAAAATTTGTTGACTATATCAATCTCCAATGGAATAGGCGCTACTACGAGTGCGGACAGTATTCTGTACAAATTTTAGCAAGGGATTTCGATAAAGAATTTCAATATGTGTATAGAGCCTCTGAAAGAGAAATAGGCGTTGTTCAAAAGGTTGTGTATACCGGCGAAGAACGTGGGGAATTTGTACAAATAAGCGGCTTTTTCATAGAAAGTGTGTTAAATGACTATATTTTACATCCGACATTCTCTTTTAGTGGCAGTGTAAAGGACTGTATAGGTGCGATGTTATCGACTTACTGTACAAATATTCCAAATCTTAATGTTGATATTTCTCAAGCTCCTACAACATCAATTTCTTTTCAAACCACCGGGGAAGAAGTCGCCACCCAAATGTATTCGATACTACAAAAGTATGAATGCAGTATTTCATTAAGCTATGACTACATAAACAATGAAACAAATTTTAAGGTGTGGGCAGGATTTGATAGAACATCGGAGATTGCACCAATATTAGGACATGAACCTGCTATCTTTAGTCAAAGCTGGGGGCATTTTAAAAATCTTGTAGTTACTACAGACGACAGCAACTATAAAAACTACGCAGTCGTAGCAGGAAGCGGAGAAGGAGACCAAAGACAAAAGGTAATCGTGGATAACTCCGGCGGCGAAAAGTTAAAAGGACTTTACGTTGACGCTAGAGACTTGCAGAAGGAAGAAGGCATGTCACAGCAACAATATGAAGAGACACTGGCGGAAAGAGGTACAGAATACCTCAACAAGCATAAAAAAATATTAAATATCAGCTTTGACCTTATCGGCGATATGATATATAAAGAAAACTTTGACTTGGGCGACAAGTGTGACATCATTCTAAAAAATATGGGGGAATATCAATCTCGAATTATAGGCATAAATGAAACTGTTAAAGAAAACAGAAGGGAAATAAACGTTATTTTCGGGGATAAGGTGCCAAGAAGAAAATAAAAAGGAAGGTGATTTTTTGGAAAGTATATTTTTTGATAGTCAGGTGACATATGACGAGTATGGAACCCCTGTATATGACAGACCTAATAGTGCAGCGCAGCTAAGAGCAACATTTGCATCCTTACTAGCAAATGGAATAGTATCAACGAGAACCAGCTCTATGGCTCCCGAAATAGGTTTTATCGTAAATCCTAGTGAAGGTATGACGATATCGGTAAATAAGGGCACATGTTGGATTAACGGTTCTTGTGGCATGGAAGATAGCAGAAGAAACTTCACGTTAGATGCTGGTACATCGCAGCCAAGAATTGATATTATCGTTTTAAGGTGGGATAATCGCCAAGCTGCCAGAAATATAGATGTTTTTGTAAAAAAAGGTTCTCCAAGTGGGGACCCAATTACGCCATCACTACAGCGTGATTCATCAGTATACGAGTTATGCTTAGCAAAAATTCTTGTTCCTGCTAACGCTACGAAGATAACTGCTGGAAATATTACTGACACACGACTGGATACAGATGTTTGCGGTATCGTTGTCGGACTTGTAGAAAACATAGACACTAGCGAGCTATATAACCAAATTCAGAGTGATTTGAATGACTTTAGAAGCATTGAACAGCAAGAGTTTTTAGCATGGTTTGAAAATTTGAAGGATGTCCTATCCGGTGACGTTGCGGGAAATCTGCAACTACAAATAGATGAGTGTGCAAAAGAGACTGATGTTTTTTTATTGTCGCACCCAATAGGCAGCTTATTTGAAACAACGGTTTCTACAAACCCCGGCACACTTTATGGTGGCACATGGGCAGCGTGGGGAGGCGGTCGCGTCCCTGTAGGGGTAAATACCGCTGACAGCGACTTTAATACAGTAGAAAAAACAGGCGGCAAGAAAACAGAAAGACACGAGTTCAAGGTTGGATATAAAGGTTACTTTGGCTCTACCGTGGGTAGTGACGATAATATGATACAAGCGTATAAATACTCTACATCAAGTTATGGTACCTATGCGTATGAAGGTAGTACACAGGCAAGCGTAAACGCAGGGATTCAGGCATCGACAAACACTCGCGATGTAGCACAGGCTTCATCAACAGGCGATACGAGCGAGACAAGTATTGTACAGCCATACATTACGTGTTACATATGGAAAAGAACAACATAAGGAGGAAAGGACATGGCACTGGAAAAAGAACTTATCAACGGAAAAGGTGTGAAAACCACATATCATCGTATAGATAGTATCTCTATGGTAGACGGTATTGAAGTAACGGTAAAAAGTTATACAGATGAAAGTTACAGGCAGCAGGAAAAAGAAAGAGAATCCCTGATTGAAAGGCAGAAAGAAGTCAAAGAACAGCTGGAAGAGGAAATGGCAAAAACGGGAGAGGAGTACAGCAAAGAAAAAGTAATTGCGTTGACAGAAGAAAATAACGAGATTGGTTTTCCTGTTCCTCTTGATTTATCCATTTTTGTATATACCTTTCAATATCCTCTCGACAAAGAAACAGCAGTCAGTTATGAATCTATGTATAAAAAGTTAAAGCAAGAGCCCATGTTTGAAAATGCAATCGATGTATTGGAATAAGATACAGCATTCTGTTAGCACGATTCTTTTATAATTGACAAAATACAGAATTCTGATATAATATAATTACAGAATTCTGTATTTTAAATTTTAAAGGAGCACACCAATGACATTACATGACTTATCCCAATTACTATATTTAAGAAAAGAAATTGCGGTGGAACAAAGACGGTTGGAAGAATTGGAAAAAGCAGTAGAAATACAGCAAATCTTTCTTCCTAATATACCGAATATTTGTTTGCAGTCAATGGACAGCGAAACATTGCAGGAAATAGAACGATGCAAACAGTTAATAGAGCAATGCATGAAAAAAAGCATTCAGGAATACAAAAAATTGATTTTATATATTTTACACATTGATGATAGTATGATTCGCCAGATTATATTTTTGAGATTCATACAAGGCCATACTTGGGTGCAGGTAGCAGCAGAGATAGGGGGAGGCAACAGTCCAGACAGCATTCGCATGATGATGAAACGATATTTGGCCAAATGTAACATGGAGATACAATCTTGATATTTAGGAAAAAAGAAACTATTTTTTATGGATTTTTGGTTGACTTTTTTTCAAAAAAGGGGTACACTCTATACAGTACTAAAATAGTATGAATAGTAAACATTAAGACAGAGGTGAGCATAATGCGTATGTTTACGCTTTGTCTGAACATACGTATGCGATGTTCAGGCTGCAATATCACGAATGAATCATGAATTGTATATTGAAGGGAGTCAGGCAAAATGGCCAACATCTATAAAAGTCTTACAGAACTCATCGGTGGTACACCGTTATTGGAAGTAACCAATTACGAAAAAAAACATAAGTTAAATGCAAAAATTCTTGCAAAGCTGGAATATTTCAATCCGGCAGGTAGTGTAAAAGACCGTGTTGCAAAAGCGATGATTGAAGATGCTGAGGCAAAAGGTCAATTAAAAGAAGGTTCCGTTATTATTGAACCTACCAGCGGTAACACAGGTATTGGTTTGGCAGCCGTGGGTACAGCCAGAGGATACCGCGTTATTTTAACTATGCCGGAAACCATGAGCATTGAAAGAAGAAATCTGGTAAAAGCGTATGGTGCGGAAGTTGTTCTGACCGAAGGTGCCAAAGGTATGAAAGGCGCTATTGCAAAAGCAGAAGAACTGGCTATGGAAATTCCAAACAGCTTTATTCCGGGACAGTTTGTAAATCCTGCCAACCCTGCGGTGCATCAAGCAACAACAGGTCCTGAAATTTGGAACGATACCGATGGCAATGTAGATGTGTTTGTTGCGGGTATCGGCACAGGAGGTACCATCAGCGGTGTTGGTGCTTATTTAAAAGAGCAGAATCCAAATGTACACATTGTAGCGGTGGAACCTGCTTCTTCTCCGGTACTTTCGAAAGGTACCCCGGGTCCTCATAAAATTCAGGGTATTGGTGCGGGCTTTATTCCCGATACGTTAAATACTGCTATCTATGATGAAATTATTCCTGTAGAGAATGAAGATGCCATGGCAACAGGAAAAGAATTTGCTCATACGGAAGGGGTGCTGGTAGGCATTTCGTCCGGTGCAGCTCTTTGGGCCGCAACCCAAGTTGCTAATCGTCCCGAATATCAGGGCAAGACCATTGTCGTATTGCTTCCTGATACAGGCGAACGTTATTTATCCACAGAACTTTTTGCAGAATAAAAACAATCCCTTCCCAAAACGGGAAGGGATTGTTTTTATTTTTCCATATAAGACTGCAAACGTTCTTCTACTTTGTTCCAGTTAATCACAGAAAAGAAACTGTCAATATAAGCGTTGCGTCTGTTCTGATAGTCCAGATAGTATGCGTGTTCCCAAACATCAATCAGTAACAGAGGCTTTTTACAGTGTATGGGCGGAATGTTTTGATTGGGAGTTTTTACAATTTCCAAACTGCCGTTGTCATATACAAGCCAAGCGTATCCTGAACCAAATTGTCCCAGTGCGGCTTCTTTCAGTTTTGTTTTGAATACATCGTAAAATCCAAAGTATTCTGCTATTTTTGCAGCAATTTCACCGTGTGGATGATTTTCGACGGAATTGCTTTTATGCATGGAGGCAAAATACAGCTGATGATTATACACACCACCACCGTTGTTTTGAACCGCAGTACGGATATCTGCCGGTATATCGTCTAAATTGCAAAGTAATTCCTCTAAGGTTTTGTTGTGCAGTTGAGGAAATGGAGCCAATGTTTTGTTTAAATTATCTACGTACGTTTGCAAATGCTTATCATGATGAAAATGTAATGTGGATTGGTCAATAAACGGTTCCAATGCGTCATAACTGTAAGGGAGCGGCTCCAATTGGAATGGATAATGTTGTTGTTTCATATGATACACCTCTTCATCTTTATCATATGTTTAGTATTATCCAAATGATGAAAAAAATTTATGTTAGCTCAGAAAAGAAACAATATGTATTACTTTGTTGGAACTGTCACTTCATTTCAGGTACAACCATGAAATCAATTATGCAAGATTGATATTTGTGTTCCGAACCTCTTTCAAAGATTTCCAAGAGACAAAATTGTGGGTTGGAAGAGGGAACAGGAAACTAAGGAAAAGAAAAAATTTCTCAGCAAATCAAAAAGACCTTTTCCACTTCCGGGAAAATTGGGCAAAATGGAATATTAAGTTTTCCTAATAAAACATTTTGGGTGCTGTCCGAAATCAATTTAGATATATCTGCAATAGTATACTTTTACAAAACAGTAATATTTTGTAATTTAAGCAGTATTATAACGCAATATATCATAAAATTCAAGTATTTTCCCTCTATTTTAAAGTTTTTGTAAAAGTATAATTAGACAAAAAATTTAAAAAAGTGCTTGACAGGAGATGACTAAAACTGTGACAATTAGACAGACAGACAGACAGACAGACAGACAGACAGACAGACAGACAGACAGA
>ERZ824978.1561-NODE-1561-length-23643-cov-3.626929_pt1 | contig 23643 bp, 42 predicted proteins | sample MGYA00519860_ERZ824978 | MGnify/ENA primary metagenome ERZ824978 (study PRJEB31778, sample SAMEA3449184) | human gut metagenome | biome: human gut; feature: human-associated habitat; material: faeces | place: United Kingdom | collected 2010/2012 ... | reverse complement strand
TTTTAATGGGTCATCTAAACCTCTAAAATATATTTTCTGTCCTGTAGGTTTGTATGTCATTTCTAATGGGCTTTCTTTTATCTCCCAAAAACTATCTACTTGTAATCTATGTATTGCCCACTTTAATTCTGTAAAGCAACTATCTTTTAATGTTCTAAATGTTTTTCTAATTACAAGTGTATTAGCTTCTTTATATTTCATCATATTACTTATTACCCATAATGCTGTTGTCTTTGATTTTTTACTTGCTCTTGAACCTTTGCATACTCTATATCTACATTTGCAATGCCAATACTCTGCATAACCTTTTCCAACTATACTTTGTAATGATATGTTATTTACTTGTTGTTGTGTATTTTTATTTATTATTTTATTCTGTAATATCATCTGTTATCACCACTGGTATATTTCCAGCAACTTCAACTTTTTCTTTAAATGTACCATATCTTTTTCCAAGTAGTTCTGCACATTTTGTTCTGTCTTGTAATGAAGCATCTAATCCAAATTGGTCTTTTTCTTCTCCTCGCATTACTTTTGTTAAGTATTGTAATACTTCTTCCTGTGAGGCGATTCTATTATTTTCTAGTTGTTGTAATCGTTCTTGAATGAAATAGTTAAGTTTGGTTAAGTTTTCTGCGCCTATGTTCTTTGCTGTCTTAGAACTATACCCTGCTCTCTTTGCACTTTCTGTTGCATTTGCAGTTTCTATATAATAATCTATAAATCTTTTTTGCTTTTCTGTTAATTTATTATAATCTTTTTCATCTTCCATCTGCCTCACTTCCTTTTCTGTGTTCTTTTATTAAGTATTTCATTACATCTATTTTGTTATAACATTCTTCTTTTTGCTTATATCTATCTTGTAATTCAAATTCATCTGTTTCTTCATTGTATATTTCTACTTGTTCCCTTTTTAATATTTGGTATTTAGTGCAATACTTACAATTCTTTTCACTATAAAATTGAAAACTATTTATTTTATATATCTGTTCTTTTATAGATAAGGCATATAATAATTTGTTTATGTTTTTATTTATGTTCATTTAATTAAGCACCTCTCTTTAATCCTATAAGGACAAAATACTTTACCTTCTCGCAAATTTGTGATTTCTAAAAAAGAACAGTTTTGGCACTGTTCTGGTAATTCACTCTTTATTTGTTTTAATTTCCATTTTTCATTATATTTTTGCTCTTCTTCTATCATCTCTAGCACTTCCTCACAACTGTCAAATTTACATACTTTGCATTTTTTGTTCCCGTTTGGGCATATTTTATTATCTATTAAACATTGAACCATACTCTATTCCTCTTCTGTGCATGTTAATTTGCCATCTATTCTTCTTACTATTTTGCAGTCTATATTTTTTGTACAAGTACTGCAGTTATGTTCTTCTTTAAATTCCTCTATTTCTTCTTTTGACATATCTTTTCCTCTTTTCTCTTATTTATAAAACACTAAATCATATATTCCCATTTATATCCATAAACTGTATTACATCTTTTTTTACAACATTGTCTTATTACCCACTTATTGTATGGTGTATTATGTTCTAATTCCCATATATTTTGCCATATTTTAATAATTACACCTTTTTTGTTTTTTTGTAATATTTTATATTTGCTCTTTTTTTTACTCATTTTTTCATTTCTTTTTCCGTAATTGCAATTATATTTTTTTGTGCACCATTCAAGATTACTAACTACATTATTTCTTTTATTTTCGTCTTTATGGTTCACACATTCTAATTCATTTGGATTTTCTATGAAACTTTCTGCAACTAATCTATGTATTTTCTTTATTTTTCCTTTTCCGTTTTTATAAAGTATTACATAATTGTATTCACTATATTCGTTTGGTTTTAATATCATATTTCTTTTTAAAGATTTTACATTTCCTAAATTAGAAATTTGATATTTGCCTTCATATCCGTTTTATATCTTTCCATATTTCTTTCATTTAAAATAACCTCCCATTATTCTCTCCATATTTAGACAACAAAAAAGCACAGTGGAGTTCTGTGCTTGTCGGGAGCTACCCTATTTTTGTTAATTGGTCTAGTTCGAAGGAGTTGAACCTTCAATCTCAGGTGTCCAAGACCCGCATCTTACCATCAAGACTTGACCTAGATATTAGAACTCGCTAGGGAAGTTCTGTTATTATTTTAAGGGGTTTGTTAAAGAACTACTTTATATTATCAGTTACCTAGCATACTGGTAATAACATAATAAAAAGAATAGACATTTAAAACATCTACTCTTCTCATAATTTTATAATAATAAATGCGGGTTAATTTTGTCTTTCGACAATTTTACTATTGTTATTATACTATATATATTTGTATAATACTACGATATATTTACGACATTTTTACGACATTTATAATTTTACCATTTTTTCTGTTGCTTTCTCTATTATTCTTTGTATATGTCTACCGCTTCTTGTTTGATTGAATAATTGAAAATATAATCTGTTTCCTATATCTTCTGCTGTCATTCCTTCCACATAATATGCTGTTAATATTTCTCTTTCTTTAAATTTTAGCCCCTCTAGTCTATCTTCAACTGTATCTACTTTTTCTCTTAGTTCTCTGACTTCTTCTTCTAATCCTTCTATTTTGTTTTCTAACTCTATTCTTTTTGTATCATTTTCTTCTACTTTTCTTGATACTTTATCACTTATTTGATTTTTACTATGTATATCTTGATTATCTCCATATGATGATGTTAAATTCGTGTCAGAATCTATGTATTTTAATTTTATTCTTGCTGTTTTTAATTCTTTAAGCTTAATATTTAATCTTGCCTTATTTTCTTTATATTCTTTTAATAACTTTATTAAATCTTCTCTAGTCATTTCTTTTGTGCCCTCCTTGTTTATTTTTTATATTTTCTCTTATCAATTCATCTTTTAAGTCATCTAAAATCTTATATGCTCTATTTAATTGTGCTTGATTTTGTTTTCTTTTTGTTATGTCTAATAAGTTTATATTCTCTAATTCTTTCATTGTGTCTATTACTATGTTGTATATATGATTTATTGTCATTTGTATCACTCCATTCCGTTATAATAATCTCCTAAATTTATTTTATGATATGTATCTCTGTCAACGGTTACCCATATTGACTTTATTTTTCCGTCGATTTCTTTTTGAATCTGTATTCTATAACTTTCTGGATGATATTGTGGTATTAGTGATTTTCCACAACTCATCATTGTTGTGTATGCTGAATGATATTTTTTATCAATAACTTGTCCTTCTTTTATTCCATAATCTTTTTCTTCTTTTATTGTAATCCAAATTACACTACATAGTATTATGAATAAAATTACAACAATTCCAATTACAAATATTTCTATTATACCTTTTTCAGATTTCATATATTTTTACCTCTCTTTCAAATATTTATATATTACTCTTTCTACATAAGCTAATGCTTCATAATTGCTTATGTATCTTCCATCGTGTCTGTGTCTTACTGTACTTCTTATTATCTTTATTTCTTGATTATATTGTCTTTTATACATTGTTGCTAATTGATTCTTGCTTAATCCTTGCTTCCATTTTTGAATTATCTCTTTATCTTGCATACTACACCTCTTTAGAAACTCTTTAGATGTAGTATGCTCTTTTATTTATTTAATAATTCTTTTGCTTTATTTTCAAAATATTGTTTTATACAGTTATCACAAGTTTTTCCATTGTCTCCTGCATAATATTTACATTTAGTTGTTATATCTAAATACTCGCATAAGTCACTATCACTTGTTGCTATATGATTTGCCATTAAATCTATTATTTTGTCTTTATTTTGTAATTGCTTGTTTAATCTTGAAAATTCTTCCTTATATAGACTATATTTTTCTAATTTTTTAACTTCTTTTACTCTGTTTCTTAATTTTCTTAATAATTCATCATTATGTTTCTTTAATTTATCTATTTGTTTGTCTTTTTCTTCTAGCATAGATAAAACTGTATTAAACTGTTTCACTCTATTTTGATATAATTCAAGTTCTTCATCATAATAATCACAATCTGTTGCTTCTATAAATTTGATTTGTTCTTCAAAATATTTTATATGTTTCTTAAAATATTCTATTGCTTCTTGTTCTTGCTTATCAACAGCTTTTATTGCTTCATCTAATTCTTCTAATGTAACTTTTTTTAAATCTTTTAATACCTCTTGTTCTGTTGTCATATGTTAGTCCTCCAATAATATTCTGTTTTCTTTAAATACTTCGTATAGAGTTTGACCTTTATTATTCATAACATATGGTAAAAATATCTGTTCCATTTCCACCATTTCAGTTTCCAATATTGCCATTTGAGCATCTATCCAATCTTTTATTATTCGCCACGCAACTTTATTTGCTTGGTCAAAGGTATCTTTAACTTGGTTATTGTTTTTTCTTTGATTTTTTAAAACTTGTAAAACTCTGTCTGTATTTGAGGGTAACCTAATACCAAATTCTCCTCTGGAAGTCATAATTTTAAAACTTAATCCTGTTACATTTCCATTACTATATTCTGTCATAATCGCAGTAGCCCCATGTTTACTTAATAATTCTTGTATTTCTCCTATGGTTTTATTTACATTTATAGTTGTTGTGTAATTTTTTATGGCCATTTTTATTCTCTCCCTTCTAGTAGTTCTTCTAACTCTAATATTCTTTCATTAATTGCTTTTATTCTGTCTATATCTTTTACTTTATTACAAGTTTTTAACATGTTTTTATATTCTTCTATCTTGTCTTTTATTTTTTGAACTGTAATAACATTTTCTTTCAATAATAAATCTTGATAAAGCTTTACATATTCATTTTTCATTTTCTTTTCACTTTTATATGTTTCTTTTAATTCTTCATTCTCTTTTTGTAACCTTTTGATATGTTCTTCATATTTTTCCATTTGTTTTTGGACTATATAATATTGTTGATTTTCTACAACTTGTGCCACAGCTGTCATTTTATGTTTTTTCCCCTCTTCATAAGCACTCATATAATTTAATATTTCATTTTGAGCTAATGCTATCATTTCATTATTGTTTTTTCTATCTTTTTTTAATTCTTCATTCTCTTTTTGTAGCTTTTCTTTATCTTCTTCTAATGTTATTACTAAATTTAATAATAAATCTATTTTAGCTGCAAATTTTCTTCCAAAAATAAAATCTATACCTTCATTTAATTCATTATCTCTTTCAACTATTTCATTTCTTATTAATTCAAAATAGTTTAATGTTTTTTGTTCATCTTGACTAAAATTTTTTATTTTCTCAATATTCATATAATTTCACCTCTTTAATTAGTTTACTTATACTTTATTCGATTTTATTTTACAAATTGAATAAAGCATAAGTAATTATTAGTTCCGTAAATAAAACTAAATTTTATATTAACATAACTATTTGAAATTACCAAATATTTTCATATCTTATTTACTCCTTTACCACTAAATTTGCTTTGATTAAATCGTATATTGTATCTAATTTTACAGTTTCTTTTTTTGCATCACTTGAAAATCTAATTATTCTATCTGATATTACAACGTAAATACACATATCAATTCCTATTATTGGAGCATATATGTCATCATATTCCAGATTTTTTTGATAAACTCCTCCTGATTTATAAAACCCGATACTTTTCAAGTTCTTTTAAATCTACATCATCTCTTATTTTTAACATATCTATTCTCCTCCTACTTTATAGCAATTAGCCATATAAATTTCTTTTGTTAGTATTGTTTTTATATCCCAATTTAACAAAGCAAAATTAACTTTTGTATATTTGCCTTCAACAAGAATACTTTTTTCTTTATTGCCATTTACACATTCATACCCAAATCCAACGACAATACAACTATTTACTATATCTCCAACTTCTATTAAGTCTATTAGTTGTTTGCTGTGTTTTACTATGTTCTCTATTAAATAAAGTCCCTTTTCACATTCTACATATATGCTCATATAAAAATTAGAATTTATAACTTTATCAATTTTTCCATCTTTTGTCCTCACATATTCGTTTACTTCTATCATCTCTTACCTCCTTACATAAGTGCTTCAAATGTAACTTGTCCATCTTCCATTATTCCATTTAAAATGTCATCACTTATTTTTTCTTTTATATAAAATTTTTCAACATTGTCAAACAATAAGCTGGTTCCACACTTCTTTCTTGATAAATGATTATTACTTTTTCTCCCTTTGCAATTCCTATTTTTCCAGTTTCATAATCATCTTTTACTTCTTTAAAGTATCTTTTTAATTCTTCATATAATTTATTTAAATATTTATCGTAGTTCTGTAATCTATATAATTTAGTTTCAATTTCATGAAAGTTATATGTTCTATCTGTTAAAAACTTTTTATAATACCTATCTATTCCATATTCATCTACCACTAATTTTATTGAAGCATAGATATCTTTTTCTTTTTTTCTTGCTATTTCTTCAAATAAATTAATTTGTTCTTCCATATAGCTTATTTCTTAAATTCCTTTCTTTTAAACTTTGTTTGCCTTTTTTGACTTCCATTTAATATCGTGCTATAATTTATTTAACTTAATAATTTTTGAGGTACTATAGTATCTCTATACCCCACTAAAGGAGGCATTATGAAGAATATCATTAAAGGCTTTTTATTAGCTTGTCTTGTAGTTTTATCATTTTCACTGTTTGTAGCATTTATCATAATAAGTGCTCAGCCCTCCTAAGTGAGGGTTTTTATTTTATTATTCTTAATTCCAAATCTGGATAAACCTTCTCAAATATTTTATGTTTTAGTTTGAATACGTCTGTCTGCATTCCTTTTACATCTTCAACTATTGTTTTACCATTTTCTATGTACTTAAAATCCGCTATATATTCTATCTTTCTGAATGTTCTTCCATTTTTTTTAAAACTATCTTGTAGCAAAAATCTTGGTTGTAATTCTAAGTTACTTATTTCTCCTGCTTTTAGTAATAGCTTTAGTTCTTTGTATCTTCTACTTTCTTGAATGCTATCAAAGATGTAGTCATCTACTATTACTTTTTTATTTCTGTATTTGTTCACTTTTCTTTAGCTCCTCTCTTAACATCTCTTGCCAATTTTCTATTCCTGGTATAAAATTCTTGCATCTTATTACTGGCTTATATTCTTCACATTCTTGCTTGTTACAGCCTAAGCAGTAATAACATAGTGTATTCTTTTTTATTTGTTTCATAGGCTAGTCCTCTGGCATTTCATAAACTGTTGTTTCTTGTAGTACTTTAGTAGGCCCATCGCATTCAGCTGTCCTATACTTTCTATAAGATCTTATTATTTCTTGTAATACTTCTTTTGCTCTTTCCATTGTTTCATATTCTCCTATTGTATAATCATAATTCCCTCTCATATTTATCTGTATCTTGTCATCTTTTTTTAATAAATATGTCGCTTCGATATTGTCGTAATTTATATGTGCTGTTTTACCTTGACTTACTATTATCATAACTACCTCCTAAATTTTTGGTATATGGTTCATATTTTCTGCTACCATATCCGCTAAATAATATCTTTTAAAACTTACATCTTCTCCAAATCTATTTTTCTTTTGTACCCATTCCGTTGTAAATTCATAGCCTTCTTTTTTTAGTTGGTCTATTCTTGCTCCTAATTGCATTACTCCTAAATCTTGATATGCTTCCCAACTTGTTATACTTCCAAATTGTCTGATATAATTTATAATTCTGTCTTTTTGTGTTATCTTCATTTGTTTATCACTTCCTTTAATCTATAAATTCTCCCCACTCCAAGTTTTTATATAAATATCTGTATGGGTCTTTCACATAATAATCTATTGGATTTACTGCTATTCTTGCTCTTATATCTGCTATCTTTGGTATAAATTTAACTTCTTGTATTGTTCTTTCAATAGCTGTTTCAAATTCTGTTTTATCTGTATTTTTAAATTCTTCATACCAAACTGTCATTTCTTCTTTTGTAAATATCTTGTTATATGCTGTTTGAATTTTGGATATTTGTCTTTTAAATTCATCTTTATTCATCTAAAAATCCACCACCTTGCTTGTATCTTTTTCTTTTTTAGGATTTTTTAAATCTTCTTTTTTTACTGCATCTACAACCCATTTTTTTATACATAGATAATGTGATTTTGCTTTGTATCCTTTCATTTCAATGTACTCATCAAGATATTTTATAAGTTCTTGCCAATTTTGATATTCTTTCTGTAGTTTCTGCAATTCTTCATCTTTCAACAATACATTTTTATATTCTCCATATTTGTGCTTGTTGGCTTTTGCAGAAGCTGTAGAAGATTTTTCTTCGGAAGCTGGTATATTATTATCTAACTCTATACTATCCTTACCTAACTCTAACCTATCTCTAACCTGGGTATCCATTTTGGATACATCTTGTATACATTTTGTATCCATTAATGTATAAGCTTTATTTTCATCAAGTTGTAACATTGCTTTTTCTTCTTTATATTTTGTTTCATGATATCGGTCTTTTTGTATGTAATTATGTATTTGCCAATGCTTTATTACTACTACACCACTTTCAAATGGTAATAAAAACTTTTTAGTTAGTAATATTTTTAAATCATCATCTTTGCAACCTATCATTCTCATTATGTTTTTTGGATTATTTATAAATCCATCATCATCTGCTCTCATACTTAAATGAAAATATAATAATTGAGTTGTATGTGGCATATCAAGAAAGGCATCACTATCTATTATTGTTTTTGCAAACATTCTTCTTTCTGCCATTGTTTTTCTCCTTTCGTACAATATAAGGGATAAAACCTTTGTAGCCTTATCCCTGTTGTCTAATCTAAATAACTTTTTCCTATTAATCTTATAAATTCTTCTCTTGTATGATTTTTTTCATATTCTTTTTGACATTCTTGTTTTAATCTCAAATCTAACTCATGTCCATATTTACCATGTACTCCGTATGTTCCTCTATGCTCTAAATATGTTAGCCATACTTTGAATACGTTTTGCTCTGATATTTTTCTTTTTCCTGTACCAAAATATATATGATGCTCTTCTAGTCCATAAGTTTGTTCACTGATATAGCTTTCTTTTTTGCTTTGTAAAATTGATTTCATTTCTTGTCCCACTCTTTCAATAAACTATTTATTTCTGCATCTGATTTTGTTTCTATTCCATAAGCTTTACAATCTTGAACTACTCCATCTATTAATCTTGACATTTGTTTTGAATTAAAAGAACTTGAACCGTAATATGCATTTATTATTTTAAATTCTGTACTTCCTATATATGTTGTATCTGCTATCTCACAGAACCAAGCTATTCCTTGTGCTACCCACATTTTTTCAAATGTCTTGATATTCTCTGTTTCTATTCTAAATCTTCTAAATATTCCAAGTTCCTTTACTCTTTTTTTATATTCTTCTATTGTGTCTATTTCTTCTTCCTCACATAGTTCTTGCAAAAGTTTCCAAAAATAATTATTGGCATTAGTTGTTCTTTTCTTGATGTGTTTCTTTGCTTCTATTTTAAGTTTTAAGCCTTTTAACTGTTCTATATCTGATAACTTGTTCTTTCCATCAATTAGAAAGCTTATTTTTGGTTTTCCCGTCTTATAATCTATGTTTATTTCTTCTAATGTTCCTGTAGTTTGCATTTAACCACCTACTTTTTATCTGGCAATGTATTGCATTTATTTAATATTGCTACGTATTGTTCTTTTGTTAATTCAGCCGTATTTTTTATTCCATAATTTTTTTCTAATGTTGGTATTACATCATAACCTTTTCTTAGCATAAGAGAATATATAGCTTTTGCTTCTACCTCTGTAACCTTATTATTAGATGTTTGTGTTTGTTTCTTTTTATACCCATCTTCGCTTGGATTTTGGTCTGGATCTTCCCCTGTTATTATTTTGTAACTTTTCATCAATGCATATTTATCTGCATATGTCATTGCTTTTCCTGAACCTTTGTCTTGTGCATCTATTCCTTCTGCAAATGTTATTGTTTCTATATATTCATCTGTTTTGTCTATATTTACAAATCTATAAGTAGTTTTTATTCTACTAAAGATGTTATTTTTTTCTCCATATTCGTTTGTAGTAGTATACATTGTACTTTCTATTACTTCTCTACTTGCTGGATAGCTATAAACTCTATACTTAAATTCTAGTTCTTTTACAGCTTTTAAAATATCCGCTTCACCTACTGCTTTATAGGCACTTTTGCCTTGTCCAACTGTCAAGTTTTTATTAACACTAGAAATTTCATTTGTTATATTAGAAAGTTTTTCAAATATATTCATTTCTTCAATTTCCATAGTATTCTCCTTCTTTAATATCTTTTAAATCTAAATAATCCATAGTTACACCTACTTTATTCTTAAACTTGTATTTTGTGTATTTATATTAACTCCTGCTGGTATTTCTCCTGTTTTAGTAAAATTATTTTTTATTGCTGTTTTATCTACTTTAACTGTTACAATTTCTGTTTTGTATTCGCTAGGAATTTCATCTTCATTTATGATTTCTACACTAGGTGGATTTTTAGCTATACTTAATGTTCCTAGCGGTGTTTCTAGTTTTGCAAAACCACCTTGTTCCATACACTCTTTTACATACTCTTTAAATTTTATAAGTCTATTTTCTAGCGTCTTTCTTTGCTCAGAAATTCGTTTTTCTTCATTTTTCATAGCTTCAATAGTTAATTCTATATTTCTTGTATACCCAATTAAATTTTGGCTTTTTTGTTGCAATAATTCTATTAGTTCTTTTTCTACTTTCTTTTTATCTTCCTCTGTCATTTCTTCCTGTGCTATTAACATTGGAAATGCATTTGTTATTTGATATAAACTTAAATCTTGCATTATTCTTCACTCAACCTTTCATATATTTCATCTTCATATTGTTCATCATCTTTTTCTAGTAAATGTTCTATATAGCTGTCATAATCATTATTTGTTTCTATATAGTCATCTTCGACCATTCTGTTTTCTAACATTTCTTCTCCTTCTTGCATATCTGATTATTTTGTGTTAAAATAAATACAGATATGAATTTATCTAAGTTTTTGTTATGAACTAATTTTCTGATTCGCTGTCTGAAATTAGTTCTTTATTTTTGTCTGATAAGTTATTTACTAATAATTCTATGTTGTTTTCTAAATCTACTATTTTTGTTCTATACTCTGATGCATTATCTAAAAGTATTTCAGCTTGTTCTTCATATTCATTTTTTGTTTCTTTTAATTGTTTCTCAAAGTTATTTGCTCTTTTAAAATGTGTTGTTGCTCTTTCTTCTGCACTGTCTCTTTCTTTTGTTAGTCTTCTTATGCAAAAGATTTTTGTTATGACATCTAAAGCTAAAATTATTAAAATTAATTCTTTCATACTCTTTCAACTCCTTTCTTTATAATTAGTATGTTAAGCCTTGTAATAAAGCCCAGTAACCAAATGCTGATAATAATAAATTAAATGCTATGTATGTTACCGCTTGTCCTATTCTCATATAAACTTTGTTTTTGTCTAATTTAAAGTTTTTCCATGTTCTTTTCATTTGTTTTCCTCCTTAAATTGTTTTTAACCATTTTTCAAATTTACTTTTTATTATCAAATAATTCCATTGTCCTGTTTTTCCTTGAAAGGCTATTCCAAACGGAAATTTATCTTGTCTTAATGCTGCCCTAACTCCCTCAACACTCATTTTTAACTTTGGTGCGATATCTGCAGGAGTTAATCTTTCTATTTCCTCATCTTCTTCCATGTTCTCACCTTCTTTCTTTTTTAGTATCGGGTTGTGGTTATTTTTGTAAAAATCTGTTGGCATCTTCTTTTAAAACATTTATGATTGAAGAAAATTCTTCAACATCTAATTTTCTTTTATCATTTAAAGATGCATTTAATTTTGGTAAAGCAATTCTTGCTTGCTCTGAAACCCAAGTTTGACTAATTCCTTTTTCTATTAAATATAGCCTTATCTGTTTTCCGACTGACATTTTTTCACCTTCTTTCAATTTCAGTTTTTCTGAAGTTGTTTATATATTATTCCATTATTTCTGAAATGTCAATACCTTTTTTGAAAATTTTTTCAGTTTTTCTGAATTTTTTTATTTACATATCTAAAAAAGTATGCTAAAATATAATTGTTTCAATAAGTGAGGTGAAATCATGTTTTTATATAAAAAAATCAAAGAGGCAAGAAATGAAAAAAAGATGACCCAAAAACAATTAGCTGAAGAATTAACACAAAGAGGTCGAAAAACATCTAATACAGCCATAGCAAATTGGGAATCAGGATTAAATAGTCCAGATGTTGATACTGTTCAACTTATGTGTCAAATATTTGAAAAAGATGGAAATTATTTTTTTGATACAAATAATGATATAAATAACGATTTTCGTTATGCAAATTATAATGGCATTAATACAGAAGGATTGGATGAAAATGACATTGAAGAAATAAATAGATTTGTCGAATTTATAAAAAATAAAAAGAAAAACGAAAAGAAATAAGAGGTCTTGCTATGAATGCTTTAGATATGTATAAAATTGCTGAAAATGAAAAAATAGACATTTTAGATTATAATTGGACAAATACTAAAGCTAGAATATTTGAAATCGATAATAACTATTATATTGCTTTAGATAATAAACAAATAAATAATAGTATTGAAGAAAAAGAAATTTTAGCTGAAGAACTAGGGCATTATTATTATAATGCTTTATATTGTCTTAATTCTGATAACATCCAAAAGAAAAAATGTGAATATAGAGCAATGAAATGGGCTTACTCTGTTTTAGTTCCGTTTCAAAAATTAAAAGAAAAACTCATACAAGGTTTTAATTTGTATGAGTTGGCTGACTACTTCAATGTAGATTGTAAATATATGATTGAATGTGTTAACTTCTATGTTGAAAAATATGGCATATTAGTTTAATATAAATAAAAAAGGAATAGATGTAATCAAATCACCACAACCCGATACATTTATTCCCTGCAAACACTATTAAAAGTGAATGTATTAATATTATACAGAAAATACCTTCACTTTTCAATAGTTTATTAAAAATAAATTAAAGAAATTTGGAGGTATTTTACTATGAAAGTTTTAAAGAAAAGAGCAAATGGAAAAGGAACTGTTGCATTTTTGGGAAAAGGCAGAAATAAGCCTTATTCAGCCAGAATAACAATTGGAAAAGATATTCAAGGAAGAAGTATTTATTATGATATCAATACATTTGAAACAGAATTAGAAGCGCTAGTATGCTTAGAAAACTATCACAAACAACCTTATTCTTTATATATAAAAGAAGACAAATATAATAGAATTTATACTTTTCCTAAAATCCCTTACCCTATTATTCCTGTTCAGAACCCACATAAAAATATTATAGAAAAAGTAAAAAAAGATAATTATACATTTAAGCAATTATTTCAAGCTTTTAAAAAAGCAAAACTTCCAACCTCTGAAGAAATTAAATTAGAAAAAGAAACTCATATAAAACCAATAGGAAAATATTCTTTTAATTATTCTAGAGGTATGATAACTGCTTACAATAATTCACAAGGACTATATGATAAAGTATATAAAGAATTAAGAACATCAGATTTTCAACAATTTTTAGATAATTGCGGAAAAAAATTTGAAACAATAAGAATAATGAAAAATTTATATATAAAACTTGATGAATATGCTTTTCAAGAAGATTTAATAAATAAATGTTATGCTCAATACATAACAATTAGTAAATCTAGTAGTCTTCCTTCTGATAAAAAAGAAAGAACTCCTTATACTTATGAACAAATTAAATATTTATGGAATATTAAACCTGAAAACTATAAAGAAGAATTTGTGAAAGATATTTTACTTCTTACTATTTATACAGGTTGTAGAGCAAATGAACTGCTATTTATTTATACCAAAAACATACATTTAAATGACAATTATTTTGTTGGTGGAATAAAGACTGAGGCTGGAATAAACAGAGAAATCCCTATTCACAATGATGTTAAAAATATCTTTTTAAAATATTACAACCCTAAAAGTGAATTTTTATTTATGATGCCTAATGGCAATAGAGCCAATTATGGTTATTATCTATATCATTATACAGAAAATTTTATCGACAAACATAAATTTCTAAAACATCACACAGCACACGATGGAAGACACACATTAAGAACTGAATTAGAAAAGTTAAATATAAAACAAGTAATTATAAATTCTATAATTGGACATAGTAATGATAATGTTGGTTTAGATGTATATACTCATATTTCAGTTAGAGAAAAACTTGAAGCTATAAATTTAGTTACTTACAATGAACCAAAAAAATTATATATCTTAGCCTCAAACCACTAGAAACTCATTTATTAATAACAAGTTAATAACAATAAAAATACCAATGTGTCAAAAACATTGGTATTTCAGCATTTTTTTATACCTCCATTATAATTGGTATGATCATCGGATTTCTTTTTGTTTTTACAAATATATAGTCTCTTAAGTTTTCTCTAACTGTAGATTTTATTGTAGACCAATCTCTAATTTCTTTTTCTTCACATTTTTTAATTTCATGTCTTACTACACTTTTTACTTCATCCATTAAGTTTTCTGATTCTCTAACATATACAAATCCTCTTGAAATTACATCTGGTCCTGCTACTACTTCTCCTGTTGAAGAGTCCATTGTTAATACTATTACTATTAAACCATCTTGTGATAAGTGTTGTCTGTCTCTTAAAACGATATTTCCAACATCTCCAACTCCTAGTCCATCTACTAATACTCTTCCATTTGGAACCATTCCAGCTAGTTTTATTTCATCTTCACTTAGTTCTACAACTCTTCCGTTTTCCATTAATACTATATTTTTAGCTGGTATTCCCATACTTTGAGCTGTTTCAGCATGTGCAATTAATTGTCTATATTCACCATGTACTGGTATAAAGAATTTTGGTTTTGCTAATGCAAATATTAATTTTTGTTCTTCTTGGCAAGCATGTCCAGATACGTGAACATCTGCTAATGCACTATATACAACTTCTGCTCCAATTTGCATTAAGTCATCTATTACTTTTGATACTAATTTTTCATTTCCTGGTATTGGATTTGCAGATATTATTACTAAATCATTTGGTGTTATTTTAACTTTTCTATGATCTCCTGCAGCCATTCTTGTCAATGCTGACATTGTTTCTCCTTGACTTCCTGTTGTTATAATTACTAATTGTTCATCATTATATGTCGACATTGTGTCTATATCAATAAATATATCATCTGGACAATCAATATATCCTAATTCTTTTGCTGTTGTTATCATGTTTATCATACTTCTACCACATATTGCAATTTTTCTATGATATTTTACTGCTGAACTTACTATTTGTTGAACTCTGTGTACATTTGATGCAAAATTTGCTACTACTATTCTTTTTGTACATCCATCAAATAATTCGTCAAATACTGGTCCTATTGAACTTTCAGACATTGTAAATCCTTTTCTTTCAGCATTTGTACTATCTGACATTAATGCTAAAATTCCTTCATTTCCAAGTTCTGCAATTCTTCCTAAATCCATTATTTTTCCATCTATTGGTGTATAATCAACTTTAAAGTCACCTGTGTGTAATATTGTTCCAACTGGTGTTTTTATTGCAAGCATTACTGAATCTGGTATACTATGTGTGCTTCTTATAAATTCAACTTCAAAATATTTACCAAATTTTATTTTTTGTCCTTGTGTTACTTCTATTAATGTTGAACTTCTTAAAATTCTATGTTCTTCTAATTTATTTCTAATTAATCCCATTGCTAGCTTTGGAGCATACACTGGTATATCTATTTGTTTTAGTAAATATGGAACACTTCCTATATGGTCTTCATGTCCATGTGTTATTATTAAGCCTTTTATTTTCTCTTCGTTTCTTTTTAAATATGTTATATCTGGTATTACTAAATCAACGCCTAACATGTCGTCTTCTGGAAATGATAAACCACAGTCTACTACTATTATTTCGTCATCATATTCAAAAACTGTAATATTTTTTCCTACTTCATGTAGTCCTCCTAGTGGAATTATTTTTAGTTTTGGCTTTTTAAATATATTTTCATGTTTTTTTGTTGTTTTTCTTTCTATAATTGCATTTTCGCCTCTTACTACTAACTCTTTTGGCTCCGTATTTTCTTTTATTTTATTTTCTCTCTTTTCTCTTGGTTTTCTAGTATTTCTTGTTGGTGTTTTTCTTGTATTTCTACTTGATTTTTCTACAATTTTATTTTTTTCTTTTACTTCTTTTTTTGCCACTGTATTCACATTTTCATTTGACTTTGTTTCTGCTTTTGTTGTTATTCTTGTAGTTCTATTTGTTCTTCTTGTTTTTCTTTCTGTTTTTTCTTCTTGTTTATTTAACTTCTCTTGTGTCATATTTTTCTCTCCTTTTCTTTTAATTTTATGATTTTAAAAACCCTTTTGAATTATCTATATTAAATTTGTTATAATAATTTATTTTTTTAAAACATATAAATGACAGATTGTCATTTTTTATTCAGTAATAACAATCCTTTTATAATATTTCTCTTTTATTTAATTTTTAATCCGTTCTCTTTTATTTTTTGTGTTCTGTTAAACTTTTTAGGTTTTATAAAAATCTCATTTTTTGCCCTCTTGGCAATTCTTTTGTATTATACTATAATTTCCAAAAAAAGTCAAATTTTATAGTACGCAAATAGTGTAAAATGGTTTCGGAATATACAAAAAGAAAGTCCTTTGATATAATAATTAAAACCAAAACAAATATCAAAGAAAGGACTTTCTTATGAAACCTATTGGTTCGTCTATGGAAAGTCATATATCACACCTTATTGCTTCTTTCTTTTCTTCAAGACCTAAGGGCTTTTCTACAAATCATAATATCTATTTTTAATTATATATAAATTTTGTTATATCCAAAAAACAGAATATAATTAAATATTACATTCTGTTTTTTTATTATTAATTATCCTTATTCATATCAGTATGTTTAAAATATTCCTACTATTTCTCCATTTTCATCTATATCTATGTTTTCAGCTGCTGGAATTCTTGGAAGTCCTGGCATAGTCATAATTTTACCTGCAATAGCAACTACAAAGCCAGCTCCTGCTTTTAAATTAACATCTCTAATTGTAATTTTAAAAGGTTCTTTACATTCTAAATTTTTACTGTCATCAGAAAAAGAATATTGAGTTTTTGCAATACATACAGGTAATTTTGAAAATCCCATTTTTTCTATTCTTTCAATTTCTTTTTTTGCCTCTTCTGAAAATTCAACACCTATAGCTCCATAAATTTCTGTTGCTATTTTTTCTATTTTTGTTTTTATATTATCTTGCAAATCATAAATATATTTAAAATTTTCTTCTTTTTCTACTAAGTCTACTAGTTTTTCAGCAATATCTATAGCTCCTTCTCCACCTTTTGCCCATCCTTCTACAACACTTGTATCAATATTTTTATTTGCTAATTGTTTACTTACGTATTCAATTTCTTCTAAACTGTCTGTATTATATTTATTTAGTGCTACAATTACGTTTAAACCAAATTTTTCTTTTAAATTCTCAATATGTTTATATAAATTTGACATTCCTCTACTTAAAGCTTCCATGTTTTCTTCTTGAATTCTCTCTTTTTCTGCTCCACCATGATATTTTAATGCTTTTATTGTTGCAACAATAACAACTGCATCTGGTTTTATTTGTGCTTTTCTACATTTTATATCTAAGAACTTTTCGGCTCCTAAATCTGCTCCAAATCCTGCTTCTGTGATTGTATAATCAGCTAATTTCATTGCAAGTTTTGTTGCAATTATGCTATTACATCCATGTGCAATATTTGCAAATGGTCCACCATGTATTAATGCTGGTGTGTGTTCTAAAGTTTGTACTAAATTTGGTTTTATTGCATCTTTTAAAAGTACTGTCATTGCTCCTTCTGCCTTCAAATCACGTGCATAAATTGGTTCTTTTTTTGAGTTATATCCTATTATAATACTTCCTAATTTTTGTTTTAAATCTTCTATATTTTCTGATAAGCAAAGTATTGCCATTATTTCTGAGGCTACTGATATATCAAATCCATCTTCTCTTGGTACTATATTTTTTTCTCCAGATAATCCTGTTTCTATTTTTCTTAATTGTCTATCGTTTAAGTCTACACATCTTTTCCATGTTACTTCTTGAATGTCTAGTTCATTTCCAAAATATATATGATTGTCTATCATACTTGCTAGTAAATTATTTGCAGATGTTATTGCATGTATATCTCCTGTAAAATGAAGATTTATGTCCTCCATTGGTGCTACTTGCACATGTCCTCCACCAGTAGCGCCACCTTTTATTCCAAATACTGGTCCTAATGATGGCTCTCTTAATGCAAGTATGGATTTTTTACCAATTTTAGAAAGTCCATCTGCTATGGCTATTGAAACAGTAGTTTTTCCTTCCCCTAATGGTGTTGGGTTAATCGCTGTTACTAATATTAGTTTTCCATTCTTTTTGTTTTTCATTTTTTCATATACTTCATTAGATATTTTTGCTTTATATTTTCCGTAACATTCAATATATTCTTCATCAATATTTATTTTTTTTGCAATTTTATCTATTTTTTCTAATTCTACACTTTTTGCTATTTCTATATCTGTCATGTTGTTTCACCTCTTAATATTAATATTCTAAAAAAGAGCTCTAAAAAATTTGGGGCTCTTTTAATATATTATGCTATAATTCCTACTATAACTCCAAGTAATGCTCCTACAAAAACTTGAACTGGTGTATGTCCTAAAACTTCTACCAATTTTTCTGATACTTGTACTCCTGTAAGTCCTGGCGTTTCTATTATTTTATTTAATAAAGCCGCTTGTTTTCCGGCTGCTCTTCTTACTCCACATGCATCATACATAACAACAAATGCCATTATTAATGATAATGCAAAAATTGGTGTATCTACTCCTTGGTATTTTCCTATCATTGTTGCTAGTGATACTACAATTGCTGAATGTGAGCTTGGCATTCCTCCAGCACCTATTATTCTTTTAAAATTGAATTTTTTTGTTGTTATTAAGTCATATATAACCTTATATAATTGAATAAAGAACCATAATAAAAATGGTACATATATGTATTTATTTTGTATTAATCCCATAAAATTGTTCACTTTTCTTTTTCCCCTTAACAGTATTCTTTTTGTATATAAAATTTTATTCTTCTGAAACAAAATTTTCTTCTTTTACGTCTCCATCTTTTTCAAGTAAGATTGTTATTTTCTTTTCTGCTTCTTCTAATATTTTATTGCATTCTTTTGAAATTTTTATACCTTCTTCAAATTTAGATATTGATTCATCTAAATTTAAGTCTCCCTTTTCTAATTCGGTTACTATATTTTCTAAATCACTCATGTTTTTTTCAAAATTTGTATTTGCCATGTTATATTCTCCTCTTATATCTTATCTTTAAAATGTTTTCAAAATTCAACGCTTTGCTTTATAATAATTTTATTATAAAATTTCTGCTTGTTTTTCTCCGTCTGCAAACCTTATATTTACTTTGTCCCCTGTTTTTAAATCTTTTGAATTTTTTATTATTTTGTTGTCTTGTTCAACTAAAGAATACCCTCTTGTTAATGTCTTTAGCGGACTTAGTGTATCTAGTTTTGATACTAATTCTATATATTTTGTTTTTTCTTCTTTTTGTTTTGTTTTTATTGTATTTTCAAGTCTTTTTATATATGCATCAATTTTTAAGTAATTGTCATTTATATTTCTCAATGGTTCTTTAAACACTCTACTCGACATACATTTTTCATATCTTAATTTCATTATTTCAACTTTTTTTATTAGTGTTAATCTTAGTCTGTTTTGATATGTATTTATTTTTTGTTTTACTTCATATATATCTGGAACTGCAAGTTCTGCTGCTGCAGACGGTGTTGGTGCTCTTAAATCTGCTACAAAGTCTGAAATTGAAAAGTCTGTTTCATGCCCTACTGCCGAAATTACTGGTATTTCTGAATTGTAAATTGCATGTGCAACTATTTCTTCATTAAATGGCCATAAATCTTCTAATGAACCTCCGCCTCTGGCTAAGATTAAAACATCTGCCAATTTGTTTTTGTTCATAAATTTTATTCCATATGCAATCTTTTCTGCTGCTCCTTCTCCTTGAACTGGAACAGGAAATAGTCTAATGTTTACATTTGGATTTCTACGTGTACTTACATTTATTATATCTCTTATTACAGAACCTGTTTGTGATGTTAAAACACCTATTACTTTAGGCATTTGTGGTATTTTTTGTTTATGTTCTTCTGCAAAATATCCTTCTTCTTCAAGTCTTTGTTTTAATTCTTCATATTTTTTGTATAAAATTCCTACTCCATCTTCTTGCATTGCTTTTACATAAATTTGATAAACTCCGTCTCTTTCAAAAACTGAAACTCCTCCAAGTACAAAAACTTTCATGCCATCTTTTGGCATGAATCCAAGTTTTTGTGCATATGTTTTGAACATTACACATTTTATTAATGAGTTTTCATCTTTTAAAGTAAAGTACATATGACCTGTGTAATGATTTTTAAAATTTGATATTTCACCTTTTATTAGAACATTGTTTAAATATTCATCATCTGCAATTTTGTTTTTAATATAACTATTCAGTTCAGTTACACTTATTGCCATTTCTTCATATTTCATAAATTATTTTCCTTTACTATACTTGCTAAAACTCCGTTTACGAAATTTTTAGATTTGTCTTCTCCATATTTTTTTGCTAGTTCAACTGCTTCATTTATTGATACTTTATATGGTACATCACTAAATTTTATTTCATATATTGCAAGTTTTAATATTGCTAAATCCATTTTTGAAATTCTACTTAATTTCCATTCATCTTTTAAGTTCATTTCAATGTCTTTTAATATTTCTTCTTGATGTTTTTCTATTCCTGTTATTGCATCTTCAATATAATTTTTTGCTTCTTGATCTTTTATATTGTTACTTTCAAAATATAATTCAATTTGATCTTGTACGTCTTCTACTTTTTGAATTTCTAAACTATATATTAATTTGAAAGCATTTTCTCTCATTAATGTTCTATTCATTTTTCCATTCCCTTTCGCTCACTTTGTTTGCTGTTATTACATTTTATCAATAAATTTTTTTAATTTTGCTTTAACATCATCTTTGTTTTGTTGAACATAATTACCTATAATTGCTCCTGCTAATATTAATAAAATTCCAATAATTACATCATATAATCTTGTTGCTAGTAGTACTATTGCAATAATTATTCCTATTATTGCTCCTTTATATTGGTTTATAAATTTTTTGAAATCGTCCATCTCTTATTTCATCCCTTTCTATAATATAACAAATCTTTATATTTAGATTTTTGTTCTATTACATTGCTGTTTTTGGTTGTTTTTCTTGAACAGCTTTTTTTACTGTTATATTAACTTCCTTAACTTCTAAGTCTGTTGTTTCTTTTACTTTTGTTTTGATTTTGTCTTGTAAATCTGCTGATAAGTCTTTTATTACTGTGTCTGAACCTACTACTAAATTAACAAAAATATTAACATTATTTTCTTTGTCTAGTTCAACTCTTGATGTTACTTCTTTTGCCATTTTGTATTGTTTTGTAACTGCTTGAACTAAGTCTTCTATTGTTTCTTTTGATATCATTAGTTTTCCATTGTCATTTGCTAAAAGTATTCCTTGTTTATCTTTTAGATCTTGTTTTGATGTTGGGTCAAAGAATATACATCTAAGTGATAATAGTATAAATACTATGCTTACTCCTAATATTATTTTTGATGATGTTCCATATAATATTAAATCTTTTACTAAATTTTGTACTACGTCTATGTCTATCCATCCAAATACTAATAGACATGCTATTACTGATAATATTAAAATTATGTTTGAATATATAATTAGTGTTACTTTTTCTATAAATTTCATTTTTTATTTCTCTCCTTCGTTTTCATTTGTTTCTTTTTGGTTTTCTGTGTTTTCACTTTTTGATATATTTGTGTCAACACCTTGTACATGTACATTTACTTCTTCTACTTTGAAACCAGTCATGCTTTCTACTGATTTTTTTACTCTATTTTGGATTTCAAATGCTACATCTGGTATTCTTGAACCATATTCAACTATGATGTTTACATCTATTTTTGCTGTATTTTCTGTTTTATCTACTTTTATTCCTTTTGCCATATTTTTCTTTCCGCTTAGTACTTCTGTTATTCCTCCTGCAAATCCTCCTGACATTGATGCTACCCCTTGTACTTCTGATACTGCTACTCCTGCTATTACTGCTATTACGTCATTTGATATTTCTATTCCATTTTCTGTGTTTTCTGAATTTTCTGTTTCTGCTTTTTTGTTTTCGTCTTGTGTATTTTCTTTTGTTTCATTTTGTTTGCTTTCATTTTCAATAACTTCTTTTTCAGAGTTTTTTTCTTCCATTTTTTATTCCTCCTTTTTTGAAATTTTTAATGATGTGCAATTTTTTTATATAATATTTTTTACTATATAAAAATTGATATACTTAATTACTTTATAAGTATATCAATTTTTCCTATTTTTTACAACCTTTTTGATTGTTTTTGTTTTATTTTTTTATTTTTTATCCTCCTTTTTTATTAGCCCTCCTTCCGGAGGGCTGATATTATCGACAATTTTTATTTTTTCTCACACATATACTTTTTTGTTATTTTTAACTTTAAGCTTCCATGATGTTAGATTGAAAAGCCAGGCGCCACCCCATAGGTATAGTTAGCACTACTATTGTTGCAATAGCCGTAGATGTCTACATAGCAAAAATCATAACTAGAGTTACAAAAAGGAGAGCGGAGCCACCAATAATCTAGGTTGCTAGCGTTAGGTTTTTTTGTAATGTTTGTAAAAGTATTAAAAGCTGTGCTTCCTAAATTTATTTTATAATATTTATATTGGCTACCTTCTGTTGCTGCAGCATATCCTCTTGTATTTCCTCCATTATATCCATTATCCCATATTTCTCCACATGATAATAACCATAATTTATCTGAGCATGTTGATTTTGCTCCAGTATTATATGTTGTTATATATTCTTTATTTACCGCTTTTATATAATTTTTTATACTTAATGATTCATACACTGTTCCATTTAATGTTGTTCTTAATGGCATTGCTGCCCATCCATTCGTATTATTATTTGCTGAATTCATTGCTTGATATGATGATGTTACAAAATCTACATATTCAAAACTTATTCCTGCTTTTCCTGTTGCTGTTTTAGTTCCATATGCATTACTATCTGTTAATGGATCATGATTAAATCCTAATATTCTTACTGTTTTTCCATCTACTGATGCAGTATCTCCAACTCCTAATGCTTTTGTTGCTCCATTTAGTGTTACTGTTACTTCTGCTGTATCACTTGTTATATTTGAATTATTTGATATCATTTGTGCTATAGTTGCAAGGTCTGCCCATGAATATGTTATTGCACTTGGTGTATGTGTTGTTGATCCTGGTACTGCATTACTTGCAGTTTTTACTGCTATTGGTCCTTTTATTGTTTCTTTCAAGTTTCCTGCATTATCTGCTGATAGTACATGCAAATAATATGTTCCTACTGTTGTTG